>Ga0307378_10000018_pt1 | contig 309465 bp, 242 predicted proteins | sample UN1MG_FD_202238 | JGI IMG/M metagenome (GOLD analysis project Ga0307378, IMG submission 202238) | Soil microbial communities from Risofladan, Vaasa, Finland - UN-1 | ecosystem: Environmental > Terrestrial > Soil > Coastal area > Acid sulfate soil | place: Finland: Risofladan, Vaasa... | reverse complement strand
CAGGTCGCATCAACAACTGGGGACGAGTGAGTCCAAGAGATTCTCACTTGCCGCACCCTGGGAAGCCGTGTTAGTGTACGTTTATGGGACCGCAATCCGGGGCAAACAGCCAATCTGACGCGTTGGAGGTCCGGCTTTTTCGCCGCTTGGACGAACTGAAAACCACCCTCGCGACGGCTGAAAGCTGTACGGGCGGGTTGATCGCGCACCGGATAACCAACGTGCCGGGCGTCTCGGCGTGTTACGTGGGCGGCGTGGTCGCGTACAGCGACGAGATCAAGAAGGCGCTGCTGGGTGTCGGCGAAGGCGTTTTGGCGGCGCACGGGGCGGTGAGCGAGCCTGTGGCGCGGCAGATGGCGGAAGGCGCGCGGAGTCGGCTGGGAGCCGGCGTGGCGGTGGCGGTGACGGGCATTGCAGGCCCGGGCGGCGGTACGGCGGAGAAGCCGGTGGGGCTGGTATACTTGGCGGTGTCGGGCGCGTCGGGGACGGTGGTGAGCAGGGAGGTTTTCGAGGGGAATCGGGAGCAGATCAAGGCAAAAACGGCGGAAAAGGCACTGAAAATGCTGTTGGAGTATTTGGAATGAGCGCGGGTTTTGTCCACCTTCATGCGCATACCGACTACAGCGTGCTCGATGGGGCGTGCAAGATCCCGGAGATGCTGAAACGGTGCGCCGAATATAATATGCGGGCTTGTGCCCTCACCGACCACGGTTCGCTGTTCGGCGCCGTCGCCTTCTATCTGACCGCGCAAAAAGCCGGCATAAAACCTATCATCGGCAGCGAGCTTTACGTGGCGCGGGGGCACAGGCTGGACAAGTCGGCGAGGTCGCAGGGCGAGGCCTATTACCATCTGCTGGTGCTGTGCGAGAATGAAGAAGGCTATCACAACCTCTGCCGGCTCAGTTCGATTGGGTATCTCGAAGGTCATCATTACCGGCCGCGGGTGGACGATGAGATACTGGCGAAATATCACGCGGGGCTGATTGGTTCGAGCGCGTGTCTGGGCGGGGAGATCCCGCAGTGCCTGTTGCGCGACGACGTGGCCGCCGCGGACCTGGCCGCCAAAAAATATGTCGACATCTTCGGCAAAGACAATTTCCTGATCGAGATCATGGATCATGGGATGCCCGACGAGCAGAAGGTCAACCCGATGCTGGTGGACCTCGCCCGCCGCCACGGTCTGACATTGATCGCCACCAACGACTGCCATTACCTCGATAAGGCCGATGCGGAAGCGCACGAGGCCCTGCTCTGCATTCAAACAGGCAATACGTTACGCGACGAAAACCGGTTCAAGTTTCCCACCAGCGAGTTTTATTTCCGCAGCCCCGACGAAATGCGCGAACTGTTCCATGCGTGGCCGGAGGCTGTGGCGAACACGGAGAAAGTGGCGGCGCGGTGCAATCTCGAGTTGCCGCTGGGCCGGCACCTCGTGCCCAAGTACCACCCGCCCCAGGACTGGCAAGGATCGAAAGAAGAATACCTGCGCCACCTGGTCAAGCAGGGCATGGACAAGCGTTACAAAGGCCAGCCAGGGCCGGAATACGTCGCGCGGGCCGAGTACGAACTTGACATCATCGAAAAGATGGGGTTTGTCGATTATTTCCTGGTGGTGTGGGACCTGATCAAGTTTGCGCGGGAATCCGGCATTCCGGTTGGGCCGGGGCGTGGATCGGGTGCGGGCAGCCTGGTGGCGTACGCGCTGCGGATCACCAACCTGGACCCGATCCGCTACGGGCTTCTGTTCGAGCGGTTCTTGAACCCGGAGCGTGTGTCGATGCCGGATTTCGACCTGGATTTCTGCTACCGGCGCCGCGAGCAAGTCATCGAGTACGTGCGCAACAAGTACGGGCAAAGCAACGTCAGCCAGATCATCACGTTTGGCCGGATGATGGCGCGGCAGGTGGTCCGCAACGTCGGCCGGGTGATGGGCATGTCGTACGGCGACGTCGACCGAATCGCCAAGCTGGTCCCGGAAGAGCTGAAAATCACGCTGAAAGACGCCGTCCAGCGCGAGCCGGAACTGCGCGACCTCGTCGAGGGCGACCCGGACGTCGGCCACCTGTGGCGGTTGGCCACGCGGCTCGAAGGCATCATCGGCAACTGCGGCACGCACGCGGCGGGCGTGGTGATCTGCGACGAGCCGCTCACCGATCACGTCGCGCTGTTTAAAGCGGCGGGCAGCGAGGTTGTCGCCACGCAAGTCGAGATGAAAGCCGTCGAGAATGTAGGCCTGCTCAAAATGGACCTGCTTGGGTTGCGCACGCTCACGGTGATCGACGACGCGGTCCGTGCAATCGAACGCAACCGCGGCGTCAAGGTCGATATCGACGAGGTCCCGCTGGACGACGCGGCCACGTATGACCTGCTGCGGAGCGGGCGGACGATCGGGGTGTTCCAACTCGAAAGTACGGGGATGCGCGACCTCGCCAAGCGGATCGGGCTGGACAGCCTCGAGGAGATCTGCGCGCTGGTGGCGTTGTTCCGGCCGGGCCCGATGCAACTCAAGGACCAATACATCGAGTGCAAGCACAACCCGTCGAAGATCGCGTACGACCATCCGCTGCTCGAACCCATCCTGAAAGAGACGTACGGGGTGGCGTTGTACCAGGAGCAGGTGATGCAGATTGTGCAGGCGGTGGCGGGGTTCACGCTGGGGCAGGCGGACATCCTGCGGCGCGCGATGGGCAAAAAAGACGCCAAGCTTATGGCCGAACAGCGCAACAGGTTCGTCAGCAAAGCCGTGGCCAATAAGATCGACGAGAAAACGGCGGAACTGTTGTTTGCGCGTATCGAACAATTCGCCGGTTACGGGTTCAACAAGTCGCACAGCATGGCCTACGCGGTCATCGCGTACCAGACCGCATATCTCAAGGTCAATTATCCGGCCGAATTCATGGCGGCCCTGCTTACCACCGAGTCGGGCAACCTCGACAAGGTCGGCGAGTACATCGAAGAGTGCCGGCGGAACGCGATGGAAATCCTCCCGCCGGACGTGAACACGAGCTACCGCGAGTTCAGCGTCGAGAACGGGGCGATCCGGTTCGGGATGGCCGCCGTGAAAAACGTCGGCGAAGGCCCAACCGACGCGATCGTCGCGGAGCGGGAAGCCAACGGGCCATTCAGCGACATTTTCGATTTCTGTTGCCGGCTCGACTCGAAGGTGATCAACCGGCGGCTGATCGAGAGTCTGAACCGTGCCGGGGCGTTTGTCTCGACAGGTTGGAACCGGCGGCAGGTCGAAGCGATGATCGACAATGCCATCAGCGAAGGCCAGATCGCTCAGAAAGAACGCGAAATGGGCCAGACCTCGCTGTTCGATCTGATGGATTCAAGCACGACGAGCAATTCGTTTCATGACAAACCCGAGTTGGCCGAATGGCCGGAAAACGAAATACTTGCGTTCGAGAAAGAGATGCTGGGCCTCTACGTGAGCAGCCACCCGTTGGCGCACCACGGCCAGACGCTCGAACGGTACAGTTCCGTCAAGGTGGCCGACCTGCCCAACCTGCGCGAAGGCCAGGAAGTGGTCGTGGGCGGGCTTGTCGTCACCGTCAAATACCATGTCACGGCGCGCGGGGCGAAAATGGCCTTCATGACAGTCGAGACGCTCGAAGGGCCGTGCGAGATCACCGTGTTTTCGGACTTGTTCGAGCAGCGTGCGGGGCTTGTCGTTCAGGACATGGTGGTGATGGTGCCCGCGCGGGTAAGTTTCCGCAACAATACCGCGGGGCTCGTGGCGTCAGACATCCTTCCCATCGATGACGCGGAAAAACAACTCACGCGCACCGTGCATATCCGGCTGCAGACCATCGGGCTCGAGGAACGCCTCATCGACCAACTCGCACAAGTACTCGGCAACATCCCCGGCAAGTGCAGCGTCTATCTTCACTGCATCCAGGCCGATCAGACCGACGTCACCGTCCGCGCCACGCAAGTCTGCACCGTCGCCCCCACCGAAAAACTCAAAGAGCAAGTCGAGCAACTCCTGGGCCCGGACGCGGTGTGGTTTTCGGGGGCAAATGGTTTTGCGGAGTGAGTGATTCTTGCTGCGGAATTATCGATTTCCCCGCCAGGCGTCAGTTGCCTTGGTCCGCAGGAGTGTTAGGAGAGACTGTTAAAAGCAATCGGGCGGTCCGAACAGAAGATTATGGCCATCCAAAACGTCAACCAGTAGCTTATTCCAAACACGTTCCAGTCGCTTCTCTTCTCGCTGTGATTTTATGTTGTACACGGTCAGGCACACTTTTTCTCCCGACAATCCCCCCTCGCGAATGTCGTATTCATATATAATACGGTCCGAATCAAGGGAAAAGGGTCCGGCAGTCATTACGGCTCCGCTTGGAGTTGTGGCCATTTTCAGGACCTGCCTGTCGGCCAGCTTAATCATGTTAGCCGACCACTCGCTGGTGTAGGTTTCGCGCGCTATTTCAATTGCGGAAGACATGCTAAACAGAATAGCCGATCCATCAGGGCTCCAGTGGAGTTCCTCTACACTGGCTTCATCTCGCTCGCTTTTGCTGACCAGTGTAAAAACGTTCCTGTTTGGCACATCAAGGACGCGAAGCGAGCCGCAGGAGATGAAGGCAAAGTATTTGCCGCTGGGAGACAAGGCTGCCTGGTGTTTCACTATCGTCTCGATGAGGACCCCTACAGCCAGCTTCTCCAACTTGCGCGTATTCACGTCAAAGCTGGCTATTGAAGTTCCCCATGAGGCGGTTTCGGAATTGTCTAACGTAATCGAGACCAACAGACGGTCGTGGTCCAACCTCGTCAGCAATACCTCTTCAAAATCAAGCTCGGGCGCAAGGACCTCGTTCTTACCCTCGACAAAATCATGCCGCCGAATAGCTCGGGTCGATTCGTCATAGTAGATGCAGGAGTGGCCGACGTCATCCCACGCCACAGCGGACGGATCAATGGCGAGCGCTGGTGGCTTGGCGGCAAAAGTTTCCTTTTCTCTGCATTTGCCGTCGAAACCAATTGTCCGGAAAAAGAATCTTCTATTCGAACAACCCGCGGTGCGAAAAGTCTTTGCCGCGCGGTCAATGTCAACGATCCACTCTATACTGTTAACCGACTTTGGTCCAATCTTCTCTTCTTTGTCTAAATTCCACACTTCGACTTGAGGAGGTTTGAAACCGAAAATAGACGAAACGCGACCGTGGATTCCTCCAATAGTACCAACAGTTTTTTCACGTGGCGTGCCGCTCTCGATGTCCGCGCTTCTGTTAAAAGCTTCGCGCGGCCATGCCGGTACGGCAAAACAGATCAATCCCAACGTTGTCAAGATGAAAGAGCGCATATCTGCCTCCTTGTGTAAGGAACTATAACCTAATAGGATTTTTACGGGCAAAACCACTAATGCGTCACTCCTAGCGTTACGCGACGCATTGTGACGGTTGAGGACAACATCCTTTCACGTATAGATTTAAGCGCTTGTCCACCAGTTTTACTATTCTGGAACAAATGGATTTTGGGATTATCTCAATGGTGAATCAGTCTCTCAAGCTGTTCGAGCAACTGCGGAACGTTCCTGCGGACTGTGCGCCACACAATGTCCAAGTCTACGTCATCGTAACCATGAATGAGTCGGTCGCGCATACGGGCAATTTGAGTCCACCCGACTTCCGGTAGAGTTTCCTTGCATTCAGGTGAGAGTCTCTTTACGGCCTCCCCCATGATCATCAATTGATGCTGCACCGAGGAGACCGTTTTGGGGTCGGAAACAAAATCGGTGAGGCTCATTTCACCTAAAAACGCCAGCGAAGCCTTGGCGGCATTTGCAATATCAACAAGCGTGGCCAAGTCACGTTTATCGGACATAGACTGATACCGCCGTACTCAGGATTTCTTTGCGCCGTATCCAGTTGGGGCTGCGTTCGACTGCGCTACGGCTCAGGAGGTCAACTTTCCGCCCGAACAACTCTTCAAGCTCGATTTCCATTTGAGCTTCGTCGAAGAGTGTGCGCTCACTTTCCGGACCAAAGGTCGCCAAGACGTCCATATCGCTGTCAGGCCCGAAATCCTCACGCAACACGGATCCGAACAGGGCGAGTTCGATAATGTTCCACCGACTACAAAAATCCCTGATGCCTTCCAGCGATACGTCCAGCATTTCCAGAGTCATAGCTTTCAACCTCATGTCCATGATTATCGTATACCAAGATTCTCCCAGGAACAAGAGGCCCAAAGCTGGATTATTCAAATTGCTTAGGGCGCTGATTTGCCTGTACAATCGATTTGGAGATATTCAAATGAGCGAAGTCACGATTAGGTTGCACCTTGAACCGCTGGAAGAAGGCGGATACGTGGCTACCAGCCCTGATGTTCCAGGCCTTGTTGCCCAAGGCCGGAACATGACAGAGACCGTGGAGATCGCACAGGGGTTGGCGCGCAAGATTGTCGAATCCTGCATTGAGCATGGCGACTCCGTTCCGCTCGCGCTTGCTGGGTTGGAACCCCAAAAGCCTTCCGTTGTCCTGCGTATTCCCGTTGGAATGCCTTAAATGGGACGTCTCTCGGGCTTCAAGTACTCTGAAGTCGCGAAAAGACTCCGTAAATGCGCATCACTCAGGCAATATGCCCGAAGGTACTCTTCGTGCCGTATTGCGAGAAGCGGGAATCGAAATACAAACCTCCCTGGACATCTGATTTCTCAATTCTGCGGCACTGCGTGATATAGTGGATGCCATGGGTAAATCGGCTGCAAAATGCGGGCTTGAGCGAATATCGGCGCGGGATGCGCTCGAGGCGCAGGTGCGGGCGTTGATGGCGCTGGCGGCGGCGTTGCGCGGAGAGGACGTGGACGCGGTGCACGACGCGCGGGTGGCGTCGCGGCGGTTGCGCGCGGTGCTTGCCGAGCACAAGCGGCTGTTTGAGAAGGATGTGCTGGCGGCGGCGCGCGACAAGGTGCGCGGGATCACGTCGGGCCTCGGGACGGCACGCGAGTTGGACGTAAGCCGGAGCGAGTTGAAGAAGCTCGCGTCTAAGCTGGATGGCGGGGACAAGAAAGCCGCGCGGCATGCGGCGCAGTTTTTGAAGAAGAGGCGCGCGGCGGAATCGGCGAAGCTGGCGGAAGCGGTGGACGCAATCGAGTCGCCGGAGTTTCAACAGGCGCTGCGGGGGTTGCAACCGCGGGCCGGCAAGTCGCGCCGGTGTTATTTTGGGGTGGCGACGCGGCGCGCGTTGCGCCGGTTTGATGCGGTTGTGGCGGCGGCAGATGCTTGGAAGAAATCAGCGACGCCAGAGCACCTTCACGCGACGCGGATTGCTTTCAAAAAGCTTCGTTACACCTGTGAAACCTACCGCGGTCTCTATGGCTCCGCGATGGACGTCTTCATCGAGTGCCTCAAAGACGCGCAGGACAGTCTCGGCCGCTGGCACGACTACAGCGTGCTGGGCCAGTACGTTGCCGAGGCGCGCGTGAATGCCAGAGGCGAGGCGGCCAAACAGTACGAGGCGTTGTCGGCGCGGGTCGGTTTGCAGGCGGATTCGTTACTTGAAATGTTCCGGCGTCACGCGGAAGTTTTTTTCTATCCGGAGCAAGTCAAACAATTCAGGATGTTTTTATCGGGCAAGATCGAAGACTTGCAGAAACAAGATGGAGATTGCCAATGCGAGCGGCATGTCTGATTTGTTTGGCGGCCGGCTTGGTCGTAAACGGCGGCGCCTTGGCTGAGCCGGCGCTTACGGTGATGTCGTTCAACGTCCGTTATGGGACCGCCGACGACGGCGAGAACCATTGGGACAAGCGCAAGGACGTTCTGGTGGAAGCAATACGCGCCCATGCACCGGACGTGATGGGCACGCAGGAATGCCTCGAATTCCAGGCGAAATACATTGCCGAGAAGCTGCCCGAGTACGCGTGGATCGGCGTGGGCCGCGAGAAAAACGGCAAAGGCGAGATGATGGCCGTATTTTATAAAAAGGACACGCTGGCGGTCGAGGAGTCGGGCCATTACTGGCTGTCCGAGACGCCGGACGTGCCGGGCTCGATGTCGTGGAACACGGCCTGCACGCGAATGGTGACGTGGGCGCGGTTAAAACACACCGCCACCGGCAGGACGTTCTATTACGCTAACACCCATTTTGACCACGTCAGCGATCTGGCCCGCGTCAACGCCGCCAAACTCATGACGAGCCGGTTGCCCCAAGGCGAAACCGTGATCGTTACCGGCGATTTCAATGCGGTCGCGGAACGAAGCACCTGCTGGGAGACGTTCAAAGAATGCGGCTTCGCGGATGCGTGGCTGGCGGCGTCCGAAAAATCCGGGCCGACCGTAACGTGTGCCGGGTTCGGCCCACCGGGCGATAGACGAGACCGGCGTATCGACTGGATCCTCTACAAGGGCGACGTGACCGTGCAGAAAATGGAAACGTCGCTGTTCAACAAAGACGGCAGGTATCCGTCGGACCACTATCCCGTGGTGGCGACGCTGGCCCTGAAATAACGTCTCTTCAAATTCCGCCAAGGAAGCACGCGGTGGGGTCGCGCTCCCGCGCGACCGATGCTTCCAACCTCTGGCTAACGCATATCGGTGCCAGGGCTGCTACGTAGCGGTCGCGCGGGAGCGCGACCCCACCACCCCACCGCGCCACCGCGCCACCGCGTGAATTCAGGCGCCTCTCCCCCACGCCCTTGGGTTTCTCTATTTTGCAATTGGCGGGGGATCTGATGTAAAACGCGGGCATCGGAGGGGCGCCCCATGAAGCTTGCTTTCCTTTTGCTGCCGTTTGCGCTTGTTGTCGGCGCGACCGCCGCGCCCGACCACGCGGGCCTCCGCACACCAATCACGTTTGACGAACTCAAAGCGAGTTTCGCCCAGCCGGACATGATCTATGCGCCGTTCATGTTCTGGTTCTGGGACGCGCCCATTGACAAGGCGCAGGCCGTCGAGATCGCCCAAAAGCTCGCGGCCCAGCGCATCAATCCCGGCTACGCCCACGCCCGGCATTCAATCACCACCGGCTCGCCTTCGTTACTCGTTGAGGATTGGCTGTCGCCGGAGTGGTTTGATGCGTTGAGCGATGTGGTGAACATCGCCGAGCAGAGCGGCATGTATTTCAGTTTCTGCGACGAATACGGGGGGCCGAGCGGGCGTGCGGGCGGCAAGGTGCTCGAGGCGCACCCCGAACTGCGTGCGGTCAGCCTGAAGTGGAGCACGTTTGATCTTGCGCCGGGGCAGGCGCGCGAACTGCCGGCGTCGTTTTTCACGGTCGCTGCACAACATGCCGGGGTTTGGGATGCCAACACGGCGGCAGTTGCCGCGGGGCCGCAGTTCGGCAACTGGATCTGGGCGTCTGTGCCGGCCGGTGAAAAGCAGACCGTGTGGTTCCGCAAATCGTTCAGCCTGCCGAAAGACGCCAAAGTAAAGAGCGCGCGCATCAAAATTACGGCGGATGACGAGTATCTGCTCTACTGCAACGACGAGTTCATCGGCGAGGGCAACAACTGGAAACTGCCCGAGCAGTTCGAGTTGATCGCGGCGGTCAAACCGGGCCGCAACATGGTTTCAATCGAAGCGTTCAACGCCGAGGGCGACGCGGGCCTGATTGCGGGCCTTTCCGTCGAGTTGGAGAGCGGAGAAGTCAAGATATTCGGCACCGATGCCGATTGGCTCGCTTCCGACGCCTACACAGTCGGCTGGAACTTCCCTGACTTCGATGATTCCGCGTGGAAGCCGGCCACGGTGATAGGCGGCCCCGAGGTCGAGCCATGGAAACTGGCCGAGCGCGGGGCGCGGCACGTCAAAGCGACGATCAGGAGTGCTACGCTGTCCGTCATTGGCGCCGGCGAACCGTTCACGTGGACGGCGCCCGCGGGCGGCTCCTGGCGCGTCTATTCGTTCAACAAATACGAGTCGACCGGCGTCGACAACAGCGACGTCAACTATCTCGACAACCGGCTGGCGGATGCGTTCATCAAGATCGCCTACGAGCCGTACGTCAAGAAGTTCGGGGACAAGCTGGGCAACCGGATCCCGGGCGTTTTCATGGACAACGAGGGCGTCTACGGCTACAAGCTGGCGTGGTCGGACCACCTCGAAGCGTATTACAAGCAAAAAACAGGCAGGGACATCCGGCTGTGGATGCCGCTCATGATCGATGACGATGCCGAAGGCGTCTATGCCAAGGCCCGCTACGACTGGTTTGACTGTGTCTCGGATATCTATGCCCAGTTCTTCGCAACCGTCAACCAATGGTGCACCGACCACGGCCTCTACCTCACCGGCCACTTGTGGGAAGAGAGCCTGATGCTCGAGGCGGTGGCGGTGGGCGACGTGTTTCAAGTGCGGCGGGCGTTTTCGATGCCGGGCACGGATTGTCTCGAGCAAAAGGCGCTCGACACACACGATTTCAAGGAGGCGCAGTCGGTGGCCGAATTCGAGGGGCGGCGTCTGGCGAGCGAGGTGCTTGGCGTGGCCGGTTGGGACATGACGCCGGTGCTGATGAAAAAGGCCTTGAACTCGGTGACGGCGTGGGGCGTGAGCCACGTGATCCCGCACGGGGTGTTCATGATGCGCGATTTCGCGCGCAGTGTTGACGGCAACTATTGGCCGCCGGACTGGTACGATGAGAACCCCTACTTCCGTTACCTTCATCAGTGGAGCGATTTCGCCCGGCGCGCCAGCTACGTCAACGCGTGCGGTGAGTACCAGCCGTACATCCTTGTGTATCATCCGATGGACAGCATCTGGGCGCTCTCGGCCGACGGGATGTTCGATCCGAGCGAGTACGGCGGCATGAACGAGGTGAATCGCTGGTTTGGAGAGCAGGCCCAACACATCGATACGGTATACACTGCCACCATCAACAATTTTACCCAAGAAGGCGTCGATTTTCTGATTGCCGACGACGAGTACCTGCGCAGGACGAGAATTGAGGGCGGAAATCTTGTCCTGGACGGGAAATCGTTCTGGCAGGTAGTGCTGCCGCGTGTGACCGTCATGCCGCTCGACGTCGTCGCGAAACTGATCGAGTTTGCCAATGTTGGTATGGTCTTATCCCTGGGTGAGTTGCCAACCGGCTCCACCGACAACGGCATGAATGACCCGCAGATGTCGGCATTGACAGACAAGTTGAAGACAGCCAAACGGTTCAGGTTGGTGCGAGAAGCCTTCCCGCAATGGTATGAATCCTATTCGGGCGTCGTGACGATTCTGCAAGGCGAGTTTCCGATGCTGCAGCGTCACATCAAGATCGACGGCCGGGATTTCTTCTGGCTTGCGAACAACACGAGCGAGTACCAGAATTGCGACGCTCAAATCGATGGCATTGCAGGCGTCGCTTCGATCTGGGATTGCGAGACCGGCCAGATCCGGCATGTCGAGGTGCAAGCGTCCGACGAGCGCCAGGTAACCGCAAAAGACCGGCAGACAAGGCCAATCCACGTTACACGCCGGCAGACGCGTGTCCGGCTGTCGTTCAAGCCGTACGAAGCGTACTGGCTCGTCGTCGATCCGCAGGCGCAACTGACACAGGAGCAAATCGAGAAGGCGAAGCAGTTCGTCGAAACGGGCGTCCTCCAAGTCGCCAAAAAAGATAAGGAATCGACGGCGGCCGTCGAGGTGGCCGGCCCGTGGCGCGTGAGCATTGACACGGCCGACCAGCCCCGGTTGCCGAACCCGGTGGAGATACCGGACGAGTTGAAGGACAGCGCCGAAAAACCGCTGGAAGACTGGAATGCCTGGGGCATTCCCACGTTCAGCGGTTTCATCGACTACGCGGCCACGTTCGAGTTCAACGGAGATATCGCCACCGCGCGGCTTGACCTCGGGAACGTCATGCACATGGCGGAAGTCTGGCTCAACGGCCGGCCGCTCGGCGCGAAACTGTGGCCGCCTTATGTCTGGGACGTGTCGGAAATCATCAAGGCCGGCTCGAACTCGATCAAGGTCAAGGTAGGAAATCTGATCGACAAGAACCTTGGCGGCAAATCCCAATCAGGCTTGTTTGGTCCGGTGCGCGTAACATACGCCAAACCGCCGGAAGCGGAGCCTGCGGATCAACTGGAGGCTGAGCTGGCGGAGAAACGGGCGACCGCCCAAGAGGCGCTCAAAGCCTGGAGAGGCCGCGTCAAGGCGTCAGATAGCTTTGGTCGCCGCAAGCTTGCACCCAAACAGCGTGAACCCTAACCTTGTTGGCGGCTGCGGTGGCGGCGCCGCCGGGTTCTCTGTCCTTTCACGACCGCGCGCATCCAGCCCTCCATCTCGGGATCGGGCAACATGCGCGCGTGGAACCGGGCCAGGGTGTCGTGATCGCAGAAGTCGCAGAACGAGTCATAAAGCTGGATGTGGTTTTTCAATCTGAGCGCATTGCCGTAGGGTTTGCCCAACACCACGCCGTCGAGATCGATGAAATAAAATTCGGCGCCGTCTTTGGTAAAGATATTCTTGCCGGACAAGTCGGCGTGGTAAGCCCCGGCAGAGGTCAGCCGGTTCACGGCGGAAGCGAGCCCGGCGAAAAAGGAGTCCAGCTTCTCCTGCGTTGCTGAATCCCGAACCAGTTGTGCCGCAAATACTTCGACGTTTACATGTCCTGCCAGCAACCGTGTAACCAGCACATCTCCAAGGACAATGCCGATCCATGTCCACTCGCCATAGGCTAACGGCTCGGGGACGTGGACGCCCCGCAGGTGCAGGTAATTGGCCGCAATCCACGCCCGGCGGTATCGGCCGCGGGCCAGGGTCCTTTTTAGGGGTCCAAGGCCGCCTTCGAGCCGGCTGCGTTTGACGGCCCACTCCCCCACTCTGCGCGTTTCGCTTTTGGACGACGTCTTGAGGACGTTGCCACCGCCTTCTATGGCCTCCAGCAAGGCCTGCGCTCCGAGGTCCGCGCGGTGGTAAAGGCGGAGACGGCCGATCTGCGTAACGGTATGCCCGTCATAGACTTCAAGAGCCATCGCCGTGCCTCGTGAGGGCGTCGGAAACGGCGCCCTTGGCGCGATAAATGCGCCCGATCCACCCCGGCAGTGATTCCTCGCCGTACGCCCGGCACAGCGGCTCAAACAGGCTCAGCGGCACGCCGTTTTTCTCCAGCGACCTGCGGAACCGGAACAGGTTGCGCGCCCGCTGGACGTGCGACATGCCGGGAATCAGGCGTGCATGGTCCAGGTCGATCAGGTACACGCCCGACTCGCCGACCAGGACGTTGCGCACCTGGAGGTCGGCGTGCCAGAGGCCGAGATCGTGCATCCGGCGGAACAACTGGCCGCAGCGGCGCATCACCTCAACCCCTTGCTCGGTCTGGGCTTGCACGTATTCGAGGAGGTTGGACGCGCGTATTTCGACCGTGGCAAACGCGCCCCGGACAAACGGGCCGCGCCATTGCCAGCACGCGCCCAGCGGCTCGGGAACCGGCAGGCCTTGGCGCCAAACATGGTCGTGCAGGCGCAATTCGCGGAGTGGGCGGTTGTGCAGCAGGTACGACTCCCGGATGAAATACCGTATCATGCCGCCGCGCAAACACTTACGCACGATGCCACACCGTCCCCCGCACGGGAACCGATGGACGGTTCCGCGCCCGGAATCGCCCGCGGGAACGCACCCGGCCCCGTCAATCAGGGCGGCGGCCACCGCGTCCGGGCAGTCGCCGCGCACGAGCGCCTTATGCCCTTTTGCGGCTATCTTGACATAGTCGTCCAGCATTGAAATCTCCGGGGAACTTACTATGCGCCGCGAGAGCGGTGTATATCAAGTGGAAGAAACGACTTCGTAGAAGCGCGGCTTAACGTTTTGGCTGAAAAGCGTTATAATGTATAGGGTAGCGCCCAAAAAGGAGGCCCGTATGAAGTACGTGGCAACGTTGGTTTTGTTGGCCCTTCTCGCGGGGGCGCCCGTTTGGGCGGATTCGATTGTCCACAACGGCAAAACGTACGACAACGTCTATGTGCGCGAAGGCAACTCGTCCTACTACGTGCAAGACCCGGCGACAGGCGCCGTGACAGCCATGCCCAAAAGCGAGGTCGGCGCCGCCGGCGTCAATATCAGCTCCGACGCATCGGCGCGCCAGGCGCTGCTGGACCAGTGGAAATCGGCAAAGACCGATAAGCCGTTGCCGGCACTGACGGCGGTGGCACAGTCGGCGGTGATGGCGGCCGCGTCGGCGCGGCCCGTTGGCCCTGTCCCGTCCGATCCCGCGCCGGCGGTCCGCGCGCCGGCCAATAGCGGAAATGCAAGCATCAAGCTGAAGAACGTCCCGTTGCGCGACGCGTTGCGGGTGACGTTGCGCGGGCAAAACCTCGACTACAGGGTCTATGACAATTATATCTATGTAAGCACGCCGCAACGGTTGCGGCAGGAACCGCTCGAGGGGGTCCGGTCGCGGGCTTACGCGGTGGCCGGCGCAACCGCGTCCGACACGCTGCCCAAGATCGTCCTGCGCAACCCGGGCGGCGCATACCCGCAGATGGGCTACGGCGGCGGGATGGGCGGCGGTGGCTACGGTGGCGGGATGGGCGGCGGCTACGGCATGGGTGGCGGCGGAATGGGCATGGGCGGCGGGATGGGCGGCGGCTACGGCGGCGGGATGGGGATGCGAGGCGGTATGGGCATGGGCGGTATGGGCGGCGGGATGGGCATGAGAGGCGGCATGATGGGCGGCGGCTACGGCGGCGGCCAGGCTTTCAGCAACATCTCCGACCTGTTCTTCAATATCGACGACCGCCTTGTTGGTGAAACCCCGGCCGTTATCGGCGTCGGGGGGCTGTCTGTCGTAGAACGACCAACCCAGCGGTAGAATCTGACTATCGATCTGTTGCTAATGGGGGCACGATGGAGAGCGCGGAGATCTTCGCACGTTCTTCTTCGCTCAGCTTTATTTCGAGACACTTCATGGTGTCATTCATCTGCTTGAGATTTCGGGCGCCGAGGATGGGCGCGGTGACGGCGGGGTTCGAGGCGACCCACGCCATGGCGAGCGCCGCGGGTGAGTAGCCGTTGTCTTGGGCGTATTTTGCGAACCGCTCGGCGATTTTCCAGTACAGGGGATTCTTGAACCGTTCTTTGTACATCTCGTTTTCGTTGAGCCGTCCGGTTTCCTTGCGCTGGTACTTCCCCGTGAGCAGGCCCGCCGCCAGCGGGTTGTAGGGGAACACGGACAGGTTTTCCCACTCTGCCAGCGGCAACAGTTCGACTTCCGCCTGGCGTTTCACAAGGTTGTACATCGGCTGGATGCACACGGGCGGAGCGTAACCGGCGTTCTCCGCCATGGCCAGCGTTTTCATGGTTTGCCACGCGGAAAAATTCGACAGGCCGAGGTACATCACCTTGCCCTGCTCGACCAGCGAGGTCACCGCGCCCAGCGTCTGTTCGAGATCGGTGTCGGCATCCCAATGGTGAAGATACAAGATATCGAGCCAGTCCGTATCGAGGCGCTCGAGCGATTTCTCGACAGACAGCAGAATGTTGCGCCGCGAACTGCCGCGTTCGTTGACACCGTCGCCCGTCGGGAAATGGACTTTGGACGCCAGCACGATGCTCTCCCTGCGCCCTTTGAGCCATTTGCCCGTGATGACTTCCGACTGGCCCTTGTTGTAGATGTTGGCGGTGTCGAAAAAGTTGATGCCGATCTCGGCCGCGCGGTCCATGATGGCAAATGACGTCTTCTCATCGGACTCGTTGCCGAACGTCATGGTTCCCAGGCAGAGTTTCGATACGCGGACACCCGTGTTGCCGAGCAGGACGTAGTCCATTGAATAGCTCCTTTTCAAATAGGATGATCGGACCGATCCGACCGATCCGGCCGATACTAAACCGTAATGTGTTTTCCCTGATCGAGGTAACGGGCTAGAACGAACAGGCAATCGCTCAGTCTGTTGAGGAAAACAATAATGAGCGTGGCGTCGAATCCGGGTACGGCCTCTTTCAGCCGCACGCATTGGCGTTCCAGCCTTCGCGCGACGGCGCAGGTGAGATCGGCCTGGGCGGCGCGCGCCGTCGATGCCGTGAGAATGAACACGCGCGGCAGCTGCGCGAGGGTTTCGAGCCGCAGTTGCTCGGCTTCGAGTTTCGCGACGTCTTCGGCCGTCAATTTGTGCGGGTGATGCTCGGGATGCCTGTTTTCCGCGTCGCTGCACGACGAACCTATCAAAAAGTACCGTCCGATCAACCACAACAAGAACTCCGCGATTGGCTCGCGATCCGGTGGCTGGTGTTCGAGAATGGCGAGGCGCAGCACGGCCGTTTGCGCGCGCAACTCATCGACCGTGCCGACGCATTCCATAATCGGGTGAGACTTGCTGTATGTCTGGCCGTCGAGCGCGGACGTGTCGCCGCTGTCGCCCCGGCCCGTAGTAACCTGGCTCTTGATCATCCTCTTCTCTCCTCTATTTGACCGTCAGCGCGACCGGACAGTGATCGGACCCGCGGACGTCGCACACGATCGAGGCGTCGACGACGTGCCGCATGAATTTCTTGTTCACACAAAAGTAGTCGATGCGCCATCCGATGTTTCGCTCGCGCTCGTTGCGGAAATACGACCACCACGTGTAATGGCCCGGCTCCTGGTTGAAATGCCGGAACGTGTCGATGTAACCCGCGTTCAGCAGGTCGGTCATGGCGGCACGTTCTTCGGGAAGGAACCCCGCGTTCTTGACGTTTTCTTTTGGGCGCGCAATATCGATCTCTTCATGGGCGACGTTGAAATCGCCGCACAGGATCACGTCTTTCCCTGCGGCCACGAGGCGGTTGCAGAACCGGCGTATCGCCTTCATAAAGGCCAGCTTGTAATCGAGGCGCGCGCCGTGCGGCTGGCTGTTTGGGAAATAGGCGTTGACGACGGTGAAATCGGCGTATTCGAGCGTCTGTACGCGGCCCTCGTCGTCGAACTCGTCCGCCCCCATCTGGCCTACCGACAGCGGCTCTTCCTTCACAAACGCCGCCACGCCGCTATAGCCCTTTCTCACTGCCGGCCGCCACAGCGACACGTAACCGGGTGGATTCATCAGCCACAGGTCGAGATCTTCCGGCGCCGCCTTGATTTCCTGGACGCACAACACGTCCGGCTGCGCCTGGTCGAGCCAATCGAGCATCCCCGCCCGCGCCGCGGCTCGGATGCCGTTGACGTTCCAGCTCATGATGCGTTTGACTGGCTTCTCTTTGGCCATACGTGCGCCCACCCCTCAGCAATACAGGAAAGCATACGGGCGCAGGCGGGAATTTTCAATTGTGGCGAGGGTCATGTTGTCTTTCGCCAAGCCGCAAAGGGAATACTGGGAGATATGGTGAGGCTTAACAGGCCTTATTGTGGTGCGGGCGTCTCGCCTGCAAATGAGCTCTTCCTGCTAAACGGCTGCATGCAGGCGAGACGCCCGCACCACAACATCAGCCCGACTACTTGTGCTCACGCTGCAGTAACCCTGCGGCTGCAAGCCCCACAGCGAGTACGGCAAGGCCTGCCAGCGACAACGCGGGGAGCGGCGGGGCGCCGGGGATTTCTTCAAACACGGCGGTGACGTGGGAATCTTGGCTGAGACTAACCGTGAATTCAGGATCGGTGCCGGGGAAGTCGCCTTGCCATTCTACAAACGCGTCATGATTTGGGAAATTGGGCGCAGCGCGGAGTGTGACAGGTGTGTCCGACCAATAAAACTGGCCGGGTGGGGTAAGCGCGATGTTGCCACGTCCGATGACGTCCACGTCCAAATAGTACAGGAACGCCATCCGGTACTTGGCCAGAAAGTGGTCGGCTTGTCCGTGAGAGGTCAATGTTGTCTCATGGGGTTGGCCGCTGGCGAACGTGTGGCTTTCGCTGAACACGCCGGATAAGAGAAATGCATCCTCACCGGGCAAAACGTCTATGTCGCACCACTGAGCCACCGGGCGGGCGATCAAATCAAGGTTGCTGGTCGTTCCTAAGGCGCCATCCGACGAGAAGGGAATAACGCAAAATGGTTCAGAGTCGGAGCCGGGACACATGAGAACATATCCTGAGCCATCAGGCCTTGCGGTTACGTCAACGTCGGAAGGCACGGGCGGGCGTGGCAGAGTCACGGTCCAGATGCATTGTGCGCTCGAGGTCCACTTCTGCAGTGTGTGTTCTTGACCAAAGTACCAATTCGGATTCCTGACCACGATGAAATCGTCTGTGCCTGGGACAGAGCAGATGGCGCCCCGATGCGAAAAATCCGGATTGGTCCAAACCAAGGCGCCATATCTTGAGAAACAATCGAGCGTGTCTGTCAAGGCTATGACTCCGTTGGAAAAGACTATCTTCTGATAGGTGTCCGGCGTACTAAAGACCCGATCCAGGTTCCGGACCCAGTTACAGTTGCCATCGGCGTCATAACATACAAAAGCAAACGTAGGCGGTATTGTTGATGCCCCCTCGCAGAACGCGGCAGACTCGGGGTTGGTTGCTATGGCATAGCATGTTCCATCCGGTGCCAGTGCGACGGCGGCCATGTACATCAGAACGTTGACTTCAGGCTCGTAAGAACTTTCAATGCCACGAACCCAATTAAGCGTGCCATCGGCATTGTGCGACGCCACGTAACCGTGCCAGCCGGCCGGATAGCTTAAGGTTGTCTCATTGGGGTCTCCAGGACCAAAAGTGGCTTCGGTATGGAACACTCCGCAATGAGCGAACCGGCCATCTTCCAAAAAACTGGCTCGGCTGTCGTCATCTTCAGGGTAAAACGTCACGACCTGGTCTGACAGTCCGATTGCGGTGGTTTTGGCCCAGAGAACCTCGCCGGTCGCTGAGCGCTTAATGGCGAACGCGTCGGCGGGGCCGAAGAAAGGGGGTTCCTTATCTCCCAAGTCAGCGGGATCGAAATGTCCCAATCTCGTTCCTACAGCAAGCGACGAACCGTCGGTGTAGCAGTGGAGGTCAGCAGAACGGTCATCCAACGGGGTGCCAGCTTGCTCAACCCACACGAGACGATTGTGGGCGTAGGTTGTCCCCGAGGCATCGCCCACACATACGGCGACAAACAAAACTCCGCATTGAAATGTTAAGAGACCTCCCGCCATGTTATCTTCTCCCTTGTCCTCATGTTCCCCATATGCGGGCACCTCAAGCGGGGATAGCTACACTTCTATTTGATCGTACGGCGGAACTACGGATGTGTCAAGAAAAAACGCGCGAAAACCATAATGTAATCGCGCTTACAAATGCGGCCGGGCGGTCGTCTCACCCTCACCGTCCAACACACGGGCTGCTTTGGTCACTACTGGCGGCCAACAAAGAGAGTTTTTCGAGGCGGGGGTTTAAGAAAAGTCTGGAGTGTTGAAAGGATCCAGTGGTCGGGACGGCGCGGGTTGGAAGACCGCGCTTACTTGCACGGTTGCGGTGCAGTCTTCTTGCGGAAGAGTACGGCGAAGAAGACAATCGCAACGGCGACGAGCGCGAGGCTGAAGATCTGCTGGAGAGTGAGCGGCCCGTAGGTGGGGTTGTGGTCGCCGCGGATGAACTCCATGAAGAACCGGCCCGCGCCGTAGATGATGAAGTATGCGGGGAACGTCAGGCCGTCGATGGGATTTGGCTTTGCGGCACGTGCGCGTTTGCGCAGGTACAGGAGCAACGCGCATGTGGCGAGCAGGCCAACCACGCCGTACAGTTGCGTGGGATGGACCGGAAACGACCAGTCTTCCGCGTGGACGCCGGGGTAGCGGTAGAAATGGTCGAGCGCGGCGGAGCTGCCGGGCGGGAACCGGATGCCGAGCGGGCAGTCGGTCCGGATGCCATAGCAGCAGCCGTAGAAGAAGCAGCCCAGCCGGCCGAACGCGTGGGCCAGCGGGATGTAGGGCATGACGATGTCGGCCGTTTTCCAGAAGTTGAGATTGTTCCGCCGAATCACCCACCAGGCGTAAAGGATAGCCGGCGCGAGGGCGCCATGGAACACCAGCCCGCCTTCCCAGATGGCGAACCAGCCCATCGGGTTGCTCCACGAGTATTCGCCGGGGTACAGGATGATGTGCATGATTCGAGTCCCGGCCAGCCCCAGCAGCAGCACCCACAACGCCGAATTGCTGATCAGCCTTGCGTCGATGCCGACCCGCTCGGCGTCGCGCTGGACGAAGTACATGCTCAGCAGGAAGCCCGCGGCTATCAGGAAACCGTAGGTGTGGATGGTGATGGGGCCAAGTTCAAGCAGTGTCGGGTACATCGTGTTTCCCAAAGAAATACCAGGTAACGATCAATAGAAACACGCCGGTGCAAATGGCCGAATCGGCCACATTAAACGCCGGGTAATATTTCCACGGAAAGTCGAACGGCACGAAATAAAAATGAAACTGGAGGAAATCCGTTACCGACCCGTGGATCACCCGGTCCAGCAGGTTGTTGCCAACGGCCCCGCCGGCGATCATGCCATAGGCAATCGATTGGATGCGGGAACGCGGATCGAGGTACTGGAACAGGTACAGCAGTACGAACATCGCCAGGACCGGCGCGGCATACGCCATGAACCGGTTGTGGTGAAACATGCCCCCGACAAGCCCGGGGTTGCGCTGGTGGGTGATCTGGAAGAAATGCGGCCCCGGTCCACCTGGTATGAACCGGCCTTCGGGTACGTAGGCCAGTATGACGGCCTTGGTGATTTGATCCAACACGACTACGGCGAGCAAAACCGCCAGGATCAGTATGATTTGCTTCTTGCGGGGCACGGTTCGAGCCTAGAGGCTCCCCTCTTTTTCGAGTTTGGACTTGCACTTGATGCAGTACCTGGCGGCCGGAAACGCTTCAAGCCGTTTTCGCGGAATAACCTCTTCGCAGCCTTCGCAAACGCCAAACGTGCCGTTCTCGATCCGCTGGAGGGCATCGGACACCTCACGCAGCCGCTGGCTTTCGCCGGTGGCGATGTTGAGCGCGGTCTCGCGCTCGAAGTTGTCGGTGCCGGTTTCCGCATAGCTATACAGATCGCCCGTGGCCTCGCGCACAGACTCGTGCAGCGCGCTCTCTTCAATCTTGCGAATGCCTTCACTGAGCCGATTCAACTCGCCCATGAGCATTTTCTCGAACTTCTTGGAGTCCTTCTTATTCATCCGGCAATTTCTCCCAGTTGCTCTTCACACCGGCGGCAGAGGGTCGGATGTTCTGCGCTCCGCCCCACCGAATCTCGGTAATTCCAGCACCGCACACATTTCTTGCCCGAGGCCCGCTCCACCTCGACCACCAGCCGCGCTTCGGCCTCGGCAGCCTCTTCGGACACCGGGTTTATCGAACATTTCGACACGATAAAAATCCACGGCAGTTGCGCCTCGTACTTCTTTAACAGACGTTCCGCGCGCGCATCGCCCGGAATTAACGTCAGCGCCGCCTCCAAAGATGACCCAATCACGCTTTTTCTCCGCGCCTCCTCGAGCACCCGCGACACCACCACCCGCATCCGCAAAAGGTCGTCCCAAGTCGCCTCGGCCGTATCATCCAGCACATGCTCGGGCCGGGCCTGCGGGAACTGCGTCAGATGCACGCTCTCGGCCTCGCGAAGATGCGCCGGCAGGAACTCGTATGCCTCGTCGCACGTGTACGGCAGGATGGGCGCCATCAGTTTGAGCAGGTCGGTCAGGATGCTCGAGAGCGCCGTCTGCGCGGCCCGCCGCTCCCTTGATTTGGCCGCAAACGTGTACAGCCGGTCCTTCAGGATGTCCAGGTAAAACGAGCTGAGGTCGACGGCGCAGAAGTTGTGCACCGCGTGGTAGATCAGGTGAAACTCGTAATCCGCGTAGGCTTTCAGGACGCGCTCGCGGAGCAATTGCATCCGGTGCAGGGCCCACTTGTCCGCCTCCTCGAGCTCATTGAACGCGACGGTGTCGGCCTCGGTGAAATCGTACAGGTTGCCCAGCATATATCGGAACGTGTTGCGGATCCGCCGGTAGGCGTCTTGCATCCGGGTGAGGATCTCGTCGGAGATCCGGATGTCCTGCCGGTAATTCTCGCTGGCCACCCACAGCCGGATCACGTCCGCACCGAGCTTATTGACCATGTCGTCCAAGCTGATGACGTTGCCCAGTTTCTTGGACATCTTCTTGCCTTCGCCATCCACGACATAGCCGTGGGTGACCACGGCACGGTACGGCGGCTCGCCCTTGACGGCCACGGCCGGGATCAACGACGACTGGAACCAGCCACGGTGCTGGTCGCTGCCTTCGAGGTACATGTCGAACGGCCAGACCAGGTCCGGGTGGCCGTCCAGCACGGCCCGGTTGCTCACGCCCGAGTCGAACCACACATCGAGGATGTCGGACTCCTTGCGGAACCGGGCGCTGCCGCACTTGGCGCATTTGGCGCCGGCCGGCATCAGGTCTTTGACGTCCGAGTCGAACCACCGGTCGATGCCGTCGGTGGCAGACAGCGCCAGTTGCTCGATCTTGGCAAGACTCTCGGGGGTGGCGTAAACCTCGCCGCAATCTTTGCAGTAGAACACCGGGATCGGCACACCCCACGCCCGTTGCCGGCTGACGCACCAGTCGGGCCGCTGGGCCACCATCGACCGGATTCGCTCCTGGCCCCACGACGGCACCCAGGTGACTCTGTCGATGGCTTCGACCAAACGTTCGCGCAGGCCGGCGTAATCGATCAGGATGAACCACTGCGGCGTGGCACGGTAGATGACCGGGTTGTTGCACCGCCAGCAGTGGGCGTAGCTGTGCGTAATCTTGCCCGCCCACAACAGCACGCCCGACTCCCGCAGGTCTTCCAGGATCCGGCTGTTGGCGTCAAACACGTTCAAACCTGCATACGGCCCCGCCTCTTCGGTAAAGTCGCCACGGCCATCGACTGGCGAGAACGGCGGAATCCCGTACCGGGCGCCCACCACGTAGTCTTCCTGGCCGTGGCCGGGTGCGGTATGGACGTTGCCCGTGCCCGCCTCGAGCGTCACGTGCTCGCCCAGGATGATCGGGCAGATCCGGTCCGGGAACATGACGTGACGGTACTTCAGGCCCTCGAGTTCGGCCCCCGAGAATTTTTTGACAATCTCGTAGTCGGTAATGCCGCACTCCGCCAGCGCCGCCGGCGCCAGAAAGCTCGCCATGATGTAGGTTTCATCGCCGCCGCGCGTGCGCACCTTTACGGACGCGTATTCAAAATCAGGATGAACAGCAATTGCCAGGTTCGCCGGAAGCGTCCATGGCGTCGTCGTCCAAATCACGAAATGGACCGGCCCCTCGACGCCAGGCACGCCATCAACGGCCTCAAATTTCACATAAATCGAAGGTGACGTGTGGTCGCCGTACTCGACTTCGGCTTCCGCCAGGGCCGTCTGGCACGTCGCGCACCAGTAAATCGGCTTGAGGCCCTTGACAATGCCGCCCGTTTGATACATTTCGCTGAACACGCGAATAATTGTCGCCACGTAACCTGGGTTGAGCGTCAGGTACGGGTTTTCCCACTCCCCAGTCACGCCCAGCCGCTTGAACCCCGCCCGGTGGATGTCCACAAACCGCAGCGCAAACTCCCGGCAACGCCGGCGGATCTCGACCTGCGGCAACGATTTGGCTTCCTCGCCCAAGTCGGTGATGACTTTGAATTCGATCGGCAGACCGTGGCAATCCCAGCCCGGAACATAAGGCGAGTCAAACCCCGCCATCTGCTTGGACTTCACCACGAAGTCTTTCAGCACCTTATTGAGGGCGGTTCCTGCGTGAAGCTCCCCGTTGGCGTACGGCGGGCCGTCGTGCAGCACGAATTTGGGCCGGCCTTCGGCCAATTTGCGCATTTTCGCGTACAATTCCGCCTGGTCCCAACGCGCCAGCCGTTCCGGCTCGCGTTTGGCAAGGTCGCCACGCATCGGGAACGGGGTGTTGGGAAGGTTTACGGTCGCCTTATAGTCCATCGTAGCCATACAAGTATATTCTGTCACTCCCAAAAGTGGGGTGGATAACGCGGGGTAAAAAAGAACGCGGGACTTTACCACACTATACGGTGGAAAATCAAGAACATGTGGCCATATCTCGTGCAAACTCAACGGTATGCAGAGGTTAGGCCCCCACTTCAACTCGCCTGCCCGGCGGCACGCCCGCCTTGCCCTATTCCGCCAATTGCATACCGCGCTTTTTGCGTTGGTTTGTCAGGTTCTGTAGACTTGCCGCGTTATGAAGAAGCAGCTCATCATCACGACTCATGCCGAGTTGGCCAAGCAAGACCGGGCGTTTTGGCACGCCTGCACACCCGAGCAGCGCCTCGATGCCGTCGAGATCCTCAGACTCCAGGCCGGAAAATTCCTTTATGAATACCCTTCCCGACTTCAGAGAGTTGTTTCAATTACTCGAAAACCACCACGTTGACTACATGGTGATCGATGGTTATGCCGTGGCATTTCACGGGTATCCCCGATTTACTCAAGACGTGGACATTTTCTTCGATGCGTCTCTGGCAAATGTGACTCGAGTGAGGCAGGCTCTTATTGACTTTGGATTTGAGAAACAGGACCTCCCCGCCGAGGCATTCACAGCAAGAGGCAACGTTCTTACGTTTGGCGTGGCGCCGACTCGCGTGGATATGCTCAATGAAATCGACGGGGTGAGTTATGCGGAAGCCAAAGCGAACATCGTTCGAGGGACGTACGGTGACGTCCAAATCAATTTCATCGGCCGTGACGACCTAATCAGAAACAAGCTGGCCACGCGAAGGGCGCAAGACAAAGTGGACGCAGAACAACTGATAACACCGCCTGAATAGATTGGTCCCGATTCCATTTGACGAGGAGAAGAAAAGTGATTCATGATCTTATGGCGCATTGGCGCGACTACAACTGGCCCAGTGAACGGTTTAACGTCGGTTTCTACCATCTTGAGCGGCTTCCCGAGAACAGCCCCGAAGGCCGGATTGAAATTGACGGCGACAACGTGTTCTGCATGGTGCAAAATTATGAAACCAAGCCGCGCGACGAACAGCGGTACGAGGCCCACCGCAATTACGCCGACATCCAAATTGTCCTGCTCGGCGAGGAGTCGATCCTGTGGGCCCCGCAAAAAGAATTGACCGTGGTCGAACCCTACAAGCCGGATGCGGAGATGTATGCGCTCGACAAAGATCCCACCGACATCGTGCTGAAACCCGGCAGGTTCTGCGTCCTGTTCCCCCAGGACGCGCACGCGCCTTGCACCATCCACGTCGAAAAACAAAAGGTGCGCAAGGCCGTCGTCAAGATTAGGCTGTAGGCTGTAGACCGTAGACTGTAGGAAACGCAACAATGCGGGCGCTGCCCGCATTGTTCTTGCCCTCACGCCAGACTCTTTACCCTACAGCGCACGTAGGCTGTAGACCGCGGGGGAGCGTCCAAACCGAGCCGGATAAATCAGACTAGCCGTTCTTGCGAAGTGCGTGCAGGAGACCGTTCAGGACTCTTCCCGTTTCTTCACAGGTGTGTAAGACGCCGCCGCACGCCTCACCGGTGGCAAACTCCAGCCTGTGTACCAGCGAAAGCTGATACTCGAGTTCCCGGCATGATCCGTAGGCGATGTCCAGGAAGTGGACATAATCCGCTTCCGTATTTCGCGCACATCCCTCGACGATGTTTGAGGCAATCGAAACGGCACAGCGCCGCATCTGCGATACCAGTCCGAACTGCTCCATTTTTGGAAAGGCTTGAGTCAGCCTGTAGACGTCAAGGGCAAGCTTGTCCGCCAATTCAAATGCCCTCAGCTTCTTATGGTTCCTCACTGCAGGTCCTCTTCTTCCGTTACCTACAGTCTACGGCCTACAGTCTATAGCCTTCTCCTCATCCTCCGAACTTGTCTCGTAGTGCGGCCAACTGATCGGCGAGGAGCGTGTTGATCCGCTCGCCGGAATCGGACTGTTTGATGGGCTGGCGGCGTTCGCGCGGCTCGTGCCTGCGGGGCGGCCGGCCTTCCCTGTCCTGGCGATCGCGCGGCTCGCCGTCGCGGCTTCGGGACTCGCGGTCCCGGGATCTCCCGCGTTCATCTTCTGGAGTGCTAGTGCGGGCGACGCGCGGCCGCCGCGTTTCCTGGCCGCCCTCGGACCGTTGCGGCCGCCGCCGGGGCTGATCTTCGCGCCGTGGCCGGCTTTCCTGCGTTCCATCGGGCGGAGCTGCGGCGGCATCGGCGCGTTGCGGCCGCGCGTCGCGACCGTCGGGCGCCGCAGCTCGATTCACCCTGGGCCGTGACGGGCGCCGTGGCCGCGGCACGTGCAAAGCCTTGATCGACAGGGAAATCCGGGGGACGTCTTTGTCAACCTTAATGACCTTGACGTTAACGACGTCGCCGACCTTAATAATTTCGCGGGGGTCTTTGACGAACCGGTTGGACAACTCGCTGAGATGGACCAGCCCGTCCTGCTGAACGCCGATGTCGATGAACGCCCCGAAATCCGTCACGTTCGTCACGACGCCTTCAATGCTCATTCCTTCCTGCAGGTCGGCAATCGAGGCGACGCCTTCGATGAGTTTGGGGGCTTTAAACTTGCTTCGGACGTCCCGCCCGGGCTCGATCAACTCCGCGCGGATGTCGGCCATCGTCAGCGGCCCGAACACCTCGGTTTGGAACGCGGCGAAATCAATCTTGCCGACCAACTCGCGGTTCCCCAGCAGTTCCGCCACCGGCACGCCTACGCTGGCCGCCATTTGCTCGACAAGCCCATAGGCCTCGGGGTGAATCGACGTGGCATCCAGCGGGTTTTCTCCGCCGGGTATCCGCATGAAGCCAGCGCACTGTTCGAACACGCGCGAGCCGATGCCGTCGATTTCGAGCAGTTGGGCGCGTGATTTCAACCCGCCCGCGGCGGTGCGCGCGTTTACGATGTTCTGCGCCGTGCCCAGTTGAATTCCGCTGACGTAGCGAAGCAGCGTGACCGGCGACCGGTTCAAATCCACCCCGACACGGTTCACGCAGGCGGCGACGGTGTGGTGCAGGCCCTCGCGCAACTGTTTCTGGTTGACGTCGTGCTGGTATTGGCCGACGCCGACGCTGCGCGGCTCGACCTTAACGAGTTCGGCCAGCGGGTCTTGAATCCTGCGCGCGATCGAAACCGCTTCCCGCACCGACGACTCGAGGTCGGGAAACTCTTCCCGCCCCAGCTTCGAGGAAGCGTAGCTGGCCGCCGGCGCCGTGCTCACCGACACCGCCACGGGCCGCTGCCCGCTCCCGTTGACATGCTTGACGGCCTCAGCCAGGACCGCTTTGACGATCTTGACAATCTCTCCGCTGGCCGCGCTGTTGCCGATGCCGACCACGCCGACCTGGTACTGTTCGATCAGGCCCGCCAGCGTCTGCTGCGGGGTTTCAGCCCCTTCTTCGGGCTTGAGCGAGACCGCCTGGTGGTGGATCAGCGCGCCCGACAAATCGACCACGGCCACCTTGCACGCGCTGACCCCTTTTCCGAGCGCAACAACACCAATCACGTTGACAGCGCCGGCCGGCGGTCCCAGCAGCAGGTTCTGCGCGTTCTGCCGGAACACCCGTATGGCGTCGTCGTCGGCCCGTTTGCGCATCGCTTCGAGCACGTCGTTTTCGATCGAGGGCCGCAGGTGGCGCGTGTAGGCCTCGTGGAGCGCCAACCGGATATGCGGTTCAAAAATCGACCCTGCGGTCGCGACGTACTGCTGAAGCAGCCCGTTAAACGTGGCCTCGTCATCGAGCGCAACGTCAATCCGCAGCAAGCCTTCCTTGACGCCGCGCAAAATCGCCAGCATCCGGTGCGACGGCACCTTGGATACCGGCTCGGAGAATCCGTAATACGACTCGTACTTGGTTTTCGTGCCCTCGGCATTCTTCGTGGCGCGGGCGGTCAGCGTGCCTTCTTCGAGCATCTTCCTACGCATCGTGCTGCGGGCGTGCGGATCCACCGCGAACCGTTCCGCGAGAATATAGCGCGCCCCTTCGAGCGCCATCTCGGGCGACAGAATCCCCTTGTCCGATTTGACAAACGAGTCCGTGTGTTCTTCCAACGACTGGATGACCGGGAGCTGTTTCATGATGAAATCGGCGAGCGGTGTCAGCCCCTGCTCTTCGGCTTGGGTAGCCTTGTTCTTGCGCTTGGGCTTGAACGGCAGGTAGATGTCTTCGAGTTCGGTTTTGGTGGCGCACTGCTCGATTCGCTGCCGGAGCTCGTCGGTCAGCGCGCCCTGTTTTTCAATGGCGTCGAGAACAGTGTGGCGCCGGTTGGTGACACCGATGAAGTAGTTGTTGGCGTCGGCAATGGCCTCGATTTGCGCGTCATCGAGCCCGCCGGTCAGGTCCTTGCGGTACCGGGCAATAAAAGGAACCGTCGCCCCACTCTCCAGCAACCGTATCGCCGCCGTCACTACGTCTTGTTCTAGGCCCAATTCCGTTGAAATACGCTCAACAAACTTCGGTTGTATCATGACCTGCCGTGGCTCCAGTACCCGCAAACACAAGGAAGTCTACCAGAATTATGCAAGGTACACAATGACGCCGCGACCAATCGAGGTGACTTGCGGCAGATCGACTGCGAAGGACGGCGTGAAATCATGAAGGCCGCTGCGCCCGTGCCCGTACATTTGGTTTCCCAATAGTCTACAACAAATCCCGTTTGGATTAGAATTCCACCCGAAACTCGATATCCTCCGCCGTGTGCGCCCAACTCAGCAGCAGCCCGGAAGCCCGGTCCCACGCCTGCTCGAACGGCAGCGGCGGGTTCGTTTCAACGGCTTTCGGCGCAGTCGGCGCCAGAATCCGAGCCACCCCGCGCACGTTCACCGGGCCCCGCACCGTGAACGTCAGCACCTTGTCTTTATAAGACTTGCCGCGCACTCGGCCGGCCGCGGCCAGCACCTTGGGGCAACTACATTGCTTCCGCGCCCACGCCACGTCATACAGCAGCGCCCGCTGGCCCGGCGACAGGACCTTTTTCCGAACCACCGGCAAGGAGGCATCAAACAGGTCGACAAAAGGCCCTTTTAGCCGCAACGGCTCGTCTGAAATCGATTCGTCCAAGACGGCCGCAATTACATACGGGCCGCGACGGACCACCAGGTGGTTCTGCGGCTCGAACTGGGCGCCGTGGGCTCGCCCCTGCCGCGCCACCATCTCCGACACCACCGCCATCAGTGCCTGTGCGCCGTCATCGCGGCGTGTCAACGCGGCCGGGCTTGCCTCGACGATGCGCACGAAACCGTTTCCCACCCGTTCGGGGTTGCCGCGGGCAATTTGGGTGACGCCGAGGCGCGCGAACAGGTCGTCGTACGCTTTGGCCGGTTTGTTGCCCTGGTCGTTCCACCATTCCCGGACGGTGTGATACGGATCGGACCCGTCCTCGATGAAGATGAGGCCGCCGCCGTCTCTCACCCATTTGTCGAGCACGGCATGGTATTCCGGCTTGAGCGGTTTCTGCCCCTCGTACGTGAGCAGCAGCACCTTGTACGGCTTCAGGCACTCGGGGTAGATCGTGTTTTCGAGTTGCACCACCTCGACCGGCACGCCGTGCTTCACCAGCGGCATCGCCAGCCCGTAAAACGATCCCAGGTCGCCGTCGCTGGGCGTCGGCGCCGCCCGCTGAAACATCAGTGTGTCCGACACGATCACGCCGATGCCGCGCGTGGCGGTATCGTAACGGACGTGGGATTGGTCCATGTCGTTGAGCGCGTTGAAAACCGTCAGCAGTTCCGTGGCGTACGCCGGCGGAATTCCCTCGACCTCGCCGGGCGCGCCCCCTTCTTTCGGGTACCGGCCTTTGAAGATCCGGTCAGGCCACGGCATGATCTCGAAACGGTGCACCTCCGGCCAGAACAGCGACGCAATAACCGTACACTCGTAGTTGACCTTGTAGTCGCTCCACGTGTGGTTTGGGTTGTCCTCAACGGGATCGGCCAGAAACCACACCTTCTTGCCGGTGGGCCGCACCATGCCCAGCATCTGGCTGAATTCGAGCAGGCCCGCCTCGAACGTCCGCTCCTTGCGAACGTTCTGGTAGGAATTCGGCGAGCGTGCGGTGCCGGTCCAGACCTGCGCGATATACCCGTCGAAATCGGGTATGTCGCTGAGGTGCGATTCCGGGCTGACGATGCGCCACTGGGCGTAGTTGATCAGCGAGTGAGTCGGGACGTGGCATTCGATGGGCGGTTTGGACGAGTAGGCCTTGACGTGCGCAAACACGTCGCGAAGCGCGTTGAAATACAGTTCGTACTTGAGTTTGCTGGCCCGGTACTGCGCGTCCACCGACGAATCCGGCGCCTGCCACGGCTCGCCATAAAACTTCCGCCACTCGTTCTTAAACGCCTCGCTCCAGCCGGTGTTCGCCCAGTACTCCGGCTCTTCGAGATACACCGCCGTGACGCCCGCCTCAAGCGCCGGCTCGATGTAATTCTTGATGTACTCGACGTACGCCTGCGACGGCACGTTGTAGCCGACGGTCGTGCTGTTGCCGTGCATGTACAGCTTGCCGTCTTTGGCCGTCTGGACTTCGTCCTTTTTGAACGCGTCGCCCTCGCCGTAATACGAGCCGTAACCGCCCCACGCAATCCCTGTCATGTAGCTGACGGTGTAGCCCTTCTCGCGCCACAGCGACGCCCGTTGCGCAAACTCGCGGCTGCCGTAAACGATTGCGACATCCGCCCCGGAATCAATCTCCGGCATGTATGGCGAATACGATTGGAAGCAGGTGAAATCCCGACCCTCGCCAAGACACGGCAAAGCCAGCGTGACTGCGAAAAGACAGAACAAAACTCGCATGATAAGCTCCTCTCCCGTCCGGCAGATTATGTCGCCTCAGTGCGGACTGATCAAATTAGGCTCAATGATTATTCAACGTGAAGCGGGCAACAATGCGGTGGGGTCGCGCTCCCGCGCGACCGTTGTGATGGAGGAGGTGGAGTGGCTGTCGGTATTTCGTGCCGGTGGCTGGAGGCAGCGGCCGAGCAGGATCTCGACCCCACCGCATTGTTGCCTTGGGCCTGTGACTGGACGCCCGTGGGCGTGATATCATCGCGCCCAATGGAAGCCTCCGTTTACGACATACCGCCGGGCATCCGCCGCGCAATGGACTACGGCAAGCTCGCCGGGCCCGCACCCCGGATGCTGGTGCTCCGCAGCAGGTATTGGCTAGACGACGCCTGCATCCGTGCCGCACAGACGCTGGACTGGCCCGTCCGCACGGTACCCGTCACTCAGGAAGGAGTGTTGCCCCAGGAAAACATCGCCCAACTCCTGCAGTCGATTGTCGAGTTCCGGCCCGACTTCATCCTAACAGTCAACCTCGGCGGTATAGATGAGGAAGGCAGTTTGGCCCGGCTGTTCGATGAACTGCACCTGCCGTACGTCGTGTGGTTTGCCGACGACCCGCGCACCATCATGATGGACCGGTCAATCTACGCATCCCCGTACGCCGCCGCATTCACCTGGGACAGCGCATACTGCGGCTACCTCGCCGCGTGCGGGTTTCCGGTGGCGCGCACCCTGCCACTCGCAGCCGACCCGGCCCTGTTCAATTCCGGCCCAGCCTCATCGTGGCAGCACCCGCCGACGTTCGTGGGCAACTCGATGACCGCGGCAGCCCGGGCCGAGTGGGGATGGGTCAACCAACGGCCACACCTTGCCGCGGCAGTCAGCGAGGCGCTCGACAGCGGCCGGGTGACGCGCGAGCAATTCGCGCAGGGGCTGACCGCCCTGCTCGACCCGCCATTTGTCGCGAGTCTGGATGCACACGAGCGCAGGCACGCCGAGATACTCTTGTTCTCCGAAGGGACGCATCGATTAAGGTGCGAGTTTGTACGTGCCCTTGAACCTGAAGGTATCGACGTGCGCGGGGACAATGAGTGGGTCGAGTTTTTCCCTCGAGTCGGCGGCCCGATCAACTACGAGCACGACCTCACCGGTTTCTACAGGGCCTGCGAGGTCAATCTCAACATCACCAGCATCCAGATGGCCACCGCGGCCAACCAGCGCGTATTCGACTGCCCCGCCGCCGGCGGCTTCCTCCTGACCGACGCCCAACACTCGCTGGCCTCCCTCTTCGATCCCGATCAACTCGCCGTATTTCACTCGTTCAACGAGTGCCGCGACCTCCTGCGCTGGTACCGCGCGAAGCCGCGAGCTCGAACCGAGATGGTGACAAAGGCGCGGTTGCGCATCCTGGACCAGCACACCTACGCGCACCGCCTGCGCCATATCGAAGACACCCTGCGCCAGTACCTGAAGTAGCCGGCTTCGCCGAAGTCAAATGAGGCTCTGTAACCTTTACAGTGCCCCGTGCTGCCGAGAACTCAATGTTGCAACAACGTCACACACTGGGCGCCGCCGTCTCCCACGTCAACTCACAAGTCGACCTGGTAGACCCAGACGGTTTGCTGGATTCCTGACTCGGGAATAATGCCAGGCAACTTGGGATTATTTCTATGTTCATCGGTGAAGTATGAGACAACCCGGCCTTCCGCACGCAGAGGCATGGAGGTCTCGATGTCCAGGTAGAAGCGACGCGAGACTTCGCGTTTAAAGGGCGGGACGCCCAGAGCCTCGTGCATGGGACAGTCCGGGATTCGTTGCTCGAAAACAACCGTCTTGTGTCCTTCAATCTCAGCGTAACCAAGGACCTCATACGTGGCCTCATACAAACCTTCCAAGACCGTCGAAACCTGCTCTCCCTTTGAAAGCTTCCTGGAGGCGAAAAAATCCAGCTTGGCAGGCCATAAGCTCAGATAGCGTTCCACGCCCGGCGGCGGCTCCCATGCGCCAGTATCTTTCCATAGATAGGTCTGTGTTTCGCGCGCTTCTCTCCAGGTCCTCTTGTACGATCCAAAGTAGACTTGCGTGGGCTGATTGAACTGAAGGGACTGCTTAAAGGCTTCTTCTGCATCGTAGGCAACGGTTGATGTGCATTCGCCGTAATCTTGGATTCCCGCTTCAACGAGTATGTTGCCGGCCTCGTCCATGAAATAATGGAACATACCGCCATGAGCCTCGTAATCCTCGGCTGGCTGCATCTTCAGCCGAAACTCCGCGGGGACTTCCTCAAACTTCACATCCGTGAAGGGCTTGTTGATCTGTTGAATTGTTTCCTTGATTTTGGCGAGTTCAACGTCATGGACAGCCCGACGAGTGTCTGTGATGAGTTTGGCGTCCAGCGCGGCGGCGATTTCGTCATCAAGTGGCGCTGTTTCTTGAGGCTGACCGTTCTTTGTCGCTTCCGGCAGATCAACGTTAAGCGGACCGGGTTTTTTTGAGACGATGTCGCCGGTTGTATGCTTATAATAATGGGTGATTAGTAGCACCCCTATTGCGGCTACAACGCAGACAGCAAGCAGCAATCCAATCCGCTTCACTATCGCGCACTCCTTCTTTGTTCCGGATACAATGGCATTGCAGCTCCGGCAAAAGTTTGCGCAAGAAACCTGTTTCTACTGTCCAGGGCCTCCGGATTTCTTAACCGGTTTCGCGGCTTCGCCGGGCGTGCGCTTGACCGGCGTAAAGCCCATCCGGTTCCAGTCCACCTTTTTCTTCAGCACGGTTCCTTTGGGTTTGGACGCGGCGAAGTCGAGGTAGTTCTGGTACAAGATGCGGTCGACGATCTGCGGCGGCAGGTTGCAGCCGTTGAGTTCTTGGCCCGGTATCACAGGCGTGGTGAACTTCTCTTTCGTCAGGATGTCGATGTACGTCTGGAATCGGTCGCGCATCCACTCGCGCGTCTTGATGGTCTCGTCCGTAACCACGAGATCCGCCGCAAACATGAACCGGCTCGGGTATTTCGCAAAAATATCGCGAAACTTTTTTGGCGACCTTGAAATGCGCTTCAACCCCTCGATCAGGAATTTGTCGTTGCCGAAGCTGACGTCGCTATATAGGTTCGGGAACGTATCGAACAACTCGCGCAGCCGGTTATCCGCAATGCTCGACAGCATAAAGTGCGGGCACACCAGCTTGAGGTCCGGAAACTGCTCGAGCACCGCCACAAACTCTTCGGCAAACCCCGGCGTGGTCTTGGGACTCGGGTTCACGTGCAGGCAAACGGGAATGAAATTCTCCGCGCAGTATGCGTAGACGGGCAGCATCCCCGGATCGTCCATCGCCGCCAAATGAAACATGAACTGGCCCGTCTTACGCGTGATGAAGCCGTGACCGAGATAGAGCTTCAGCCCTGTGGCGCCCCGTTTCACGTAGTCCTTGAACTTCTCCAGTTTTTGCGGGTCGCGCGGGTCCATGGTCGGCCACACCTCGAACCGGCCCGGGTACTGCCCGCAGATGCGCAACAGTTCTTCGTTGTTTTCGTCGTACCGCGTGAACCCGAGGTTCTGATTGAGCGTCAACGTGAAAATGCTGCTGCCCATCAGTAGCACTTTTTCAATCTTTACATCGTCCATCGCCGCCAGCAGCGTCGCCGCATTTTTCAACCCCTTGATATGCTCGTGCACGTCGATGATGCGCGTCGGCTGATAAGCCTCATTCCCGGCAGGGGAAGGATCAGCCGGCGCGTCCGGCGGCGACATCGCCAGCGACAGCCCTATCATCGCCGCAATAACGCACGGGCCGCTCAAAAAAATACCCAACGCTTGTTTGTTCCTTCTATCCATTTCAGGCTCCACTCGGGCCAAGTGTAACATGCACGCGCCGCTCAGCCAAAAGATTCGCCTATTCGCGGAACACGCCCAGCCGGTATTTCTTCAGGATCTCGCGCCGCTCGATTACGATCTGCGGATTCGGGTGCAGCCGCTGGAGCAAGTCCTCGTTGGTACCGCCCGAGATCAACTCCGCACGTGCCGGCAAACGAAACACGTAACGCTCCGTCCATTTCAGCGTTCCGTAGACCGAGTTGACGGACGCCAGCAGGATAAACACAACTGCCGCCGCGCTCGCAACAACCTTGCCGCGCACACCCCTCAGCGCAAGAAACAGCAGCACCGCGTCGCACACCCATAGCAGATTGCCCACCGTGATATAGCGCGAACTCGTGGCCTGATCGATCCCGAAACCGAGCCGGCCCAAGCCCGTGGTGGCCGCGCCGCAGATCGCGTAGAACGCCAGCCCCCAGTACGGGGCGAGCGCGCGAACGCCCATTCGCGGGATCAGAACATAGCTGCATACCAGCAGAATGGCCAGGCCGACCGCGCCCACGGCCGCCGCGCCGAAACCGTCGTAATCCACAACGGGCGCGCCCAGGTACTGCAAGATGTACAGCGCAAAGGCAAGCGGCTCGTGCAGCGTGAGCCACGGCGACGGGTGATAGGACGGCGACTTGTAGCCATAAAAATAGACGGCCACCACGATCGCGCCCGCACAACACCAAATCGCCGCGTACGCCCACCGGCGGCGCCCTTCCGTTGCCGCCGCCAGGCAAAGAAGGCCGATCGGCCAAACCGACAACCCGTTCGCGAATGAGTAACTGGCCATAACACCCAATAAGATCCCGCCGGCCAGATGCGCCCATCCCAACATCGGCCACGACAGCGCCACAACCGTCCCGATCACCGCCAGCAAGTTCAAAAACATCAGGAACTGGCACGGCATGAACCAGTTTTGCCACTGGCTCAGCGAAAAATGCACAAGCGACAGCACCGGCGCAGCCACAAGCAGGTTCCGGCCCACCTCACGTCCCGTCGCGTGCAGTTGCAGCACCAGCAGCCCGAACGCGCCCGCTGCAAACACCACCGCCGCCCCCGTTTCGTACAGCATGTTCCAGTGTGTCAGCCGCGCCAACCCCAGCATGATCAGCCGCGGAAAAAACAGCCGGTGCTCGTTGTGGAGCGCGAACAGGTCGGCCAGCGACAGCGTGCCCTCGTAGGATTTGGGCAGGATCAGCATGTACTCCCACTCGTCCAGAAACGGGACATCGATATGGTAAAGGCGCAGCAGCATCACCAGGCCGGCCGGCGGCAAAAGGGCGATCAGAATTCCCGCCAACACAATTCGCCGGTGATGCAACCAGTTGTCACGCAAAGTGTTATGAGATTGCCCCGAGATCGCGGTTAGTTCCATGGCGGGCAACTTTTCCCGGCGGGCCGATACGTGCTATAATGTGTCACTCCTGTGTGAGCTTTCGCGGGCCGCTGAGCGCGGCCTCTGAGCAGGATCTTTTGACCCCGTTCCGCGCGGGTTGACTTCTTCAGAGCGTAAGCGTATATGGCTGGCCCATTTCCCAAATGGATAAGACAGACGTGGGGTTCGGGCAGCGATTTTGGCGTGACCAGGGGCATCTTGGACAGCCTCCAACTGCACACGGTATGTCAAAGCGCCCGCTGCCCCAATATCGGCGAGTGCTGGCGCCGCCAGACGGTGACCATCATGGTACTGGGAAACGTCTGCACGCGCAAGTGCGCGTTCTGCAGCGTCCGCACCACGCGAAGCGGGCAAACCGTTGCGCCGCCCGACCCCCAAGAGCCGGGGCGGGTGGCCGAAGCGGTCCGGCGGCTGGCGTTGCGCCACGCGGTCGTGACGTCCGTGACGCGCGACGATCTGGCCGACGGCGGGTCCGGCCATTTCGCCACGACCATCGAGGCGATTCGGGCCGCCAACCCGGGTTGCACGGTCGAAGTGCTGACGCCCGATTTCCGGGGAAGCCGGGAATCCGTCGAAACGGTGATCGCGGCCGAGCCCGATGTGTTTGGCCACAACATAGAGACGGTCGAGCGGCTGTATCCCGTTCTGCGGGACGCCGCACACGATTACGGCCGGTCGCTCGGCGTGCTGAAATCGGCCGCGGCATTGGCCGCGGCGACCGGCGGCCGGACGGCGGTCAAATCGGCCCTGATGGTTGGCCACGGCGAGACGCCGGACGAAGTCCGGGCGACCCTGTCGGACTTGCTCGAGGCCGGATGCGCGGCGGTTTGCATCGGCCAGTATTTGAGGCCGGGAAAGACCGAGCGCGAGGTGGCCGAGTATGTGACGCCCGAACAGTTCGAGGCGTACGAACGGATGGCCTACGCGATGGGTTTCTTCTTCGCGGTGGCCGGGGCGTTTGTGCGCAGTTCGTACCGTGCCGACGAGTTGGTGAATACACTGAAAGCGCGCGACTGACCCGCGAGTGCCATGTTGATGAAAAGGAAGGATCAACAGATGCGGTATGAAGTGACACTACCCGAGTTGGGCGATGATTCGGTGGACCGGGCGACAGTGACACTGTGGTTGGCCGACGAAGGTGACATTGTCAGCGAAAACGACGACCTCGTCGAGATGACCACCGACAAGGCGGCGTTCAGCGTGCCCAGCCCAAAAGCCGGCACGCTTATCGAGAAACTGGTAGACGAAGACGACGAGGTGTCTGTGGGCGACGTGCTGTGCATTCTCGAGATCTAGCCCGCGCCTGAGGTTGGAGGGAAAGGGCCGAGTAATGAAATGTGGAGTCGGCGTAATCGGTGCGGGGACGGTCGGCGGCGGGGTGGTCAAGACGCTTCTGGCGAATCGGGGGTTGATGACGGGCAAGACCGGCGTGGAACTGCGCCTGGCACATGTGGCCGAGTTGCGCCAGGATTGCCTCGAAGAATTTGACCTTACCGGCGTTACCCTAAGCGCGGATGCCGCCGCCCTCATCGCCGACCCGGCGGTCAACGTCGTCTGCGAACTGATCGGCGGCCTCGAACCCGCACGAAAGTTTATCCTCGACGCGCTCAACGCCAAAAAACACGTCGTCACGGCCAACAAGATGCTGCTGGCGCATTCCGGGCCGGAACTGGCGCGGGCCGCCATCGACAACGGCGTCGAGTTGCGGTACGAAGCCGCGGTGGCTGGCGGCATCCCGATCATCAAGGCGTTGCGCGAAGGCCTCGTGGCCAACTCGATCCAGGTGGCCTACGGCATCCTCAACGGCACCTGCAACTACGTCCTCAGCAGGATGACCTACGACAACATGGAGTTCGACGACGCGCTCGATCTGGCCATCCGCCTCGGGTTCGCCGAGACCCCGCCCGACCTCGACATCGAAGGCCACGATACCGCCCACAAATGCCAGATCCTCGCCTCACTCGCTTATTCGACCGAGATCGATCTCAAAGACATCTACGTCGAAGGCATCACCAAAGTCACCCACGCCGACGTCGCCTACGCCCGCGAAATGGGCTATCTCATCAAGCTGCTTGCCGTGATTCGGGCCGTCGACGGCGAGGTCGAGGCGCGCGTCCACCCCACGCTCGTGCCCGAAGACCACCTCTTGGCATCCGTGCGCAACGAGTTCAACGCCATTCACGTCACTGGAGACATCGCCGACTCCACCCTCTACTACGGCCGTGGCGCCGGACGGATGCCCACCGCCAGCGCCGTCGTCGCCGACATCATGGATATAGCCCGCCGAGGCGATGCGCCCGCGCCGGCCCCGTTCGTCTACGGGCTCAGGCGGCCTATCAGGGCCATCGACAGCCTCGCCGGCCGGTATTACCTCCGGTTCAACACGCTCGATGAGTCGGGCGTGCTTGGAAAAATCTGCACCGTACTGGGCGACCGCGGCGTCAGTATCGCGTCCGTCATTCAAAAAGAGCGCCACCAGGATGATTTCGTCCACGTCGTGCTGATGACGCACGAGACCGTCGAGTCGGCTGTTCGAAGCGCCCTTTCGGAAATCGACGAACTGGGATTCGTTCAAGAGAAAACGCACGTCCTGCGCGTGCTGTAGTTGTCGCGTTGCCTTTGGCGTTGGGAGAGTTATCATTATGGTTAACCGGGGCGTCATTGAACGGTATCGGGCCTACTTGCCAGTCACCGATTCCACATGCATCATTTCCCTCAACGAAGGCTCGACGCCCCTCATCCCCGCATACAACCTCAGCGGCACAATTCACCCCCGGCTCGAAGTCTGGCTGAAATTCGAAGGGCTCAACCCCACCGGCTCATTCAAAGACCGCGGGATGACCATGGCCATCACCAAGGCCGTCGAGGACGGGTTCAACGGCGTGATGTGCGCATCGACCGGAAACACCTCCGCGTCCGCCGCCGCCTATGCGGCCCGCGCCGGCATCACGTGCATCGTCCTCATCCCCGAAGGCAAAATCGCGTTGGGCAAACTGTCGCAGGCGATGATCCACGGCGCCCGCGTCATTCAGATAAAAGGCAATTTCGACCAGGCCCTCACACTCGTGCGCACCGTCACCAGCAATTACCCCATCGCGCTTGTCAACTCGATCAACCCGTTCCGCATCGAAGGCCAGAAAACCGGTGCGTTCGAGATCGTCGACGAGTTCGACGGGTTCGCACCCGATTACCATGCGCTGCCCGTCGGCAATGCCGGAAATATCACCGCATACTGGAAAGGCTACAAGGAATACCATGCCGCCGGAAAAGCCAAAAACCTCCCGCGAATGCTCGGGTTCCAGGCCGCCGGCGCCGCCCCCATTGTCCTAGGCCATCCCGTCGAAAACCCACAGACCTTCGCCACCGCCATCCGCATCGGCAACCCCGCAAGCTGGAAAACGGCCGTCCAGGCCCGCGACGAGTCCGGCGGCGTCATCGACATGGTTACCGACGACGAGATCCGCAACGCATACCGGATGGTAGCGTCATGCGAGGGCGTGTTTGCCGAGCCCGCAAGCGCCGCCGGCATCGCCGGATTGATCAAACTCGCTGAAAAAGGCTTCTTCGACAACGTTCAGCCCCTGGAAGGCGACAAAATACGCGTCACCTGCATCCTCACCGGACACGGCCTCAAAGACCCCGACAGCGCCATCAAGGCCGCCGAACAACCCATCACCATCGAAGCCGAAGAAGACGCCGTACTCGAAGCCATTGGCATCGCCGAGACCATAAACTCCGCTGAACCCGCCATGGTGTGAGTTCCAAGTTGCGGCAGTCTGTTGTGGTGCGGGCGTCTCGCCTGCACGTTTGCAGTCGATTGCGATTCGTTCTGAAACGCTACCCATCTCTGTCTTTTTTGCCTCGAATTCTGCAGGCGAGACGCCCGCACCACAACAGACAAAACGTTTCCTGTAGAATGGTTGCATGAAGGAGCGCATTGAAGTCATCCGCCTTCCGGGGTTCGTGCCTTATGTCGAGGGCTTGCGCATCCAGCAGGCGCGGCGCGATGCCGTCGAGCGCGGAGAAGCCCCCGAAACCCTTTTCCTGCTCGAACACGCGCCCGTGATTACGCTGGGCAGAAAATGGCAACCCAAAAACCTGCTCCGCACACGCGCCGAATACGCCGCCATGGGCATCGACCTCTGCGAAACCGACCGCGGCGGAGACGTCACCTGCCACGGCCCAGGCCAAATGGTCGCCTACCCAATCCTCAATCTGAACGCGGTGGCATCGCGCGCGGTGGGGTCGCGCTCCCGCGCGACCGTCCCAAGGCGCAAGCCGTCAATTCCATGGTACCTGCGCGCGTTGGAAGAAGTGTTGATTCGGCAGTTGGCGCTGTACGGTTTGCGCGCAAGCCGGTGCAAAAACCTCACCGGCGTCTGGGTCGGCGACGCCAAGATCGCCGCAATCGGCGTCCGGATCCACAACTGGACCACCTCACACGGAATCGCCCTCAACGTCAGCCCCGACATGGCCCACTTCCGCCTCATCATCCCTTGCGGCATCGCCGACAAACCCGTCACGTCCCTGCACGCCTTGTTAGGAAAGGGCACCCCCTCCATGACGGCCGTCATGGACGACTTCGAACGCGCGTTTCAAGAGATCTTTTAACCACAAAGAACACAAAGATCGCAAAGATTTTCTATATGGTCTTTGTACTACTAACCCTCAATTTCTTGTTGCGCCGCGCAAGACTTTGCGTACGTCTGGGACGCCCCCCGGCCACGCCACAGGCGTGGCCGAAAGGCGTCCCAACGGGGGTGTCTCTATGTTGGGTTTTTGGTTGCGGCACTGTCGCGTTGTGCTCTTTGTGGCTAAAGAAGATCAGTTTCCCAGCGCCTGCAATGCTTCCCGCGTTCGCGGCTGGTCGGGCTTGATCTCGAGCGATTTCGTGTAGGCTTCTTTGGTCCGCTTGACGTTGCCCCCCTGTCGGCTCAGGCTTCCTATCATGTTCCACGTCACGTAGTCGCCCGGCCCGAGAGCCGCCGCACGTTCCGCGGCACTGAGCGCCAGCGACATCTTCCCGGCACGCAACAGCAGCTTCGCATACGCCAGGTGATGCTCATGCGTTTCCGGGAACACCAGCCGCGCCGCCTCGAACGCCTGCAGCGATTCCGTCAACAGCGTGCCGAGCAGCCCCGCTTCCTCGTTCGACATCGCACCCAGCGCGTCCAGATCGTTGGACGCCTCGAGCACCTCCCCGTCCCGTACACGCGCCGCCGCCAAGGCCAGTTTTGCCGCGCGCATCTCCGGCTTCACTTCGAGCGCGTTCTGGTAACTCTCCCGCGCCAACCCATACAGCGACTGACGGCGGTACACCTCGCCCAGCCCGACGTACGCCCCCGCCACCATGTCCGTGCCCGGGTTCAACCCCACCGCCTTGTGAAACGCCGCCGCCGCGGCATTGGCCCGCGTCGGCCCCAACTCCGTCAGTGCATATCCCAGCGACGCCCACAGGCTCGCATCAGCCGGCTCGATCTTGGTCGCCCGCTCAAACGCGCTTGCGGCCAAGTCATAGTCGTCGTTCTTCAAGCACGCACCGGCATAATCGCGCAGCACCGAAACGTCATCCGATTTCCCCGCATCCGCTGCCGCAAACTGATCGCACGCATCCTTCAAATATTTTCGCGCGCTCTCCTCATGCGACCCCGCACCCTTGCCGTCGTTCTTGGATGCGGCCTCCGCCGCCACCTGCATCTCCGCCTTATACTGCGCCATCGCCGCACGCGCCGCAGATACATCCGCAACCGCCGGCAAAGACAAACAAACGGCCAATGCCCCAACAACCAATATCTTTGTACTCACAAGTCAATCCTTTTCCAGCCTGTTTCCCTTGAATTATGTCATTCGGATTTTACTACGCGACGGCCTCACTCGAAAAACGCCTGAACGTAGCGCAGGCGTCTCGCCTGCATCTTTTCCCTGAAAGCTCCGAATAGCGGCCTACCTTGTCGGCAGATGTTGCTTTACCCAGGCCAACGCGTCCGCGACATAGGCCCGCGTCAGCTTGTGTCCCTGATCGTACCAGATCAGCCGGGTATTCGGCCCTTCGATGTACTGATGGTATGAGGCTTCCATCTTGGCGGGGTCGTACAAATCGTCCTTCTTCCCCATGAGCATCAGGAACGGCGTTGACCCGATTCCCCACGCATAATCGATGGGCGCCGTTGCGCCGTAGCCCTCGCTGACCAGCGGCGGCACGCAGGCGACCGCTACCTTGATGCGCGGCTCGACTGACAACAGGAAAAACGAATCCATGCCGCCCATGCTGTACCCCACAAGGCCCACCCGGCCCATATCAATTTCCTCGCGCTGCGCCATGTAGTCCAATGCGCGCCGATAGTCCTTGACGGTTTGGACCGTAATCTCCGCGAAAGTGAAGAAGTTTTTGCGTGGCGGCGCCTTTGGATCTTCAAACGGATTCACATCCTGATAGTCGATCTCGTTACTTCGCTCGCCATGCGTCGCCGCATCCAATGCAAGCACCGCATAACCTTCCTCGAGAAGCGCTTTGCGCATTTCTCCGCCATTCATTATGTTTCCGTCCTCGTACCACCCTTCCTTGCTTCCCGACCACCCGTGCAGCAGCAGGACCAGCGCGTAGGGTTTTGGCCCCTTCTTCGGCAACTCCAAATAGCCCGGCACCAGAAACCTTTGCGCGCCCCGAAACACGATCTTCTGGCGTAACGTGTCTTCCCTATCACGTTCTTTCACCACCCGCGCCTCCAAAGGGATGCTCGCATCGTACACAAAAAACGGCAATCGCGCCTCAAACGCTTCCCTGCTGATGCGCGGATAGGGAGCCGACTCCTCCGCTACCGCAAGAAACGCACTCAATATCAAAATGCCGGCAAGACCAATATGAATTCTGGCGGAGTTAGTCAATAAGAATCCCTCCCTGCCCGTCAACGACCCAAATCGCTTGTTTGCGCAGAATGATATCACGGTTTACACGTTATTCTTCAGGAGATGATAGACATATCCGAGCGCTGTCGAGACGCCCGCCCCTACTCCACCGCCATAAGCTGGGACTGCCACAGCCGCCGGTGCAATTCGTGCAGCAGCGGGCCAAACGTTTCCGGCTGGTGGGCCGAGATCGGGATGGCCCCGTAGTTTTGCGCCAGCCCTGCGACCCGGTCCGGGTCGCATTGGTCGATCTTGTTGAGCACGACCACCGTCGGTTTCTGATCCAGCTCGAGCCGAGCAAGGATCTCCCGCACCGCCGGCCATTTCTCCTCGACATCGCCCGCCGACGCGTCCACCACGTGCAGCAGCAGGTCCGCTTCCTGCGCCTCCTCGAACGTCGTCCGGAACGCCGCCATCAGGTCTTCCGGCAGGTTTCTTATGAACCCGACGGTATCAGTGATGATGATGTCGCGTTCGTCGGGGAACCGCAGCCGCCGCGATACCGGGTTGAGTGTCGCGAACAGCGCGTTCTCCACCACCACCGAGCTTTCCGTCAGCGCGTTGAGCAGCGTCGATTTCCCCGCATTCGTATACCCGACAATGGCGACCGTCGGCAGGCCCTGGCGTGTGCGCATGGCCCTGCGTAGCTTGCGCCGCTCGCCCAGTTTGCCGACCTCGCGCGCCAGTTGGGCAATCCGGTCCTGGGCCCTGCGGCGGTTGACCTCGAGCTTGGTTTCGCCGGGCCCCCGGCCGCCGATCCCGCCCGTCAGCCGCGACATCGCCGTATGTTTTTCGCCGAGCCGCGGCAGCAGGTAGCGGAGTTGCGCGAGCTCGACCTGGATCTTGCCTTCCCGCGTCTGGGCGTGCTGGGCAAAAATGTCGAGGATAACCTGCGTCCGGTCGAGCACCTTCAAATCGGTGAAATCCGCGATGCTTCTCACTTGGGCCGGCGACAGGTTCAGGTCGAAAATGATCACCTCAGCCCCCACCTGCATCGCCTTGATGACCATCTCTTTCAGTTTGCCTTTCCCCATGACGAACCGCGGGTCCGCCGGACGCCGTTGCGCCACCCGGTGCACCGTCGCCAGCCCCGCGCTCCGCGCAAGCTCGTGCAACTCGGCCAGCGAATCTTCCGCCGCCGAGGCGGTGTCGTTGCCGACGTGCACCAGGACGGCCCGGTCGCGCGTGTCCCCCGCCAGCCGCGGCCGCCGCACCCGCTCGATTTCGTCTTCGATCGCGCGAATGCGTTCCGGGAAGTCGGCTGTCAGGTCGTGCACGCTCACCGGCGGCAGGATTTCCCACGGCAGGCCCCGCTCGTTGTCCGGCAGCAGGTGCGCCTGGAACACCCGGCCCGGAAGACCCGCGTCGACCACCTCGATCGCCGCCACCATATCCAGACGCAGCAGCGCCAAGTCCGTCATATCGTCTTCGGAGAGGGGTTCGTGATTGAGATGCGTATGGACCAGCCGCAGACCGCACAGCCGGTCCCGCCCCCGTTTATACGCATTCAAGTCCGGCAACGTCACCGCACGCGCATCTCCCACCAGCACCGCCTCGACGTGCCCGGCACGATCCAACAGCAACCCAACCTGCCGCTTGATTTCCAGCGAAATCTCCGTCAGCGCACGCGCCAAATCCGGCGCTACGACCATGTCCGAACGGCTGCGGCGGTGTTGCAGCTTCTCCAACCGGCGCAGCGGAAACGCGCTCAGCCCACTCGTATTACCAACCAGCCTGATGGTGTCCTCCTCTCAGGAGGCCTCCTGAGAAACGGAACGCCGGGCATGCGCGTACACACACATGCCCGGCGCGTATCGTTTTATAGGTACGAATGAGCGCCAAGACTACCCTTGAAGCATGATCCGGCGGATGATCTTCTGGCTCTCGACCGCGTCGAGCGTCTTCTGAGCCTTCCGTAGTTCGGCGACGTCCATTTTTTCCAGCTTCTTCCAGAATATCGATAAATTCCCGATAGCGATCTGGCAGGCATGGCATGGGTCCATGCGGCAGGCCATCATGTCGACAACGACATACCCGCGATACCGCGCTATCTTCAAATAGAGCAAGGCCTCCATTAATTCCCACATGTTGATGCTTCCGGGTACCATCATGTCGTCCCACAGCCTGTAGGAATCGCTGAAATAAACCTGAAACAGCTTATTGGCCCGCGTCAGGAACGCAATGGATTCCGCCGGATTCTCGAGGGCCATCAGCGAATGCGAGAAATTGACCGCCACGCCAACGTTTTTCATCGCGATTTCCTGGCACAACGACAGGGCTTTCCCCACCGACGCGACCGTGACGTGCTTTCGGGGTTCCCGCGGCTTGTATGCGATGGCCACATTGATGTCCGGGGACGCGTATTTGGCGATGGTTTTGATGGACGAAATCACCGTGTTCCAGTACGTTGCGTAATCGACGTGAAACGGGTAATCGAACCCATCGGTGTGCAGGCGCAGCGTCACTTCCGTGGCGCTGAGCTGGCGGGCAATGTCGACGGATTTTCGGCCTTCTTCGATGGCGGCGTTGCGCGTTTTGGGATGCTGATGACCGAACGCACCCAGCGCAAACCGCTTATCGTGCGTAAAATGCGCTGATACACCGGAACACAACAGGGCGTACTCCTTGAGTATCCGCTTCACCTCGCGAACCGGGAAATCCGGCGAAATATCGGTTTGCGCAATTTCAACCGCCTTGAGACCCTTGATTTTCGCCGCAGACGCAAGACGTTCCTGCGCACGCGGCGCATCCGGGCCCTGTTCGCCTCCGGAAAACACCGAAAGCGCGGCTGCCAGTTTCAGCGTCATGCTGGCCCGCCGATCACGTGCGCTGTCACGGCTGGTCAGCGCCTCCAACCCGGCATCATCTGGCTCGCGACCATGACTTTGCAACAGTAATACCCCTTCCTTCTACAGCTAACAGGAAATAATGTGGAAAAGCTTTGTAACCACATTACAGGGCGGAAATCGCTACTTCATGATATTCTAGATAATTAACATCAATTTGTCAATACTTTAAAATAACCCGTTTCTATGTCTAAGGTTACAGCGAACAGGCACCCCAACTTACCTAACCCAAAATAAAAGGAGGCGAGTGCGGGTAGCGGGGGGACTACCACAAAGCGCACTCGCCGGTGGTGGGAACCAGTCATTGCTGACTGCAACTAAGAGAGGAAACTGGGGGAACGGTTTCCGCTCAAAGCTATTACGTGTAACATGCCTCCATGCCCACCTAATTCCCGGCAAGAGAAGTTTTTTTGCCTCGGCACTTTTTCCTATACGTCCTATCGGTCCTTATAGGTCTATAGGCCCTATAGATTCGCCTTGTTGACACTTTCCCCCCTGACAAGCGACAATCAACCAGTTGGCCCGGATGGGCTTATGGGGTTTACCGTGGGCACTTTGCGCGTTGGTCTCGCCGTTTGGCTGGGGGCGTGTGCCGCGTTCGCGGCGGACATTGCCGCCGTCACGGACGCTTCGTTGGAACATGCCCTGCGCTTGATGACGTCGAACGAGGTGGTCTGGATTGGCCGGACCCCACAGTGGCCTTCTGCTCAGCCCGCGGGGGCGCAGGCCGCCATGTCCGTGCTCGTCGAGACGTTCCAAGCGGAAGACGAACAGACCCGGCTGCGGTCCCTCGAGGCCATGGCCAAACTCGATGCCCAACACAACGCCGATGTGTTTTTCAACGCCCTGGGCGATCCTTCCCCCACCGTTCGAGACGCCGCGGCTCGGGTGGTGGCCGGGTTTCCGCCGGATCAGGTGTTTGACCGCGTAATGCCGGCGCTGGCGGCGCCGGCGGGGCAGGCGGACAACACGCTGGCCCTGGCATTGCCGCTGTTGCGCAGCGTGCTCGAGCCCCGCATGCTCGACGTCCTCGAATCAACGGAAGAGACCGTGGACCGCCGGGCCGCCGCCGCATACAGCCTGGGCCTGATGGGCAGCGGAGCGGCGGCGCCCACCCTGGCCGAACTGGCCTGGGGAACCGATGAATGGCTGGCGTCGGTAAGCGCGCAGGCGCTCCTGACGATCCGCGACCCCGTCGTGATCCCCAAGCTGGCCCAACTGACCGCGCACCCGTCCGAGCAAACACGGTGGGCCGCACTCGAAGGTCTGGCCGCGATGGGCGGGCCGGTAGCCATCGAGGCCATCGGCAACGTCGCCGTGACGCGCCCCGCCAACGACAAAGAACTGAGCCGGCGCGCCGTCCAACTCCTCGCCGCCACCAAAGACCCGGGCGTCATACCGATCCTGATCCATGCCATGGACCGCAACCTCGCCGTGCGCCGGATTGCCGTCGACGCGCTCAGCGAACTCACCGGCAAAGATTTCGGCGATATGCCCTCGTTCTGGATCGAGTGGTGGGAAAAACGAAACGATCCCTCGCAGGCGCCCGAGCAAATGCCGGCGCAAAAACCCCTTTTTGACGTTGAATACATGGAGTGACACATATTAAGCTGGTGCGGTGGGAGGCGGAGACGGCTTTTCGATCAACGCGCATGCTTGGGGCGGTTACCTATGACGACAGTGCTGACGCAGGAACAACGCGACTGGCTGCGCCTCACCATGATCCCCGGAGTCGGTTCGACCAGTTTCATCCGGCTGCTGGCGCGGTTTCACACGCCGGGTGAGGTGCTTCGTGCTTCGCGGGCGGGATTGCGCGAGGTGGTCGGGCCGGCGCTGTCTGATCGGATCGCCGAATACGGCGATGCGGTTGACCTGGACGGACAGGAGCGCCTGATGGAGCAGTACGGCGTCTCGCTGGTGACGCTCGAAGACCCCGCATACCCGCCGCGGCTCGCCGAAATCTACGACCCGCCGCTCGCGTTGTTCGTGCGCGGCGAGTTGTACTCGTCCGACGAGGCCTGCATCGCCGTGGTCGGCACGCGGCGTGCCACGCCATACGGGCTGCGGATGGCCGAGAAGTTCGGCAGAGAACTGGCCGCCCGCGGCATCACCGTCGTCAGCGGAATGGCCATCGGCATCGATTCGGCCGGCCACCGCGGCGCGCTCGAAGGTGGCGGCCGGACGATCGCCGTGTTCGGCAACGGCGTCGATATCGTATACCCGCCGCAAAATGCCGAACTCATGGACAATATCACCCGCCACGGGTGCGTCATCTCCCAATTCCCCATGGGCGTCAAACCCGCCAAAGGCCATTTCCCATACCGCAACAGGATCATCAGCGGGATGACGCTCGGCACGCTCGTGGTCGAGGCCCCGCCGGACAGTGGCGCGCTCATCACGGCCCGGAACGCCGCCGAGCAGGGGCGGGAAGTGTTTGCGGTGCCCGGCCAAATCGGCGTGAGAAACAGCGAAGGCCCACACGCCCTGATCCGCGAGGGCGCAAAACTCGTCGAAACGGTCGAGGATATCGTCCTCGAACTCGATCTGCCCGCCCCGTGCCGCCAGACCCCGCGGCAAGAGGTTCAAACCACGCTGAGTGCCTCCACCGCAACCGGACCAACAACCGATGCCAAGCCGGACGCACGCTCCACAGTTGCGCCAACGCCCGAAAGCAGGCGGGACGCACGCTCCATAGCCGCCCCAAGCGCCGCCGGCCCACAGCGCGACGGCTGCACCACCATGGAGCTCGACATCCTGTCGGTGCTCTCGCCCAACGGCTCGTTTGTGGATGAAATCGCCGCGGCGTGCCGGATACCGGTTTCCGAAGCGCTCAGTTCACTCACGCTGCTCGAACTGAAAGGGCTGGTGCGGCAATTCAGCGGAAAGCGATTTGCCCCCGCATGAGTATGAGTAGTTTTCTTTACGCCTTATCCGAAAAGATCCGCAGGGGCGACCCTGTGCCTGTCCCCTTGGCCGCAGTTCTGTCCGCGGCGACGATTGTCCAGCGCATGGGAATGTGGGCGCGGCTGCGGACCAAGCCGGTGCGTGTGGATGCGCGCGTGATAAGTTTCGGCAATATCACCGCAGGCGGCACCGGCAAGACCCCGGCCGTTATCGAGCGCGTGCGCGCGGAACTTGCCGCTGGCCGTCGTGTCGCGGTCCTCACACGTGGCTACGGCTATCCAAAGCCTCGACTGATCGCCGAGGGGAAGACATCGGACGACCTGCAGTCGGATGACTTAAAGTTTACTATTATATATGCAAGAAGCATAGCCGGCGGCCGTTCTCTCGGTCTCGGTGATGAACCAGACCTTATTGTCAGGAAATGCCCGGACGTTGTGATCGTCAAGTCCGCTAACAGAGTCGAAGGCGCGCGCATGGCTATGGATACGTTTGAGTGCAACACGCTCATTCTGGATGACGGGTTTCAGTATGTGCGACTCGCCCGCGACGAGAACGTCTGTGTAATCGATGCCGGCAACCCCTTTGGCAATGGCCGGCTGGTTCCGCGCGGCATCCTGCGCGAGAAACCAAATGCCATCCGCCGCGCCACGCACATCCTTCTGACGCACTGCGATCGCGCGGTGGGGCTCGACGTCCTGCTGAGCCAACTGAAAACGATCCACCCGTCTGCACCGATACGTATGACGCGCCACGCCCCGCGCTCGTTGTGGCGCGTTAGAGACGGGCAACAGCTTGACCTGTCCGAGTTGCGTGGAAAGAGAATTTCGGCGGCCTGCGCCATTGCCACGCCTGAATCGTTTTTTCTCACCCTGCGTGGGCTGGGCGCCGAACTCGAAAGCGAGCGCACGTTCCCTGACCATGCACTATTGCCGCAAGACGCGCTGCAGGGACCCGGGCTCGTGGTCGTCACGGAGAAAGACGCCGTAAAACTACTCGTGGACCCGCCGGAAAACCTCTATGCGCTGGGGATCGAGCTTGAGGACGTGCCTGAATGTGATGCAATCGGCGCCCGCGGAGGGACTCCATGAGGTCGAAGATCCAATTAACGGCAGCAGGCGCCTTTCTCGTTTGCGTGGCGGCGTTCGTACTTTACTTGTCTATGGCGCCGGACTACGTCCCGCCGCCGGAACCCGTCGGTACACCTCCAACACCTGCGCCCGAACCGGCGCCCGTCTCCCCCACTCCCGCGCCCGTCCAAGTTGAACGGACGGCAGAACACGCGCCCGCGCCGCGGCCCATACGCGCGCCTGAACCCGAGCCTGAACCGCAGCCCGAGCCCGCGCCGCCTGAACCCAAACAAAAAAGCCTGGGCGACTACGGTAGCATCGAAGGCGCAGTGACCCGCCTCACCGTACCCGTTCCGCGGGTTAAAATCACCGCCGCACCTGACGCCGCCAGCGGCGATGTCACCGGCCTGACTACGACCACCGACAGCCGGGGCAAGTTCAAACTGCCGCGCGTGCCCGCCGGGCGCGTGCGGCTTCACATAACCAACATGGGCCTTCCCGGCGAATTGTTGCAGGAAGTCCTCGTTGCCAAGGACGAGACCGCAACGGTCGAAATCAAGCTGCCCGGCGAGACCGCCGCGATCGAAGGCGTCATACACGCCGGCGGTGTGGCACTGCCCGCGACTATTGAAATCACCATGCACGGTGAAGGAATGGAGCAGTCAAAGATAATTAACGCGCCCGACGGCCATTACGTCGCCGACAACCTTCTTCCCGGCGTGATCGACCTGATCGCCACTGCCGAAAATCCACCCGGCGAAAGAAAAGTCAAGACCGACTCGTTTACCCTGCAGCCGGGCGAGTTTTTGCAGAAAGACTACAGCTTCTCGGCGCCGGCCATTGTCAGCGGCCGCATCGACGGCATCGAGGAAGACCAAAGAACCTATATTATCGCCCTGTACGGCGCCGTCGAGGCCGGCGAAACGTTCGGCTCGCCCGAAGAAGTCGCCGACCGCCTCGCCAAGATGACCGGGCCCGACAAGTCCGGCAACTACCGCCTCGAAAATCTCGATCCCGGCACCTATACGGTTGTCATCTTCTCGATGAGGATTCCGGAAGAAGGCGCCGGCCCCGTTTATCAATCCGCCTACCAGGTCATCGACGTGGCCGACGAAGCCAACCTCAACCTCGACTTCACCATCAACTGGTGAGACTACTGTAGCGCAGGCGTCTCGCCTGCAGTGTTCTCAACCGCGCTTGTAAAGCAGGCTGTTGCCTTTTTTGCCGGTGATTTGGATCTCGCCCATCTCGCGGAGGCAGTAGACCATTTGCTGGGCGAGGCGTCTTGTGATGCCTGCGGCTTGGTCGAGCGTGGTGGTCGTGAACGGTTCGTCGAGACCCTTGGGAAGCAGCGCCGCGAGATCGCCGGGGCCGCGGAATACTCTGCTCTCAACCACATCGACGAGCCTGCGTTCGCAACGCAGCCAGCCGCGTCTCCGCCACGCCTTGCCCGGGGCATGGCGCCGGATTTCTTCCTCACGGATCAGCAACACCTCGAGCGAGAAGTTGGGATGATCCATCAGCTTGGGAATGCTCACAAGTTCGCCGAACACGTCTTCGATTTTGCCGTGCTTCGGCGATTTCCTCCGCCCGATCTCGGCGCCTTTCGGGTCGGTCTTGACAACCCATTTCTCAACCGCGACCGGATACACGAGTTGGACGCGGTGGGTCTCGACGAGCCGGGTCAGTTTTCGGCGGAGCTGGCTGAAGTTGGCCGTCTGGATCTCGATCAGCAGGTCGCCGCGGACAATATCAATGAGCGATTTCCCCACGAGCACCTCGAACTCGTCGCCGGGGCGGGCGTACCATTGCTTGAGCGAAGCGTGCAGGGGTTTTTCGTTGAGCGTGCTGAACTGGGGATGTGCAGGCGAGACGCCCCCACCACAATCACCACAATCGGCTGGCGAGACGCCTGTGCTACAATCCGCACAGTCCTCAGCCGGCATCAGGCGGCGCCGCGCCGCGCACGGTAGACGACTACGCCCGTCGCCGTCACCGCCACCAGCGCCACGGCAATCGCCGCAGCCAGCGCGATGCCAAGCACCTGCCGGCCCGGCTGCGGCACGACAGCCATCGGCGCGGATTGGCCCGCAGGGTCGAGCATGGTTTCAAAATAGCCGCCCGTCGGTTTGAGCGCGGCGACCACCTCGTCGAGGCGCGCGTCCCACGTCATGGGAATGTCGAGGCCGAGCACGGACGATTCCTGCAGGCATGTGCACGGGATTGCGAGCCCTTCGAGCAGCTTGCCGATGTTTTCCTTCGTGATGCCGCTGCCGGTCAGCGGCGGCGCGAGCACTTTCCCGCGGCCAAACACGATGCCGGCCCATGCCGGCCCTTCCTTCTCGATGCCGGTGAACGACCGCAGCATCCGTTCTGCCGGGTCGGCCCGATCAAACTGCACCGTCGTCACGCCCGGCGACTGTTTCTCGGCCCATTCCGTCTCGACTTCCTTAAAAAGCTCGTCGGGCCGCGCGCCGTCCGCGCCCAGCGCCGGGTCGCCGGGGCTGTACAGGACCACCGCCCAATGGCTCGCGATCCCGTCCTTGATTTTCTCGCGCGCCGGCGAAGTCTTGATTGCACCGAGGTCGTCGTCGGTCGGGTAAGGTTGCCAGTGGTCGAGCACAAACGCCCGCTTCGGCATCCCGCCCTCGCCGATCAACGCCGCAACGGGCGTCTCGGGTGGCGCGCTTGGGATGCCGTAAGACTCCCAGTCAACGCCAGGCTTGTCGACGTCGACGCGCTCGACCTGCATATTGAGCTTGGCGGCAGGATCGCTGATGCGGGATTCTATCCTCTTGATTTCGTCGTCGGCCCCCGCGTCGTCGCTCTTCACGAACACGCAAAGGCGATATATCGCCCGTTCCGCCATCAGCGCCGCGTCGCGGACTGTCCCCGAGTCGCACGCAAACGCAACAGGCGGTGCTAACAGAATCGCTAACACCATCAGGAGAATCCCCGTCGGTCTGTGTGCGTCCGTGTTCGTCCGTGTTTGTCCGTGCGGCTGTCTACTTTTTCCCATTACGTTAAATCGTCCACCCTTCGCGATACGGCGGTTTAATAAACGCCTCCGCCTCAGGCAGATTCGTAACCTTCATGTTGACCGGATCCCATTCGATGGGTTGCCCGGCCCGCAGCGCCACGCAACCCAGCAGCACCACCTCGGCAAGCGGCCCCGCATAGTCGAAGTTCGCGTTGGCGGGCGGCCCGCCTTTGCATGCAGCCACCCACTCCTGCTGCTGGCCCGGCGACCTGGGGTACTTCACTTCGGGCCGCTTATACGCCTGCATCTTCTCTTCGGGGATGATGCGCACCGGCGCGCCGTACGTGCCGACGGTGATTTTGCCCTTGGTGCCGACGAGCAGCGATCCGCCGTCCCGGTCGCCGATGATCCTGCCCTCTTCGAGTTCGGCTGGGCGCGGGATTTCGTTGCCGCCGTCGTACCAGGTCAGCTTGAGCGGGGGCATTTTCCCGCGCTTGGGGAACTCGTAGCGGATGATCGACGATTTGGGGTACGTCTCGGGATGGCGCTCAGAGGTCTCGACTTCGATCCGCGTGGGCGGGGTCAGGTTGAGCGACCAGAACGGCGCGTCGAAGATGTGGCAACCCATGTCGCCCAGCGCGCCCGTGCCGAAGTCACACCAGCCCCGCCAGTCTCGCGGGCAATAGGCGGGATGGTACGGGCGCTCGGGAGCCGAACCCAGCCACAGGTTCCAATCCAGCGATTCGGGGACGGGCGGCGTGTCTGCCGGGCGGTCGACACCCTGCGGCCACGAGGGCCGGTTCGTCCAGCAATGGATTTCGGTGACATCGCCGATCGCCCCGTCTTCGATCCAGCTTTTCAATACGCGGCAACCGAAGAACGAGTGGCCCTGGTTGCCCATCTGCGTCATGACTTTGTATTTCCGCGCCGCCTCCATCAGCCGCCGCACCTCATAGATGCTGTGCGCCATCGGTTTCTCGACGTAGACGTGCTTCCCAAGTTCCATGGCGGCCATTGCGGCAAACGCATGCGTATGATCCGGCGTGGCCACGATCACCGCGTCGATGTTATTCCGCTCTTTTTCGAGCATGACGCGGTAATCTTTATACTTGGTTGCGTCGGGGAACTGGCTATACGTTTTGCCGGCCCGCTTGTCATCCACGTCGCACAACGCAACGATCCGCGCGCGCCGCGAGACCACGTCAATGTCATGCGCCGCCTGGCCGCCCGCACCGACCGCCGCCACGTTCAACGTCTCGCTTGGGGCGGTTTTCTCAGCCCCGAACCCGTAGCGCGGCAAAATGCTGAACGCCGCCATAGCGGTCGCCGTCGCCCCCGCCGTACGGCCTAGAAACCCACGTCTCGAGATCTTTTTCCCTGTCATGGCCACTCCCTCTTTTGTTTCCGTGTGAATGCAACTGTCATCGACAGAATAGCATACCCCCGCCCGCATGAAAAGGCTGCCCAAGTAGGCAAAAACAATTCATTCCTCCGAAAAAACTTTCCAGCCTGATTAGAGGGATGTATTTCTCGATAAGCGTTGCCTACCAAACGGGTTAACAATTTACAAAGGCTGGATTGCCAAAAAGCAAGAGGCGAACAGTAACCGCTGTTCGCCTCAAAAAACGCGGATTAAACATTGACCAGGGTGTAAAAGCTGATTCCCCTGGTGTATCTCCTATTCGTATCGCCGGTAGCCGCCGCCGCCGCCCCGCGGACGGCGGTCGCCGCCGCGCGAATCGTTCATCGGCCGCGCCTCATTGACCTTCAGGGTCCGTCCCTGCAAGTCTTTTCCGTCCATGCCGGCAATGGCGGCTTTCCCCGCCTCATCCGGCATTTCAACAAAACCGAACCCCCTGCTTCTGTTGGTGTCGCGGTCCATAACAACCCGCGCCGAATCAACTTCCCCATACTGGCTGAATGCGTCCGCCAGATCCGAGTCCATCGTTTGATACGACAAGTTTCCTACATAGATCTTCATCAATTGCTCCTCTTTGTGCGCTCCACAGTGCGCGCAGCACGGCTCATGAAAGAGCTTTTCATCCGGACGGACCGAGGAAGGGAATGATTCGATGTCCTGCGGGAAGTCTCAAGACGGGCAATCTGCGGCGTGTGTTCTTCGAGCGTAGCCAAAACCGTTTCTCAACCTGAAGGCGCCGGCCAAAGCACACGCTCTTGCCCCGCCTCCATTACGTAATCATATCTGGAACAGGCACAAATGTCAAGTCTTGGCGGTAACGCTACCCTGCAATACGCCACTACCACTAGTTCAACGGGTAGAGGAATTTCTGGATGTCCGGGTTGTTGAAATTCTCCATCGTCACTACCGTAACGCCCGTGTCCACCCGTTTTTCAACCGGTTTACCCTCGAGGTGGTCGATGGCCGCCTTGACCCCTTGATACCCCATTTGATACGGGTTTTGCACCACCAGCGCCTGGATCGAACCCTCCTTCAACGCCTGGATCTCCTCGTTCGAGGCGTCGAACGCCACCAGCTTGATGTCCCCCGCTTTTCCCGCCGCTTTCAACGCCTGCGCCGATCCGATTGCCCCGGGCTCATTTGCGGCGAAAATGCCTTTCAGGCCGGGGTTGGACGTCATCATGTCTTCGGTGACGCTCATGCCTTTGGCGACGTCGCTCATGCAGTATAACTTCTGTGCCAGCTTCATGTTAGGAAATTCGGCCAACCCATCGAGAAAGCCCTGTTCCCGCAGTTCGGACGTGGCGGCACCCGGCACGAATGGGATCAGGCCCACGTCGCCTTCCTCACCGACAAGCCGGGCAAGCTCTCTCGCCGCCGTTTTGCCGCCCGCCACGTTGTCCGTGGCCACGAACGACACCGCGATGTCCGATTTGATGCCCGAATCGATCGTGACCACCGGGATGCCGGCGTCAATGGCCCTCTGGACCACGCGGATCAGGGCGTTTTCATCGCAGGCCGCCATCACGATCGCGTTGACTTTGCTGCTGATCATGTCTTCCATGATGCTGATTTGTTTGTCGACCTCGGTCTCTTTTGCCGGCCCCTGCCAGTCGATTTTGGCGCCGAACTCCTTTGCGGCGGCTTCGGCCCCCGCCTTGACCGTCAGCCAGAACTGGTGGGACAACCCTTTGGGCACCAATGCGATGCGCAGTTCGCCCGAGCCTGGTGTGGGGCTCTTATCCAAGCTGCCGCCCGCCGGTTGCTGCTGACCGCATCCCGCCGCCACCAAAAGCACCAGCATTGCAATTCCCAGTCGCCTCATACGCCCTCCGTAACGGTGGGGTCGAGTTCCCGCTCGACCGCGTTTTTGCAGTCAGACCCGCCCGCTCAATCCTTCAACAACCCCGCTTTACGTTTCCTGTAGTTGTCGTAAAACACCAGCACGATGATGAGCCCACCAACCAGCACCATCTGCCAGTAAACGTCGAACTTTTTCAAATTACAAAAATTAACCAGCACGTTCATGATCAGCGCACCCGCAAGCGTGCCCACCATACCGCCCTCGCCGCCCATCAGGCTGGCGCCGCCGATCACGCACGCCGCGATCGTATCCAGTTCGAGCCCCTCACCCGCATTGGGCGTTGCCACGCTCGTCCTCGAAGCCAAAACCACTCCACCGAACCCCGCAAGCAGGCTGCACAGGCCGAACGCCGCCGTCCGCATTCGGTCCACGTTGATGCCCGACAACCGGGCCGACGCCAGATTGCCGCCGATCGCGTACAGCGTCCGGCCGAACCGCGTAAACGCCAGCGTTATCGAAAATGACACCGAAATGACGACCGTAATCGTCACCGGTATCCACCAGCCTTGGCCACCGCCGAGAAACGAGAACGATTGCGGAAAATTGGCCACGGTTTGGCCCTTCGACATGAGCAGGGTCGCACCGCGCGCAACCATCATCATCCCCAACGTCACGATAAACGGCGGGATACGGCCCTTCGTTACCAGAAGCCCGTTGACTATCCCGCAGAACAGACCCAACGCCGAACCCGCCAACACCGCCGCCGGAACTGGTGCGCCCGCGTCACGCATCAGCAGCCCCGCAAACATCCCGCATACCGCCGCCACGCTGCCCACCGACAGGTCGATCCCGCCCGTCAGAATCACAAGCGTCTGGCCGGTGGCGATGATGCCGACCACCGCGGTCCGGTACATCACCCGCGTGAGGTTGTCCGCGCTCCTAAATTCCGGCGCAAGAATGGCCACGGCCACCGAAAGTCCCGCCAAAATCACCAGCGGAGAATGCCGAGCTATAAGCTTTTTCATCAAACGCAACAACCTTACCTAAAGCCGTTGCATGGTACCAGAACATCCCGCAGAGCTTAAAGGCCCCCTAAGCCAGCCCAAACAATCGCTTCGCGTTTTCGGCAAAGAGCTTTTCGCGCACATTCGGGCAGGGTTCTGTCGCGACAAGGCTGCGCGCAATTGCGACAGAGAGCGGATAGAACGGCCAGTCCGAGCCGAACATCACCTTTTCCGTATCGTACCGCTGCAAGACGTAAGAGATAGCCGGCACGGCCTGGCCCGAAATCTCGAGCCAGACCTGATCGTCGAACCGCCGCGCCACTTCGATCGCCTGATCCAGCCTGCGCACGCCCGTATGCGCAAACGCGATCCGCAATTTCGGGAACGCCTCGAGCGGAACCGCGAACCGCTCCGGTTCCGATTTCTCTCTCATGAAGCGCGGCTCCTTGCCGGTGTAACCCGTATGCGCGTACACCAGCATGTCGCGGGCCTCACACCATTCGAACAGCTTCATCATGTCCGGGTCGTCGGGCGCCAAAATCTGGAAGACCGGGTGGTACTTGATGGCCTTGATGCGATGCTCCGCGATCTGCCGTTCGATCTCAGCGACTATTTTCGGCCCCCAGGGTTTCGGATATACGGCGCCAAATGCCTCGATACGGGAGTCCATACTCGCCGCCGCAAACGTATCCGCCACGTGCCGCATTTGGTGGTGGATCGCCAACGGCAGCAGGAAAAGCTTGCCGTAATTCATCCGGTCCATTTCGGCAACAACGTTAGCGGCCGTCAGCGTACGGTTTCGCGCGGGCGTCTTCACAAACTGCGTGAGGCTTTGGTGCGATATCGAGGCCGCTTCTTCATTCGACGGATGCTCTTGTTTGAACAGCACGTCCTGGTCGCGCTCGAAGTCATAGAAATATTCGACCTTGCCCCGGCGCGTCATGTCGACCGAGCCGCCAAACCCGAATCCCCAGCCTACATGCGAGTGCGGGTCGATGATGCGCGTGCCCGCGGGCCCGATGCCCGCGTCGTCCCGCAACCGAAACTGGCCCTCGTCATCTTTCTCGAACCAAGGCAGCCGGTCCAGTTCGGACATGTGCCGGATGTTCAGGTCTTCAAATGTTTTCAGCCGGCCCAAATCGGTTTCAACAAATGGGTTTGCATCAGGAGGGATCTGGCCGATGCTCAAATCGAGGTCAGGCGTCGCGCGCCCGACATAACGCCAGCCTGCGACTCCCGTAAGCGCAGCCCCGGCACCGATTGCCAAAAACGTCCTGCGCCGGATGCGCGACGATTTCAGTTTCTCCACCGATCCGCTCCTTCTTTCTGCCCAAGGCTTGACGGCGTACCGTTCACAGCGGCAACTTTACCGGTTTGCCTTCTTTGCCGGAGAGGTCGGCGGCGAAACAGATTTCGTGCGACTTCAGCGCATCGGCTACGTTGGCGTGGGATTCCTTGTTGTTCTGAATGCAGTCGACGAGGTGGGCGGCTTCGTAGGTGAACGGGTGGTGGGTAACGTCGCCGCTGTCCGGCAGGATGGTGGGCACTTGCGCCCAGGACGTCTGGCCTTTCATCTTGGTGCGCGAATAGATCAGGTTGTTCTTGATGGTGCCTTCAGTCCCGACGAGGTTGATGTTGAAAACATAAGGCTGGATGCACTCGATGCACGACGCCACCTTGCCGAGACGGCCGTCGGTGAACCGCATCATGGTGCACGTGGTCGGGTTGTACTGGTACTCTTTGAAATCGTTGCCTTTGGCGAACGTGCCGTACTGAAACACCTCCGCCACTTCTCCGCCCATGAACCAACGCAGCGCGTCCATCGCATGGACGCCCGCCGACAACAGCGAGCTGACGCCGATGTCTTTGGTCACGTTCCACGAATACTGGGCGTACCACGGGCCGATCCCGTGGAAATAATCCACCTCGCCGAAGAACAGCTTGCCAATGGTGTTATCGGCCAGTTGGGTCTTGATGATCTCGAACAGCGGGTTCCACCGCAGCACGAAACTCACCACCGACTTCACCCCCGCCTTGGCGACCGCGTCGCGGATGGCGCAGGCGTCTTCGTAGGAGGTGGCCATGGCCTTCTCGAGCATGAGGTGTTTGCCGGCCTGGGCAATGGCGACCGCGTGCTGTTTGTGCAGGTTGGGCGGCGTCGCGACGGTGACGATGTCGAGGTCGATCTCTTTGAACATCTTGCCGTAGTCGGTGTAGATGGGCACGTCGAGGCCGCATTCGGCTGCTTTGGCCTTCCCGAGATCTTTGGTGAGCGCGCACAGGGCCCGGATTTCCGTGTTTGGGTTTGATTTGAACGCCCGGATATGCTCGCCGGATACCCAGCCCGTGCCGATCGTCGCTACGCCAAGCTTCATTGTGAGTCTCCTGTTTTGCCAAGGGACCAAAAGGACAAAAGGGACCAAAGCGACCAAAGGCAAACGCAATGTGGGTCGGATGAAAAAGGTTGTCGCTTATGTCCTTTAAGTCCCTTATGTCCTTTCTTTTTCGCTAACCCTGGTGCCAGTAAACGTCCCAGCCCATGTACGTGTCAAACGCCTCGAACAACGCCCGGGCGCACTGGGCGTGCGTCATCGCCACGTGGTGCTCGAACCCGTTCTCGCAGATGTACTCGAGCAGGATCTGCATGCTCGGGATCTCGGCCACGCCGTACCCGCCGAACGTCTCGAGCGGGTCGTCGGTGAACCGCCCCTCGCCGACGTACGCGCCGATCATGCCCTCCGAATCGAACGTGCTGACACGCGCAAACGTCAGCGGGCCCGGTTTGATCCGGCCCTGGAGCGTGCCGTAGGTCTTCTTTTCGCCAACGGACCCCGCGATAATCTGCTGGTAACCCATGGCCGAATCGATCAGGGCGCTCTTGGGCAGGTTCGAGCAGTGGAAACAGACGCACTTGTCCGCCTCGTCGCCGTAGTTGTTGTTCCAATCGAGCAGGTAGCTGGGCCGCTGGCCCGCCAGCCGCAACGCGTGCATCGCCACCGCCCCGCACACGTCCACCTCGCACGCCGCCGACCGCAACGACTCGCTCAGCATGCTCATCACCGTGCACGGAACCAGACCAAAGTACTCCTCCATAGCCGTCCAGCACTGGACGGCGATCGTGTCGAGTTCCGATTCGGCCATCCACCGGTCAATGACGATCCCCAGTTTGGCCATGGCCAGCAACGCCGTTTCGGGAACGCCGCCGGTCTTCGTATAGGCGCGCATCTTCGCGAGGTGGTCTTTGACCTCGGCCGACTTCGGGTCGAGCGCGTCCGAACGGCCGAACGCGTCCGACAGGTCGAGTGTCTCGACGCTGATGCCGGATTCCTCGAGCAGTTTCTCGCTGAACCGCACCGTGTTGAATGCCGCCGGCCGCGCCCCGAGAGCGCCGACCCGGCACCGCCGAAGCCCGCCAACCACCCGGCACACCGCCGCAAACCAGTGGAGTTCCTGTTCAAACGCCGGTTGCGCCGGGTCCATCGTGTGGAGCGCCGTCAGGCTGAACGGGATGTTGTACTGCACAAAGTTGTTGCACGCGCTCATCTTCCCGCAAAACGAATCGCGCCGGTTCTGGAGGTCCATCCGCGCCGGGTCGTCTTGCCACGCATGCACCAGCACCGGAACATCCAGCCCCGCCAGTTTCACCGTGTCTGCGATACCGCGCTCATCGCCGAAGTTGGGCAGTGTCGCGATGATCCCGTCAATCTCGCCCCGGTGCTCCGCAAACAGGCCCGCGCACTTCTTCGCCTCCTGCCACGTCTCGACGGACCCGCACTTCGTGTCCGTTTCGCCCAGGATAACGCTCGCATACCCCAGCCGGGCCAGCAGCCTCGAGAAATACTCATGGCCCGCCCGCGCCAACTCGTCCGGAAAGAACCCCCGGTTCCCTACAATCACCCCAAAACACGTCCGCCCGTTAATCATGTCGTTTCTCCCGCAAAAAAGGACCAGACCATTCTACAACGTGTCCACCCGAAAAAGCACAAAAACAATTCTGTACAGCACGACCGAATTTTTGCACCTTCCTGTAGGCTCGGCATCTGTAGGTCCGGAATAATTCCGGACCCACATTCCGCAAAAATTATGTCGTCATATATAGACAGGATAACGTAGGCGCGGTTCTCCGACCCGCGCCGTTCAGCCGCTAACCTCCCATCAAAGCTCAAAGCCTCCTCTAAACCTCACACCTCAAAGACGTTCAGTAGTCCGACTTCGCCGATGTCGGCCGACTTCGCCGAAGTCGACCAGATCCTGCAGGCGAGACGCCCGCACCACAATCACGGCCTTTGTTTCGCAGCCTTGTGGTGCGGGCGTCTCGCCTGCACGCCCAAACCCATCTTATCCGATCAACTCCAAAATCCGCCGCACCAGCGCCGCATGCTGCTCATCCAATCCCGCCGTCAACGCCTCCGCATCCCTCTCCCCCGCCCAAATCCGATGCACCGCATCCCGCAAATGCCAACCATGCTCTTCCATCGTGTCAAGCTCCTCTTCGACACGCTTCTTTACGCGCTTGCTTGCTTTGCCCGTCGCAACAGCGGCTATGGATTTAAGCAGCGGGGCAAAATGGTGCAATATTACTTCGACGCTCGGCAAGCCGTCAGCGTCTATCAAGCCGATCTGCTGCAACTGCGTGACGACAATGGCTCGTTCCTTATCAGGAAGTGCATCCAAGGCTTCCACGAGTGTTTTTGGATCGTGCTTCTCGATAGCCGCACGCACGGAAGGCGGCGATCCGGCGAGGGCGGCGTCAAATCTGTTACCGTCCTGAGGACGCCAGGGATTTGCCTCTTTTTCCAAAAGTGCGGCGAGGGCGGTGTCGCCGTCAGGGTAGGTCTTGGGCAATGAGTTGAAGAGGTCGCGGAAGTGGATGCCCTCAACTTCTTCGACTGTGTCGACTATTTCGTCAAAAGAAGGCGGACGGGCCGACAAATCTGTCAACACTAGATCAGAGGTCCCGGCGCCAATCTGGAGGCGGATAAGAGCGCCAGCTAACCTATGTGCCAGCCAATCAAGTGCTGGACGGGCAGTCCCCCTTAAGTAGTGGGACAGGTTACTATGACTAAGGGCGCAACTATCAGGATTTCCTGCTTGATACGCGTACGCGAGTGCAATCTCTTCAAACCTGCCTGCGCCGGTGGGATGTCCCTCGTTATGTTCCAGATCTGCAAACGCAGAGTAGACCTTGCCAAGTGCCTCGACACTTCGCGCTTGTTCGAACGTAGTTTGGCACTTTTCCAGCAGCTCACGCGCTTCAGCTAGCCGCCGTAACCGCAGCAGAGGTCCGTAGTCGTTGAACCGTATACACGCAAGCGCAAACTCATCAGCGCTGCGTTGCACGCGGCACTTGAACATCTCCGAGTTCAGTTCCAATGCCGTTTCCCACTCTTCGAGTCCTAGTGCGGACACGCAGCCTGTGTGAAGAATCGCTTCCCGCACATGCCAAGGTTCTACAGTCTCAGAATCAGCCCGCGTCGTCGTCAGGTGTTCCATTTGTTTGCGCTTTTCGTGAACAGTTTCAAGCACCGTCTGATAGCGTCTCATGGCATTAAGAATTTGCAGTTTTTGACATTCAGTGAGGAGTTGGCTCCAAGGTCCCAAGCCCGCTCTCTCAGAAAGCGCCATCTTCTTTTCAACCATTGTTAGCGCCTCGGGCAGTCGGCCCCGTGCCATCAACAAGTTAACCAATGCCCCGGTCGCCGCAGCAGCGCCCCGCCATTCGTTCGTGGCTTCGTAACTGGAGATATTCTCTTCGAGCAGTCTCTCGGCCTCATCGTAACGACTTGCTTGTAGCAGTGTCAGAGCCAGCATGCCTGCGTTCTCTCTACCTTCCGACGTTTCTCTTGTTGCTTCGGCAATCCGTCTTAGAAGTGGTAGGCTCCAGAAGAGTATTGCGGGGGAGCTGTCCCTGTAAAGCATCTCTTGCAGCAGAGTACCAGTTTTGGTCCATTGCGCGGTTCGCATCAGGTAGGGGACACCATTCCGCGCAGCGGCAACCAGAACGCCGCCCGCTCCGTCCATCTCCTTTTTCGCAGCGTCAAAGTAAAGGCGGATATAGAAGTTGCCTAGCTCCCAGTCGGCAGCATTTGCTATGGCTTGGCTGGGCGCACTGGAGCATCCGGCTTCGGCGACACCCGGATGGATGAGGAAGATTACGGCATGACCGTGGGACTCGCGAGCAACAAGACCGGAGGCAACCACGGAATCGAGCGCGGATTCTAAGCTGCCGTCAGGCTCACTCAGTGCGGCCTTTGCCTCGGGGCAATCAGGGGCGGCACGGTTCAAAAAGTCTTGCCAGTTGGCTTGGATGATGCCCAACAGCCGATCCTCATGTTCGAGTCGGCAGAGGAACCAGAAGGCGAGGCGGGCAGTGGGCGTGAGTGTTGCGACAAGGCCAGTGGTCCAATTTTTGAGGGCCGCGGTGAAATCTTTCAATTTCTGATTGGATTCACCCGATTCAAAGAACGCGCCCAGCGGCGCGCCGCCGTCCAGGGCGGCTTGCCGGGCCTTTTCCACCATCTCGTTGAACTTGGCGGGATCGGCGGCGAGTTGTTCGGCGAACTCGAGCAGTTTCGGGTGTCCCTGAATGACTTCAAGCGCGTTGCGTATCAGACCAATACGGTCCTCACCGCCATCGAGCAGGGCGCGCAGGTTGGGCAGTTCACGCGCCAGCAGCAGGCTTTCGCTCAAACTTAGCGCGGTGATGTTCTCGACCAGCACGTGCGACAGGCCGGCGGGGACGCGGCGCGATGTCAACACCGCCCGCGACAAGCCGCCGTGGTCGAGCAGCGCCGACATAAAGTCGCCCCACTTCTCATCCAGCCATTTGCCCTCGGCCGTCAGCAGGCTTTCCATGTTGTCAATGACGACCAGAATTGCGCTCTTCTCAAACAAGCTTTTCAACCGGGGCACAGTCGCCTCGCGGAACCGGCCCGGGTCGTCGACGTTGCCGATGAAGGCTCCGGGAGGTTGTCCAAGCTGGTTTGCCATCGCGTCGAGGCAGTCGAGTAAAGCGTTCTGGATGTCCTCGCCGTCATCGGGACATTTGAACCAGACAAACCCCTGGAACCGGCCGTTTTCGTGGAGATGCGCGAGTTCGACGGCACAGGCCGTCTTGCCGCCGCCCGCCATGCCGTGGAACAGCACGCCCGCCTTACCGCTCTCCGGCGCGAGTGCTTGCGACGCCCGCAGCATCGGCCCAACCCGGCCCACAAAATGCTCGGGCGGCTTCGGAAACGATTGCAGGCCCGTCACGGGCAATTCAAAATCCGGTTTTCCCTTAGGTGGCGCGAACTTCAATTGCCCTGCCGACGCGCCGTACAGCATCGGCGTTATGCGTGACAGTGTGGGCGCCGTGTCACCTTTGCCGCTGCGGAGAGACTTGTTTAGCGCTCTCTGGAGAGCTCGGGGGAGCGGCTGCTTGCGATCAAGCAGTTCCTGGAAAAGGTCAGAAGTCAGGTCTATGGCAAACTGGTCGCCCACCGGATAGCGCATCGCGAGCACGGCGCAGTCGAGTTCGGACGATAGTTGCTCGGCCAAGCTGGGCAGGATAGTTGCGCCCGCGGTTGCCGCGCCCGTCCCACCGGCTGGCAAGGCCTCTTCGGGACCACGCGGCAGGTGTAGCGTCTCCCGCGCTTGCGCGAGCGTCATACCTGCGCCGCTCCAGCATGCGGACAAAATGACCAGCTTGAGCCGCGGCCGGATTGGCGCAAGCAGGCTGCGCAACTCCCCTCCCGGAATAAGCTGACCTTCGCCCGTTGCATCCTCGAGGAGCAACGCGCCCTGAGTGCCGTGACAGGAGAAATGGACCAGGTCCCAGCCTGGTCCATCGTTGACGATTTCCTCCAACGCGGCCAAGGTCGTGCCGTATTGGACAATACGCGTTTCGATGGCGACGCCTTTGGTTGCGCCGATTGTGTGGAGAATACGTTGAAACGCCACCCGTTCTTTCCGCAGGTTGAGCGGGGAGACGTCCGTTGGCAGGCTGAACACGCCCAAGACGCGCAGCGGGCCAGCCGATTCCTTTGGATGTTTCGCGGCTTCTTGGCCCTCGCGTTGCCAGATCAGGCGGGCGCCGGCCTCGGCCAGCGATTTGCCATCGGTCAGCCAAGCCAGTTCAAGCGGTTGGAGGACAAGATCCCTGGCGCTTTCCGGCACAACCAACCGCACGGGCAGCATCTCTCCGGCTGCATCGAGATGCTCGGTCAGCTTCGCGCGCAGGCCCCCGAGGACGTGCTCGCCCATCCACCGGCCAACCCGGTCGAGCAGCATCTTCTCATCGGCAATAACGCGATACCTATCAAGATATACTGGCAGGTCACAATACCCGCGGTAACCGCACTCAGGATCCTTTGGCTGTTCGGCCAAGTCCACTTGATGGCTGGCGATGAAGTTGCCCGCGGCGTCCTTGAGTCTCCAAAGCCAGTGGTCGGGGTTTTCGTATTCCGACACTTCGAGCCTGAGTTCCGAATCCATATCGCGCCCTCGGTGACACTCAAATAGCTTGCCCAGTGATGCAACAGCATAGAGAATGATGTCCACATAAGCAAGGAAAGCACTGGGCTGTGGCGGGAATAAAGAAAAAAAGGACAGCCCCCACGTACTGCAGGGGACATCCCAACATAGCGCCTGTTTTCATCCGCGCCGTTCAAGCCCAAAAAATTCTTTGTTGCGCCCTTTGTGCCTTTTGTGGCCGCAGATTTCTTGCTTTTAGTTTTATGCGCGGCCACACTGTCAACTGAACCACCCTTGTTCCACAAAACTCAACGTGTTTCCCCTCGCTCACTCACCCCAAAAACAGCACCAACTCGAGCTATATATAATGGAGGCAGTTGAAGTGAAGTAGGCGCCGGACGTCTCGCCCGCGCCGTCAACGGTATAGGCATTGTTTGAAGCGCTGCCATCGGGAGGGACACGGCGCCGTGTTCAGGGAAAAGTGGAGGTTTCTTGACTATGAGGAGTAGCCGTGGTTGGAGACGGCGCGGGTTGGAATTCGCGGCTGAGAAGCCGGCGTCTATGGTTGCGGCAGTTTTGCGCCTGCGATGGCGGTGGCGGCTTGTGTGGCGATGTTGGCGACGGCCTGGCTCATGGCTTCTGGGAGGGCGGCGACGTCGTTTTTGGCGAGGGGCACCGAGGCGGCCAGGGTGTCGGACCAGACGGCTTCGGGTTCTAGCGCGGGCCGGAGGCTAAGGCTGAGTTCGACGTTGGCGTTCCATGTGTTGCCGGTCCTGTCGAGGTCGAACTTACGCAACTGGCCGGTGAGCAGGAGGTTAGGCCGTGCCATGAGTGCGGCGAGCCCGGCGTCCTGGAACGCGCGGGTGGCGGTGATGGCGTCGATGAGTGCCCGGGTGACGATATCGCGGGGCAGTTCGGCCCACTCGTATTTCTCGTATGCGCCGAGCACGAGCCCTTTGTCGCGGTATGCGACGGGCTGGCGGTACGGCCGTCCGTATTCGAGCGGCCGGACGCCGAGCGTCAGGTTTGTTGGTGTGGCCGCGGGGACGTTGATCTCCGGCTCGACGGCGAACGACGTGACGGGCTGGTAGGCGGGCGTGGCGCATCCGGCGGCGATCAGCAGCGCGATGATCGAGATTCGGTACATGTATCAGTCTCCCTTTGGGCGGCCCTTGCCGCGGATCACCGAGGACGGGTCTTGCAGCAGGTAATCGGCCAGGTCTTTTATGGAATTGAGCGCTTCATTGAGCGCCTGCATGGTCTCGCGGAGGTTGAGTTGGATGTTTTGGATGCTGTTCGCGGCGCCTTCGCCGGTCTTTTCGACCGCGCCGGCTGTTTCCTGTAGGCGCTCGGCGAGTTCGTCGATACTATCGAGCGCGTTGTTGAGCGTGGTGTTGGTTGTGCCGAGATCGAGCGCCTGGATCTGCTTCTCGAGCGCCTGGACGGTCTCGTTGGTGTCGGCGACGAGATCGTCGATGCTCTTGATGAGTTCGCGGAAGTCGGCGATCCCGCCATCGGCGTTGTCGGCCAGTTCTTGTATGAATTCGGTGGCCTTGTCGGCGAACTCCTGGGCTTTTTCCATGAAGTCGGATGCGCTGTCGACGAGGCCTTGTACTTCGCCTTCATCGACATCGCCCAGGATAGTGTTAATCTTATCTACAGCCTCGTTGACACCGTCCAGCAGTTTTTCGATCTGCGAGCTGACCGTCTCGACCAGCGACGGCGTGCTCGGGATTTCGAAGTCGGGGGGCAGCATCGGCAACAACGGGTCGCCACCCTCCAGGCCGATGGCCAGCGTGCCCGTGGCGAGACTGTACAACACCAGCTTGGCCTTGACGCCGGGCCGCAGCGTCACCTTGGCCAGGATAATTTCCATATCGACGTGGGCCGTGTACCCGTCGGTGACGACGATGTTGCTGACCCTGCCGACGGGCACGCCAAGGTACGTGACGACGGAGTTGGTGCCCAGCCCGAGCACGGACTCGTGGAACTCGCTCCAGTAGTTGACCTTGGGCTCGTGGCGGTAGCCCGAAATCAGCAGGACGCCGCCCGCGATCAGAAGGATGCAGATGACCAGAAACAACCCTACTTTAGCTTTTTGCTTTCGCGTTGCCACCGCTGTTCCCCTGGCGTGTTTTCATTACACGATGTTCCGTTGGATGATGTATTCGTCCGGGCGGCGCTCAAAAAACTGGCGCACCCGCTCGTTCTGGTTTTTTTCGGCTTCCTCGACGGTGCCGGTGAAAATGACTTTGCCCCGGTCGAGCATCAGGATCCGGTCGGCGACGAGCCGGATCGAATCGAGCTCGTGCGTGACGATGATGAACGTGATGCCCAGCAGCTTGCGAAGGTCGAGCACAAGTTCGTCGACGCCGGCGGCCGTGATCGGGTCAAGCCCGGCGGACGGCTCGTCGAAAAACACGACGGGCGGTTCGAGCGCAATGGCCCGGGCGAGGCCGGCCCGTTTGCGCATCCCGCCCGACAACTCTTCGGGCATGAGGTTCTCGGCGGCGGCCAGCCCAACCAGGCTGAGCTTCATCCGAACGATGGCCGCGATAAGGACCTCGTCGACCTCGCCGTACTCGCGCAGAGGGAGCGCGACGTTATCGCCGACCGTCATGGAGTTGATCAGCCCGCTGGACTGGAACGCGATGCCCATTTTGCGCAACATCCGGGCGAGCTGTTCCTCGTCCATCTGGGCGATGTTGACGCCGTTGTAAAGGACCTCGCCGGCCACCGGTTTCAGCAGGCCGCACATATGCTTGAGCAGGGTGGTTTTGCCGGACCCGCTCGCGCCGATGATGACGAACACCTCGCCGGCAAATACCTGGCAGGCCACCCCGTCGAGCACGCGGGTGTTGCCGTACTGGGCGACGAGGTCGCGTACCTCGTAGATTACGCGGCCGGGTTCGAGGTTATTTTGCCGTTGCGCCGTGTTGGTCATTCCCTATTCCAAAATGTAGTAGAAGATTGTCGCGAACACTATATCAATAACGATGATAAAGAAAATATCCATAACGACGGCTCTGGTCGTCATCAGGCCGACGCCCCGAGACCCGCCCGAAACCCGGAACCCGTTGTGGCATCCGATCAGCACGATCATGATGGCGAACGCGATCGCTTTGAGGAAGCCCTGGACGAGGTCGTCGATGCTGGCGGCGGCGAGGGTTTCGTTGAACCAGTTGTCGGGCCGGAACTCGAGTACGACGATGCCCCAAACCGCGCCGCCCAGTACGCCGGCAATCAGGCCCAGCGCCACCAGGCAGGGCATCACGATCAGCAGCGCGAGGATCTTCGGCGCCACGAGGAATTGCACCACGTTAAGGCCCATGCCACGCAACGCATCGATCTCTTCCTGGACTTTCATCGTCGAGAGCTCGGCGGCAATGGCGGCGCCCGTGCGGGCTGACACCACGATGGCCGTCATGACGGCGGCCAACTCCCGGGCAAACGCGATGACGATCAGGTCGGCCACGTAGATGCCGAGGCCGAACTGCGCGATTTGAGCCGCGGACAGCATGGCGATGATCAGGCCCAGCAGGAAGTTCATCAGGACGTTAATCCGCACCGCCTTCACGCCCATCTCATAGACTTCGTCGAACCACAGGTTCCAGCGGAACCCCCGGCCCTCGAACGGCGCGATGACGGTCCAATAGATGGAATCGACGACCAGCCGCATGAAGTCGCCGAACTCGCCGCCCCACTTGTAGGCCCGGTCGCCGAGTTCCTCAAAAAGCCCTTCTTCGTCTTTGTGGCGTTTGGGTGGCGTTTGCAGGCCGGGCTCGATCATCGTGATGAAGTCGGCGACCCCGTCGCGCTGGCCCTCGTAGCGGAATTGGCCCTGATGGCCGGCGATGTACTGGGCCAAGGCGACCATCCATGCGCCGCCGAGGGTGTCCATTTGCTGGGTATCGCGCAGGTCGAGCACGACCGTGTCGCCGCGCGAGACGCCGTGCCGCTTGACGTCATCGAGGAGGGCCCGACCGGTATCCTGGTCGAGTGTGGCGGGCGCCTGTATGCGTTTTTCGCTCATGGGCGGCCTTCTGCCAGCGCCTCGAACTGGTCTTCGGTCAGCACGGGCACGTTGAGCTTCTTGGCCTTATCGAGTTTCGAGCCGGGGTCGTCGCCGACAAGCACGAAATCGGTCTTTGCACTGACGCTCGAACTGGGCCGGCCGCCGAGCTGCTTGATGCGCTCGTTGATGGTGTCGCGCGAATAGTTTTTCAGCATGCCCGTAACGACGACGGTTTTGCCTTCGAGCGGCCGCGGCCCGCCGCCGGCAGCACGCTGCTCGATCAAGTTAACGCCGTGCGCCCGCAGGCTCTCGACCAGCCTGCGGTTGGCCTCGGTGTCGAAAAAGTCGCGGGCACTGCGGGCGAGCGTTGGCCCGACTTCGTAAATCTCGTTCAGTTCCTGTTCGGACGCCGCCATCAGCGCGTCGATGTCCCCGAAATGGCCGGCGAGGACTTCGGCGACGTGGCTGCCGACGTGGCGGATGCCAAGCCCGTTGAGCAGCCGCTCGAGCGTCCGGTTCTTGCTGTCTTCGATGGCGGCGACGAGGTTGGACGCGCTCTTTTGGCCCATCCGTTCGAGGCCGGCCAGCGTGTCGACATCGAGACCGTACAGGTCGGCCGGCGTAGTGACGAGGTTGCGGGTGACGAGCTGGTCGATAATGGCGGGGCCGAGCCCGTCGATGTCCATGGCGCCGCGGCTGGCGTAATGCTCGATGCGGGTGCGGACCTGCTGCGGGCAGGCCACGTTGAGGCACCGCAGATACACGCCGTCCGGGTCTTTATGGACTTCGCTGCCGCACGACGGGCAGTGCGTGGGGACATGCGTGGGTTTAGCGCCTTTTGGCCGCAACTCGGGAACGTAGCGGATCACCTGCGGGATGATTTCGCCGGCTTTCTGGACCTCGACAATGTCGCCTTCACGGAGGTCTTTGCGGGCGAGGTCGTCGAAATTGTAGAGGCTTGCGCGCTTGACCGTGGTGCCGGAAAGCAGGACCGGATCGAGATCGGCGACTGGGGTGAGTGCGCCGCTCTTGCCGACGTTGGCCCAGATGGTGTGGAGACGGGTGCGGGCGACTTCGGCGGGGTATTTATAGGCGATAACCCAGCGCGGGGCTTTCGACGTGGCGCCAAGCCGGCGCCGGTGCTCGGCCGAATCGACCTTGATAACGAGCCCGTCGATGGCGAAATCGAGCCCGGCACGTTTATCGCGCCATTTCTCGCACACCCCGAGGACATCGGCGATGGTTGGGCATCGTTCCGCGTGCGCGTCGACAGGCAGGCCGTAACTCTTGAGGTTCTTGAGCGTCTGCCAGTGCGAAACCACCTCGGAACCGGGAAGGGGCGCGACGTCGTACAGGGCCAGTTCGAGCCGCCGCTGCGCGACGAGCCGCGAGTCGAGCAGTTTCAATGCGCCGCCGGTCGCATTGCGGGTGTTGGCCAGGGGCGGCTCGCCGGTCTCTTCGCGGATCTGGTTGAGGCGGAGCAGGCCTTCGCGCCGCATGTAGACTTCGCCGCGGACCTCGAGCAGGTCGGGATGCTTGCCCTTGAGCCGCATGGGCAAGCTGCGGATCGTTTTGACGTTCTGCGTCACGTTGTCGCCCCTGTAGCCGTCGCCGCGCGTGGCCGCCCGGCCGTAGACGCCGCGCTCGTACACAATGGATATGGCGACACCGTCGATCTTCAGCTCGACTACATATGCCGGCTCTTCCCGCGGCGGCAACCCGCGCCGCACACGCTCGTCGAACTCCGTGATCTCTTCAAAACTGTACGTGTTGTCGATTGACAGCATCGGGACCGCATGCTCGACGGTCTCAAAGCCGGTCAGGGGCGCCCCGCCTACCCGCTGTGTGGGCGATTCTGGCGTAACCAGCGACGGGTACTGCTTTTCCAGGTCCTCGAGCTCGCGCAACAGGGCGTCAAACTCGAAATCGCTGATCTCAGGCGCGTTTTCAAGGTAGTACAGCCGGTTGTGGTGGTCGATCGCGGCGCGCAACTCCTCGGCGCGCCGGACGGCCTCCGGCGGCACATTTTGATGAGATTTAGCGGGCATATGGGGATTATATATCAGATTATGAGCACAATTGTAAAGAATAAATCCGGCTCTCGGCCATTTTTGCCGCCTGCCAGACCCCTTCTATTTGAAAATACTTCCGGCGGGGCAAATAGTTCCGAGGCTCCCACGGAAAGCGCCTAACAAAAGGAATCAGGCAGATCGGACGGATCGGACGGATCGGACGGATCAGACCTATCTATCTTCTTGGGCGCGGATGAGGGCGCCGACTTCGCGGAGCGTTTTGGCGTCGATATCGCGGAGCTTGCCTTGGTAATTGGGGCCGACGTCGATGGAGAAGATGTTGCCGAATTTGACGGCGCCCTGGTAGTCGTCGAAGATTTTCTGGGCGGTGTGGCAGAGGTTGTCGTGCCGGGCGAGGGAATAGAACCAGTCGGCGCCACCTTCGTGCTCGGGCAGGATCGGATAGGTGAATTCGGCGGCGAGATAGCCTTTGTACTCGGCCTCGCCCTTCTTGTTGTATGCGCTGGCGGCGGCGTCGCCGATGGGGCCGGGAGTGCCGCGTTCACGGATAGCGAGCCTGCCGGCGGGCTCGCCGTGGTTGAACCCGACGAAACAGTCGGGCTGGAACTTGTTTACCCACGCCGCGGTTTCGGGGTGGTTGAGGCCGCCCTCGCCCTGGGCATGGTCCATCCAGTAGAACTCGATGGGGCCGTATTTTGTGCAGAGCTCTTCGAGCTGGGCTTTCTTCAGCTCGGGATTGTTGCTGGATGCCCAGACGGGGTTGCCCCACTTGGGGCTGCCGGGTATGACGCCGTCCTGTGGGACCGGCTCCTTGATCCAGGTCCAGTCACCTTCGGAGAAGTAGAGGGCCAGCTTGATGCCGTACTTGTCGCACGATTTGCGGAGCGCGGCAAGGACGTCGATGCCCAGCGGGCTGTTGGTGACTTTGAACTCGGTCGTTTTCGTGTCCCACAGGCAGAACCCGTCGTGGTGTTTGGCGAGGAAGAGGATGTAGCCCATCCCGGCGTCTTTGGCTACTTGGCACCACTGGTCGGTGTCGCAGCCGGTGGCGCGGAAATAGGCCGGGTCGGACACGCCGCGCGTCCATTCGTAGCCGGAAAATGTGCTCAACGACCAGCAGACGAACATGCCGAACCGCATGTCGGAGATTTCGCGAGCGCGGACGGCGCTGTCTTTCGGAACCGCTGCTGCGGCATCGGCAAGAGGCGCGGCCGCGACTGGCGCCATCGCCAGCAACGCTACAGAGACTTTAAAAACAGTTGATCGAGTCATAGATGTTGCCTCGTTAGGTCTTGTCCAGGTGATTGGCGCATATGCTGACAATAGACCAGCGTCATCTATAAAGGCAAGCGGCGTATAGGCTATACTAGCCGCCGCCACGAGTGAAGGGCGGAGAACCGATGATAAGACTCATAGAAGCCAAAGGGTACCGGTGCCTGAAGTATGTGCGACAGTCTCTTGGCCCATTCCACGTCCTCGTTGGGCCGAACGCGAGTGGAAAGACAACGTTCCTTGACGTGATCGCATTTCTTGGACAACTCGTTTCAGATGGATTAGATGCAGCTATTGAGGAACGTACGCAGAATTTTGATGATCTCGTCTGGCAGCGTGCGGGGGACGGATTTGAGCTGGCTATCGAGCTGGCCATACCCCAGGAATATCAGGGGAAACTCGGGCACAAGGATTTTGATGTTGTACGCTATGAGTTATCTATAGGCTGGGACGGATCAGAGCGCGTCACAATAAGAGACGAAAACGTACTACTGAAGACTCAGACTGAAGACGGGGGAGCATACGCTCAGCCAGATCTCTTTCCTCGCAATGGAGACTTGCCACGATCAATTATCATGGGAACAGATGTTCCACGTACTCAACCTGTAGTAAGTAAGGATCCTTCAAATAATGTCTGTTTCTATGCTGAGGTTCAGCCAAAACAAGGCAATCTAGAGGGCTATCGTGAAATAGGTTTTTACACTTTCGGGCCAAGGCGGACCGGGCTCGGAAACTTACCTGAGGACGAAACGCGATTTCCGATATCCACGTGGCTAAAGAGATTCTTGTCCGGGGCGGTGCAGCGTTTCGTATTGAACAGCTTGTTGATCCGCAAACCGAGTCCGCCCGGAAAGGGCCGTTTGCTACTGAATGACGGGTCTAACCTGCCTTGGGTCATCGACCACTTAAACAAGACTTCGCCAGATCGATTGAAGGATTGGGTTAAGCACCTACAGACGGCGTTGCCGGATCTTGAGCAGATTGAGACGATTGAGCGGCCCGAGGATAAGCACCGATATCTGATGCTTGGATACAAAGGAGGATTGAAGGTTCCTTCCTGGATGGCTTCGGACGGCACGCTTCGCTTGCTAGCGCTGACACTGCCTGCATATATCCCTGAATTGAAGGGGATATATCTCATTGAAGAGCCAGAGAACGGAATTCACCCATTGGCAGTGCAAACGATGTTTCAGTCGCTGTCGTCGGTGTATGATGCGCAGGTCCTACTAGCGACGCATTCACCCCTAATCCTCGGCCTGACGGAGCCAGACAAGGTTCTTTGCTTTTCTAAGACTCCGGAAGGGGCCACGGACATAGTGCTCGGCAGCGAGCACCCGGCTCTCAAGGAATGGCGAGGGGAGACAGACTTGGGGACACTTTTTGCGGCAGGGGTGTTGGGATGAGTGTTGTGGGGGGACAGAAGGACTTGGTTGTTCTGGTTGCTGATGGAACCATGAAGAATGCCTTGATGGGGATACTCAATCGGCCTGAATCGATCGGTATCAGAACTATAACCTTCCAGATTTATCCCCATCATCGCCATGACCCCGGTTGTTTGCTAGAGTCTCATGATTTCTTAAGTCGGCTTGCCGGCCAATTTCGTCACGCGCTTGTTGTTTTCGACAAAGAGGGGTGCGGTAGAGAGAGTTGTTCAAGGGGAGGGTTGGAGGCCGAAGTCAGCTTGCGCCTATCAGAATCCGGGTGGGGTGAGCGTGCGCAAGCACTGGTGATCGATCCGGAGCTTGAGGCATGGGTTTGGAGCGATTCTCCGCATGTTGAGTCAGTCTTGGGTTGGCAGGGACAGAACTGCAGCTTGAGTAGTTGGCTGAAAGACAGGGGATACCTTGAACACGAGAGCGTCAAGCCCCAAAAGCCTAAAGAGGCTATGAAAGAGGTTCTGAGGCTTGTAAAGAAACCTTTTTCATCGGCTATCCACAGGGAACTGGCGGAGAAGGTGAGTCTGGAACGTTGTCAAGACGCCGCCTTCCAGCGGCTGAAAACCTTATTGCGGCAGTGGTTTCCGCCGTTGCCATCTGTTTAGGCTTATCCGCACTGGCTGCGGGCGTAATCGCGCATGACGCGGACGTTTTCGTGGGGGGTGTCTCGGACGACTTCGCAGCCGGCGCTGACGATGTAGTTGTTGCCGGCTTTTTTGTGGCAGTCGGCGATGGCGGCTGCGACGGACTTGGGGGTGCCGTTGCGTAGTACGGCGACGGGGTCGATGTTGCCGAGCAGGACTTGGCGGGGGCCCATTGCGGCGCGCGCGGCGTCGAGGGGCGCGGGCCAGTCGAGGTCGACGATTTCGCAGCCGAGCCGGCCCATCCCGTCGAGTATGGGGGCGGTGTGGCCGCAGATGTGGAGGCGGACTCGACCGCCGAGCGCGTGGACGCCGTCGACCATGCGTTTTTCGTATGGCCAGACGTATTGGTTGTAGATGTCGGGCCCGACAAGCGATGCGGCGGCGTCGCCGATGCCGATGATGTCGGCGCCGGCGTCGATTTGTGCGCGAGCGAACCGGAGTTCCATTTCGAGGACGAACTCGAACAGGTCGCGGACGAAATCCGGGTCTTCGTAAAAGTCCATCATGAGCGTGTTGATGCCGCGGAGGTCTGCGGCTTCGGCGATGGGGCCTTCAATCCAGCCTTCGACGAGTTTTTCGGCGCCGACGCGCTGTTTCAGCAGGCTGATGGCGTTGACGCGGTCGTGCATCCGGCCGCCGCCGAGCGGGTCGGGTGCGCGGAGCGAGGCGAGTGCGGATTTGTCGGTGAGCCGGGCGTGAAGTTCGTCGATTGCGGGGGGCTGGTTTTCGAAGTAGACGATTGCGGCTTCGCAGTCGGCGGCTTCCCGGGCAGGATCGGAAATGGCGGAAACGAAATCGAAATCAAAGGCTTCGGCAACGCGGATTTGAGCGTCCGCAAGGACACGGTGATCGGCGGCGTAGCGGCCGTATGGAACGCCGGCGAAATCGGCGGCAAACATCATAGTGATCGGCATGAACGGCAGGCAATCGGTCTGCCGGCCTTCGATCATCGCCAGAATGCGCTCGCGACCGGTCATCAAAAGTCCTCCTTGGGTTCGGCCCACTCTACCATTTTGGCGACGGCGGCAGCCACGTTCTGAATTGGACCGATCCGACGGCTGAGACTCGCGGTCTCGGGCCGTGAGAAGCCGTCGCACGTTGGCGCGGGTCTGGGTCAGTATGTTAAGATCGGACGGATGGGGGACGTCGGGGCGTAGCGCAGCCCGGTTAGCGCGCTTGGTTTGGGACCAAGAGGTCGCCGGTTCGAATCCGGCCGCCCCGACCATTTCTTCTGATTAAGCATATTGCTGGCGCAGAGCCTATTGGAGAGGGTCTGACGTGGATCTGCTGGGCGAGTTGAGGCAGACGTTGCTGGGGCAGGGCGCGGCGCTGGTGGGTGTGGGGTCGCTGCTGGAGATACCGCGGGAGATGCGGGAAGATTTGCCGCGGGCTGTTTCAATAGGTGTGGTTTATGAGCCGGACATCATCAGGGGGATTGTTAAGGGTCCGACGGCGGCGTATTACGATGCATACAAGGATGTAAATCGGAAACTAGACGCATTAAGTGAAATTGCGGCGGACTTGTTAAGAGCGCGTGGGTATGGCTCGGTGCGCCTTATCAGTACCGATGCCGGGATTGATGCCGCCACGCTGTCGACGAAGTTGCCGCATAAGACGGCGGCAACGCGGGCGGGGTTGGGGTGGATCGGCAAGTGCGCGTTGCTTGTGACGCCGCAGTATGGCTCGGCGCTGCGGCTCACGACAGTGCTGACGGACGCGCCGTTGCCGGAGGGCGTGCCGGTGGACGTATCCAGGTGCGGGGATTGTACGGCGTGCGTTGATGCATGCCCGGGCGGCGCGCCGTCAGGTACGGATTGGCATGTCGGCATGCCGCGCGCCTCTTTTCTTGACGCGCACCTGTGCCGTCGAACGGCGCGGACGACCGCCAAGGCGTGTACCGGGATTGAGGACTCTGTCTGCGGCATTTGCATTGCCGCCTGTCCGTATACTCGGAAGTATGTGGGGGAGGTGGACCGCAGTTCGAGTGCGGGCGGTTAAGCCGGGAGGCGGCGCGTTGGGCTACTTCGGCGAAGTGGGGCTTCTTCGGCGCAGTGTGGTGCCGGCGAGGATAGCGAGGGCGGTGAGGATAAGGGCGAGGGGGCCGGCGGCGGGCAGATGGCGCTCGTGATCGATGGAGAGTGTGGCGGGGTCGGACATTGTAGCGCCGCGGATGTCGGAGACGTCGCAGGTGTAGGTGCCTTCGTCTTCGGCGCTGATTGATGTGACACAGAGTTGCGGAGAATCCGGGCCGACATCATTGCCGTCTTTTTCCCACTGGTAGTGCAACGGCTCGATGCCGGTAGCCTGCACCGCGAACATATGCAGCCACCCCTCCGGCTCGGCGGCGCTCTCGGGCTGTGTAGTGATGACAGGCCCTCTGCCGAGGCCCGCCCCGGCATAGTCGATGTAACACGCGCCATAGCCGACGTTCGAGCAGCCGTACTCGATGAGCATGTAGCCGCCTTCGCCCCAGCCGTCCGACCACGAATTCCGCAAGATCCACGCCCCGGCCGAGTCGTCCCAGCCCACGAGGACGATGGCATGGTTCACTTCCTGGTTTTCCGAGGCGTTGAACACGCCGTCCGTGTAGGCTCTGAACGCGGAGTCGACATAAACGGAGGCGGTGACGGGCCCGTACTCGATGATGGCCTGCTTGATGGCGTTGGTGTCGGGGATGGTCTCGGAGTCGCCGATGTAGGCCCAGTCGTCAATGGCATAGGTATGGACATATGGGCAGGCGCAGGCGCCGTCGGCGCCCGTGTAGTGGCAGGCGGACTCGAGTACGGCGCCGCTGCCGCCGCACGGGTCGAATGCGGTTTCCATGTGATATTGGTGGGCAAACCAGCCGCCGTCGCAGCCCCACGAGCCGCCGAGTACATGCGGCGGGTCAGTTTCCTGGTTGCAGTTGATTAGCCACTGCTCAGACAGGTCGACCACGTCTCCGTCTTTGATTCGGATGCTGCATTCGAGCGTGCCGACTGTGGCGAATGCCCAGCACGATCCACACCAAAGCTGGTTTTTGACGGGCGTGCAGCCATCGAGCGCACGCCAGTCGAACTGCTCGGGCAAGTCGGCCTTTGCCGGAAACGACTTGAAGCGGGCGCCCTCCCACCACTTGTCGGGCACTACGAGCCCGCACAGTTCGGACAGCGGCCGGTTTGTGGCGGGGTTCTCCCCCACGCTGAATGTCCAGCCGTCGGCGGCAGCTTTTGCACGTAGCGATGCCAAATTGGCGGCTGACAGTTGGGCGGCCGCCGGCCCGGCCATCAGGCACACCAACGCGAGCGCCACCAACATATTACTGTTCATTCTCATGGGTTTATGGCCCATTTTGTTCCTCTGCTCCGCCTATTCCGCACTCTCTGTAGCATAACACATTTGACCGGCCATGGTTCTTGACGGTCATGGGTTTTTTCTATATTGTGTTGAGCGGTTTGCGCATTTGTCGCGGCCCAATGTTGTTCAAGGGTTTTTATTTTCTGAACTCCCACTGGGAAGGAGAGACTCACATGAAAGTGCTCGTGGCAATTTTGGCTGTATTGCTTGTTTGCGGGATGGCGCGGGCTACGTTGATCCAGGATGATTTTGAAGATTGCACGGTGGGACCTGGCGCGCCTTCGGATTGGCGGGAGGTTTATACGGGGCCCGGTTGCGCGTGGGAAATCGTCGACACCGGCGGGAACAAGGCGTTGAAACTGACGTCGGGCGCTCCCTCAGGTGGCGGCGACGCCGGGGCCGGGCCGGAGAATTACACGGGGTGGTATGTCGAGAACTTCGAGATGCAGACTTCCCTGTGCATTCTGTCGGGCAGGGGCGGCGGCCTGGCGATAGGGCAGTTTGACGGCCAGGCGTATGTAGGGAACTCTTATTTTGTAGAAGTTGCCGTTGACGCTTGCGGGGTGGACATATCCGAAGAGGGATTGTCGGCCGGGAGCAACACGATGGAGGCGGTGTACCTGCCTCCGGGCAGCGTGGTCTACAACCAATGGTACGACCTTCGGATGATCTCGACGGGCACGACGTTTCAGGTTTGGTTCCGGCCTCACACCGTTGGGCCGTGGCTGCCGGCGGAGATGATCATGGAAGTTCCCCAGGACCTGCTTCATCCGGGGCACAAATCTTACGTGGACGGGTTGGCGGGCTGTTGGGCGCAAAACGGCGGCGGCCCGTCGACAGTTTTGTTTGACAATGTCGTGCTGGACGCGGTCCCGTATCCCGCGCCGTTGGACAAGACCGATGATTTCGAGGATTCAGTGTTGACTGAGGGGAGTTGGTCGCAACATTGGTCGACGCTGGCGTTCTCGCCGATGGGGGGCAGCCAGGTGGCCGGCGTAACAGGTACAGTCCGGCCGGGCGGGATCGGTCTTGGCCTCGCGAAACAGTACTACACGCACAATTTTGTGGGCGGCGCCTCGATGTATGTCGACACGTCCACGGACGGCGGGATTGTCTGGGGATGGGAAGGGACACAGACTGACGACTGGTGCTACGGCATCGAGCTTCGGGCGGATTCGTCCTGGCTTCGCATGGATTTGGTCGAGAACACAGGCAATGACTCCTATAATATGGCCCAGCACGTCGAGCCGTTTGCTGGCGGCGCGTGGTACAACATCGAGGTTTCCGCCGATTATGAGCGGTACTATGTTTACTTCTGGCCGCGGGGCAGCGCCAAGCCGGCCACGCCCACGTTTAATGTCGCCCAAGACATGATGCATCCCGGGTACCGGCAGATGAACGCCGGGGCGTTTGGTTTGTGGGCCGACACCGGGCGTACGAGCTTCTTTGACGATTTCTACTTCCATGGCATCGAGCAGCCCACGGAGAACACTTCCGAAGGCGATGACGTCGTCGTCGAGCCCGAGCCGGGGTTGACCATGACGTTCGACGACGTCACGGAAGGCGGTTCGACGACGGTTGAGGTGAGCGACACGGCCCCGGGCGGCGGCCCGGGCGGGCTCGAGTTCCAGGGCGTGTTCTACGACATCAACACGACGTGCGTCTACGAAGGCCCGATCACGATTTCGTTCTCGTACGACGACACCGGGATGACGCTCGAGCAGGAGGAAGCGCTGCGGTTGATGCACTGGCTGGCCATGGAGCATCAATGGGAGGATATCACGCAGTTGCCCGTGGACACGGCCAACAACATCATCACGGGCGTGGCGAGTTCGCTGTCGGTGTTTGCCGTGGCGGGCCTACCGGTGTTTAACGGGTTCCTGCCGCCCATCAACATGCCGCCCCAAGCAATGAGCGTGTTCAAACAGAAGAGCACGATCCCGGTGAAGTTCCGGCTGCTGGACAGTTCGGGCAACCCCGTACCGGACCTCGAGGCCGTCATCAGCGGCCAAATGGTTACGAACGGCGTACCGGGGGATGTCAACGAGACGCTGACTGCAAACCAGGCGGACTCGGGCAACCTGTTCCGGTACGACGCCGATGCGGGCCAGTACATTTTCAATCTGAGCACTAAGAACCTCAGCCGCGGGACGTACCGAATCCATGCGGTCACGATAGGCGGGCTGATCGATCGGTGGGTTGATATCGCGATCAAGTAATTCGACAGATAATACTGTGCAACGGCGGGCTTGGACTACCCAAGCCCGCTTTCTGTTGAGTCAACGCCGGGAAAAGCGGCAGCAAGGAAGGTGTCTCAAGGCGCCTCCGTCACCAGTTCAACATCTGTGAAACCAGACATAGTCTGTCTTAACACGCTGAAAGCGCGAGAGGCAACAGGCCGGGGCAACGCCCCGGTAACAAGATTGCCCAAGCGCCTTGCCCTGTCAGGGCAACAGGAAGCAGGGACGGCAATGCCTCAATCATTGTGTGGGATTCGAGGCTCCTGTCCCCCTTGCAGGGTGAAGATTTTGATGCAAACTTCTTACCAGGGCGTTGCCCTGGCCTATTACGTGTTACGCTTACAGCGTAACTTGCGCTTTCAGCGCGACGTGCAGGCGAGACGCCCGCACCACAAATGGCCTCGCATCATTCCGAGACAGCGTCATTGGCCCATGGGCCGCCCATGAGGCGTTCGAGTTGGGCTGCGGCGGCGTGGAGGTCGCGTGTGGCGCGGGCCTGTTCGAGCTGGAATTCGAGCATGTTGTTCACGCTTTCGATCAGGTCGACAAAATCGGCCATTTCGCCGAGGCCGTAGCCGGTCTGTAGATTCTCGTAGATGAGCTGGGACTCAGGGAGGAGTACGTCCTCGTACAGGTTGTACTGGCGTTGTGCGGCCTGGTAGTTGTAAAGGGCCATGCGTGCCGCGCTGGTGAGCGAGAGCCCCATGGCGGTCTTTGCCTGTTCAACGGCGCGCTGCATGAGGGCGGCTTCCTGCGTGGCGGCCCGGACGCGGCCGCGGTGGATGGGCAGGCTCACGCGCAGCGTCACCATCAGATCGTCTTCCATGTCCATGTTTTTCATGAGCAGGCGTTGCTTGGCGAGGTCCCATCCCACGTCGGACAGGACCGGCATCACGCCGCGCATGGGGGCTTCCCGGGCCAGCGCAAAACCGCTGTTTACCAGTGCCATGCGGTTGAAGTCCTGGCCGGGGGGATTTTTCATTTTTCCGTATCCGACTCCAAACATGAAATCGGGATACCCGGTTTTTCGCGCGAGGGTGATATCGTACTCGCGTGCGCTGATTTCCTCGGCGGCCGCGTCGAGTTCGGGGTTGGCGGTGGCGACGCGGGCCAGCACCACGGGCGCAGGCGGCGGCGGGGGCGGCAACGGAGCGGGTTGGGGCGCGGGGATCTCGTCGGCCACGCCGGACCGGCCCAACGCCTCGAGCAGATTGGTTTCAACCGTTGGCCGCACCTGCATGAGGTCGGTGTGCTGGTCTTCGAGTTGCGCCTTGGCCACCTGCACGCGGTATACGTCTTCTTGCCGGGCGAGGCCAAGGGAGTAACGCGAGAGCGTTGTGCTCTCGATGAAGTCGTAGATTTCGGTTTGTGATTCGACGAGGGAGGCCTGCTGACCCACCAGGGCGAGGTCAAAATAAGCGGTTTTAACGGCGGCGATGGTGGCGTTGCGTGCGGCGTACGCCCGGGCGAGCGCCGCACGGGCTTCGGCGGCTGCCTTTCCGCGCCGGGCCTTGAGGGTGCCGAACCAGGGGAACGCCTGCTCGAGTTCGACGGTAAAACGCTTCTGGTCGGACTCAAGAAACGAGGTGAGCGAGAACATGGGATCTTCGAGCGTCACCTGCGGTATCCGCTCGAGCGCGGCGAGCCATTGGGCGTGGCGTGCCTGAATCTCGGGGTTGTTCTGTACGGCCTCGAGGATGTAGGCGCGCAATTCGTCATTGCCGGCGTAAAAAGCGGCGGATTCGAGCTCCGCCGCCCCGAGAGCAACGATTACGAGAACTCCCAACATACCCATCCTCCTTGTTGTCTGCCGGCAATATTACTGCCAGGCGGTGTCTTGGCGCCGGATCAGGGCATTCGCCTCGACCGCCGCCTCCGCCCGGTCGCGCGGGAGCGCTACCCCACCAATCCAAACCGCCAACCTCGCGATCATGTCGACACCTTTTTCGCGCTGAATTTGAGTTGCATTTCTTTGTACCAGCAGTAAAGCAGCGGCACGAGAAATAATGTCATAAGTGCGACGGTCATGCCGCCGAACGACGGGATGGCCATGGGCACCATGATGTCGGCGCCGCGCCCGCGCGAGGTGAGGACGGGCAACAAGGCGAGGACGGTGGTGGCCGTCGTCATGAGGCACGGCCGAATCCGGCGCATGCCCGCGGCGACGGTCGCCTCGCGGATGTCTCGAATCGACGAAGGTTTTGACGCGGCGAACTTTTGGTCGAGGTATGTGGCGATGACGACGCCGTCGTCGGTGGCGATGCCGAACAGGGCCAGGAAACCGACCCAGATGGCGATGCTGAGGTTGATCGGGTGGACCTGAAACAACTCGCGCATGGGCACGCTGAACACGCTGAAGTCGAGGAACCAGGGTTGGCCGTACAGCCACAACAGCAAGAAACCGCCCGACCACGCCACCGCAATGCCGGAAAACACAAAGAACGTCGTAATATACGAGGCGAACTGGAAATAAAGGATCAGGAAAATCAGGAACAACGACAATGGCAGCACAATCGAGAGTGTTTTTTGCGCCCGGACCTGGTTTTCGTAGCTGCCGGCGAACGAGTAGCTGACACCTTCGGGGAGGACGAACTCGCCGCGGGCCATGGCGTCGCGCAGGAAGAGTTGTGTGTTCTCGACGACGTCGACTTCGGCGAACCCGGGCCGCTTGTCGAACAGGACGTATCCGACGAGGAACGTGTCTTCGCTTTTGATGACCATGGGCCCGCGGACGTATCGGATGTCGGCCAGTTGTTCGAGCGGGATTTGCTGGCCTTCCATGGTGGATACGGGCAGGCGCGCGAGTTGGTCGGGCCGGTCGCGCAACTCGCGCTGATACCGGACGCGGACGTTGTACCGTTCGCGGCCTTCGACGGTGGTGGTGATGGGCATGCCGCCGATGGCCATTTCGATGACGTCCTGCACGGCGCGGATCGACAGGCCGTAACGCGCGATGGCGGTGCGATCGATGTCAATTTCGAGGTAAGGGTTGCCGACGATTCGGTCGGCGATGACGGTTGACGGCTCGATCATGGGCGCCTGTTTGAGGAGCCGCTCGAACTCGATGCCTACCTGGTCGATGGTTTCGAGGTCGGGCCCTTTGATTTTGATGCCCATGGGCGCCCGCATACCGCTCTGCAGCATCACGATGCGCGCGCCAATCGGTTGAAGCCGCGGGGCGGACGTGGTGCCGGGGATTTCCGCGGCGTCGATGATTTCTTTCCAGATGTCGTCGGGCGACTTGATCGAGTCGCGCCATTGGCGGTAGGGCTGGCCGTCCGGGTCGGGGACGAGATTGCCTGCTTCGTCGCGTACGAATTGGCCGGTGGCGGGATCGATCTTGAACGTGAGGAGGCGACCGTTCTCGTCGGTGGCGTACTCGGATTTGTAGTTGATGACGGTTTCGATCATGTTGATGGGGGCGGGATCGAGGGGGCTTTCGGCCCTGCCGAGTTTGCCGACGACGTTTTCGACCTCGGGTATGGACGCGATGGCGCGGTCCTGGTAGGCGATGATGTCCATGGCTTCGCCGATGGACGCGTGGGGCATGGTCGTCGGCATGAAGAGGTACGAACCTTCGTCGAGCGGCGGCATGAACTCGCGGCCAAACCCGGGGAACGCGTGCAGCATCTTCGACCATGCTCGGGATTCGACGATCCGCTCTCGCGGGATGCCCACGCGGGCCGCGGTTTCCGGCACAAACCCGAACACCCTGCCAAAACCCAGCCATGCCAGCAGGCCAATCAGGACCAGCGCCAACGGCATGCTGATGTAAACGAGCTTGTGGTTGAGGAACCAGCGCAACAGGGGTTCGTAAAACCAGAGGAATAGCAGGTAAATGGACATCATTATGGCGACAGCGGCGAATACGAAGATCAGATTTCGCGCAACGCCGAGGCCGGGGCCGAGCGGCATCCATTCGAGCGTCAGCACCACGCCCACCAGCACCAGCACGATGAGGTTGCCCACCCACGGCCCGATCGGGCGCACGCGCGGCGGCAAGTAATCCGCCGCGAGGTGATATACGGCAAAGAGGCCTATTAGCAAGCCGGCCCACCACCAGCCCGTCACCAGAACCAGCACCACGGCGGAGGCGAGCAGCAGGGCTATGAGGATTTGTTTTGCGCGGCGGGAAGGCTTGCGCGGCGCCATCAGGAGATGGGCCAGAGGCGGGATGATGGTGAGGGCCGCAACGACCGACGCGATGAGCGCGAACGTTTTGGTGAATGCCAGCGGGCGGAACAGTTTTCCTTCCTGGCCGGTCATGGTAAAGACGGGCAGGAAGCTGACGACGGTCGTCGAGACCGCGGTGAGCACGGCGCTGCCGACTTCGCTGGCGGCACGGTACACGACGATGAGGCGGCTTTCTTCGGGAGGCGCGGCAGCCAGATGTTTCAGGACGTTTTCGGTGATGATGATGCCCATGTCGACGATGGTGCCGATGGCGATGACGATGCCGGAGAGTGCGACGATATTGGCGTCAACGCCGAACAGTCGCATGGCGATAAAACACAGCAGCACGGCCAGCGGCATGGTCATGCTGATCAGGAGGCTGCTGCGGAAGTGCATGGCCATGATGATGACGACAATCATCGTGATGAGGACCTGCGCCAGCAGGGCGTCGTTGAGCGTACCGAGGGTTTCGTAGATGAGGCCAGTGCGGTCGTAAAACGGCGAGATGGCAAGCTGGCTGGTCGAGACCCATGCGGGCCACTGGTCGCGCGGGGTGGATCGCAGCCATTTTATCCACGCGGGATGGTTGAGCGTGTCGCCCGCATAGGCATCGAATCCGGCGGCGGCCGCGGTTTGCTCGATGGCGGCGCGGTCGGCCAGCCGGTCGTCGATGAGGACCTTTGCAGGCAGGCCGGGCGAGATTTCCTCGATCCGCCGCTTGACGTTTTTGATCATCTCGAGCGGGTTGGCGCCGTAACGCGCCACGACGACACCGCCGACCGCCTCGGCCCCTTCGACGTCGAGCACGCCGCGGCGCATTTCGGGCCCGCGGCTGACGTTAGCGACCTGGTTGACGTACACCGGCACATTCTCGTTGACCTTGACGACGGTCTGCTCGATGTCGCGGATGTCTTTGATGAAACCGAGCCCGCGGATGACGTATTCAACGCGGTTGAGCTCGATGGTTCTCGCGCCGACATCGATGTTGGACTGGCGCACCGCGTTAAAGATTTCCTCGAGCGAGACGTTGTAGGCGCGCATCGCGTTGGGGTCGACGTCGACCTGGTACTCCATGACGAACCCGCCGATCGACGCGACTTCGGCGACGCCCCCGCTGCCCAGCAGCGCATAACGCACCTGCCAATCCTGGATGCTGCGTAACTCATCGAGGTCCCAGCCGCCGGCGGGCTTTCCGTCCTGGTCGCGGGCTTCGAGCATGTACCAGAACACCTGGCCGAGCGCGGTGGCGTCGGGCCCGAGGACGGGCTGTACGCCCTGGGGCAGGCTTCCGGGCGTGAGGCTGTTCAGTTTTTCGAGGATCCGGCTGCGGGAGTCGTAGAAGTTGGCCCTTTCCTCGAAGATGATGAAGATGGACGAAAACCCGAAATAGGAATAGGTTCGAATGGTTTTGACGCGCGGTATGCCCAAGAGGGCGGTAGTCAGAGGGTAGCTGATCTGGTCTTCAACATCCTGTGGGCTGCGTCCCTCCCACTCGGTGAAAACGATCTGCTGGTTTTCGCCAATATCCGGTATTGCGTCGACCGGCACGGGGCTGCGCGGCAACTGCTTGACCTGCCAGTCGAACGGCGCCACCACGATGCCCGCCAGCACGATAAACAGCGCCACCAGCCCGACGACTAACTTGTTTTGCAGGCAAAACAGGATGACTTTGTTCACCAGCGAAACCCGGTGAACCGATAGATCGGCTGCGTCGGGCGCGCCAGTTGGACCGGGCGCGTCGTTGTTAGTCATTTTGGAGGCTCCACTGCGGCGGGCGTACCGCCGATTGTCGCGCGGACGGAGCCGCATTTGTACATCGTGGAGCCAAAATAAGGATTGCGCACTTCCCGATCAAGCTGCAGCCAGGATGCGCCCTTGTTATCGAACGCCATCGGGCAGAAGAGTTGATAAATGGGGCCGCCCTCCCCCACTCCAAACACGGTGTAGGCGTCGATCAGTTCGTTGGACAATGGGCTGAACGCCGAGCGCAACCCGCCGATGTCTTTGGCGTCCGCTATCTTTTTGATGCCGGCGTTGAGGCTTTCAAGGTGTTTCATCCAGAGCGTGTGTGCGTCGCCCTTCAGAAGCATCATGTCGATTTTGTCGAGTGCCTGACGCAGTTTTGGGAGCGCGGCGGAGGCTTTGTTGAAATCGTCGTGGGCCAGCGCCTCGTGCATCTCGGTGTAAGGTTTTAGAATGGCGTGCAACTGGTTCTGGAACTCGGGCGGGGCATCGGCTTTAGCGGGGGCGGCGGGTTCGGCGGCGGTAGCAGGCGCGGCCGCGTGCGCCGAGTGATCCTCTCTCGCGCCGGCCTGCGCAACCAGCATTTGATAGTTGCCGCGGGTGCCGGCATAGACTCTCAGCGCATCTTTTACGGACTGGCTGTCGGCCCCCTCGATGGAGTCGTTGGCGAGCCGCACCGAGTACTCTTTCCAGGCCAGCGCGGCATCGCCTTGAAAGCCGCCGGGGGCGGTTGTGCCTATTGCTTGGCCAAGCGCCCGATACGCCTGCTGCATCCGCGCCAACTCTTTCGACACGGCAGCGGCTGAGACCTGCTCGTACGCCTGCGCAACACCGCTTAACGCCGTGCCGGGGGTGCCCCCGGCATCAGGCGACATCACCCCTGCTTCAGGGGACATCATGCTTGGCCGGGCCATGATCTGCAGTGCGCTGTCGATCTTGAAATTGCCGTTGGTGACTACGCGCTCGCCTTCCTGCAGGCCGCTGCGCACGACGTAATAGCTGTCGGCACGGGGCCCGAGCAGGATCTCGCGGCCTTCGTAGGTGGGCGCTTCTGCGCCGGGCACCTCGACATAAACCACCGCGCGGGTGCCGGTCACTAGAGCCGCGGAAGCCGGAATTACGAGAACTTCTTCGAGTGTTTCGTCCGCTTTCGCGACAAATCCCAGCGATTCCGCCGGGACAAGATCCATGCCGCAGACGTCGCACTTGCCCGGCCCGTCCTTGACAATTTCCGGATGCATGGGCGAGATCCATTTGCCGGCGAGGTCGGGGTCGACGATTTTTCCGCCTTTGGCCAAGAGCGGCCGTACAATCGACCGCACAAACATGTCGGGTTTAAGCTTGCCGTCGCGGTTGGAAACGTTGAGCCGCACTTTGATGGTTCGCGTGGCTTGGTCAAGGTAGGGTTCAATAAAGGCAATCCGGCCCTCGTAGGTGACGCCCGGAAGCGCCTCGGCCGTAAATTCGACCTTTTGCCCGTAGCGCAGCCACGGCAGGTCGGACTCGTAGGCATCGAGCTTTACCCAGACCGTGCTGAGGTCGGCGAGGGTGTAAATGGGCGTGCCGGTCTCGACGTACATGCCCTCGGTTCCGTTGCGCTCGATGACGGTCCCGCCGGTGGGCGCGTAAATGGTGATTGAGTCGGCTTCCGGTCCGCCCTGTTCAGCCTGCCTGATCTGTTCGGGCGTCAGGCCCCACCTTTCGAGGCGCTGCCGCGACGCTGCGAGAATGGCTTGGGCGCTGTTGCGCAGTGCGTCGGGCGGGCCGGGTCTCACTTCGGCCACGGTCCGCGCCGCACGCCGCAACTCCTCGCGCGCTTGGATGAGCTCGGGGCTGTAGATGCTGACCATGTGGTCACCCTTGTTCACCTGAATGCCAGTGTAATCGACATATAGGCGCTCGATCCGGCCAGGGATGTAGGACGAGATGTAGGAAAGCCGTTTTTCGTCGTAGTCAACCTTCCCGGTCATCCGCACTTCTTTTGATGCGGCGCGGCGAACCACGGGCGTTGTCTGAATATTCATCAGGGCCTTGGCCTGCTCGGTCGTTCGGAACTCGCGCAGGCTCGTGGACTTAGCCGCTCCGTCCGACGGGACGGGAATCAGATCCATGCCGCAGATGGGGCACTGGCCGGACTTTGGCTGGCGGATCTGCGGATGCATCGAGCAGGTCCAGACCTCCGCTTCCGTGGCTTCGGCGCCCGGCTCGGCAGCCTGTTCGGAGGGTTCGAGGGCTTGCGGCGGCGCGGCAGGCCGGGAAAAGAACCCGCGAGCCAGGTAGCCCAGAACAAAAACGGCCAATACGAGCACTATCAGAAGCGGGAGGCTGATCTTTTTAAAGGCGCCCATGATCTAGACCCCAACAAACACTACTTTATCGATAAACTTTAACATGTATTTTGCCCGCCCGTCAAACCGTTTTATTCCCAACATGTCATGCCTTGGGAACAAAATGAGGTTCCCAATAATTCGCAAGCCGTGTTGCGGAACAGGAATGAGGGAGGGCGATTCCTTTTTAGTTCTTGGCGTGTAAGGGTTTACGTAATTCCCATACGTTGATGGAAAACGATTCGGCGGTAATTCGTAGGGGCAGCGGCGGCCGGTGTGAGCGGCCCGAGGGAGGACAAAATGCGTCGTAACGCTTTTCGGCACCCACATTGCGCGATTCTGCCTGGCATCCGTGCTACGGCGGGGTGCTGCGGCCCTCCCGCTTGTATTTCTCGAGCAGCGTTTTGAGATCCCCAGCGATCTCCGGGTTTTCTGCGTAGACATTGGTGGATTCGGTGAGGTTTCGGCTTAAGTCGTACAACTCGCCGGGTTGGTCGTGCGGCACGTAGCCGCGTTCTTTCTTGAACCACAGCGGTTCCTTGTTGTCATCGCCGGTGGGTGCATCGATAAACACCCAACGGCCCTTGCGGATGGCGAATCGCCCGCTGCAGCTGTGGTGCACGGTCGCTTCGCGAATGGGGCTCGACAGCTTTTCACCGACAAGCGCCGGGAACATCGAGTAGCTGTCTTCACCGGCGTCCTCTGGCAACTCGGCCCCGACCACCGCCGCCACGGTAGCCATCAAATCCGTCAAACACAATATCTCGTCGCGGATGGTCCCGGGCGAAGTCCGGCCGGGCCAACGCGCAAGGAACGGCACCCGATGCCCCCCTTCCCATGTGTCGCGCTTTATACCGCGCAGTTGTCCCATGCTGTAATGAAGGTGCTCGCGGACCCGCGCATAGGCATAGTTTTCAGGCCCGTTGTCGCTGGTGAAGATCACCAGTGTATCCTCCGCCAGCCCGTTTTGCTCGAGCGCCTTCAGAACCTCGCCCACCGCCCAGTCCACTTCAACGATATAGTCGCCGTAATCGCCCGCCCGGCTTTTTCCCTTGAACTCGGCGGCAGGCACAATGGGCGTGTGCGGCGCCGTCAGCGGGAAGTAGAGAAAAAACGGTTGGTCGGGCGACTGCGTCTTGCATCCCTCGATCCATTCGACGGCTTTGCGCGTGATCGCCGGCATGACGGCATCGAGCTTCCATCCGCTCGACATCGGCCCCGGATTCCCAAACATTGCGCCGGGCTTCTGTTCAGTGGGAACATTCAGAATGTGCTCGTTCTCGATGAACGTATAGGGCGGGAAGTTCGGGACGTCATCGCCGAAATAGTAGTCGAATCCGCTGGCCAGCGGGCCGCCGGTAATTGGTTTGGTCCAGTCGATCGCGTCGCACGGGACGGCCTTGTTCTGGGACTTGTCCACGTCTTTCACAAACGGCCAGTTCCACCCGAGATGCCATTTGCCGATACAGGCCGTCCTGTAGCCATGCTTCTTCAACATCGCCGGAACCGTCAGGCGCCCCGGCTCGATCAGGGGCGGATCCCATGGCCATAACACGCTGCTCTTCAATCGCGATCGCCAGGCATAGCGGCCGGTCAAGATACCGTAGCGCGTAGGACTGCAAACAGCCGACGGCGAATGCGCGTCCGTGAACCGCACGCCTTGCCCCGCCAACCGATCCAGGTTGGGCGTAGGAATCTTCGAGCCCGGGTTCTGGCAGGCCAGATCGCCGTAACCCATGTCATCCGCCAGAATAAACACCATATTGGGCAGCGGCCGCTTCGCGTCGTCCGCACCGGCTGCGCGACTCGGCATAAGCAAGCCGGCCGCCCCCGCACCGGCCATCTTCAGGAAATCGCGCCGTCCAACGGTCCGCACACGGTATCCAAGGGTAGTCATGAAACGTCTCCCATGATTGCCTATGGTAAGAGCATGTATCCTGCAGAGGCAAATTGGCGCAGTGGCTGCGATCCCATTGAATGCCAATCGCGCCGCTCCTAGAATAGGAAACACAAGATGAATCGAATAGCATCTGGTTTCAGGCTTGAGCAATGGTCTCTTATTGAGGCATACCAACTTCTGGCGGAAAAGCTTCATGAGGGGCCGGCGGGCCTGCCGTCTCGGGTTCACGCGGAAGCGGATATGCCGAGTGGAGACTTGCGTTTGATTCCGTGGGCCAGCCCGTCGCGGGATTGACCATTCGTACTCTGGAAACCAACTGATTCCGGCTGAAATTACGGAGGATAAGAGTCACATGAAGCTTTGCTTGTTGCTGCTAATGTCTCCAATAACATGGAACGCGACCGAAACCCCCGGACAGTTGCCGCTGATCGACCTCTCGGCCGATACCCCTCGGCAGGTGGTCATTGCCGCGGGCACGGAAGAGGCCTATCAGGGACACCCGACTACCCTGCTGATGCCGGATGGCAGAACGCTCTTTGCGGTGTGGTGCATCGAACACGGCGGCCATGCCGGCCCCATGGCACGAAGTGATGACGGCGGCCTGACTTGGACGCGCCTGGATCACCTCCTCCCTGAAGGATTTACAGGACACATCAACTGCCCGAGCATCTATCGCATGGTGGACCACAAGGGGGTCGAACGGTTGTGGGTGTTTTCCGCCTGGAGCAATGAGCGTAATGGGCCGCCATACATGCCGCGCATTCTGAGCGAGGATGCCGGCAAGACCTGGCGCGAAGCGGAGCCGCTGGGAAACGAGTTCCGGTGCGTAATGACGTTCAGTTCGGTTCTGCCGCTGAAGGATGGCCGCCACCTCGGCATGTATCACCGCCGCACCGGCCCCAACGACGAATCCCTGGAAGTCATGCAGGCCACGACGCGGGACGGGGGGCTTACGTGGTCTTCCCCTTCGCTCGTTGCCGCCGCCCCCGGGAAAAATCCCTGTGAGCCCTTCGTTTTCCGCTCGCCCGACGGCAATGAGTTGTGCTGCCTGATGCGCGAGAACACCCACAAAGGCCGCAGCCTGATGATGTTCAGCCGGGACGAAGCCAAAACCTGGAGCGCGCCCACGGATACGCCCTGGGGGCTGACCGGCGACCGCCACAAGGGCATCTATGCGCCCGACGGCCGCCTCGTGATCGCCTTCCGTGACCGCGCTTTGGAAAGCCCGACCCTCGGACATTTTGTGGCGTGGGTCGGCACGTACAACGATATCCGCGAGCGAAAACCGGGGCAGTGCCGCATCAAACTCCTTCACAGCCACGCGGGCGCCGATTGCGGGTACCCAGGCATCGAACTGCTTGCGGACGGGACCATTGTTGCCACGACCTACATCAAGTATCGCCCGGGAAACGACAAGCACTCCGTGGTCAGCACACGGTTCACGATCAATGAGATCGACACGATGCTGCTCACATCGAACGCAACTGCCCCGCCACACGACCCGCTCGTGGCCGATGCCGAAAAAGGCCTGCGGCGGGCAACGGGTTTTTTCCGCGAGCATGTCAGCACGCATGGCGGATATCTCTGGCGGTACTCGGCCGATCTGAACCGCCGCGAAGGTGAGGGAAGAGCGACGGATACGATGGCCTGGGTACAACCGCCCGGCACCCCGGCCGTGGGCATGGCGTTCTTGGACGCGTTCCAACTGACGGGCGACCGCTACTACCTTGATGCCGCCGTCGAGACCGCGCAGGCGCTCGTGAAAGGCCAGTTAGAGTCAGGCGGATGGGCATATTATGTCGAGTTTGACCCGGAGAAACGGAAGCAATATGCCTATCGCAGCGAGGGTAGAACCAACGGGCATAACACGACGACGTTGGATGACAACACGACCCAGGCGGCATTGAGACTTTTGATCTTGGTTGATCTTGCGCTCGAGTTTAAGGAATCGGTCATTCACGAAGCGGCGGGCTACGGTTTGGACGCCCTGCTTAAAGCGCAGTATCCCAACGGCGCCTGGCCGCAACGGTACAGCAGATTTCCAGATCCCGTCCAGTATCCCGTGAAGGCCGCCGAGTATCCGGAGTCCTGGTCGCGTATCTATGTGAAATACGACTTCGCCAGATACTACACATTAAACGACAATACGCTTGCCGACGCGATTGCGCTGATGTGGCTCGCCGGCAAGACCTACTCGGACGACCGGTATTGCGCAGCCGCAATGCGAGCTGGCGAATTCATTCTTCTGGCGCAGATGCCCGACCCGCAACCCGCCTGGGCCCAGCAGTATGATTTCGAAATGCATCCGGCGTGGGCGCGGAAGTTCGAGCCGCCTGCCATTACGGGCGGCGAGTCGCAGGCGGTGTTGCGCATGCTGCTTGACTTTTACGGCAGGACCAAAGACGCGCGCTACCTCGACAGCGTCGGCCGCGCCCTCGAATACTTCAAGAAATCGCGGCTGCCGGATGGTCAACTGGCCCGATTCTACGAGCTTCAAACCAACACGCCGCTGTACTTCACCAAGGCGTACGAGATGACATACAGCGACGATGACACGCCGACCCATTACGGCTTTAAGACATCGTGGAGGCTCGACACGGTTGAGGCGGATTACCGGGCCGCAAGGGAAGGTCTGCCGCGACCTTCGCGAAGACACGCTGCAGATTCACCGACGAGGCCAAGGTCCGTACCGGCGGAAGAGGCAAAAGCCGTAATTGGCGCCTTGGACGCGCGCGGGGCATGGGTCGAACAGGGCCGCCTGCGCTACCATGGGGAAGACGATCCTGCGAGGGAAGTGATCGATAGCCAGACCTTCATCCACAATGTCGAGACCCTGGCCTCCTTCATTGCAACGGGTAACGGATAGTGCGTCGACCGGGAGTTTCATTCTCCGCGGGCGTGAGCGTTCCTGAAAACGTCCATTTCCATGAAAGAAATCAACCGGGGTTGGCCTGGATCGGCCTCCCCTGTTGATGGAAAATCCAATATGCGCGATTCCACCGCACTCCCGCCGTTTGTGCCGATCTTCATCAGACATTGAAGACACAGCCCTTCCGGCGCGCCAGAAGGAAGCGCCGAATGACATTCGGGGCAAGACATTTCGTGAGTCATCTCGGTTTCTCCGGCCGTTGTTCCCGGCTTCTACCCCTTATAGAAGCAAATCAACCTACGGCAAAATCGGACAGGAAGGTAGAAGACGAAGCAGACATAGACGGGGACACGGCGCCGAACTTCTTGGACTCTGACAGTGATAGCGACGGGATCTGCGACAGAGACGAATGGACCTTCGGCTCTGATCCCTATGAATAGGTTGGAATCCGCGCGATTCTGCTTCCTCTAACGAAGAAGGCTCAGAAACAAAGGCGGCCCTCCCAGTAGAAGTAGTCGGCATCTTTGTCGCTGGTGCCGCCGGAAAACATCAGGCCATGCAGGTCAACATAGTTGCCGTCGGTGAGCCCGTCGCCCGCGAAGAGGTGCGCCCAGCCGGCTTCGAAGGAGAGATCTTCGCTGTAGCGATAGGTGGCGGTGAGGTCCGTTTCCCATCCGAGTTCGGCATCCGACTCGGTGTTCAGGAAGCTGAATGGGTGGCTCAGGACAATGACGAAATCTTTCCAGTACAGGGGCCGTGGGATGGGTTGATCGAACTGCTCGACGCTCTCATAGTATGCGACGTTCAGCTTAAGGTCGATCTTTTCCGTGGGAGAAGCCTCGATGCCGCCGCGCACCGCCCAGAAGTTGGAAAGGGCGCCGATTTCGTCGAGTATGGGCGAGTAGACCCTGTTCGAGAAAAGCCGGTTGAAACTGACGCTCGCCTTGGCCCGGTTGAACGGGAAGAGCCATTGCCAGAAGTTGACGTCCCGGTTGTCTTCGCCGCTGAAGTACGCGCCGCCCAGATAGATCCTGGGTTGCCAGGCGATATCGAAGCGGTATCCCACTTCAGCGTCTGCGGCCCACGAATCAAACTCGGCGTCATCATCGCCGTAGGTGAACGGTTTGAACAAGGCGCCCACCTGGCCGGCGTCGCCGAACTGGTAGGCGGCTTCGGTCTCGAGGTCGAACGCGCCCATCGTGCCGCTGGCCCGCAGGCCCACCGTGTGGAGGTTGGTCGGGTCGTAATCGTCCACGCCGACGACGTCTTCGATCCATTCGCCGATCAAGCCGAGGTTGGTGTCCTTGACGGCGCGGGCGTCGCGCACCCAGAACCAGTAGGCATCGAACGTCCAGTTTTCAACGGCCATGCACGATCCGTAGAGGCCGTACAGGTCGATGTCGCTATCCTCTTCGAATGGGCTGTTCTCGGCGAGTTTCGCCCAGAACAGGTCGGCGGAGTAGGAGTCGCCGCCGTAGGTAAGCCGGACCGCGTCAAACGAGTTGCCGCGGAACTCCGGGAACCGGGAGCCGGTCCCGATCAGCCACTGGGAGCCGAAGGCCAACTCCTGCCGCCCGATCCGAAGCCGCAAGGGGGTGCCGAACAGTTCGGCGGCCTCTACATATGACTGGTAGACCTCGACATCGTCGGCGGTCGCGGCACGGCGGTCGACACCCGTAACGTAATCCGACCGGAAGTCTTCGCCCCAGAGGTCGAAGCTCTCCAACTCGATAAATGCCGTAACGAGGTCGGTGAAATCGGCGGTAACATTTAATGTGGTCCGCTGTTCGATGAGCCGGTAGTCCGAGCCCCGCGAGTTCCAGTCCCAGTAACTCATGACATTCTGGCCGCCGAAAGCGTCGCCGATAGGCCGGGCCCTAAACATGCTGGAAGGAATGCGCAACGCGGGACCAACAAGCCAGGGGGCAAAGCGGGTATCAAAGCTCTGATGCCAGAAAGAACCCCGGATGCGTACTTGGCCGCCCACCTGGACATTCTGCAATTCGGCCACGCTGGGCAACGTGATTAACACGGTGACGGCAACGAGCACGGTAATGTAAAGAAAACCCTTCCGATGCATGGCCCACCCTCCTATGGCGACAGTTTATGTCGTCGAGATCGGCCCCTCGCCGCGCGCAAGCAGGCCCCGGCGACCCCTCCCTTGTGAACAAGGCATCTCTTAGCCAAATTCACACTCCGGTATGGATGATAGCAGGAAAGTTTATGATGGTCAATGTGAATCAATAATTTTTTTGGTCTGTCCTTGACAAATGGGGGCGGGGAGGTGATTATATAGCAAGATGTTGGACCGGCTGTGGGGAGGTCCCTGGTCGGCGCGCGGAGAAATGACCACTTCCTGTTGTTCCTGGGCGTATGTTGAGACTTTGCAGCTTCATTTGAGGGGAGAACACAGATGCTATCGCAACGAATCGTACAAGCATTGGGTTTTGCGGCGGTTTCGCTTTTCCTGGTTGGCGCCCTTACGGGGTGTCCACTCCTGTTCGGTGGAGGGCAGGCTGGGACCGTCATGTTTATTGCGACTCCCTCGAGTGGGCCTGCCCCGTTAGCGGTTCATTTCCATGGCACGGCCGCCCTCGCCCCGCCTTATGAGGTCGAGAGATGGTCATGGGATTTTGGGGACGGGGCGACGGGAGAGGAACGCAGCACGAAACATACCTACACCGTGCCCGGCACGTACATGGTCACGCTGCAGGTAGCGGCGGCGGCGCCGAAGTTTCGCGGTGACCAAGACCCGCCGCCAGCCACACTCAAGTACTCTCAAGAGGTGAACGTCCTGAACCCCAATCTGCCGCCCATTGCCAATGCGGGGACCGACCAGTCCGTATTCCTGCGCACCGGCCCGGTGACGTTGGACGGCAGCGAGAGTTACGATCCCGATGACGACCCGATCACGTACGCCTGGTCGTTTGTGTCGGTTCCGGGGGGCGGCAAGTCGGCGCTTACGGGCGCAGACACGGTAAACCCGACCTTCACCCCCGATTTCAAGGGCGATTACGTGATTCAGTTGATTGTAAACGACGGCCAACTGGACAGCGCGCCCGATACGGTGGTCGTGACCGTTGGCAACCGTCCGCCGGTGGCCAACGCGGGGCCCGACCAGCCGTTGTTGTTCCTGGGTACCGATGTGACGTTGGACGGCAGCCAAAGTACCGACCCTGATTTTGATTCATTGACGTATGCATGGACGTTCGTGACGAGACCGGACGGCAGTGGCGCGGAGCTTACGGGCGCCGACCCGGTACACCCGACCTTTACCCCCGACCGCAAGGGTAATTATGTGATCCAGTTGATCGTGAACGACGGGACGGTGGACAGTGATGAGCCCGATACCGTGTTGGTAACCATTGTCAACCGCCCGCCGGTGGCCAACGCGGGGCCCGACCAGCCGTTGTTGTTCCTGGGTACCGATGTGACGTTGGACGGCAGCCAAAGTACCGACCCTGATTTTGATTCATTGACGTATGCATGGACGTTCGTGACGAGACCGGACGGCAGTGGCGCGGAGCTTACGGGCGCCGACCCGGTACACCCGACCTTTACCCCCGACCGCAAGGGTAATTATGTGATCCAGTTGATCGTGAACGACGGGACGGTGGACAGTGATGAGCCCGATACCGTGTTGGTAACCATTGTCAACCGCCCGCCGGTGGCCAACGCGGGGCCGGACCAGCCGGCCCTGCAGCAGGACGACCTGTTTTTGGATCAGGAAGTGACGTTGGACGGCAGCGGGAGTTATGATCTCGACGGCGACCCGCTGACATACGCATGGTCGTTCGAGACGAGACCGCCCGGCAGCACCGCGGAGCTTACGGGCGCCGACCCGGTACACCCGACCTTCACCCCCGACCGCAAAGGCGATTACGTGATCCAGTTGATCGTGAACGACGGGACGGTGGACAGTGATGAGCCCGATACGGTGGTGGTGACCATTGGCAACCGTCCGCCGGTGGCGGACGCGGGGCCGGACCAGCCGATCCCGGACCAGGGCGACCTGTTCTTGGATGAGGAAGTGACGTTGGACGGCAGCGGGAGTTATGATCTCGACGGCGACCCGCTGACGTATGCATGGACGTTCGTGACGAGACCGCCCGGCAGTACCGCGGAGCTTATGGGCGCCGACCCGGTACACCCGACCTTCATCGCGGACCGCAAGGGCGTTTACGAGATCGAGTTGACCGTCGAGGACGACTCGGCGGCTACCGACACCGATACGGTGCTGGTGACCATTGCCAACCGTCCCCCCACGGCGGTCGCGGTGGTGTTGCCAGGTAACGAGCCCACCGCTGATGTAAACAGGATCACAGATTCCGACGTGCTGACGCCGAACCTCGAGACGCTCTATGCTCTGCCGCGCCAGATTGAGGGGCGCCTACCCTTAATGCGGATTGACCCGGACACGGCAGCCATCTTTGGGCAGATTCCCATCGCCTTGATCATGAGCGAAGATAACCACTTGTTGCCGATATGGGTGTGGGCTGGCAAGGGCCTCGCCGTCGATCCGACAACTGGCGAGATGTGGGCCATTGTCGGCGCCACCGCGGCGAATGGTTACGAGCACTTCTGGGCGCTGGTGCGCCTGAATCCCTACACGGGCGTCGCCGTACCCGTGGGCGACCCGCTTACCACCTCGCTATCCGAACTCTATGCGGGGCTGGCCGTCGACGACCTAAGCCTTGTGTATGGCGTGACGGGCAACGACGCCAGCGCCGTGCCGCAAAAAGTGGTAAACACCTTGCATGCGCTCTATAAGATTGACACAACAGACACGTCCGAAACGTTCCTCATCCAGTTCCCGGAACCAGTAGACGTCCCACTAACTCCCGGCGAGGTGATCGCCTTCAACACGGACGACGGGTTCATGTATCACGCGACAGGTAACTCCGCTTTAGCATCGAACCGGATGTTTAAAGCGCTCAATCTGGACACGTTAGATCTGACGGAGGTCACACTGACGCCAGGTCTGACGTCCTGGGACCGGCCTACCGCACTGACCTATGCGCCCGGTACGGGGGGCCAATTCTACCTGGCGGACGCCGGCGGGGATGGCCCGGCGTTGTTCCGGATAACGCTTACCGATGGCACGGCAACCGAAGACTACATAGGCGATATCGACTATTACTCCGACATTAAGGGGTTGGCGTTCCTGTATGAACGCGAGTTCCCGGCGCCGGAGGTCATGCTGGACGGTTTGCAAAGCTTTGACCCGGACGGCGACGACTTGACGTATGCATGGACGTTCTTCAGCGTACCGCCGCTGAGCAACGTGACCGACAGCGCCCTCTCCGACCCCTCCGGTGAGACGACTTCGTTCACGCCCGACGTAATGGGCACCTATGTGCTCGAACTGGTGGTCAATGACGGCGAAGCGGACAGTCTTCCCGCCACGGTGACAGTCAATTATCTCAACATGGCGCCCGTGGCGAACGCCGGGGCCGACCAAATCGTGCAACAGGGCGATTACGGTACGCCCGTTCAGCTTAACGGCGGCGATTCGTATGACCCCGACGGCACCGAGCTGACCTTCGAATGGACGTTGCTGTCGGCTCCCACGGGGAGCATCTTCACCCTATCGCCGTCCGACAGTTCGGCCGCCGCACCGTTCTTCGACGTCGATGTGGCCCATCCATCGGAGCCGTACGTATTTCAACTCACCGTGACCGATGCCGACGGCGCGACCAATACTACGAATCCGGTGGAAGTTCTGATACAGCCTATAAGCTAACCATTACTGAATCAACCGGATAGGGGGGGACCTCGCGGTCCCCCCTTCTCATTCTCACAACCACCGGCTGGGCTTCGGGGTTTCGCGGGTCGTGCTGAACACTGTCTATGCCATTGGGCTCAGCCAGTGCCAGAATGTCTCTAACAAGCGGCGACGTGGGATTGACAGCCAATTCCGGCATCATCGGCCGCGGTCCATAGTTGCTCGCTGTGAATACCATCGTCAAGTGTGAGGAAAACACGATCGGCCACCGGGGCGATCGCTCTCGAAATAATCCCCCAACAATACACGCGCTAAGAAGTGCGACGGGGGGCGTCCCAGACTGAGCGCAGATCTTCTTTTCAGGCCATGCGCTCGGGCTGGGAGTTTGTCTCGAGAACTTGCTGGAGTTTTTGGATAAGGCTGGTGTACTGGTAGGGTTTCTGGATGAACCCGGCGAGGCCGCTGTGCGTGAAGCGATTAACGGCTTCTTGCTCGTTGTAGCCGCTGGAGAGTATGACGCGGATGTCGTTTTTGACTTGGCGGAGTTCGCGGAAGGTTTCTTCGCCGTCCATGTTGGGCATGGTGAGGTCGAGGAGGACGCAGGTAATGTCGTTTGGCCGTTGACCGAAGATATCGAGGGCCTGACATCCGTCCTCTGCCAGCAAGACGTCGAACCCGGCCCGCTCGAGCATCTGGCGGCCGACGGTGCGGACGGTCTCTTCGTCGTCGACCAGCAGGACGAGGCCTTGTCCCTGCCAGGCGAGGTCGGGTGCGGCCTGTCGTGCCGGGGCTTTGACGGAGCGGCCTGTGGCGGGAAAGAGGATTTTGAAAGTGGTTCCACGGGCGGGTTCGCTGTAGACGCGGATGGCGCCGCGGTGGCCTCTGACGATTCCGAGAACGGCGGCCAGCCCGAGGCCGCGCCCCGTGAATTTGGTCGTGAAGAAGGGATCGAAAATCCGGGTGCGCGTTTTTACGTCCATGCCGCACCCGGTGTCGCTGACTTCGCAATAGACGTACAGGCCTTTGGGAAGTTTTTCGTCGAGGTAGGTGCCGCGGAGATAATCGCGGTCGCATTCCATGGCGCCGGTGGACACGGTGATGGTTCCATTTTTGTCGCCCAGCGCTTCGGACGCGTTGGTGATGAGGTTCATGAACACCTGGCGCAGTTGGGTGGCATCGGCTTCGATGGCGGGGAGGTTTGGGGCGAGGTTGTAGTTGAGGACGGCCTTTTTGGATACCGAAGCCGCGATTAAATGGCCGATTTCGGCCAGGACGGACCCGATATCGATAGGCTCGACGATGAATCGGCCTTTTCCGCTGTAGGCGAGCATTTGTCGGGCGAGATCGGCGGCGCGCCTGGCGGCGTTTTCGATTCCCTTGAGGTTTTCGCGGACGGGCGAGCCGGGGGGCAGTTCGAGCAGGGCGAGGTCGGCGTTGCCCAGGATGCCCATTAGCAGGTTGTTGAAATCGTGGGCGATTCCGCCGGCGAGAATGCCGAGGCTTTCGAGTTTTTGGGTGCGTTGCACCTGGGTTTCGAGCGCCCGCTGGGCCTCTTCGGCCTTTTTGCGGTCGGTGATGTCGAAGAACGTGCCGAGCACGGCGGGCCGGCCTTCAAACTGGATGGTGCCGACGGACAGGTCCATCCACCGTTCTTGTCCGTCTTTGCAGATGATGGCCAACTCGTAGCGGGCAGGGGGAGATTCCTCCCTCAGCCGGGCGAGCCCGCGTGCCTTGACAATTTCCTGGAAATCGGGGTGGATGAAGTCCCAGAAGTTCAACACCTGCATTTCTTCACGGGAATAGCCGGTAAATTTAACCGCGGCCTCGTTGGCATAAATGAACGTGCTGCCCTGGTGGATAAACGTGGCGGCGGTGCTTGTTTCGGTGAGAACGCGGAAATTGGCTTCGCTGTGGCGCAGCTCTTGCTCGATTCGTTCGCGCTCCTTGATTTGCCGGGCGAGCTGTTCGGCATCCTGAGCGAGGCGCCGTTTGGCGGCATCGGTTTCGAAGATGCACAGGTAGAAACCCGCGAAGATCAGCCCCACGCCCGCGAACAGGGGCAACTCGCGCAGGTAGCCGTCAAAGATGAGTTTGCGCGCCATCTCCGGCATTCCGCCGGGGATGGGGAGTTCTTCCACGACGTTCATTACCTGCGTCAGGAGCAACAGGGCCGTGCCTGAACCGAACAACAGGGCGATCCGACGGATGCTGTAGACGCGTCGGATTACCAGCCAGCCCGAGCCCACCAGGGACAACATCGCCGCCAGCCCCAGCATGTCGCGGTAAGGGCTCCCCAGCAGGCCCGTTTTTCTCAGGAATTGGAAGGAAAGTCCCAGCACAATGCCGAGGACCAACATCGAAACTACAGTTCCCCCCAGTCGCGCTTGCGGTTTTCCAGGGTAGGCATCAAACGGTTTTTCCATGACGGCTCCCTATAAGCAGTATCCCACCGCGCATTGTTATACTACATCTGGAGGTTGTTGAGCAATCGGAAATTTGTCAGGTCAATGGCGAATTGATTGACCGAGTGTCTGGTGGCAGAATGGCGATCCAGAGTTCTGAATCATTGGAGCGCGCCGTCATGAAGTTTTTCCAGTTTGTGACAGTGGCGGTGTGGGGGTGTGCGGTCACTGCCACAGCCGTGGCGGATACGGGGCTGATGTTCGGCAGTCCGGCTGTGGCACTTGGGGCGGATACCGAAGCGGTCGCGTTTGAGACGGAAGGCAGTTTTGCGCTGGTTGGCGGGGCCGGGGGCGGGCAAGTGGCGTTTGCGCGCCCGTTGAAGACGTTGGCGATGGCATTGGAGGCGGGCGAGGAGGCGCGGGCCGTCGTGCCGGTGGAAGGATTGGCTGGCGCGTACACGGTGACTGGCGAGGCCAGCCTGATCGCGGGCGGCGAAGCGGAGGTGTGGCTCGAGTTGGGGCCGGGGGCGGTGTCGCGGGCGAGGCTGGCCAGCGGGAGTGCGAGGTTGACGGTTGCGGGTGAGGGTACGGGCGGGGCCGCCATGATGGCTGTAGGCGCAGTGTGCACTTCGGGCGAGGCGGTGGTGCGGTGGCGGAATGTGGAAATCGTTCAGGGGATCCAGGCTACGGCGGTCGACTTTTTCCCGGCGCCTCAACCGCGGCCCCCCTTCCCCACGCTGCGCGACGTCGCGATGAGGCCCATTCTCGAGCGCGAAATCACGGAGTGGGACTGGCGGCTGCAGGACGGCATCGGCGTGGGTTCGGGGGAAGCCAGTTACGAGGCGGCGATCGAGAAGACGTTGGGGTGCGGAGACGCGTTGCGCGCATGGATCGAGCGGGAAGGCATCGAGCCGGCGGCGGATGCGCCCGAACGCAGTTCGGCAGAATGGGACGGGCTCCGGACGGAACTGACGGCCCTGCGGGTGGAGCGGGCCGTCGCGGACGACGCCCGGTGGGAAGACCTGTGGCGGCGGGCGCACGCGGCGCGGCGTAGGCTGACGCTGGGGAATCCGCTGGCGCGCACGGGGCCGGTGGTGTTTGCCAAATACGTGCCGGGTGCGTTCAGCCATCAGTTGACGCAGTATTATGGGAGATATGCGCGGCCGGGCGGCGGCCTTTTTGTGCTTGAGCGTCCGGGCGAGTCGATGGCGGTGCGCCAATTAGCGGCGGGAGTGTTGCCGCAGGGCAGCTATATGCAACCAGAGGTGACGTGCGACGGGCAAAGCGTGCTCGCGGCATTCTGCGCCGTTGACACGCCGCCGCAGGACACCCGGAACGGCGACCCGGGCCGGTATTTCCATTTATACGAGTTTGCGGCGGATGGCTCGGGCGTGCAGGCGGGACGCCCACACCACAAGGGCCCGCGGCAGTTGACCGACGGCCCGTATGACGATTTTGCGCCACGCGAGTTGTCGGACGGCGAGGTGGTGTTTGTGTCGACGCGGCGCGGCGGGTGGCACCGGTGCGGCGGCATCGGGTGCCCGGTGTACACGCTGACGCGGATGGCGCGCGACGGCACCGGGATCCGCACGATCTCGTATCACGAGACGCAGGAATGGGACCCGGCGGTCCTGAACGACGGCCGCCTCATCTACACGCGGTGGGATTACGTCGACCGGAACGCCGTGCATTACCAGCAACTGTGGACGACGCGGCCGGACGGTTCGTCGCCCGTGGTTTATTATGGCAACAACACGCTGAGTCCCGCGGGCATCTGGGAGGCGCGGCCCGTGCCGGGTTCGCAATGTGTGATGGCGACGGCGGGGGCACATCACGCGATGTCGGCGGGCTCGATTGTGCTGGTGGACGTGCGGCACGGCGTGGATGGGCCGGACGCGCTGACGCGGCTGACGCCGGATGCGCCGTTCCCCGAGACCGAGGCGCCGCTGCTGCCGGGGTGGCGCGCGCCGTACGCGGTCGAGCCGCCGTCGAGGCCGCCCGAGATGGACCGGTGGCCGGGGCAGTGTTACAAGAGCCCGTGGCCGATTTCGGAAGAGTTTTTCCTGGCGGCGTACAGTTACGACGCGCTGATCGGCGAGCCGACGGGAAATCAGGCAAACATGTTCGGCCTGTACCTGGTGGATGCGTTCGGCAACAAGGAACTGCTTTACCGCGACCTGAACATATCCAGCGCGTGGCCCGTGCCGCTGCGCCCGCGGAAGAAGGCGCCCGCCGTTGCGCCTGCCGGGGCGGCCGGCGCGCCGAAAGAGGGCACATATTTTCTGCAGGACGTGTATGAGAGCGAGCCGGCGATCGAGAAGGGGTCGGTGAAACGGCTGCGGATTGTGCAGGTTCTGCCAAAAGGCACACCGATTGCCAACACGCCGCGTGTGGGTGTGGCGAACGCGTCGCCCGGCAAACAGGTGCTGGGCACGGTGCCGGTCGAGGCGGACGGGTCGGCGTATTTCAACGCACCCGCGGGGATCCCGTTGGCGTTCCAGGCGCTGGACGAAAAGGGACAGGCCGTGCAGATCATGCGCAGCCTCTCGTATTTGCAGCCGGCCGAGGTGGCGTCGTGCACAGGCTGTCACGAGCCGCGGTTGAGCGCACCGCCGCCGCGCAGCGAAAGACCGCTGGCGTTGCGGCGCGCCGCGTCCGCCATCGAGCCCGGGCCGGACGGGTCGAGCCCGCTCAGCTATCCGATCCTCGTGCAGCCGGTGCTCGACAAACTTTGCGTCCGGTGCCACGGCGGCGAAAAACCCGCGGGACCCGAAGGTAAACCCATCGTGCTGACAGGGGCCATCGAGGGCGAGTTCACCACCTCGTACAACGCGCTCGCCGAACGTGTCGCCTACTCGGCCTGGGGCAAAGGCAAGTTTCCCGAAGGCAACGGCGAACCCATGACGCAACCCGGCGCGTTCGGAGCAAAAGGCAGCCCGCTCATGAAAATGCTGCTCGCCGGGCACAACAAAGTCGAGTTGTCGCCGGACGACCTCGACCGCCTCACCACCTGGATGGACGCCAACGGCCTGTTCTACGGCACATTCGATTTCGAGGCGCAGAAACGGCAGCAACTAGGGGCGCGGATTGACGGGCCGAGCGTGGAGTAGGGGTCTGGATTCTCTCGCAAAGACGCAAAACAGAGTTCCTTCTTCCCCGCTTGCTTATTTTAGCGAAAATGGCTACACTAAAATAACGCGAAGTGCAATTTTAGGTTTGGCAACAACCATGAAACGGAAACTGCAAGGCCACTATTTGACGGTGTCGACGGTTGGCGAGCCGGTACGCGCTTTTGTGCCTGACGCGTTGCCGCCGCGACCGTCGATTGTTTGGTCGGCGGCGTTGCGGGAGAAATTCGATCAGGCGCTGTTGGCGCTGGGGCGGTTGGACAGCGTCTCTCAGTTGCTGCCCGATACGTCGCTTCTTCTTTACATGTACGTGCGCAAGGAAGCCGTACTCTCGTCGATGATCGAAGGGACTCAGTCTTCCTTATCCGACCTGTTGCTTTTTGAAATGGACCAGGCGCCGGGTGTGCCGCTGGACGATGTCCGGGAGGTCAGCAACTACGTCGCTGCGCTGGATCACGGGCTGGCACGACTGGCAGGCGGTTTTCCGTTGTCGCTTCGGTTGATAAGGGAGATCCATGGAATCCTGCTCGGTAGAGGCAGAGGCAGCCGCCAGACGCCGGGCGAGTTCCGGCGCAGCCAGAACTGGATCGGCGGGACACGGCCGGGCAATGCCGCGTTTGTGCCGCCGCCTGCCGATCGGGTGCGAGACTGCATGAGCAAGCTGGAGTTGTTTCTGCACGACCGCCCCGAGCCGACTCCGGCCCTGTTGAAAGCCGCGCTCGCGCATGTACAGTTTGAGACGATTCACCCGTTCCTGGATGGGAACGGCCGTCTGGGCCGGTTGCTGATTACGTTTCTCCTGTGCGAAGGAAAGATTTTGCAGCAGCCGTTGCTCTATCTGAGCCTGTACTTCAAGACCCATCGCCGCTACTACTATGAACGGCTCAATAACGTTCGGCTCGCGGGCGATTGGGAAGCCTGGCTGGACTTTTTTGCCGAGGCGGTTGCGGTTACGGCCACTCAGGCCGTCAACGCGGCGGAGCAACTAAACGAATTGGCAAACGCGGACCGCGCTGCAATCCGCGGCTTGGGCCGGGCCGCAGATTCGACGCTCGGCGTACACCGCGTACTGCTGGAGCGTCCCGTGGCCACGTCCGGCTGGATTGCGGGCAAGACGGGCATCTCGGCGGCCACAGTCAACAAATGCCTGGCCCACTTGGAACGGTTGGGGATCGTGCGCGAGGTTACTGGCCGGCGGCGCAACCGCGTGTTCAGCTACGTGCGATACATAGATGTACTCAATCAGGGAACGGAGCCGCCGGCCGCGTAGTGGCGCGAAAGCCTTGGACGAAACAGTAGTCAAATGGCGCGGGCGAGGACGTTTGTGCCTACTTTGCGGGCGGATTCTATGTAGGCTTGGATGTTTTGTTCGGGGGTGTCTCGGGGGATCATTTCGCCGGAGTTCAGGAGGTGGCCACCGTGGGGGGTGAGGTGGGTGACGATGCGGTGGACTTCTTGGCGGACTTGGTCGGGTGTGCCGTTTTGCAGGATGCGGATGGGGTCGACGTTGCCGCAGAGGCACACGCGGTTGCCGGTAATGCTGCGTGCTTCGAGGATGTCGAGTCCGGGGCCGATGCTGAGGATGGAAAACCCGGCTTCGGCTTGGAGGTCGACCATTGCGGGGTTTTCTTCGCTGGCGTGGTAAATGACAACGGTGCCCGCTTCTTTGTAGGCGGCTGAGACTCGACGTGCGGGTTCCATGGCGAACTGGGCGTAGTTGTCGGGGCTGATGAGGTGGCCGGAGGCGTTGCAGTCGCCCAACCAGATAGCGTCTGCGCCGGCTTTTATCTGATCGAGTCCAAATTCGGTTTGATAGTGTTCAAAAAACTTTGCCGCTTCGACCACAAAGTCCGGCTGCTCGTACATGAGCGTGAGGATGTTTGAAATGCCGAACGCGAGCGTGGCGGAACTGAACGGCGCAGCGGTCCGCCCGACGACGCATACGGTGTCACCGAAATGGCTTTTGACCATGGTGATGGCGTCGAGTAGGACTCTCATGCGGCCCTCGATCCGATACGCGTGGCGGCGGAGGTCGTCGAGCGCGGCGTCGGTCGCGGGCAGGTAGCCGCAGGTGGCGGGGAGGATGTCGCCGCTGCCTTTGACGTCGACGCCGAGCGGCTCGAACTCGATGCAGTCGTCAACCTGCAGCCACGCCCAGTCGTAATCGAACCGTTCGACGGCCTCGATCTGGACTCGGGCCATCTCGTTCGAGTCGGAGTTGTAGCGGTCGTACCGGCTGCCGCAGACTCTGACGTCGAACTCTTCGCTGCAAAGGAATACGGGCAAGCGTTCGGGGCGCTGCATAGCGATCGCGCGCCGGATGTCGTCCATCACGCCGTGGTAGGCCATTGGAGCACCTCAGTGTCAAAACCTGCAAAAGACTTCTCAACCGGTGGGGTCGAGCTCCCGCTCGACCGACTCCAGCCGCCAACTCTGGCTATGACCGCGCCTCCACCGCCGCCACCCGGTCGCGCAGGAGCGCGACCCCACCGTAATGCGATGCACTTCCTCTCCCCTACCCCTTCAACGGCAGGCGGACGGGCTTTCGCGTCTGGTAACACTGTTGGGCGGCGAAGACGATTTCGTGGGTCTTGATGGCGTCATCGAGGTTGCAGTGGGACTTGCGGCCGTTGAGGATGCAGTCGACGAAATGGTCCATCTGGCCCTGGAACGGGTGATGCTTGACGTCGGCGCTTTCGGGCAGGATGGTTGGGATTTCGACCCAGTCGCGCTGGCCGGGGAACTTGTGCGACCACACCCGGTTGTCTTTGATGGTTCCGCGGTCGCCGAAGACTTCGATGGGGAACGTGTAGGGCATGACGCAACCGTAATTGACCGACACTTTCCCGAGCACGCCGTTGCTGAACTTGATCAGGACCATCTCGAGGTCGTCGTATTCGAGCGGGGGCGCCTGATTGAACGCGTGGGTGAAGTAGTTGTATTCGATGTCGCGGCCTTTGCGCCATCCGCCGGCGTAGGCGAACACCTCGACGGGATCGGCGGCCTCATGCCGGCCTTTTCCGGCGAACCACCTGGCGGCGTCGAGCGCGTGGCAGCCACCGGTGAGCAATGCGCTGACGCCGAGCTTTTTGGTGCGCGCGTCCTCGTAGCCGGTCCACCAACTGGCAATATCGTGCTGGTAATCCGTCTCGACGCAATAGACGTTGCCAAGCGCGTCGTCGGCGACGAGCGCCTTGATGGTCTCGAACAGCGGGTTCCAGCGCAGGACGAAACTGACGATCGTTTTTACTTTGGCGTTGCGGACGGCGTCGCGCATGGCGCGCATCTCGGCAGGGCTGTTCGCGATGGGCTTTTCGATCACGATGTGTTTGCCGGCCTGTGCGGCGGCGATGGTGTTTTCGCAATGCAGTTGCTGCGGCGTGCAGACCGAGACGATGTCGACGCCCTCGTGTGCGAGGGCTTTATCGTAGTCGGTGTAGAAGGCGACATTCGAAAGGCCGGCCTCGGCGGCTTTGCGCGCGCAGCTATCGAGTTTGCGGCTCGAAATCGCTACGACTTCCGTGTGCGGGTTCGCCATGAACGCCTTGATATGCTCACCGGCCACCCAGCCCGCGCCATGCACCAACACGCCCAGTTTTATCGGCAACATAAAGATGCCCTCCGTTTCGGCAAGCAGTGTGAACAGTATTCTTGGAAATGTCAAAAAGACCGACTAAGGAAGCTTTACTTTGCGTCTTTGCGCCTTGGCGAGAGTACTTTTTTTCTCGCAAAGACGCCAAGCCGCTAAGGTTTGAAATGTTGGTCGAGAAACTTTAGGGCGGCGTCCCAGGAGTCGGCGCCTTCGGGGCCGTTGGGGTCGTAGTGGCCGTAGTTGCCGACATAGAGGGTAAGGTTGTCGGGGGCGTGGAGGAAATCATAGACGGGTTTGGCGGCGTCGTACGCGGCGCGTTCGCCGTTGGGATTGCCCCATGCGTCGTCTTTGCCGACGTGGATGAGCATCGGGCGCGGCGCGACGAGGGCGTGGAGCCAGTGCTGGTCGAACGGGATGTCCTCCTCGCGGTCGATAAAGCCGAACATGCGCGGGTGCAGCCAGAACCGCTCGATCAGTTGCTCCAACTCCTGCGCCCCTTTTCCGCGCACGCGATAGAGGGCCGTCCCGGCCATGCCGGACATGTGCGGGATGACGGCGGCGAACCGCTCGTCGAGCGCACCGGCCAATGCGCACGATTTCCCACGCCGCGAGTGGTCCCAGATGCCGACTCTGCGGGCGTCGACGGCGGGGTCGGTTTCAAGCCAGTTCATGGCGACCCGATACCCCCACGCGCCCACGGCGACAACGCCCCAGTCGTAATCGGGGTAAGCGTCCTGCGCGGGGTGATGCTCGGCGTCTTCAAAACTCGCGAGATCGTTGTGGTTGAACCCGGCGAGGATGTAGCCGCGCGAGATCACGCGCTCGACGATGCCGTTTTTGATGAACGGGTCCGGCCACCACACCGGTTCCATCGCGAGAATTGCGGGCAGCGGGCCAGTCGCATGCCGCGGTTTCCAATACCCGGCCTGCATCGTGAGACCGTGGAACGAAAGCGTGACGGTGACGCGTCTCCCCCACTCCCCCGACTTCTCGAACAAGACGTCTTCCGTCTGCACGTCCTTCACGATCACGTCAGGCACATCCGGTGCATGGCCATACTCGTATTGATCGAGGATTCCGATCATCTCCCCCCGCCGCGCCTGCCAGTCTTCCGCAGTCTCAACCTTCCGCCCGGAGTTCATCAACATCGGGTCGGGCAGGTCGGCAGCGGAGGCTCCCGCACCAATGATGGCGACAAGCCACGCGATCAGTAAACGCTTCAGAGGACTATCCACTGGACATCTTCTTTGCTTTGGCTGAGGGAACTGCCATCCGCCGCGGAATCTTCCAGGTTCAGGGCACCAGTTGGTCCTGCATGCCCATGAGGTACGCCCACGTGGGGTTGACCGGATGTTCGACACCGGGGTAGCGCTGAAACTCGACGTGGCCGTCCATGTAAAGGACATTGCCGCCGCCGGGGATATGGCTGAAATCTTCCGTCAGCACACTCACGACGTCGGACATCACGACAATGTCGCTCTGCGCCTGGGCGGAGGCGGCGGGGTTATTGATATCGGTGATGAAAAACCGTTCGATACCCTCGCGCAACCTGTAGACGGTTCTGCCGGTGCCGTCTTCGACGTGAATGTCTTTGGCGACGATGTCGAACGCTTCCTGGCGGGTGGTGGCGGCGCTTTGACGGGCTATCATGTCGATGACAGCAGCGAGGAACGGCCCGTAGATGCTTGCGCCATCGAGCGCAGCGGGGTCGGCGCCCGGCGTGACGTAATGTTCGAGCGCAATGGCCCACCCGGTGTAGAAATACGACTGCTCGCCGAACCGGCACGGGCAGAACCCGGCGTTGGGATCGTGGCCACAGTTGTACTCGCCAGCGGTCCAGTGGTTGACGGCCTGGATGTCCGACGGGCAGATGATGACGTGGGGATCGGTGAGGTATTCAGGGTATACCTGGTCGCCCTGGAAGAAAAACTTGCCGACGGCGATGCCCTCACAGGCATCGCCATTGGCGTGTTTGATCGTGGGAAACATCTGGCCTTTGGATTCATTCGCGTACATCTTGAACACGAGGCCGAGTTGTTTCAGGTTGTTTTGGCAACTTGATCTTCGGGCCGCTTCGCGGGCGCGTGCAAGGGCCGGCAGCAAGATGGCCGCAAGAATCCCGATAATGGCGATAACAACCAGTAATTCGATCAGGGTGAATCCAAACCGTTTCATGGCCGTCTCCCTCCCGGCAGTGGCTGTACGTGAGTATAAAGGTTGGACGGGACAAAGAAAACCGGTAGCCGTGCTGCCGCATTCAAAAACCGCCACGTGGCAGTGATCTGATTCCCGGCGGTTACCGTCAGATTGACTTCCATTCCCCGGTCGCAGTTGTTGAATACCGGGCAATAGACGACATACTTGCCCGGCTTAAGGTTTATCTGCATGGTGCCTTTGTCGCCCGGTTTGAGCGGCTCTTTCGAAAGGGTCCGTACGCCATCCGGGCCTTCAATCGCGAAATTGTGCGAGTTTTGGCTGTTGTTACTGACGAGGAACTTCGTTGGGCCGGGCGGCAGGGTCTTGGGCATCTCGATTTCAAACTCAACCATCGACACCTCCCCGTCCCGATCGGTGTTCCGCCAAAGAACGTGAATCGCGTAATGGATTGTATGTAAAGGACTTGCCTCAACATTGCCGAGGCAAAAGGAGAGTGCTTTTTGGATGCCTGACGACGGCAGGATGCAAGAACGAAACACATGGAACGGCTGGAAACGACACAGAAACGCCCTGAAACAAACCCGGCCGGCCGATTAGTCGACTTCCAGATCTTTTTCGGCTTGGGTCAACTTTGAAATATACCGTCGGAACTGAAAATATCGGATGACGCCGATGACAAGACAGGTGGCGCCGATGGGAATCAGTGCCCAACCGACGATTTGGGCGGCGGGGGTGGGAGCGAGCTGGATGAGGCCGGCGCCGACGGCGACGGTAGCGAGTGCGGTGCGGAGGTAGGCGAGGATAGTTCGCTCGTTGGCGAGTACGGTTCGCGCGGCGGCGAGATGGTCGCGGAGGATCATCTCTTTTCGGATGTTGTCGCTGTAGGGTTGCTCGTTCATCTTATTTCATTGTACGGCCGGAATTGAAAAGGTTCAAGAAGGTTTCAGGCTTAAGTAGTCGTTCCGATGTGCGTGTTTCCATTCGTGGTGGTGGCAGGGCTGTTCGGCGACGGCGATTGGCGCGGGTTTATCGACAACGTCCCGGGGCCGCTCTGACTAGTGAAAACGGTGCTGTGGGCGGCGTGTGTGTTTAACTTGGCCGTGATTGTGCGGGTCGCCATCGAGCTACGCCGGGTGTGGCGCGCGCACGTGGCTGCACTGGCGAAGGCCGCGGGATGAATATGGGCATTATTCGACGGTCAGGAAACGTTTTGCGCCGAGAACGTGGTTGCCACCAATGGTAACGGCGTAATTTCCGGCAAACGCATCCGGCGGCACGGTTATCTGCGTTTCATCCGGCACCCCCACTGTCGCGGGCAAGACCGCAAGTCCCGGCGCGCTCACAAGGACTGACGACGCCGGATCTCCACAAAGAACCCGTGGGTGAATCGTCGTGGAATCACCCTTGTGAAGTACGGGCAACGAGTCGAAACTCACAACAGCCGGGCCGGCAGTCTTTCGCAAGATTATGAGCGCCCAGTTTGTTCGGAGGCGAATCTTGATGTCATTATCCAATCGTTCGATGTCGACAGGCGTCCAGGAGAGTGTCTCGACATCGCAGAGCGCCGCATCGGCCACTTGCCCCCCGAGTCCCGGCAGCGTCAGCACATATTCAGAATGGTCTTTGGCGACCCCGGTTCCCCGCGGCCAGACCGGCTCCTGGCTTTCCGGGCGGGCGGCAACAACGGCCCAGTAGCCGTTCCCCTCGAACCGGCGCGTAACAATCTGCGGGTCCGGCGAGGCGGGGTCTTCATCGCTGACATCTCCCCAGACAAGTGCTTCGTGTACCGGAAACCGCGCGCACAGCCAGTTCCAGTCCATGGTGTGGATGTCCGGCCCCGTGCAGCCGCCGCCGGGAAACCCCGAAAGCGATCCCCACAACGCGCCGGAAGCATACACATACGGACGAAACGGGCCGACCGCTAACCGCATCATCGAGAGGTCTCGCGGGCAACGGCTGGTGAGCGCGCCATGAAACCATTGGCCAAACCAATCGGCGGAACCCTCCGTCAATAGCAAGACGTCGGGTTTCACCGCGACCGCCGCCGCACGCACCTTGGCCAGCAACTGTCCGATCCACGCGTTGTACCCAAAGGGTGTTTCGTGTTGGTGCGCCGGGTTATAGCACGCCACATAATAGAATCCCAACGAGTCGAGACGCACCGCGTCCGCGTCCGTCTCGCGTAGTAGACGGCCAACCATGCCGGCGAGATGGTCCTGCCACTCGATGCTGCCCGGGCACATGTGGTAGAAGCCCTGTTTCTTGTAAGGGCCGATGAGCGATCCGTCTTTCTGCATAACGGCCCATCGCTCCGCCTTGCCCGCCTTGGCGAGATCGCTTTGCTCATGTACGATGTAGCCTTCCACATAGAGCGTAGCGTGCAGGCCGAGACGATGCACGCCGGCAAACCCTTCGCGCATAGCCTCTGCGCCACCCATATCTTCCCGCACGACGTTGTCCCCGTCCGTATGCGGGAAATAGGGGAGATTCTTCATTCTCATGGAAGTCTGGCAATAGAAGGCGTACTCCCAATTGTCAATCGGTGTACGGATATGCGCCATGGGCAATTCGCGAAAACTGTCCAGCATCACCTGGCCGGCGTAATCCGGCTTGAGCCCCGGCTCCGCTTTCTTGAAATGAATGCCGTTCTCGCCGTTGGACATCCGGAACCAGGCGGGCGGGTCCACGTGCGCATAGGCCTCGTCATACCACGCGCGATACGCTCGGGCGCCCGGCCGCCAGTCACCGGTATAAGCAACCATCCGGACAGAAGGCAGGTCGACCGACTCGCCGGGCGCCAGTCTTATCGAAGGAAAGTGATGCAGTGCGACGCTCGGCTCTTTAAGCAGCAACCGTTTTGGGTGTACCTGGGCATCCATGAAGATTAGTGCCAGCGCATCACGCGACGCCGGGTTCCAAATGGCATGCCACTGCATCGAGAGTTGGTTGCTTTCACCCAGCACGCCGCCTTTTCTCTCCCACGCCGGAACCGCGAGACCAGCCTGATCCATGGCGGTAGCCATGTTGTTCGAAGGGTCCGGGCCGAGCCGTACGCCATCGAGATAAGGGAAACAGGCGAGGAACTCGCGCGGTTCTTTTCCCACGTTGGTTATCCGCAGCGACCAGTCCGAAGAAGGGCTCTGCTCGTTAAGGCGTACCCGCAGGACAATCTGGAACCCCTGCCCCTCATACTGCAACTGCAGGCCTCCGGCGCGATCGACTTTGGTCAAACGCATGGTGCCGGGTTGGACCACGGTTTTGGTTATCGTTTCAGGCTCGTCGAAAACTAACTGGAACTTCTCATTCGTGCGGATCTCAAATTCTCTGGTCAGATCTGCGTATACGCGGAATGGCATCGTCCCGGCATCGGAGTTCTTGAGGCAGGAATCGCCCGAAGCGCGGTTTATGACCGTTCGAAGCCCGCCGTGCTCCGCGTCAAACGTTATCTGGCAGGCATCGTTCTCGATCACGATCCCGTCCTGGCATGCTTGAGGCGCGGGATTTGCCCAAGCTGGGGACACTGCAAGAAGACCAACTGCGGATATCGCCGCACATTTATTAAGGAGCTTCAATGGAGTCATGGCACTCATCCATGTACAAAGTGGACGTTTGGATGAGTATTATACTTCACGGGGCGGGGTCGCGGAAGTTGCGGCGCCGATTGGCCCCGGCCAGGAAAGGAGCGGACAATGGGGGTATTCTACTTAGCGTTGCTGGTGGCACAATGCGGTCCTGTCGCTTTGGACAAAGAAACTGGCTCTTGGCAGACACTGACAGGATCCGCGGTGACGGTTGAGTATGAGCGCGGAATGGAAAATGCGGCAAAGCAAATCCTGCCAAGACTGGATGACTTGTTCGCCTCAGGCGCTTCGGATGAAGATAATTTGGCGAAGTTGGCTCGTTATCAGGATGAGGCGCTGCAACTAATCGCCGATGACCTGGCTCTTGATAAGCCTACCGAGAATATGAAGAAGGTTTTTAGCCAGGTGCTCGAGCAGATGCAGGAAATGGGCCTGGGCATGCCAGACCTTCGGCATCTTCGACTCTATTCCGTGGAGGCGCTGGACGCCGCCCTTGCGGGAGGCCCATCGGTTCCTGGATTCGTTCGCAGCGATGATACGCGCGCGCGCGGAAGCGAGCTGATATACGAGCCGCCCGACATTACCTATTCGTCGGACGATCACACTATTCACTATAGCGTTTCTGTTTTCAGCAAAGTGGAGTCGGGAAAAGGAGTTTCCATACGAGGAAAAGCCTTTGGGCACAACATACCTTATCCTGTTGCGGTCCGGGCGATGGAGGATGGCGTTTCAAGGTTGGACACCGAGGCGCGCCTGAATCGTTTCTTGGCGCGGGCTCAATTGATGCAGATTTCCCCGGCGGGAATCCTCATACATGAAACGGCGGAACTGGCTATCCTTGACGCCGCCTCGGGCGAACTGTTTCCATTCGGCCGCTGGTTTTCTGAAGGGGCGGCAAACTGCGTGGCGAGTCACTGCCTCGATAAGTTCCTTGGACATGAGCCTGGACGACAGTTCCTGCACATGTGGGAAGATCTGACAACTCCGGAAGAGCGTGCCCAAGCCGATCTGGCGACTTGGCCTTTCCTGGGGTACGAGCCCGCTCCTTCCCCGGAATTAGAGAATGCCTACTACGCGGTGGCGACGGAAGTCGTAGAGAAACTGATCAAAGACCACGGCGAGAACGTGATCCAAGACGTCATGCGGAAACTGTGCGTTGCGAACAAGAAGCAAGTTGTGACGCTGGAAAAGGCTTTGAAGGACGTAACTGGGGAATCAACGGAGACTCTGCTCCCAAAACCCAACGGTGCGGGAAACCCGGGGGTGGCCGCAGGCAACTTCTCAATTGGGCCATTTAAAAAGCGGCTGTGGCGGTCGCCGCGCCTGATTCGGGAAGGCACCATCGTATCAGCTCGCGAGCTGAAATCGGGCGGATTAGCCGTTGAGTTTACTGTGTTGTGCCTCAACGCCCCCGCATTAGTTAAAGTCTATTTGCGCGCGGCCGATATGACGGAGCCTATCGCCAAGAGGGAAGCAACGTGCCCCGTCACGTCAGCAGGAATTCAGTGTTTTCTCCCGCTGGCCAAACAGCGCGTCACTCCGGGTCTTTACCGTCTGGAGATTATAGTGAATGAGACCGTCTGTAAGGCGGTACCAATTGAAGTGATTGTCACAGTGCCGTCTCTTTGACTTAGTAACGTCCTTCCGCCAGTGCCGTCTCGATGAATGTGGCGTAGTTTTCGGCGGTTTTCGGGGCGAGGGGCGTGTTGATGGGTGCGGCGGTGGGCAGGATGATGTACCTGCCGCCTTTCTTTGCGGCCGTCATGCAGTTGTGGACGGCTCGGGCGACGTCCTCCGTCGAGCCGTGTTCGAGCAGCTTGAGTTGGAGGTTGCCGCAAACGCACAGGCGGTCGCCGGCGCGCCGTTTGACGTCGGCCAGCTCGATGTCGCCGTCGGGTGGGGCTTCACAGGGGTCGATGGCGTCTGCGCCGGTTGCGACGATGTAATCAAGCACTTGTCCGATCTTGCCGTGGCAGTGGAGGCGGACGAGCGCGCCCCGGCTGTGGATCAGGTCGGTCATCTCCTTGACGTACGGCGTGACGAACCGGTCGAAAAACTCGGGCGGCAGGTACGGCGGGGTGGCGTATTCGGGCCCGCAGATCCGGTAGAGGTCGCAGGGTCCCGCGTCGAGCCGCCTTCGGAGGTTTTCCATGCATCGGACGTGCATTGCGTCGATAGTTCTGGCGAGATCGTCGGGTTCGGTGAGCGCCCAGACGGTGTAGTCGCCGAATTCCATAAGGTCGGCGGCGACCCACAGCGGGTCGGCGACGCTGTCCATGACGACGCCGTTATCGCCGAGTTCGTGATCGATCCGGACGCGGTCGGCGGCGTTGAACGTCACCGGCTCGTACGGGACGGAGAGGGCCTTGTTGACGTCCTCGAGGTTTTTGCACCAGTGCTTGGTGACCCAGGTGGTATGGACGTTGTCGAAGATTTTGTAGGTATTCGTGATCTCGCCGAGCGGCGTATGGAGGGTGCGGTGGACAATTTTTGCGCCCGCCATGCGTTTTTCGAGGACGTCCATATCGACCGGATAGGCGGATTCGAGAAAGGTCTCGGACGATTCGGGGCTCCACATGCAGAGACAATCGGTTTTCTCGCGGATCAGGTCCATCAGGGCGGAGTAGGACGGGTCGTTGTTTTCGAAGGCCCGGGAGTTGTAGCCGGCGAGTTCGTAGGTCGAGATGGGGACTCGGTCGGGTTGTTGGCCGCGGAGTGTGGCGAGGATTCGTTCACGGGATGTCATGCAGGGACCTCCATGGGCACACGATAGCGCGGGCGGGGCAGCGAAAGCAACGGAAGTAGGTCGAGGTGGAGGTAGGGTCGCGGTGGGGTCGAGCTCCCGCTCGACCGCGGGGACGTCATGCTGACCAGAGTACTGAAAGCACCTCCGCCGCCACCACCCGGTCGCGCGGGAGCGCGACCCCACCGCACCTCCTCCACCGCACCTCCGGCGCCACCAGCGCAAATCGTGCAGGCGGGACGCCTGCGCTACAATACTTGTTCTTATTTCGGCGAAGTCTTATTCTATGGTTTCAACCCAAGGTTTGAAAGGAATCGTCATGGACACGAAAAAGGATGGTGTGACTCGCAGAACATTCATGGCCACGTCGGCGGCTTTGGGCGCGGCCTCGTTGCTGAAATCGGGGCGGGCGTACGCCGCCGGCAGCGATAAAATCCGCGTTGGCTTGATCGGCCTTGGCGGTCGCGGGATCGGCGCGGGCATTTCGGACTGCGCCGAGTCGTCGAAAGGCGTTGAACTGGTAGCGATCGGCGATCTGTTCCAGGATCGGCTGGAGAAAGCGCCGCGGGCGATCAAGTCGAGTTTCGAGCGGCGCAAGCTGGCCGTGGACGAGATCTACAAGGTCACGCCGGAGACGACGTTTGTTGGCTGGGACGCCTACAAGAAAGTCATCGACAGCGACGTGGACATGGTGATCCTGACGACGCCGCCGTTTTTCCGCCCAATCCATTTCGCGTACGCGGTTGAGAAAGGCAAGAACGTATTTGTCGAGAAACCGATTGCGACGGACCCGGTGAACGTGCGCAAGTTCATCGAGACGGCCGACCAGGCCAAGGCCAAGAACCTCGTGGTCGTTGCGGGGACGCAAATGCGGCGCGCCCGGCAGATCATGGAAGCGGTGCAGCGGATCAGGGACGGGCAGATCGGCAACGTCGTGGCGGCACAGTGCGTGCGGCTCGGCGACGGCATGATGGGCTGGGGGCCAAAAGTGGACCCGGCGTGGTCGGAGATGGAAGCCCAGTTGCGGCGCTGGCTGTTCATGACGTGGCTGTCGGGCGATTTCGTGGTCGAGCAGCACGTGCATAACCTCGACCTCGTGAACTGGGTGATGGGCGGGCCGCCGTCGCAGTGTCTGGCGACAGGCGGGCGGGAAGTGCGCGACGCGCCCGAGTACGGCAATATCTGGGACCATTTCGCCGCGGAACTCGAGTATCCCAACGGCGCGCTGGTCGGATATATGGGCGCGCAGATCGATGGCGTGTACGACCGGTGCGACCAGAAGATCGTCGGGCAGAATGGCGTGTGCTACTTCGATTTCGGCAGCGCCAACATCAAGGGCCAGAACCCGTGGAAGTACGACAGCGAGTCGTACGAGCCCGCCATCCGCGAGTACGCCGACATGATCGACGCCATCCGCAACAATAAGCCGCTCAACGAAGGCCGCCAGGTCGCCGAGAGCACCATGACGGCCATCATGATCCGGATGAGTGCCTACACCGGCCGGGCTATGAAGTTCGACTGGGTGATGAACTCGTCCACGCTCGACCTCAGCCCGGCGAAGCTCGAGTTGGGCCCATGCCCGCTCGAGCCAGTGGCTGTACCGGGAAAAACGCCGCTTGTATAGGCTGTAGGCTGGAGACCGGAGGCTGTAGGAAGATCGGGCGCAGTTGGAAAAAGGCTGCGCCCGCTTTTTTATTGCACGGACAGCAGAAAAAAACATCGTCGGTGTTCGTCCGTGCCCGTCTGTGTTCGTCCGTGAAGTTAGCCCAGCTCCTTAAACACTTCCCGAGCCGCCTGCAATGTCTTTTCGATGGTGCCGTGGTCGTGGGCGGTGCTGGTGAAACAGGCTTCGAACTGGGATGGGGCGAAGTAGACGCCGCGGTGCAGCATGCCGTGGAAAAATTTGGCGTAGCGGATGGTGTCGGATTGCGCGGCGTTGGCGTAGTTGCGGACCGGGCCGTCGTGGAAAAACAGGCAGCCCATCGAGCCGGCTTGGGTCTGAAAAACGGGGACGCCGGTTTCGCGCGCGATCTCGCCCAGCCCTTCGCGCAACGTTGTCATGGCGGTTTCTGTGCGCTCGAATGAGCCCTCTAGTTCGAGGATGTCGAGCGTGGCGAGGCCCGCGGCCGTGGCGAGCGGGTTGCCGGCGAGCGTGCCGGCCTGGTACACGGGGCCAACGGGCGCGAGGTGGTCCATGATGTCGGCGCGGCCGCCGTACGCGCCGACGGGCAGGCCGCCACCAATGACTTTGCCCAGCGTGGTGAGATCGGGCGTGACGTTGTACCGTTCCTGTGCGCCGCCGAGCGCGACGCGGAACCCCGTCATCACTTCGTCGAAGATGAGCAGCGCGCCATAGCGAGACGTGAGGGTGCGGAGACCTTCGAGGTAGCCGGGTTCGGGCAGGACGACGCCCATGTTGCCGGCGACAGGTTCGATGATGAGGCAGGCGATGTTGTCGCCGTGCGCACTGAACAGGTCCTGGGCCGCAGCGAGGTCGTTGAACGGCATGGTGAGCGTATGCTGGGCGTGCAGCGAGGGTACGCCGGGGCAAGTGGGGATGCCGAGCGTGGCGATGCCGCTGCCGGATTTGGCGAGGAGGGAGTCGGCGTGGCCGTGGTAACAGCCCTCGACTTTGACGATGAAATCGCGCCCGGTGTAGCCGCGGGCGAGCCTGATGGCGCTCATGGTGGCTTCGGTACCGCTGTTGACGAGGCGCACCTTTTCGATGGACGGGATGCGCCTGCTGATCCGTTCGGCAAGCCGGATTTCGGCTTCTGTGGGGATGCCGAACGACGCGCCGTTTTCCATAGCGCGGCAGACGGCCTCGACAACGTGCGGGTAGGCGTGCCCCAACACCAGCGGCCCCCAAGAAAGGACGTAATCGATATAGACGTTGGCGTCAACGTCGGTGACGTGCGCACCGAGGCCGGACACCACAAAGAAGGGCGTCCCCCCCACTCCTTTAAACGCGCGGACGGGGCTGTTCACGCCGCCGACCAAGACTTTGTTGGCTTCTTCCCAGAGGTAAAGCGATTTGTCGTTTCTCATGGCGCCTCCGCGTTTATAAAACCGATCGGACCGATCCGACGGATAGGTCCTATGCTTGAAGCCATTTAGCGGCTTGTTTTGCCCAGTATGTCAGGATGAGATCGGCGCCGGCCCGGCGGATTGACAGCAGCGATTCGATGACGGCTCGTTTCTCGTCGATCCAGCCGTTGTCGGCGGCCGATTTCAGCATCGCATATTCGCCCGAGACGTTGTAGGCGGCGAGCGGCACGTCGAACCGGTTGCGGGCCATCCGGATGATGTCGAGGTACGGCAGGGCCGGCTTGACCATGACGATATCGGCGCCTTCATCGATATCGAGCTGGATTTCGCGCATGGCCTCGCGTGCGTTGGCCGGGTCCATCTGATAGGAGGACCTGTCGCCGAACTGCGGGGGCGACTCGGCCGCGTCGCGAAACGGCCCATAAAACGCAGACGCAAACTTGGCGCTGTACGCCATGATGGGCACGTCGGGCATACGGGCCTCGTCGAGCGCGTTGCGAATCGCGCCCACGCGGCCGTCCATCATGTCGGATGGGGCGACCATATCGGCGCCGGCGCGGGCGTGGGCGATAGCCTGGCGGATGAGCAGGTCGATGGTAGCGTCGTTGTCGACATCGAGCACGCCGTTGCGTCGCGGTTTGACGACGCCGCAATGGCCGTGGTCGGTATACTCGCACATGCACACGTCGGTGATGACGCAGAGGTCCGGGCAGGCGCGTTTGACGGACTCGATCGATTGGCAAATAATGCCCTCATCCGCCCACGCTTCCGACCCAAGCTCATCTTTAATTTGCGGGATGCCGAACAGAATGATGGCGGGGACGCCGGCCTGCTCGATACTGCGCGCCTCCTCGGCCAGCGTGTCGGGCGAGAATTGGTACTGCCCGGGCATCGAGGCGATCTCGTTTTTGATGCCGGAGCCGTGCCTTACGAACAGGGGCATGATGAGGTTGTCGGGGCTGATGCGCGTTTCGCGCACCATCCGGCGCAGGGTGTGGTTGCTCCGCAATCGGCGCAGGCGCGTGATGGGATACGTCATGCTGGCTCCTCTTGAACGGGTTTATCCGCTTTCTTCTATACCAAACAGGCGCTTAACGAGATGAATGACGGTGCCGGGGTCGTGGTGGCCGATTTCGTACTTGATGTGCGTCATGGGCCGCTGCAGAATGGAATTGACGATACGCTGGGTGAGATAGGCGATTTCCTGCCGTTGCCGTGGCGTGAGGTCGCCGAGCGCCTCGAGGGTTTTCTGCAACTCCCGCTCGCGAATCGCGTGCAACTCCTCGGACATCGAGAGGATGGCCGGTTCCGCGGCGAGACCCCCCAACCACCGCATAAATTTGTCCGTTTCCCGCTCGACCAGCGCGAGGCACTGGTCCATTTCGCGCCGCCGCGCCTTGATATTATCATTGACGACTTTCTCCAGGTCGTCGATATCGTAGACGTAGACGTTGTCGAGCTGGCCGACGGCGGGATCGACGTCGCGGGGGACCGCAATGTCGATGACGAACATGGGCGCGTGGTCTCGGCGGGGCATGGCGTGCTGGAAATCTTCGGGGTGCAGCACGAACCGCGGTGCGGCCGTGGTGCTGATGACGATGTCGGCGCGGTGCAGGTGGTCGCGCAGCGATTCGAACGGAACGGGTTCGCCGCGGAACGCGGTGGCAAGTACGTCGGCCCGATCGGGATGGCGGTTGGCGATCAGCACGTTCTTAACGCCGCGGCCGACGAGGCTGCGCAACGTCAGTTCCGCCACGTCGCCCGATCCGACCACCATCAGCGTCTTGCCGCTGAGGTCCATGAAAATCGAGGCGGCGAGATCCACCGCCACCGAGCTTACCGAAACTTTGCCGGCGCCGATGCTGGTAGTCGACCGGACCAGCTTGGCCACGGAAAACGCCTGCTGGAACAGGGCGTGGAGCACCTTGTCGGTGGTTTGAGCGGTCTGGGCGAGCAGATAGGCTTCGTGGACCTGCCCGAGTATCTGCGCCTCGCCCAGCACCAGGCTGTCGAGGCTCGACGCCACGCGGAACAGATGGCCGGCGGTTTCGCGGTCGTAGTATTCGTAGGTGTGGGCCGTGAACTCGATTTCGGGGATGTTGTGCCACTCACTGAGGAAGGATTTCAACTGGCGGGTGAGTTCGTGGCCGTCCAGCGGGTGATGGAGATAGATTTCGACTCGGTTGCAGGTGTTGAGGATGATGGCGGCGCCGCCTTCGAACCGGCTGTTGAGGTGCATCAGCGCCTGCGGGAGTGAATCGCGGGTGAACCCGAGTTTTTCCCGCATCTCGACGGGGCAGGTATGATGGCTGATGCCAACGACCACCAGGCTCATGCGCCCGCCTCCCAGAAGTTGTAGTCGCGCAGGTGCATGAAGTCTAACGCGAAATACGCCAGCAGCAACACGATGAAACCCACCAGCATCAGGTAGGAAAGTTTGGGGCCGCGCAGCCCGCCCTGCCGGCGCAGATGAAACAAAATGCCGTAGAAAACGGCCATCACGCACGAAAGGATTACCTTGGGCGAGAGCCACCATTTGGCTTCAAGCAGTTGGTTGTCAAGCCACGCCCAGACAAACCCGAGCGCCAGCGTGGCGACGAACATCGGGTAGCCGTAGACCACCAGCCGCCACAAGGTACGGTCGAGTTGTTCGAGCGACGGCAGGCGTTGGAACAGGCCGGTGGTTTGGCACCGCTTGAGCCGGTTGGCCTGGAACAGGTACGCGGCGCTGGTCATGCTGGCGAGGAAAAACAGGGCGTAGGCCAGGAATACCAGGCCGACGTGAAGCGTCAGGGGCAGGCCGCGCAACTCGCGCGGTGCGGAGTGCAGGGCATCATGTGCCATGGCGGCGTTGGCCAGGCAGGCCGCGGCCAGGGGCGGCGCGTAAAAACACAGCAGGGCCGGCGCGTTTTCCTTCCGCAGGATATACACCATAATGACGGCCGTCAGCACCGCAAACAGGCTGATTGCATCCACGGCGGTTGTCAGCGGCACCATTCGCCAGGCAATGCCGCGCAGGATCAGCGCCGCCGCCAGCATAGCCGCGCCCGACAGCAAGATGCGCGGGCCGCACACCAGGCCATTTGCGTCGCGGCTGTAGAGATGACGCAGCGCCATCATGCCCGTCGCCACAAAACACGCGGTGCCCGTATAAAAAAGCACGTCTATTGCCCAACTCAGCATTTACGCATCCTCATGAAGTTTACGTCCTTGTATCGCGACGCCGACTGCCAAAGCGGGCCTACTTCGGCGCGTAGGCGCAGAACGGCTCGGTGTCGAGGTAGCTGCCCGTAACGGCGCAGGCCCTTGCCCGGCACCCGCCGCACCAACGCCTGTAATCGCAATGGCCGCACGCGCCTTTATAGTTCCGGTAGTCGCGCAGCTCGCGAAACAACGGCGATTCTTCCCACACGGTTTGAAAGTCCAGGCCGGCCTTACGCAGGTCGCCGGCTTCTTCTGCAAGGAATCCACAGATTTGAACCTTTCCGACGTGGCTGATAAAGGCGAAACTGGTCCCGCCCATGCAACCTTTGCTCATGGCGTCGAGCCCGTGTGTCTGCGGCGTGACGAGCCGGCCGGCCTCGGCCTCGCGCTGGCGGTAGATGCGGTAGTAGTGGGGCGCGCAGGTTGGCTTGAACGGGATGGGCGTCGAGGCGCGGAGATCGTAGATGCGGTTGAGGACCTTCTCGTACTCGGCGGCATCCAGCAGATCGCCCGTCAGATCGCGGCCACGGCCCGTCGGGACCAGCAGAAACGGGTGAAACGCCGCGGCGCCCCGTTTGACGGCGAGGTTCAGAATGTCTTCGAGCGCATCCATGTTTCTGCGGGTGACGGTGGTGTTTATCTGGAATTCGAGCCCGGCCTCGCGGGCCGCATCGAGGGCGGCCATTGCGGAGTCGAACGCGCCGGGTGCGCCCCGGAAATCGTCGTGGCTGCGGGCGTCGGGCCCGTCGATGCTGACGCTGATGCGCTGGATGCCGGCGGAAACGAGCCGGCGCGCCATGTCGGGCGTCAGGAGGCCGCCGCACGTCGCCAACACGGGTCTCAGTCCCAGCCGGACCACCTCGTCTATGATGTCGAACAGGTCGGGCCGCATCAGGGGTTCGCCGCCGGTGAGGATGATGATAGGTTTGTAATGCCGGGCGATGCTGCGCAACACCTGGCGGATCTCATCGAGCGAGAGTTCGCCTTCGTAGGGGCCGGACTGGGCGGATGCGCGGCAATGCTTGCAGTGCAGCGCGCATCTGCGCGTGATTTCCCACGCGATTAGCCGCGGCGCATAGGCAGATTCTGAACTTTGGCGGTCGTGCATCCCAAGGCCCGTTACCCGGTTTGTTGCCTCTATTGTACACGGTACCGCGGCGGCATGACCACCCGGAAACGGAACGGCGCGGGCTGGAAGATGCGGCGGAGAGCCGGCGCCTACTGCGGGAATTCCATGATTCTGCGCACGAGGTCGATCAGTTCTTCGCTTACATAGGGTTTCTGAATGAAACCGGCCAGCCCCTTTCCCGAAAACCGGGCCGTTACGTCGGTTTCGCTATAGCCGCTCGACAGAATGACTCGGGCGTCGGGGCGGCACCTGCGCAACTCCTGGAACGTTTCCTCGCCGCCCATCTGGGGCATGGTCATATCGAGCAGGACGAGGTCGATTTTATCGGCGTTTTCCTGGAAGACCTCGAGCGCCTCCAGCCCGTTACTGGCCGTGATAACGTTCAACCCGGCCGCCATGAGCATTTTTTGAGCCAGCGCCCGCACCATGTCTTCGTCATCGACCACAAGGACGGTCCCGCGTCCCTGCCAGTTGGGACGCAGCGCGGGTTCGGCCGTGACGGCTGGGGTCGTGTATGACGCGCACGCCGGGAAGAGAACCTTGAAAGAGGTCCCTTTGCCGGGTTCGCTGTAGACTTTGATGGCTCCCCGGTGGCCTCGCACGATCCCCAGAACGGCCGCCAGCCCAAGGCCGCGGCCCGTGAATTTGGTGGTGAAAAACGGATCGAAAACTTTGGCGCGCGTTTCGACGTTTATTCCGCAGCCGGTATCGGCGACTTCGAGATAGACGTACTGGCCCAAGGGGAGGTTTTCGTCGAGGTAGGCTTCGGCGAGATAATCGCGGTCGCAGTTGACGGTGCCCGTGGTGATCGTAATCGCGCCGTTGTTTTCGCCGATGGCTTCGGATGCGTTGATGATGAGGTTCATGACGACCTGGCGCATTTGCGCGGTGTCGGCCTCGATATCGGGCAAGTCGGGCGCAAACCGGCATTGCAGCATGCACTTCTTTGAGATGGAAACCTTGAGCAGGTGGGTCATTTCTTCGACGACGTGTGAAATGCAAACGCGCTGGATGGAAAACTTCCCCCGGCCCGAGTAGGCGAGCATCTGCTTGGTGAGTTCTGCGCCGCGCCGTGCGGTTTGCGCGATCTGGTGGACGTTGTCCCGCAGCGGCGAGGACGTCGGCAGTTCCGCCTCCGTCAGATCGGCATAACCGAGAACGGCCGTCAGCAGGTTGTTGAAATCATGCGCAATGCCGCCGGCCAAGACGCCAAGGCTCTCCAGTTTCTGCGCCTGAAGAATTTGCGACTCCAGTTTTGCCCGTTCTTCTTCGGCCCGTTTGCGCTCGGTGATGTCGCGCACATGTACCAGGACCTGCGTCTGCCCGCCAACTTCGATAAACTTGGCGCTGACTTCGGTGGGAAACACTTCGCCATTGCGTTTCTTGCCCAGCGCTTCCACCAGCCGGCCCTCTGTAAGGACCTGAAACATGCCGTTCAGTTGGGGAACGATCTCCGGCGGCACCAGGTCGACCACATGAAGGCCGGCCATCTCCGCTTTGTCATACCCATAGACATCACAGGCTACCGTGTTGCAGTCGATGACGGCGCCTTCCGGCGTTTCGAGGAATACGGGGTCGGGGAAGAACTGGAACAGGGTGTGATACTTGGCCTCGCTTTCGCGCAACGCCTGCTCGGCCCGTTTTTGCTCGGTGACGTCCACGCTGATGCCGAGCAGAAACGTGGGTTCGCCTTTTGAATTAAAGATGGGGATTTTGCGCGTATGGAGTATTCGGGTTCCGGAGGTTGACGTGATGGGTTCTTCGGGGGTGTCGGTGAGCCGGCCGGCCTGTATGGTTTTGAGGTCGGCCTCGCGGAACCCATCGGCTTGTTCTTTGGGGAAGAGGTCGTAGTCGGTCTTGTACAGCACCTCGGCTTCTGACAGGCCAAGCATCTCCTCGTTGCACTTGTTCCACAGCAGGAACCGGAACTCTTTTGCGTCCTTCAGAAAGACGGCAAGCGGAAGATTGACCACGATCGACCGCAGCAATTCCTGGGTTTGGCGCAGTTCTTCTTCCATTTGCCGGCGGGACGTGATGTCGATCTGCATGACAAACGCTTCTTCCGTGACGCCGTCCTGGATGACCGGAAATATGGTGGCGTAAACCCATCGGCGCACCCCGGTGGGCAGCAGGAATTCCCACTCGCAAGGCGGGAGGGCCTGGCGCGTGTCCCATACGCGCTGAACCGACTCCAAAAACGAGTTGGATCGGTCAGGCGTGGGCAAAATGTCCTGCAGTCGCTGGCCTTCGACCTCCTTGGCCTGCAGGCCGAACAGAGCGGCGGACGCCCGGTTCCAGTGGCGGATGTTGCCGTCTCGGTCGACTCCCTGTATGGCGACCAGGGGCGTCTGTTCAATGACGGCTTCAAACCGGGACAGGGCTTCCTGCAGGCGCTGGCGTGTCTTTTTTCGCGAGGTGATATCACGGAAAATGACGAGCACGGCGGGATTTCCCTGGTACATAATCGGCCGTGCCGCGACTTCCGCGTCAAAACAGGTGCCGTCCACCCTGACGAAAACCTCTTCAATGAGCGGGGCCGGCTCACCGCGCAGCATGGCGGCAACGCGTTTTTGTGCGAGTTCATGGTAGTCGGGGTGGATGACATTGGCGATGGTTCGTTTTTGCGCCTCCTCGAGCGTGGTTCCACCGAACAACTCGATGGCTACGGCGTTTCCATATAAGAGATGGATTCCATCGTGGATGGCGATACCGTCCGGGCAGAGTTCGACGAGGCTGCGATGTCTTTCCTCGCTCTCGGTAATATCGAGCTGGGCTCGTTTCTGCGCCGTAATGTCGAGGATAAACCCTTCGGTCCCGACCAGCGTGTTGCCCTCCCACACGCCCTGGCCTTTTTCCAGCACCCATTTTTCCGTGCCGTCGGCGGCGCGGATCCGGTACTCGGAACTGAAGGGCTGGCGGTTGGTCACCCCGTCGCTGGCGCACTGGAGCACGCGGGTCTGGTCGTCCGGGTGGATCAATTCGACAAAGTTGTGGCCCTCTTCCACAAAATACTCGGACGGGTATCCACACAGTTCGCTGGAGTTTTCGCCGATGAAGTCGAGTATCCACCGGTTCTTGATGCGATACCGGTAAGCAACGCCCGGGAGGCTGTCCACCAGCAGGCGCAAGGCCCGTTCAGTTTCCGTGACGCGGGTGTGGCTTTCCCGGAGTTGCTGGTTTTCCGCGCGCAGTTCCTGCACCAGCCGGAGCAGGTCTTCTCGCTTGAGCGCGGCCGGCTTGGAACTTGGTTTGCCGCGCTTGTCGTCGGACACTTTGGCCATTTACTGTCCCCCCGGCAACGATTAACTTACTCGTGTTTACTGGCTACTGGCGTATTTCTCAAAAGCAGCGGCTACGGTCGCTTCCGCGGCGTTACCGCGATGAACGTAAACCCGGTACTTCAACCTGAACGACTGCCCCGGCGGGAGTTCGTGGGTCTGTTCATGAGGCCAGGACACGCCCAGAAACGCATAATGGCGGAAGATCCAGCCCGGGAACGGATACCCCGGATTCGAGGCATGCTGGAAAATGGCGAGCCCGCTCGTCTTTTCCCCGGCAGTCCAGGAGACGTCGGCCCACGGCGTTTCGCAACGGAGAGCGTCTTTGGGCGAAACGCCCAGGGCCGTGGTAAACGTGAACGGTTTGAAGTCGGCGTGCGGCCGGAAACAAAGCCCCCCATAGCCTTTGTTTTTCGCCCCTTCGAATACTACAAGCTGGTCGGACACGTTGGTGAGATTGATCTCGAAATCTATCGCGCGCCCCTTTTCATCCGCCGGCAGCGCGGTCAGCTTGACTTCCTCGCGCACGACGTCTTTTTCCGGTGCGTCTTCAAATGACCAGCCGTTGACGACGGCAATCTCCGCTTTGTCTGGGCCGGCGTCGCGGGCTACCCACTGGCGGTGGCGCTGCTTAACGTCCTGGGCCAGCCAGACGTCCATCCGGCGGCCACCCACGGTGCATTCGGGCCACGCCCAAAACAGCCCGCGGTGATGATAGTGGTCTTTCGGAAAGTCTTGCGTAACGACTTGCCCATCAAGCCCGTACAGCGGATGGACGTAGCATGACCTGACGTAAGTTGCAGGCACCGACGCGGGCACAGGAACCGGCGCATAGTTGTACGCAAAAACCGGCGCCCCATTTTCCAGCACGGTCAGTGTTTTTTGATCGTCCTCGAGGGTAAACTCTCCATTTGCGCCTATTCCCAGGCAAAGTAAACACGCAACAATCCCGGCAGTTTTCATAACTCCTCCCAATTTCGAACTACAATCGCCCTTTTTACCATAATAGATCGAGTTATTATTGAATGTCACATTCTTTGTGATAGGCACATGAGGCGTTCAGAAGGTGCGGATTTCGACTTCGGCGCCGCCCCGTTCCGCGGAAACATAGGCGCTGTAGATGGTGGAGATGGTGTCGGCGCCGAGGCGGCTGTCGCTTTCTACAGGTTCTCCATACGCAATGGTGCGGTAGAAGGCCTCAATTTCCTGGGGGTATCCGGTTGACCAATCCTCATCCGGGGGCATGTTGGTCCAGCCTTGCTTGGTACCGATTTTCTCGACGGTGTAGACGTCGCGGAAGTTGGCGTCGAGCGGGTTGTACACCTGCATGGCCGTGTTTGGGTTGATGTTGCAGAACGTCCGGTGGTTGTTTGCGGCGACTTCGAGCCAGTTGTGGATGCCGCCCAGGATGATGTCGGACGCGAAAACCGTTGCGATGGTGCCGTCATCGAACGTGACGTGCATCATCGAGAAATCGTCGATGTCGTGGTAGTCGCGGCGGATGTGGCCTTCGTCGCGGAAACTGGGCATGCGGGTGAGGGCGTGGGTGCGGGCCGAAACGGACTTGGGCCGGACAGGATTGCCGTTGCGGGCACGGCCTTCGACGCGCTTGAGGTACAGGGCCGCCGAGAGCGGGTGGCACCCTTTGCCGATCATGACGCCGCCGCCGGAGTATTTCCAATAGGCGTAGGTTGGGTTGTGCGAGCCCGAGTGGGCCTCTTCGCCGTGTATCCACAGGATCTGGGCGCCGGTTTTCTCGATGATGTCCCGCTCGCGCTGGATCGCGGGGGCGTACACCCAGTTTTCGGCGTAAAGAATCCGGCCTTTGCTCGATGCCTCGGCGGCCAGCATTTGCTCGACACTCGCCAGCCCGTGCTCGAGCGCGTCTTCCTTGGGGAAGGTGTCGCCATGGAATGATTCTGACCCGTCCCCGCAATAGCCGGTAAGCGGTTTCTCGACGATGGCGAACTTGTCGCGTTCGAGCGCGGCGACGGCGACGGATTCGTGCCCAGCCACCAGCACGCAACAATGGATCGCGTCGACTTCGTCCAACAACGAGTCGAGCGAGTCGAAACAACGGATGCCCCGTTTCTGCGCGTAGGTTTTGGCCTGATCCATGTCGAGCGCATACACGCCGCGGATGTCGACGTCGACGCCATACACTTTTCGCAGCGCCTCGTAATGAAACGTTGCGCTGAACCCCGCCCCCACAATGCCCGCCCGCACGGTCTTCTTTTGCATTCGTAGCAACTCCCTAATCTTCACGTTGGGACGCCCCCCGGCCGCGCTTCGTAGCGCGCGTTGTGGGGGTGTCCCCTTTTTCCCCGCAGTCTGTGCTCTCGACGGCGCGGGCCGGAGAACCGCGCCGACGTTACGGCGCGCCCAATCCCGCAACGAGCCGGCGGATTGTGGCTACTTCATCGCGGGTCAGTTTGAAGTTGCCTGCGCCGGCATTTTCGATAACTTGTTTCTCGTTTCTGGCGCCCACCAGCGCCGACGTGATTCCACGTTGCGAAACCACCCAGTTTATGGCCACCTGCGCCAGGGTTGCGTTATGGCCGTCGGCAATGGGCTTGATCTTTTCGAGCATATCGAGCACGCGCCGCCGGTTTTCGGGCGTGTACCACGGGTGGCGCTGGCGGACATCGTCGCCTTTGAACTCGCGATCCACCGTGACCTTGCCCGTCATCAACCCCTGGGCCAGCGGGCTGTACGCCAGTACGCCGATGTGGTTGTCGGCGCAAAACGGCAGGATATCTTTCTCGACATCGCGTTCGAGCGGGTTGTACTTGGGCTGGTCGCTGGCGACGACGCCTTTTTTCATGCACTGCTCGATTTCCTTAACGCTGAAATTGCTCACGCCGATGGCGCGAATCTTACCCTGCCGCTGGAGGTCCAGAAGGGTGTCCATCGTGTCATCGAGATTCGAGGAGGGATCGGACCAATGGCACTGGTACAGGTCAATGACGTCGACGCCCAGCCGCTCGAGGCTTTGCTCGCACTCGTAGCGGATCGAGTCCGGTCGCAGGTTCCGGTAGATCGTGCACGGTTTGCCCTCGGGCGTTACTGTCGGGAAGAACGCCATCCCCTCCTCGAGATCCCACCGCAGCCCGCATTTAGTCGCAACGACGACTTCGTCCCTCCGGCCCTTGATGGCCTGGCCTACGAGCCGTTCGCTGTGGCCCATACCGTAACCAGGCGCGGTATCGATACACGTGATGCCGAGGTCCAACCCTTTGCGAATAGCGGCCAAGGCCGCCTCATCGTCCCCCCCACCCCACATCCACCCGCCGATCGCCCACGCGCCGAAACTGACCACCGGCACGTTCAAGTCGGTCCTGCCCAAGGCCCTGTATTCCATCAGAAGTCTCCCAAAGGTCTCAAAACTACACCTACCCGCCGAAACAGCCGGGGGGCGGGTTGTCGTCGTCCTCGCCTTCGCTCTCGCCTTCGCTCTCGCCTTCGCTTGGGCTGCTCGTCTCCATGGGAAACAACAGGCTCCTGGGTTCGCCGGCCTTGACATTGGTCGACTGGACCGTATCGGCGTAACCGTCCACGGAGACGGTGAAGGTCCAGTCGCCCGGTGGCACACAGGCGAAGGCGTACACGCCGGATTCGTTCTCGGTGACGGGGCTGAATGTGCCGGGGGTTAAACGGACCGAGCCATTTTCAATGGACGATCTGTCCACAGCGTCCCAAACCAAGCAGAAAACGGCGGCGGCCGTCACGCCGGCCCCTTTCTCCAGCGGGGGATCAAAGTCCACCACTGCCGCGCCGTCGCCGCCGATTCGGCTGGCGATTTCCGCCAAGTTGTCGGTGTCCCAGTCGTTGATTTCCACCACGAGCGGCTCGTCGCTGCGGTCGTTCACCACGGCATAGCTTCCGATAGTCGAAGCAAAGGTGTTGTAGCCCGAATTGGCGTCGCTTTCCTGGCCCAGGCTGCCGTCCTCCCCGCTCTTTTCACCGGACGTTCTCGGGTGCACGACAATGGCGTCGCCAGAAATCCCGTCGAAGATGCAGCGGCGGATTGTCGGAATGGCATCGAAGATCTCGATACCCGTCTGCAGGCCGGTAAACAGGCATTGCTCGATAATGACGCGGGATCCGGTCGCCGAATCGAACCGGATACCCGTGAAACCGGCCCCGGAGAAATCGACTTGCCGCACCCGGACGGCGTCATTGGCAATTTCCAGCAGCACGCCGGAGGTCGGCCCTTGGGGCGCCGTAATGACCACGTTCTGCAGTTCGGTCGACGGCGCAGCGGTTACGGAGCCTGCGAGGACGGGTTTTTCCTCCGATTCCGCCCCGGCCAGCATCAGGTGCGGCTTCATCGCCACATCCTCCTCATAAGTGCCGGGAAACACCACCAGCGTCATCGGCAGGAACTGAGACGGAGTGATTTGGGCGACGGCATACGCGATCGTGCGCCAGGGAGCGGATTCGGTGCCGCCGGTGGAGATGTCCTCGCCGGTTTCCGCGGAAACGTAGAACGTGTTGCGGGGCGAACTGGCATCGTGCGGGTCCGAACGCAACAGATATTCTTCAAAGTTGGTGAACCCGTCGTTGTCGGCGTCCAGATAGGCATCCGCGGGGTCTAACGGATCGAGTCCGTGCCCGTATTCATACCCATCATCGAGTCCGTCATCGTCCGTATCCGGATCGTCCGGGTCGGTGCCAATGGACATCTCCTCCGCGGCGGTCAACCCGTCGCCGTCGGCATCCGTACCCGAAATCGTATCGATGACGATGGTAAAACTACCGGACTCCGACCAGTCGCCGACAGCGTTCCGTTCCTGAACATACAGTGTATGGGCACCGTCGAAAAGCGGTGCCGCCGGTGTGTAGGCGAGACCGGTCGTTTCCGTCCAACTCCCTGCGATACCGTCGAGCTGGTAGCGGTACTTGCCGTTCCCGCCACCGCCGGACGTCCACGACCACGTTGGGGTGGTATCGGAAGTGGGCGTTATGCCCGTAACAACAGGGGGATTGGGAACTAGTGGAACAGGCGGTTCCCAAACTGCCAAATAAGCGGATACCTTCTCGCCTGCCTTTGTGAATGTACCACCGACAATCACCTTGCCGTTCTCAATGGCAATGGCTGAGACTTCACCGCCCATTACGCCACTTCCCAGCGCTGACCATGACGTCCCGTCCCATTTTGCTATCCTGTTCACCGTAATGCCTTCCGCCGTCAAGAAATCGCCTCCTGCATAAAGATTACCGTAGGAATCGCATGCAAGAGCCTTGACGGTGCAGTAGGGTTCTGCCCCCCCAATACCTGCCCCCAAGGATGACCACAACGTCCCATTCCATTTGGCAACATGGTTAACAGTTACACCACCGGCCGTCGTGAACGAACCACCCGCATATACGTTGCCGGCATCATCCGATGCAAGCGCATAAACCGACGGACCATTGTAATCCACGCCGCCAGCCACACCCGTTCCGAGAGCCGACCATCCTGCTCCGTTCCATCTCGCAATTGCGCCAACGGTAACACCGCCTGCCGTTTCAAAACTACCACCTACGTAAATGTTGTCGGCATCATCCGCGGCAAGCGCCATCACATCGCCATCTACACCCGTCCCTAAAGCGGACCACGATGTTCCATCCCATTTGGCTACGTTAGAAACACTTGTATCGCCTGCCGTACTGAAATAGCCTCCCACATAAACTTGGCCTGAACTATCAACAACTGCGGCCGCAGCACCTCCGTTAATGCCCAGATCAAGAGCCGACCACACTAAACCGTCCCATTTTGCTATGTTGTTGGCATCTAAGCCGCCAGCCGTGCTGAAATATCCTCCGACATACAGTCCGCCCAAAGTATCTGCGGCAAGTGCATAGGCCCAACAATCAATATCATAATTTTCTCTCATCAAGCCGCCGCCAACTGATGACCAGTTTGTCCCGTCAAATTTGGCCATCCCGCCGACCCGTAGTCCTCCTGCTCCCCAAAAATGCCCGCCGATGTAGATGCTGCTCGAAGCGTCAACTGCAACTGCCTTTACTTCGGGGCAGCATGTACCCCCTATGCCCGTTCCGAGAGATGACCACTCTGTCCCATTCCATTTTGCAATGTTGTTAGCAACCTGGCCGCCCGCAATAAAGAAAGTGCCCGCAACATAAATATTGCCCAAACCGTCTGACTTCAGAGCGCTCACACTGGGTGGAGACTCGTCCTCTTCGTCTGTCACGCCGGTGCCAACGGTTGACCACGTCGTTCCGTCCCACTTAGCTATGTTGCTTCCGCCTGCATAAAGGTTTCCGGTCTCGTCCACAGCAAGAGAATTGACACCGCCGTTAATGCCGGCCCCGAGTGCCGACCAAGCGGTCCCGTTCCACTTGGCCACGCAATTGACACCTGTGTCGCTCGCAGTAGTAAACAATCCCCCTGCGTAAACATTACCTACGCTGTCCAACGCAAGAGCATAGACTTCACTGTTAACCCCTGTTCCCAACTCAGACCACGCCGTCCCATCCCATTTGGCTACTGTGAGCCATCCCCCAGCATAAACATTACCCAAATCATCAACTGCCAGTGCATTCACCCCACTGTCCAGACCGCTTCCAAGCGCCGACCAATTGGATCCGTTCCATTTGGCGATGTGCTTGGCCGCGACGCCGCCTGCCGTCGTGAAGTTGCCTCCAGCATAGACATTTCCGGAACTGTCTACTGCCAGCGCATAAACACTACCATCCATTCCAGTGCTCAGGCTTCGCCAAACCGTTCCATCCCACTCGGCGATGCAGTGCACAAGAAGCCCACCCGCTCCGCTGAACCATCCCCCAGCGTAAACGTTACCCATGGTGTCCGCCGCAAGCGCGTAGACCGGACCGTCTGTGCCGCTCCCGAGGGCCGACCACGTTGAGCTGGACACATTCCATTTAGCGATGCTGCTTGCCTCAACATTGCCGGCAGCCGTAAATCGGCCGCCGATGTAAATATTGCCCGATGCGTCACATGCTACAGATCGAATCATACTGCCACCGTACGGTTCACTGTCGTAATCCGTTCCCGGAAATCCAAACTGGTCGGACCAGTAGGCGTCGTCGGGGTTGCTTTTTGGTTCCGCGGCACCCGCCGCCGGGCCGGTTGCCGCGGTCAACGCAAGCAGAACGACAATCAGCCCTGCGGAAAATGGGAACACCGTTTTCACTGCGATACGCCCATACTCCTTCATAAGTACAACCTCCCCTGTTTGCACTACGGTCAGTCGGTATTTCTTGAAAACACTCGAGGACGTTCGGGACGCTTGAAACCTTTGGGCATTATAGAAGGCTCAAAGGTTATTCAATCATCGTCTGTCGTTGATTTACTGCGATTACGCCTCCCCGCTTCTGCCAGGTAGTTGAACTCTTTTATATACTCGATTTTATTACTGCCCTTTGAGAAAGGCAATATCTCTCTGAGAACCGGGTATTGCGCCAAAAGTGCCGCCAACCAAAGATTCTAACGGTGGCGCGGTTTTACGTGCGGGGCGTCGCTGTAGACGATGTCCACTACGTCGCCGTCGCGCAGAATCGACATCCGGGCGGCTTCCATGACGAGTTCGTTGACGCTCGAATTGGCGGGCGTGGCGATGATGCCTTTTTCATCAATCTCGCGGATGATGGCCCTGCGTTTCTCGATCGCCTCGTTCTCCGGCATGCCCGCTGTTTCGCATCCCAGCCGGTGGATGGTCGTGATCGACGCCGTCACGGACGCAAAACCGTAGCCGACGGGTTTCAACCCCGCGCCTTCCCACGGAACCAACTGGTAAAAATCCGGGCTGACGAAGTTGAAGGTCGATCCGGCGCAGCCGATTCCCTCGAGATAGGAATGGCTGACGCCCCGGAACTGGTCGTCGTGTTTGAGGAGGCCGGATTTGCCGTTGCCTTCGAAAAACATGCTCAGGCACTGCTCGTTGCTGCCCGCGCCGTCGTCGGGGTACCCCAGCCCGTCCGTGACGGATAATATCGCCCCGTTTTCGAACACGACCCGGCCATTGGCCCACATATAGGCTTCGTTGCCGTTGGGGAACCGGCCTTTGACGCCGCTGACGGACACCGAGGCGGGCCGCAGGCCCGTGATGAAACAAACCAGGTCGACATAGTGGCAGCCGACATACACAAACGGGTCGGTCTTGTCGGCGGTGAACCAGTTTTGGAAATTCGACGAGCGGTAGAAGTACGGCTCGATCATCTTGGCCTCGCCCATGACGAACTCGCCGAAATGGCCCGCCGCGTAGTGGCGTTTCGCCATCAGCGACCGGGTGTCGAACCGCTTGTGGTACTCGACGCCGACAAACAGGCCGCGGTCCTTCCCGATCTTTTCGATCTCGACCGCCTGCGCGTACTCGAGCACCAGCGGCTTGACGCACAGAACGTGCTGGTTGTTCTTGAGCGCTTCCATGTTGACGGGGTAGTGCAGTTGATCGGGCATCGCGACCACCACGGCCTGATGGGGCGGCATCTGGGCGAGCACCTGCTTGAACAGGTCGGGAAAAGACTGTGAGTCGGGCGCGTCAAAATCAGGATGCGGCGTAAAAGACTGAGCCGGGAAGGCGGCCCGCATCTCAGGGTTGTCGCGCAACGCTTTGAGCGGGGCGCTGTTGAGCGCGCACACGCTGACGTTGCCGATGACCCCGGTCCGTTGAAGATGGTATATCGACGGCAGAATCAGATCGTTGGTGATCATGCCTCCGCCGATAATGGCGACATCCACTGGCCTTCCCGGCTCCATTCGGTTCTCCTTATTCAAATATGGCCGCCTTGCCCGGCGCGCTAACCGCGCTTATGAACTGGGTGCGGCGGGCGCAGCAGGCGTTTCAGGCGCGGGCGGCGTTGCAGGAGTCGCAGGGGCTTCCGGCGCGGCCGGGGCTTCGGGTGCAGCAGGCGCTTCGGGCGCGGGCGGCGTTTCAGGCACAGCCGCGGCTTCCGGCGCGGCGGGCGCTTCCGGAGCAGCCGCATCAGGCGCCGCTGGGGCTTTGGGGACCACCACCTCGGGCGCAGGCGGCATAGCCGGCGCGGTTTCGGCCGGGGTGTAGAGGACCTCGATGGCCATGTTCGGGCGGGCCTCATCGAGCGTCTTCTGGATGAATTCCTGCTCTTTGCGCCTCTCGATCATGCGGGTCATTTGGTCGCGGATCTCGTCCAACAGCATCGTGCCCTTTTCATGCCGGGCGGTAACTTTCAGGATGTGCCAGCCGAATTGCGTGCGAAACGGTTCGGATACCTCGCCAATGGGGATAGTGCCCATTTTCTCGTCGAATTCCGGGACCATAGTGCCGCGGCGTGTGTCGGGGTATGCGCCGCCGCGCTGTTTCGAGCCCGGATCGTCGGTGACTTCCTGCGCGACCGCACCGAAATCTTCGCCGGCCACGATTCTTTCCCGGGCGGCGTCGATTTTTTTCTTGCCTTCTTCCCAGGCGGCCTCGTCGGTCCCTTCCACTTTAGCCAAGATGTGGTGGACGTCGGCGGTTTCCTGCTTGCGTTCGAGGTTGCCCTGTTCTTTCAGCTTGTTGTATTCGGCCAGCAACTCTTCTTCCGTCACGGGCGCCCCTTTGGTCTGCTCTTTGACGAACTTCTCGCGGAGCTTCTGCTGGCGCACCATCTCGATGAGCGTGTCTTCGTCAATCTCCATGGCCTCGAGATACTTCTTGAACATGTCGGGCGAGGGCATTCCCTGCTTGGCCTTCTCGATTTCGGCCACGGCTTCTTCACGCGTAAACGCGGTGCCCGCCTTATCGGCGACCTGGGTGAGAATCTCGTCGTTGACCATCTGGTTGAGGATTTCGCGCTTCTGCGCGGCAGGCATCTCGCCGCCCATGCCCCGCGACCTCACCATTCTGGCGGCATTCTTCAACTGGCGCGCAAGGTCTTTGCCGGCAACGGTCTTATCCCCCACCTTCGCGACGACGTCGGGGATGGGTTCGGCCGGGGGTTGCTCAGCAGCCGGCTGCCCGGGAACAGGCGCCACGGCGCCGGGCGTCTGTGGAGTTTCGCCCTTGGCGGGGGGCGCATTGGGCGTGGGAGGCGTAGACGGCGCTTCGGCTATCGGCGTTGTCGGCATTTGTTCGGTTTGCGCGGCATCCGGAGCCTTTTGAGGCTCGCCTGGCGTCGTGGTACCACTACATCCGGCTACCAGACCGGCCGCCAGGATCGCTATTCCCAAAACCATCAAATAGGCTCTCATCAACGGTCTCCTTAAAGTAAGACGCGCGAGCGCGCCGAATCGAGCCGCACGCCCCAACATGGTCCGAGCGGCCCCTGCTTTCATCGTTTGTCCGAAGCTCGATTGGAACCACCTCACAGCCGGACGTTTCTGCCGGTCGAGGCGGATTTGTAAATGGCTTCAATCAGTTCAACCGCGCGACGCCCTTCACGCCCGTCAACCATCGGCGGGCGGTCTTTCAGCAGGGCGTCGACAAAATCCTGGATCTGCCTGCGGTGGCCTTCGGTTTTGAGTGCACTGAGGGGATCCGCCGCGCCCGATCCCAGTGCGGCGTCCTTACCGATGGCCTCGCGGATCCGGGCATCGGCCCTGGTTTCTTTCATGAACTGCCAGAAGGTTATCTCGCCGTCTTCGAGCACGGCCCCGCCGTCGGTGCCGTGGACTTCGACGCGGGCCGGGTGGCCGGGCCAGCACGCCGTGCTGCCTTCGATGACGCCGAGCGCGCCGTTTTCAAACGCGATGGTGGCGCAGGCCAAATCTTCCACCTCGAGCCCTTTGTGGCCTACGAGCCGCGTGCGTGCGTGCACCTGCACCGGCTTGCCCATGAAATACAACAGCAGGTCGATCTGGTGAATGCCCTGGTTCATGAGCGCACCCCCGCCGTCCAGCCGGCGGGTGCCACGCCATGCGCCGCTCTTATAATAGGCATCGGAGCGGTACCATTTGATGTACGCGTCCCCCAGGACTAGCTTGCCGAACCGGCCCGCGTCCAAAGCTTTGCGGATAAGTTTCGTGCCGTCGGCGAACCGGCTCTGAAATACGCACCCGAGCATCACGCCCGCCTTGTCGGCGGCGCAAACAAGCCGGTCAATGCGTTTGGTGGTGACCTCGAGCGGCTTTTCCGACAGGATGTGCTTGCCGTAGGACGCGCATACGGCCCCGATCTCGGCACGCATCCCGCTGGGAACGCACAGGCTGACCGCCTGCACATCCCTGCGCGCGAGCATCTGGCGGAAATCGGTGTAGGCGCTTGCCCCGTATTGGCCCGCCAACGCCTGCGCGCTCTTCTCCACCACGTCCGACACCGCCACCAGCTTCGCGTTTTTCACCGCGGATATGGCCGCCGCATGGACCGGCCCAATGTTGCCGCAACCGATAATGCCAAACCCTATCTTCGCCATCGACTATTTCCTTATCAGTAAAAACACCGACTAGTATAGCACACGGCGGAAGTTGACAAAAGACAGGTGACACGGACGAACGCAGACCCATACCGACCCAGACGGACATGGTGAATCATGGAGAGGTCCGTGTCAGTCCGTACTACTATCCGTCAACTTCCCGCATTTTTTCGAAGAAACCAAAAGCCGGCCCGGATCCAAGCCTGTCATCCTGAGCGAGGAAGCCCTGCGGCAGGGCTTTTTTGTGGAAGAAAACCAAGATCAAAACATGTCATCCAAAGCCCGCCCCAAAGCCTGTCATCCTGAGCGACCAAGCCCTGGCGCCAGGGCTTTTTTGTGAAAGAAGACCAAGATCAAAACATGTCATCCAAAGCCCGCCCCAAAGCCTGTCATCCTGAGCCCTGCCAGCCGCTGGCTAAGGCTTTTGTTCATGGCCCTTTATGGTAGGGCGTGAGGATCCCCCGCTTGATACCAGTGGCGTCCCGATCATTCATGCAGTTAACGCAAGCCTGTCATAGTACCCGGGGGATTCTCATGTCGCGCTGGGAACAGGCCAGCGTTGCAGGATGGTAGTCAGTGGCCAGCGCTCCTCAGAATGACACCTTCCGGTGCTTCGTGAGTTGCGGCTCCGCTGTGCCATGTTCGTCCGTGTCAGTCCGTGCGCCCGGCAGGTCACCGCATTTCGTGGAAGTAATGCGCTTCGATCATGGCGCAGAACGTGTGATAAAGGACCAGGTGGGCTTCTTGTACCACTTTGGTGGAGTCGCCGGGCGCCTTGATGGCCATATCGGCGAGGGCGGCCATTTTGCCGCCGCCCGGGCCGGTCAGCGACACGACGCACGCGCCCACGACCTTGCCGATCGACATGGCCATGAGACAGTTTTCCGCGTTGCCCGAGGTCGAGATTGCGATCAGCACGTCGCCCGGTTTGGCCAGGGCGAACGTTTCCTGAGCGAACGCGACATTGCGCAGCGGCGAATCGTTTTCGACGGCCGTCTTGAGCGCCCCATTCAGCCCCAGCGCCACCGCCGGCAGCCCGACCTCGAGATGGCGCGCCAGTTCGCGGCCCAGCGGCAGGTCTTGGAGGCGGATCGCGAGGTCCGCGGGGACGGGCCGCTTGCGCTCGAAGCTTTTGCACAGCTCGCCGACGATGTGGATGGCGTCGGCACAACTGCCGCCGTTGCCGCACGCCAGGAGCTTGCCGCCGCCGTCATAACATCTAACCAGCCGCTCGTGCAGCGCCAGCAGGCCCCCAACGCAACCCTCGAGATCCGGCCGCCGCGCCAGCATCCCATCCAGGACTTCCCTCTCGACCGGCAACAGCCTTGTCATATGAGCTTGCTCCTCCCCTTCCGTTCAAGCGAGCACGTGGGTTTCGTTCGAGCGCAAGGCCAGCGTTACACACGAGCCAAACAGCGTCACTAAGAACTGGAGAAACGGCGATATTACTACCATCAACGCCAGCCACGCAATAAAACTCAGGCGCGGCGCAAACAGCAGCATCGGCATCCCAAAATTCGCCAACTCCGTGTCCGTTTCCCATAGTTTCGCCAGGCACGGGCCCCAAATCGCCAACATCATGAGAAACGTGAATGCCGAGGTGGCGGCGCCAGCCAACAAGAGGCGGCGGAGCATCTGCGGCGCCGCCAGCCCCGCCACGTCCAACTTCCGCGCCACCCGCCATCCCACCACAAAACCCAATCCAATACACAACAACGGCACGCCCATACCCAAACCCACGCAGGCCACATCGAGAAGAGCGAAAAGGATGAAGCCCCACACTGTCTCCCGCGACACGGTCATCCTTATGCCTCTGTGTGGTCAAGAATCTCGTAGATTTACATAGTTAGCTAATGGGTATCTTCGCAGGCGGCAAGAAACTCCTGCACGGTTAATTCCGCCGACCGAATCAGAGAACGCAAGGTCCCTTTGGCGACTTCTTTGTGGGCAGGAATTGAAAGGGTAGCGATACTACCATCCCGAGCCATTATGATGTGGCTACCCCGCTGACGGGCTACGGTCCAACCCAGACGCTCGAAGGTTCGCACCACCTCTTGGCTGCGCAGGGTTGGCAGCGGAGGCATTACACCTTAACCTCCACTTGCCCCGTCTCGACGGTAAGAGGCAATCCCTTCTCGGCACGCACTTCCAGGCAGAGTTGTATGGCTTCGCGAATGTTATCCAAGGCCTCAGCTCGCGTATCCCCCTGGCTGACACACCCCGGAATAGACGGACATTCCACTATCCATTTGCCGTCTTCATCGCGGTCAATCGTAACGTTGAATCGCATCGTCGGACTCCATAATCGGACGTCTCTTATTCTGAATTATGGCACTATTCCTTGAAAATCACAAACATTTCTTTCCATTACGCGGTTTATCTAAGGCTCAGATTTTCCGGCTGTCATAGGCCCAATGGAGCAGGGCTTGGCGTTGTTTACGGCGGCAGTAAAGGTCGCCGGGGACGCAATGCTTGCGGATCTGCGCCGCGTGGCGCTGCATGGCCTTCCACCGGCGGATCTGGCGCGCATCCTCCTCGGCCATCCTGCGGCCCATGTAATACCGGCAATACCACTGGAACCAGCCACGCGGGTCGTCCGGATGAATCCAGCCCTTCTCCCGCCAGACGTTGAGCGGCTGGCTCGCCGCAACACCGAAAAAGTTCAGCGACGCGCTGTGCCGCTCCGGGCTGAGCCGGGCTTTCTTAAACCAATCCTTCGGGAACTCGTCCCGGCAGTCCGTCATGTATTTACCGCCGAACACGCCCAACTCCAGCATCTGTTTTGGGGTCAGTTCCGGTTTGAAGTCAGGGCTGAAATGCTTCCCCATCGGCTCGACAAGCTCGTAGCGATAGCCCGTCTGCATCGTGTCGTTGACAACGACGATTCTCTTGGCCTTGTTCATGGGGACCGTAAGTTACTTGGGGCGTTGGCTTGCGTGCAAGACGGTCAAGCCAATGACTTCGTCTCCCTCATAGCGGACAATAATGTCATCGTCTGTCAGTTTGCTGTCGGTGGCCACGGACGGTTTCTTGAAGTTGATGTAGAGTACGTCCGCTTCACTATCGTAACTTGTCCACACATATTTATGCGGTGAATTCACTGTGAGCTTGGTCAGTTGCGCCATTTCCTCTGCGGTCATCAAGGCCATAGTTGAGGCCTCCTTTCCAGGCTCCGGACATGGCTTGTCAGGAACGCCGTAATTACGAATCCGTCTTGTTCCGCCGCATTCTCGCGATAAACTACCACAAGTGACTTACCGGTGCTTGTGGCTTTTATCACCAGGCATTCGCCCGCGTTTCCAGCCAGTATACGGTCCGGTAATGCCAGGGCATCGAGGACTTCGTGAAGCATCCCGGCAAGTTCGCTGTGTTCCTCTACCACATGGGACCAGCGCTCGTCTGTCAGACGAACCGGTATGCCTCGTTTTGAAACGACCGTATTCACCAGTTCGCAATTTTACACCGCCTCAAAAGCATATGCCAATAGCGCAGAATTCCCGTTGTTCCCAAACCGGACATTTATCAGGAATGCTCCAGCCCCCGCACCAGCGCCAGCAGGAAATCCCGGTTATCGGCGGTGACGTAGCGCATCTGGCCGCCCATTCTGTGAAACGATTTGTTGTAGCGGAGGTAGTAGTCGGGGTTGTCGATGGGCGGCTCGCCCTTTGACCAGTCCCAATGCGATTCCTGCAGGTCGACGACAACCAGGAAATGGTTGTCGATATGCCGGCCTTGCTGGATCGCGAGGTTCTGCGACATCGACAGGGATTTCTCGAAAACCATCGGCGACATTACGGCGGAACCGATCGACATGTAGACGCCGCCGTCGAGGTTGGACACGTTGTGGGCGAACGTGAGGAAGTCGCGTTGCGCCGCGCGGCCAATTGCGGCGCAGTGGTTCATCGGGTGGACGTAAATGATATCGTGGCCAATCATCGGGTGGCCCGTGAACGGCACCTCGAGCCGGTATGCGGCGGCCTGCAGGCCGAACCGTTTGAACGGGTGCGGCACGGATATCCGCCCCGGCGTGAGGTTGAACGTCTTGATCGTATCAAGCAGGTCGGCGGCGGCCGCGGCTTTAGCCGGATCATCCTTTGCCGCCGCGATATCCTTCAGCAGCGCATCCTGCGACGGTATATCGAGTCCCTCGTTCTCGACGAGCGCCCCCACGGCCTCCCCGTAGCCGTAGCCGCGGTACGCACCGACGACGATGGCGAGGTTGATATAGAAACCGGTCTCCTGCCACGAGCCGAACTCGCCGCGCGGGACGTTCGCCCGGACGTCTTCGCTGCTGTGGCCCTGGAACGCGAACTCCCAGTCGTGAATAATGCCGGCGCCGTTGGTGGCGAGGTGGGTGATCCAGCCATCTTCGATCAGCTTGATGAACACCGGGGCGAGCCCGTTCTTGATCGCGTGCGCGCCGAACGCCAGCATCCGCGACTTGCCCGCCTCGCGCGCCCTGCGCAACCGATCGACCGTCTCGCCAATCACCGCCTGCGCTTTGGGAGGCAGCGGCAGCGGCTGCGCCGTTACGGGGACGTGGTCGCGCTCGATGTAGACCTTGTCTTTCCGCGCGCTCAGCGGCTTGATTACAAGCTTGTGCCGATCCAGTTGTTCGTACGGCATCAACTTTCTCCAGTTTTCTCCTGCCCCTGAAGGGGGCAGACATGTCAGCCTGGGGCAACGCCCCAGGTTATTGTTGTTCACAGTGTCCAGCCCTGAAAGGGCGAGACAAGATTTTTGTTTCGCCCCTACAGGGCTCCTCGCCAATTGGTTTTTGTTCCTGGGGCGTTGCCCCAGGCTGATATGTTGCGCCCCTTCGGGGCTTCAAAACATGAACTCCACAGTAACGATTTTCTTCTTTCCTATTTCGAGCGCGATTGCGTTGCCCGAAGGTTTCAACTCCTGCTCGCGTTCCTCGTTGAGGTTGGTGAGCCAGGCCTTCTTCACGCGCTTGAACAGCTTCAGTTCGCCCGAGACCGGCATGTCCGTCGGGTTGAACAGCCGCACAACGTAGCTGCCGGGCCGGTCTTCCGCGCGTTTGAACGCGGTCAACTGCAGGTTGTCGCCGGCCAGTTGCATGAAGCTCATCTGCTTGGGCAGCGAGCCGGCGTGCGGGCCGACCTGCGCCGACTCGAGCGGCAGGTTCAGGTCTTCCGCCTGCACATAGGCGCCGCTGGTCCAGTCACGCGAATGCGGGTAAAGCGCGTACGTCCACGAGTTCTTGCCCAGGCACTGCGACAGTTCCATTTCAGGATACACTTCGTACCGGCCGAAGATCGGGCAGTTGCGATACGTGAACGCGCGCAGCAACGTGATGGCCAGCGGCCGGTCCGCCGTGTCCATCGCCTCGTATTCGCGCATGCCGCTTTTGTTGATGACGGCGAACCCGACGCCGCGGCCTTCGTCGGACATGTCGACGAACCGGTGCATCGGATACTGCGGATTCGGCCGGCCGAAATAGGCGTTGCCCGGCTTGACGTGGATGTCGCGCGCGATCACGTCAAAACCCGCCTCGGAATGCGTGGCATCCGTGTCGAGCCGCGTCGGGAACACCACGCGCACACGGTGGTTCTTGGCGGGATTGTCGACTTCCGTCCTCACTTCGAGTTTCTTCTCGCCCGCGCGCAGCGTGAACAGGCTCGATACCTTCATCTCGACGTAGTGCTTGTTGCGGCGCGTGCAGTTCATCTCGGCTGTCCGCCACTCGGCCGTCATCTCCTGCTCGAGCCCCGACGGGATCATCATCCGGTATGTCACACGTATCCGCGCCACCAGCGGGCCCGATTCCTCGAGGCTTGTCGCTACGGGGCATCCGTGCGACGTGACGATCTCGTTGCCTTCCGGCTCGAAATGCGTCCAGGTATGGCCGGTTTCGCCGCTGTCTTCGATGTAATGGATATTTTTGAACGCGTGGCCGCTGGGTTTGTGGATCAGGTTGATCGTGCCGTCGCTGTTGAACTCGGCCCGCAGATGTTCGTTCTCGAGCACGTTGGTCTCCGGCGCGAGCGTGCCCGGCTCGTACTGGAACCGCTCTTCGCGCGCCACGAGCCAGGTCTTGTAGCCGTACGCGGGCACCTCATCGACTTCGATGTGGCACAGCGCCCGTTTTGACCGCAACTCGATCGAGATGTCCTGCAAGTTGCGCACCAGCGTGCCCGGCTCAAATTGTTCCTTGACCTGTAGCCGCGCCTTTTGTTTGCCGTCGGGCGTCCGCTGGGGCGGCCGGATGCTGAACGCCTCGTAGCCCATGTTGGCCGGCATGTCGATGTAACACGAGATAACGCCCTTCCGCGGGAACGGGCACGGGTTAAACACCGTCAGGACGCTGTCGCGCGGCGTCAGGTCGCTGTTGTCGACGTTGATCTGGACGGCCTGCATTCCGCGCCGCGCCAGCCCCTCGCTGATGATATCAACCTGGTCGAACCGGAACAGCGAGTCCTTTTCCATCTGGTCGATGCCCGCGCCGGTGATCGTGTCGTGCGGATGGTTCTGCAACAGCAGGGCCCACGCCCGATCCAGCGCCGGCTTGACGTATTCGCCGCCCACCATCGAGCCGATCGCGCTCCACGGTTCCGCGAGCCGCTGCAGGTTGACCTCGGCACGGTGGTTGCCCTGCTTGAGCCGCACCCGCGCGCTAATCATATCGCCGCACAGATGCGTCCATTTGCCAACCGAGCCGGGGTCCCTGCTCTCGCCGGTGAGCACGGTCGGGTCCTTGACCTCGGCGCGCATGGCGTTCATGTATTCCTCGAGGTTCGAGAGCCGGATGTCGTGCTCGGGCATCAGTTTCTGGCACAGCCGGATGATGTCGGATTCTTTCGGGTCGGGATTCGAGCTGTCGAACCCCTGCATGCAGCAGATATGGCGGGTCGAGAAATGCTCGGATTCGTCGCGCACCAGTTTGTGAAGTTGCTCTCGAATCGGCGCCTCGTTCCACAGCTTCTTCTCGACGTCGAGCGCGTAGTAATGCTCGCGGGGCCGGCTCGCGTTGGCCAGCCGGAACGGCGCCGCACCCCGGTCCCAGTCGTAGCGGGCGAACACATCGTCCGAGCCGTAACGCAGCACCCGGTAGACGTAGACATAGTAGCTGAACCGGCTCATGCAGCCGAACCGCATCCCCAGCAGGCGCGACCCGTCCGGCCCCTCGAGAACAAACTCGCTGCGTGGCGTGTTGATACCCCGGTAGAAAATGATCGTGTCGATGCCGAACCCGTTGTAGATCTGCGGCATCTGCGACGTTTGCCCGTAGCTGAACGGGGTGTAGCCGGTTTTGCAGACTTTTCCCAGCGACTCCGCCACGCGGTGGCCTTTTACGAGGTTGCGCACGAGCGACTCACCGTTCACCACATATTCTTCCGGCAGCGAGTACCACGGGCCGACTATCAGCCGCCCCGACTTCACGTGCTTCTCGACAATCGCCCGCTTCTCGGGCCGCAGTTCGAGGTAGTCCTCGACGCACAACGTCTGCGAGTCCATCGTGAACGAGTGAAACTCCGGATCTTTCTCGAGCAGGTCCAGCAGGCCGTCCATGAACTCCAGCAACAACAGCCGCGTTTCTTCGAACGGGTAGCACCACTCCCGGTCCCAGTGGGAGTTGCTCACAACATGGACAGTTTTACGCGGCTCCGGCATTCGGCACTCCTCCGTCGGCGTTCAACACATGTTTGCTGTAGCGCAGGCGTCCCGCCTGCACATTCCGCGAACAGCCCCATACGCCGAAAGTCTACGAAAAAGCACAGGCTAACTCAAACCAAAGGGTATGCATATATCCATTGATGGGAGGCGATATCAGAATGTACACTTAATGAGAAGGAGCTTTGGCGTACTGCAATGAAAACCTATACGTGTTCAGACCTTCGCAGACATCTTTCCGAGGTGCTCGACACGGCGCGGCGGGAAGAGGTGCTTATCAGACGCCGGGGAGGCGAGACGTTTCGCCTCATCTATGACGTCCCCCGTAAGAGCCCGTTTGACGTTCCCGCGGTCAAAACCAAAGCGACCACCCGCGATATTCTTGCCGCGATTCGAAAATCCAGGTCGGCCAGCCGCTGAACCATCACGAATTCGCAGGGTCTCCGAGCCTCCGTTGCTTTTCCTTCCCTGCCGCGGTATGGTGTGTGTTATGGAAAGACGCCAGCTTTTCGTCGTGGTCATTACGGTGCTGATTCTCGTGGGGGCGCTTGTTGTGACCGCTTATTTTAGCGAGGGCGATACAGCCAAGCGCAGCGGCGGCCTGAAGTTCAGACAGGGGCCGCGCAAAGAGCGGACGGTCGTCAACGAGGACCTCTACAACAAGATCGTTGGGGCGGAGTCGGTACCCGATTCCCGCGCGGCCGTCAACAAAACAGGGGACGACAACACAGAAGCCAATGACAAACCCCGTGAAACGCCGGTAACTCCCGAGGAAGCTGCCGCCGCGGAAGCCCTCAACGCGCTGACGCCCCAGCAGGGTATCGACCGGCTCTCGGCGCTCCTGGCCACGCTCGACAACCTCGAGAACGCCTCCCGCCTCTACACGGCCCTCGGCACGCTCTACACCCAGACGGGCGAAGCCGGGGTTGCGCCCGCCGAAGAGGCGTTCGCCGTCGCCAAGAAGCTCGCGCACACCTATCAAGACCGCCATCGCGCCGCGTTGGCCCACGTCACGGCGCTGTCCGCCCGCGGCGATATCGAAGCGGCGATGCGCGAAGCCGCAGACGCAATCCAGCCGGGCGATCCGTACACGATTTCCGGCATGCAACTGGCTGTCGCGCAGGGCAAGCTCTACGAGCAGCAAGGGGCGCCCGATCAGGCCGAGACGGCGTACAAAAAGGCCATGGAAGACGCCCTGGCCGCCCAGCCCGTCCTCCACAACGACGCACTCAACGTATACCGCCAGGCCTGCCTCTCGCTCGTCCAGCTTTACCGCAAAACCGGCCGGGAACCCGCCGCCAACTCGCTCGTCCTGAAAATGAAAAACGACCTCGCCCGGTACGAACGGACCGCCGCCCGCTATTGATCTTTGTATATATCCTGACTATTCTTATGTGGCAGGGGGTGATTAGCCTCCAACAGCCTGGGAGAATAGATCATGAACGACGTTGCCGACAGTACAAGTGAACAGATACCGCCCTTTATACCGCTCCCAGAGCTCGAAATGGATTATGCAGGGCTTTGCAGACGTTTATTAGCCTTTCTTGTTGATCTGTTTGTGCTTTATGCTTTCGCGATAGTGGCTGGCCAGGTTCTTCTGTTTTTCTGGGCTTATACCCAAGACACTCGCACTAAGTTCGATCTTTTCCCGATGCTTACCTATTCGATGCTAATGAACCTGATCATTTGCTGGCTGTATTCCACGCTGCTTGAAAGCTCGCGGTGGCGGGCTACGTTGGGCAAGATGGCCGCCGGGATCCAAGTCACAGACGGGGACGGCGACCGGATTTCGTTCCTCCGCGCGAATAGTCGGTTTTTCATTAAGTACTTATTCCTTTTGGTTCTTTATCCAGCAACACTAATTTTCATCATGTCCGTACACAAGGGGACAGAATCCCATCTCGGCATAGTCGAACATCTTCGCTTGGTGGCCGTTGTTGTCTTTGCGTTAGACGTCCTTCCTGCTGCCTTTGGAGAAAGCAGGCAGGCCCTCCATGACCGCCTTGCGGGAACAATCGTCGTGGAAAGAAGCTTTTTCCGACAGCCTTAGTGCAGCGCCATCATAGGCGCGGACGCCTCGCCCGCGCCGTCAACGCTCCGGGCCATTTTCCACATCGCAGGCGATCCGACCGCTCTGACCTTTCCTCGTTCCGCTCTGTCCTTGACCGAAGCCAGTGTTTTTCATAATAGCCTGTGGTCTGGACGGCGCGGGCGGGACGACCGCGCCTACAAAAAGCCCACGTATGATAACAACAGGTGCAGGTTGGAAAACCGCACCTACTTCAATGGCTCCTTCGGGCTGGATATGCTATACTTAACGCCTATCAGTTTCTGCAGTGAGGTCGGTGTGTCATGTCGATAATCCCCAAAGATGTGGGGCCTGAAGATTTCTCTTCGGAGTTCCCGCTTCTCGATAAAATAGTGGCGCCGAAAGACTTGCACCAGTTCACACTCGACCAGATGGAGGCGCTCGCCGACGAAATCCGACGGCAAATCATTGAGACGGTGTCGGTAAACGGGGGCCACCTGGCGTCGCCGCTGGGCGTGGTCGAACTCACGATCGCGCTGTGGCACGTGTTTGACATGGAAAAAGACCTGGTGGTATGGGACGTGGGGCACCAGGCGTATGCCCACAAAATCCTTTCGGGCCGCCGCGACCGGTTCCACACGTTGCGCACCCAGGGCGGGATCAGCGGGTACCCCAGCCGCTCCGAGAGCCCGTTCGACCCGTTTGGCACCGGCCACAGTTCGACTTCGATATCGGCGGCGCTCGGCATGGCGGTGGCCCGCGATTTCCACGGCGGGGACCGCCACGTGATTGCCGTTATTGGCGACGGGGCCATGACGGGCGGGATGGCGTTCGAGGCGCTCAACCACGCCGGCCATCTTGGCCGGGATCTGCTGGTGATCCTCAACGACAACGAGATGGCGATCTCGCGCAATGTCGGCGCGCTCTCGCAGTATTTCAGCCGGATGATCACGGCCCGGCCGTACAAACGCGCCAAGGAAGACGTGTCAAGCTTTGTGAAGCGCCTGCTGGGACGGCGGCTGAGCCAGACGGCCCACCGCCTCGAACAGTCGGTGAAAGGTTTTATAACGGCGGGCGGCCTCTTTCAGGAGATGGGGTTCAATTACGTGGGGCCGGTGGACGGCCACGACCTACCGCTGCTGATCGAAATCTTCAACAACATGAAGCTCATGCACGGGCCGATCCTGTTCCATTGCGCCACACAGAAGGGGAAGGGCTATTCGCAAGCCGAAGAAGACCCGTCAAAGTATCATGGGGTCAAACCGGCCCAAGTCCAGATTGTCGAGCATGAAGGCGAGGCGCGGCCCCCGGAAAGACCCGCCGAAATCGTTTCTGCCAGGACGTTTACCGAAGTTTTTGGCGAAGCCATGCTCGATGCGGCCGAAGACAACCCCGCGCTCGTGGGCATCACGGCGGCCATGCCCACGGGCACCGGCCTCAACCGGATGCAGGAAAAGTTCCCCGACAGGTTTTTTGACGTGGCCATTTGCGAGCAGCACGCCGTCACGTTTGCGGCGGGGCTGGTCACGCAGGGGATGCGGCCTGTTTGTGCAATCTACTCGACTTTTCTGCAGCGCGGCTACGACCAGTTCATCCACGACGTGTGCCTCCAAAACCTCCCCGTGGTATTCGCCGTGGACCGGGCAGGCCTTGTCGGTGAGGACAGCCCCACTCATAACGGCGCGTTTGACCTGTCGTTCCTGCGGGCGATTCCGAACGCCGTTGTTTTGGCGCCGCGCGACGGCCTGGACCTGCGCGCCATGCTCCACTGGGCCATCAAGCAGTCGGGGCCCGTCGTAATCCGGTATCCGCGCGACAAAGCGCCGACCATCGGCCCCGCGGAACCGCGCGATGTTACCCGCGGCGAGGTTCTCCGCAGCGGCTCCGACGCCACATTTCTGGGTGTCGGTCCGTGCGTGGGCATGTGCCTCGAGGCGTCCGATATCCTGGCGGCCGAGGGTCTTTCGGTCGGTGTGGCGGACGCGCGCATGGTCAAACCCGTCGACGCGGCGCTGGTTCGGTCGCTGGCGCAGAGGCCACTGCTGACGGTCGAGGAAAACGCGTTGCCGGGCGGGTTCGGCTCGGCGGTGCTCGAGTATTTCGAGCAGGCCGGCCTGATCGGCGATGTACGTGTCCGCCGGATTGGGTTACCGGACGCTTTCGTCGAGCACGCAACACGGGCCCAGCAGTTGCGCCAGCACCGGTTGGACCCGGCCAGCCTGGCCGAAGTTGGCCGTTCATGGCTGGCCAGCCGTGCCGAGCAAACCGTCAAGTAGTTGGTGCGGCGCATAAAACGCACTGACGGAATGCTGTATCGATGGGCGGCGCTCGAAAAGCGGACGGCGTGCGAATTGATGATTTGGCCGCGGTGCGGTATGATCGCGCACGGTTTGCGGAACCAACAACGCTGGCAGGGGAATCGCCCGGTGGAGTTACTTTCATTCTTCAAAGAGTACCTCGCATCGCCCAAGTACGTGGGTACCATTGCGCCCAGCTCGCGCCTGCTTGCGGAGACCATAACGGATGCGGCGGGGGTGCGCCAGGCATCGAGCGTGGTCGAATTCGGGCCAGGCACCGGCGTGTTTACCGAGGTGATTGCGCGGAAAATTCCCAATGACGCCACGTTTATAGCCATCGAGCTGAGCGAGGATTTTGTGAAGACCGTACGCAAGAAATGTCCGACCGCGCAGGTCTTTCATGGTTCCGCCGTCGATGCGCGAAGGTTTATCGAGTCCGTGGGGTTGAAATATTGCGATTGCATCGTCAGCGGCCTGCCGTTCGCCCTGTTCGAGGACGACTTGCAAGCGAAAATCCTCGATGCGGCCGTGGACATCCTCAAGCCGGGCGGAGTTTTCACCACCTTCACGTACTTTTTCAGCCCGTCGCTTCCGGCCGGCAAGAAGCTGCTGCACAACATCGAGGCCCGGTTCAGCCGGGTCGAGAGAACGCCCACGGTCTGGCTCAACTTGTTTCCCGCGTTTGCCTACCGCGCGATCAAGTAGCCGCCGAAAAACGGGGCGAAAAACGGGGATGGACTCGTTTTTTTCGGCCCGTAGGCGGTTTGAAAAAAGCGTGTCTGTCCCCGCTTTTTGCGGCCATGAAAAAATTAGTCCAACATGTTAACCAACTGCGTGGGGGTATCAATATGAGCGTGAAGCCGGTCCGGATCGGCGTCATCGGGTGCGGCAACATCTCCGACATCTACTTTACGAACTTCAAGAGGTTCGACGTGCTCGAGGTGGCGGCCTGCGCCGATCTCATACGCGAGCGCGCTCAGAAAAAAGCCGAAGAACACGGCGTCCCGCGGGCGCTCGCGGTCGAGAAACTGCTGGCCGACAAATCAATCGAGCTGGTCGTCAACCTGACAATTCCCAAAGCGCACGCGGAAGTCGCGCGCGCCGCGATCAAAGCCGGCAAGTCAGTCTATAACGAAAAGCCGCTGGCCGTCGCACGGGAAAACGCACGGCAGTTGATCCGGCTTGCGAAGAACAAGAAGCTGTTGCTGGGCGGCGCGCCCGACACGTTTCTTGGCGGCGGCATTCAGACGTGCATCAAGCTGATCCGCGACGGCTGGATCGGCGACCCTGTCGCTGCGACAGGCTTCATGCTGTGCCACGGTCACGAATCATGGCATCCCGACCCCGAGTTCTACTACAAAACCGGCGGCGGCCCGATGTTCGACATGGGGCCGTATTACCTGACGGCGCTGGTTGCGCTGATGGGCCCGGTGCGGCGCGTCTGCGGGTCGACGCGCATCACGTTTCCCCAGCGGCTCATCACCAGCGAGCCCAAACGCGGCGCCATCATAGACGTGGACGTTCCCACGCACATCGCCGGCATCATGGACTTCAAAAACGGCGCCATGGCCACCATTGTCACCAGTTTCGACGTGTGGGACAGCACACATCCCTACCTCGAAATCTATGGGACGCGCGGATCCATGCAGACCCCGGATCCCAACAGTTTCGGCGGTCCTGTCAAGATTCGGCGCGCCGGCGCCGGCGAGTGGAGCGAAATCCCCCTTACGCACGGCTGTTCGGACAACAGCCGCGGTATCGGCGTGGCCGACATGGCTCTCGCCTTGCGCGAAGGGCGGCGTCACAGGGCCAACGAATCCCTCACCTACCACGTGCTTGACCTCATGCACGCGTTCCACGACAGTTCAGCGCAAGCCCGCCACATCAACATCAAAACCACCTGCGACTCCCCCACTCCTATGCCAATGTAGGCGCGGGTTGGAAAACCGCGTCTCCTGTGAGTACTTCTCTCTTCGGGCGCATGTTCGTGTCCGCGACGAAGTCCTCTTCCGCCTTTTCTCTGACGCTGGGCGCGCGTCCGATTTGCATGTTGGCCGCCAGATGGTTCTGCTGGGGGAAAAACGTGTACATCTCGTTGACAGGCCGCCAGTTGACACCCATCCCGCCAGTTGCTACAATTGCTTCAGATAGAATTTTGGTAGCCTTCGGGACAGGGTGTAATTCCCGACCGGCGGTATAGCCCGCTACCGTTGCGCGCCTAATTGGGCCGCAACGTGGATCCGGTGAAATTCCGGGGCCGACGGTACAGTCCGGATGGGAGAAGGCGGGTCATGTATTTTTTGTGTCCCGGAGGCTGTATTACGGCTTCTCGGGACACTTGGTTTATGGGCGCGCAACATCAGGCGGATATCGAGTACATGCGGCGCGCGCTGGAATTGGCGGCGCGCGGGCGCGGCCGTACAAGCCCCAACCCGATGGTGGGCTGCGTGGTGGTGCGGGATGGGCGCGTCATTGGCGAGGGCTGGCACGAGAAAGCCGGCGACCCCCACGCCGAAATAAATGCCATCAAGGCCGCGGGCGGCGACGTGGCCGGCGCCACCCTCTACGTCACCCTCGAACCGTGCTGCCATGTCGGCCGGACCGGACCCTGCACCGAGTTCATCATCAACCACAAGCCGGCGCGCGTCGTGGTGGCCATGCACGATCCCAACCCGCGTGTGTCGGGCGAGGGCATATTCCTGTTGCGCAACGCCGGCATCCAGGTCGACGTGGGCGTGCTCGAAGACGAGGCCCGGAAGCTCAACGAAGTCTACTGCAAATACATCATGACGCGCGTGCCGTTCGTCATTGCCAAGTGCGGCATGACGCTCGACGGCAAAATCGCCACGCGGACCGGCGACTCGAAATGGGTCACCAGCGAAACGTCCCGGCAGATGGTGCACGAACTCCGCAACGAAGTCGATGCCATCATGGTCGGTAGCCGCACCGTCATGCTCGACAATCCCAGCCTTACAACCCGGCTCGATCGCGGAAAGGTCAAGGACCCTATCCGCATCCTGCTCGACGCCGAAAGCTACCTCGACGCCACGGCCCGCGTGTTCCACAGCTCGAGCAGCGCACCCACCTGGGTCGCCGTACCCGATGACCGAACGTTCGACGGCGCCGACGACGTGCTGCGCATTCCGCGGCGCGGCGCCGAGCTCGACATGCGGCTGCTGATGCGCGTGCTGGGCGAGCGCGAGATTACGTCGGTGCTCATCGAAGGCGGCGGCACCACGCTGGCGACCGCGTTCGAAGCCGGCGTGGTCGACAAAGTCATGTTTTTCATCGCACCGAAGATCGTTGGCGGGCACGCCGCGGTTACGGCCGTCGAGGGCGAAGGCATCGGCCGGATGAACGACGCGATTCTGCTCGATCGGATGACGGCGACGCCCATCGGCGAAGATATCCTGATCGAAGCCTACGTAAAAAAGGACTGACGGAATGTTTACCGGACTCATAGAAGAAGTCGGGGCGGTCACGCGGCGATCGGGCGCCGACCTCGCCATACTCGCCAAAACGGTCCTCTCCGATCTCAAGATTGGCGACAGCATCGCCGTGGACGGGGTCTGCCTGACCGTATCGGCCCTTCACGGCGATACGTTCGTGGCGCAGGTGTCGCCCGAGTCGCATGCGCGGACGACGCTGGGCCGGATGAAACCGGGCGACGCGGTCAATCTCGAGCGGCCGATGCAGGCCGGCGGGCGGTTTGGCGGCCATTTTGTTTTGGGGCACGTGGACGGTGTCGGCCGGATCGCTTCGATCAAAGATCAGGGCGAGTTTTCGCTGTGGCGCTTCCAGGCGCCGGACGAAGTGGCGCGGTACCTCGCCCCAAAAGGATCGATTGCCATCGACGGCATCAGCCTTACGATTGTCGAGCCGAGCGCGGACACGTTCGGCGTGGCCGTCATCCCGACCACGCTGAAAAAGACGTCGCTGGGCGGCAAGCGGCCCGGCGACTGGGTCAATATCGAGGCGGACGTGATCGGCAAGCACGTCTACCAATACGTGAAGAACATGTCCGGGGGGCGGGGAATCAGCCTGGATTTCCTGGCCAACCACGGGTTTGCATAGGCGTCATAGGAGTACAAGATGCTTGCACCAATTCCGGAGATTCTTGAGGAACTGCGCCAGGGCCGGCTCATCGTGCTGGTGGACGACGAGGACCGCGAGAACGAAGGCGATCTGGTGGTCGCCGCCGAGCACGCCACGCCCGAAGCCGTCAATTTCATGGCGCGCCACGGCCGCGGGCTGATTTGCCTGGCACTCACCGGCAAACGCGTCGACGAATTGAACATACCGCCGATGACGGCCGAGAATACCTCGCGGTTCCAGACGGCGTTCCACGTGTCGATCGAGGCGGCCTGCGGCGTCACCACGGGCATCAGCGCCCACGACCGGGCCAGGACCATCCAGGTGGCCATCGACCCGAACACCCAGCCGGGGGATCTGGCGCGGCCCGGGCACGTGTTTCCATTGCGGGCACGAGACGGCGGGGTGCTGGTGCGGGCGGGCCAGACCGAAGGCTCGGTGGACCTGGCGCGGCTCGCCGGCCTCAACCCGGCCGCCGTGATCTGCGAGGTCATGAAAGAAGACGGCACCATGGCGCGGGTGCCGGACCTGCTCAAGTTCTGCGCCCAGCACAACCTCAAGCTGTGCTCGGTCCGCGACCTCATCGAGTACCGGCGGCGGACGGAACGGCTGGTGCGGCGCGTCGCCGAGACGCATCTGCCTACCGAGTACGGCACGTTCAACCTGATCGTCTACGAAACTGATATCGACGATTACCACCACATGGCCCTCGTCAAGGGCCAGGTCGCCAACGGGTGTGACATACTGGTGCGGGTGCATTCCGAATGCGTTACCGGCGACACGTTCCACTCGATGCGCTGCGACTGCGGCAGCCAGTTGCACAAGGCCATGGAGATGGTCGAGGCGGAGGGCTGCGGCGTGATCGTCTATATGCGCCAGGAAGGGCGCGGCATCGGGCTGGTCAACAAAATCAAGGCCTACGAATTGCAGGACAAGGGCCTGGACACCGTCGAGGCCAACATTCACCTCGGGTTCGAGCCGGACCCGCGCGAGTACGGGATCGGCGCCCAGATCCTGACCGACCTCGGCGTGCGCCGGATGCGGCTGATCACCAATAACCCCGTCAAGCGCGCGGGCCTCGAGGGGTATGGGCTTGAAGTAACGGGCCGGGTGCCCATCGAGGTGCCGCCCAACAACGTCAATGAGCGCTATCTGCGCACAAAAAAAGAGAAAATGGGCCACTTGCTTTCATAAGAGGCCAAATTTGCGGAAGGAGCAGGCGACAATGCCAAAAATTATTGAAGGTTCGCTGGTATCAAAAGGCAAGACGTACGGCATCGTAGTGGCCCGGTTCAACGAGTTCATCTCGAACAAGCTGCTGGGCGGGGCGCTCGATGCGCTGGCGCGCCATGGCGTGGCCGACGGCGAGATCACGGTGGCGTGGGTGCCGGGTGCATTCGAGGTGCCGATTGCGGCCAAGAAAATGGCGGAATCGGGCAAGTACAGCGCCGTGATCGCGGTGGGCGCGGTAATTCGCGGCGGCACGCCGCACTTTGACTACGTCGCCGGCGAAGTCGCCAAAGGCGTGGCCCAGGTGTCGCTCGAGACCGGGGTGCCGGTCCTGTTTGGGGTACTGACGACCGACTCGATCGAGCAGGCCATCGAACGCGCCGGCACCAAGGGCGGAAACAAGGGGTTCGACGCCGCCGTGGCGGCCATCGAGATGGCCAACCTGGTGGAGCAACTCTAGGTGCCCGATCCGCTTCTACGACGCAGGGCCCGCGAGCGGGCCCTCCAATTCCTGTTCGGGCTCGAGTTCACCCACTACCCGTGGGACGAGGTGATCGACCGTTTCTGGGTCACGCGGCCGTCAAAGCCCAGCGTCAAACAGTATGCAATCCAACTGATCCGCGGCGTCCAGGATAATCTTCCCGCGCTTGACGAGGAGATTGCCGCCGCACTTCAAAACTGGTCGGCGGACCGGGTTGGGCGGGTTGAACGGGCCATTTTACGCATCGCCCTCTACGAAATGCGCCACGAACACAACGTACCGGTCGCCGTCGCCATCAACGAAGCGATCGAACTGGCCAAAGCGTTCGGTACGGACGATACGCCGCGGTTCGTCAACGGCGTGCTGGACCGGCTCCGGCGCGCGGCCGACGACGGTTCGTGAGGCGCGCATGCCTTACGTCGACCTCCATCTCCATACCAACCACTCGGACGGATCGGACTCGCCCCGCGAGGTCGTCGAGCGGGCCGCGACACTCGGTTTTGCCGCGATCGCCATCACCGACCACGATACGGTCTCGGGTCTGGATGCGGGCGCGACCACCGCGCGGAAAATCAATCTCGAGTTCATGAGCGGCGTCGAAATAAGCGCCGCGTACGGCGCCGTCGAGGTTCACGTAGTCGGGCTCGGAATCCGGCCGTCGGACGCCGGGCTCGTCGCCGCCCTTGAAGATCAGCGCACCGAACGCGACCGCCGCGTCGATAAAATGCTGGCCCGGCTCGAGGCCGCGGGCGTGACCATAATGCGGGAAGAGGTCGAGGCCGGTGCGAAAGGCCCGCTGGGCCGGATGCACATCGCCGCGGCCATGCGCAATCGAGGGTACGTGAAAACCACCCAGGAGGCGTTCGACAAATACCTCAAGCGGCGCGGCAAAGGGTTCGTGCCAAAGAAGATGCCGTCTTGCCGGCAAGTCATCGACTGGATTCACGGGGCCGGCGGCGTGGCGATCATCGCGCACCCCGGCGTGGGCGCCACGGTCGAGCGGATCCTGCCAAAATTGCTGGCGCTCCCGTTCGACGGCATCGAGGTCTACCACACGAAACACACGCCGGGGCAGGTGACCCTGTTCACCCAGATCGCGCTCGACAAGGATTTGCTGATTTCGGGCGGGTCGGATTGCCATGGTTCGGCCGGGCCGGGGACGCTGGATATGGGTAAAATACGCGTGCCCTATCGGCACTTCGAGCGCATCCAGGAAGCGTTGGGGCGGCCTCTCGCCCGCCGCCCGTGACAGGTTAGTCCGCGCTGCCCGCCATCCGTTTGTCCATGATGTTGGGGCAAGCGTCGCAGCCGGTCTGGTTGTACGTGTCGGCCACGAGCCAGGGGAGCGTGTCATTCCTGCAGATGGGTGCCAACGGGTCTTCGAGGACGTCGCCCAGCAGGTACTGCTCACTGCCGCTGACCAGGCCGCAAGGGTACAGCTTGCCGTCCCCACCGACAAATACCATGCTGCGCGAACCGTTGCACGGCATCGGGTGTTCGTCGTGGGAAACGTCCGCCACGCAAACCGTAATGCCGGAGTCGGTGAACGGCTGGGTTTCCTCGATCCTCGACTGCGGTACGAGCAGGCGCGTGCGGCCCGGGTTCAGCTTCGAGAAGTCAAGCAACAGGCTCAGATCGAAGTCGTCGGCGATAAACAGCGCCACGTTCATCTCGTGGGTTTTCTGCGCCCACTGGCAGACGTCCCACAGGTCTTGGCTACGGGTCAACCCCGCGCCGACGCAGACCGCCATCACACGCACCCCCAGCGATGCCGCCTCGTCAACGACGTTTTTCCATTCGTCGGCGTTCAGGGAGCGCCTTGCGGGGGAAGTGCTGACGGATTCGGCGACGGCGCCTGCCGCGGCGTTTGCCGCGGCGTCGTCCCCACAGAAGCTGATCCATAAATACTTGATCTCTTCCACTGGCGCAACTCGTCTGGCGGCGTGGGATTCGGCGCATTGTTTAAGTTGCCGTGCTATGAGCCGGGGCAGTTCAAAAGGGTTCTTTTTTTGCGGCGACACGTCCGCCCATTGGTTTTTACCAAGCTTGGATGTACTCACATTACCACCTTTTCGTTCTTACTAAGGCCGCCGGTTTGCCACACAAAAATGGTAAAACTTGCCTACACGACCACGTAGTCTTTCCTCTGGACGTTGACTCCCGAAGAGGTTAACACTACTAAAATCAATTAAATTTCATCCCAACTGCACATCTTACGGACCAACAAACACAGGTCAATGCGTTCTTTGAACGTTCAGAAAAACCCAGAATATTCCTGAGGTGCGCGGTTTTTTGCTGTAGGCGCGGTCGTCTCGCCCGCGCCGTCCACACCACAGGCTGTCATTAACGAAGCAGGCTTAGGTCAAAGACTGAGCGAAAATAAAGGTTTGCTGGGGTCGAATTGCTTGTGGTCCAGCCATCAATTTGCCCTTTGACGGTGCGGGCGAGACGTCTGCGCCTACTCGACCCGCTGGCAGGTCACACCGCGCAGGCCCAGCACAAACTCCGCACCAAACGCCGTTGACGGCGTATGGGCGCCGGGCGCAACCTGCCCCTGCATGACGCGATCCGCGGCCGTCACCGCGGAGTCGTAGGTCAGGTCATAGGATTCGGGCGTGCGCATGACCATCGCGGCCCGTTTCCCCTCGGCGTTTGTGACTTCGCCGTACAACTCGGCCCAAGATGCCGAGCGTTCCGCCTCGGTTGGGCCTTTTACCTTTTTCGATATCAGCCAGTGCAGCAGCCGTTGCACGGGAACCGCTCCCACAAGCCACCTAAACCATTGCAATATCTTGAGTTGCCGTAACTGGCCCGGCGTCGACGCCAGGTACACCTCGATGTCGGGGATGCCCGTCGAGTAGTAGGCCGTTGAAACGTCCCCCCACGATATGGCCACAGCCAACGCCCGCCCGCTCTCAAAAGGTATGGTGGCTGTTTTCGAGCCCAGGGGGACGCTCGTGATCAGCCCGCCGCGCCGGACCCGGCACCCGGCCGCGACGCCCTCGGCAACCGTTTTAGCGGTGCCGGGGCTCAGCTTCATCGCCGCGGCTTGGAACGCCAGTACGAGCCGGCGCGCGTCGGGCAGGGCGTGTTTCAGCATGGCCGCCAGGCAGTCCGACGGCACCACATCAAACCCCACCCCGGGGATCACGGCTATACCGGCCTTTTTCCAAGTCTCGTTGCGGCCCTGGACGTATTCGAACACATCGATCTCGCCCGTGACGTCCAGGTAGTTGGTTTTGCTGCAGGCGCACGCATCGAGCATCGGCCGGGCCGTCCGGCTGAATGGCCCCGCACAATTCAGCACCGTGGCCACACCCTCGAGGTGACGCGCCGCCTCCGCCGGGTCGTCGAGGTCGAAAACCCGAGATTCAAACCCGAAATCACGCGCCATCGGCTCGATACTGTCCGCGGTTCGGCCGGCCAGGATGGGCTGCATACGCCTGCGCTGGGCCTCGCACGCGCACAACCGCCCCGTATACCCGTTCGCCCCGTAGATCATCCACCGTTTGCCGGTTTCCATACGCGACCCCTCCTTCACAGTCCATTGTATACAACTCCCCAAAACGGTTCATTTTAGTAGGCGCGGTCGACACGTCCGCGCCTACGCCCTGCGATGCGCGCTTGTTTCGGAATGCGTTGCGTTAGGGTACAATGGGGGGCCTGATGAGATGACATCGCGCCTCAAGGCGCTGGGAGGATTTCGCATGGGTACGCAAATCGGCGGCTACATGGGGAAGGTGTTGCAGGTTGATCTGACGACACAGGAGGTTGGTGAATACGCGTGGTCGGACCAGGACCGGGCCTTGTACCTCGGCGGGAAGATCATGGCGGCGAAGATCCTCTACGACCACGTGCAGGCCGGGACGGACCCGTTCTCTCCGGAGAATTATGTGGTGGTGTCGACGGGGCCGCTGTCGGGGACGAATGCGCCGTGCTCGAGCCGGTTCAACATGTCGACGCTGTCTCCGTTAACGGGCCTGCTGGCGTCATCGAACTGCGGCGGGCCGTTCGGTCTCAGCCTGAAAAAGGCGGGGTACGACGCGCTGGTGATCAGGGGCAAGTCGGAGAAGCCGGTGTGGATCGAGATCACCGAGGAAGACGTCCTTTTCCACGATGCGCAGGGCCTCTGGGGGAAAACGACAAGCGAAACGCAGGATGCGCTCGGGGCGGATCGAGGCAAGATCGTGATTGGCCCGGCGGGCGAGCACCTGGTGCGTTATGCGTGTGTGCTCAGCGGGGAACGGACGGCCGGCCGCGCGGGAGTCGGCGCGGTGATGGGATCGAAAAACCTCAAAGCGGTCACCGCGACGGGCAAAAAGCAGGTCGAGGTTCATGATCGCGCCAGGATGAAGAAGGTTTTTGGCGCCTGGATAAAACTGCTCAAGGGTCATCCGCTCACGGGCGAGGCTATGCCGAAGTACGGCACGGGATTTCTGCTTCGCTTGATGAACGAGCACCACTTGCTCGCTACGCGGAATTTCAAGCACGGGCAGTTCAAGGATTTTGACATGGTCTCGGGCCAGACGCTGGCGGAGACGCGCCTGATCAAGAACGTGGGTTGCCAGACGTGTCCGATCCACTGCGGCCGAATCGTGGAAGTTAACGGCAAACAGGTCAAAGGGCCGGAGTTGGAGACGCTCGGGCTGTTGGGGCCGAACCTCGAGAATAGCAGTCTCGACGCGATTATAGCGTGGAACTACCAGTTGGACGAATTAGGCATGGACACCATGAGCACGGGCGGGACGATCGCGTTTGCCATGGAACTCCAGGAGAAAGGCCTTTGGGATTCGGGGCTTCATTTCGGCGAGATCGCCAATCTGCCGCAGTTGTTCGAGCATATTGCGTATCGCCGGGGGATCGGCGATTTGCTGGCGGAAGGCACGAAACGGTTGGCGGCGCGTTTCGGCGGCGAGGCGTTCGCGATCAACGTCAAAGGCCTTGAGTTGGCTGCGTACGAACCGCGGGGCGCGGTAGGCCAGGGGTTGGGTTACGCGACGGCAAATCGGGGGGGCTGCCATTTGAACTCTGGGTACTTGGTGCTCATGGAGGGCTTGGGCCTGCAGATGGACCCGCATACGCCCAGGGGGAAGGCGGCGTTCACCATCCTCAATCAAAACCTGATGGAGGGCGTAAGCGCGTCGGGCAACTGTTTGTTCTCGCTGTTCACGTTCTATCCCGGCTGGCTGATCACGCACCAGCACACAAGAGTCGCCAAGACGGTGAACGCCTTGCTTCCATACTTTGGGGGATCGACCAACATGTTGAACAAGGCGCCCGGCAAGCTGGTCCCGATTCATATGCCCGGGCTTCCACAAACCAAGGCGTTGAGCGCGATCACCGGCTGGCGCATTACGATGGGCGCACTCAAGGACATCGGCGAGCGGGGATTCAACCTCGAGCGTATGTTCAACCTCCGGATGGGCTTGACCGCGATGGACGACGCCCTGCCCAGACGGCTGACCCACGAACCTCAGGTGCCCGATGACCCCAAGTCAGTCGTGCCGCTCGAGGCGATGAAGAAAGAGTATTACGCGATCCGCGGCTGGGACGCCTCCTCCGGCGCACCTGGCGATAAGAAGAAAAAGCGGCTGGGCCTTGAATAAAGACGCCGATTTATAAAGAGTGCATGAGGTTTCTTACCTGCTTTACACAGGGGAAACCACCGCCGCGCGGTGTCCCGGGCTTCCTGACTTTCCTACTTGCCGGATCTTGGCGCAACTGATATAGTCTGGACACAAGTTCCCGCAGTTGGGATTGGAAAACCACAGGAGGCGCGTCGTGCAAGAGGTTGCTGTCAGAAACCCCAGGACGGGCGCCCCGCTCTACGTCCTCAATGAATATTCGGACGCGGAAGTCGCCGCCGTCTACGACCGCGCTCAAAAAGCGTCCGACCGGCTCCGCGCAATGTCGGTGCGCCAGCGGCTCGATGAAGCTCTCAAGCTCAAACACGCCATCCTTAAAAACCGCGAGAAAATGATTGACCGGATCTGCGAGGAGACCGGCAAGACCCGGTTAGATGCCCTGATGACCGAGATTTTCCCCGCACTCGGCATCATCGACTACTACGACAAAAACGCCGAGAAGTTCCTGCGCGACCAGAAGGTCAAGACGCCCATCGCCCTGTTTCCCAAGAAATCCCGCATCTATTACGAGCCGCTTGGCACGGTCCTGATCATTTCGCCGTGGAATTACCCGTTCAGCCTCAGTTTCCCGCCGGCGATATGCGCGTTTATCGCCGGGAACGCGGTCATTATGAAGCCGTCGAGCTACGCGCCGCTGCGGGGCGTATACGAAGACATGGTCGAGACGGCGGGGTTCATCAAGGACGCCTTCCAGGTCGTCTACGGCAGTCGAATCACCGGACACAAGCTCATCGAAGCCAAACCCAAAAAAATCTTCTTCACCGGCAGCGTCGGCGCGGGAAAGAAAGTGATGGCCCAGGCCGCCGATCACCTCATCCCGGTCGAACTCGAACTCGGCGGAAAAGACCCCATGATCGTGTTCGACGACGTCAACATCGAGCGCACGGTCAACGGGGCATTGTGGGGCGGGTTCGTCAACAGCGGCCAGACCTGCACGTCTGTCGAGCGTCTCTACGTCCAGGAAGGCATCTACGACCCGTTCGTCACCGTCTTGAAAGAGAAACTCGCCAAACTCTCGACACACGCCACATCCAACCGCCCGGACGAGGGCGACATCGATATGGGTTGCATGACAGCCGAATTCCAAATCAAAACCGTAGAGGACCAGATCGCCGAGGCCAGAACACGCGGCGCAAACATCATCGCCGGCGGGGCCCGCAAGGAAAACACCCACCTGTTCGCCCCCACGCTGATCGAAAACGTCGACCCATCGATGAAGGTCCAGCACGAGGAAACGTTCGGCCCCGTCATCACCATCACCAAGTTCAAAACCGAACAGGACGCCATCCGCCTCGGCAACGACTCGCCCTACGGCCTCAGCGCCAGCGTCTGGTCGGCCGACCTCGCGCGGGCCGACCGCGTCGCGCGGGCGCTCGTAACCGGGAACGTGTCCATCAACAACGTGCTGGCCACCCAGGGTAACAGCGGCCTCCCGTTTGGCGGCGTCAAGGACAGCGGGTTCGGCCGGTACAAAGGGCCGTTCGGCCTCCACTCGTTCTCCAACATCAAGTCCATCCTCATTGATAAGCAAAACAACAAAATCGAACTGAACTGGTACCCGTATTCAAAAGAAAAATACGGGCTGTTCTCGCAGTTGCTCGACGCGATGTTCGGGGGCGGGGCGCTCGGGCTGCTCAAAACGGTTATGATCGCGACCAAGCTCGAGTCCCTGTGCAAAAAACGCAGGCTGTAACTCTCAGGCTGTAACTCTTAAGAAGCAGTGCGGCCGGTTCGGTGCGGTCGCGCTCCCGCGCGGCCGTGTGGTGGCGGTTTAAGACAAGGACGCTGCATGAAAAGTAGCGGTCGAGCAGGAGCTCGACCCCACCGATCTGCGGGTAGCAGCTCGAACTGGAGGAATGGACTATGGGCGATAAAGCCGTGTTAATGACGGGGCCGGCCGGTTTCATCGGCAAGAACATCCTGGCCCACTATCTCCAACAAGACTGCGACCTCTACCTCGTCGAGACGGCCAAGGCCTGCCCACGCCTCCAGGCGCACGTGGATGCGGCCGTACCCGACGCCGGCCGGCGCGCCCGCATCAAGGTGATCGCCGGAGATATCAAGCTGCCCTACCTGGGCCTCGATGGCCCGTTGCGCGACGAAGTCAAACAGCGCGTCACCCACGCAATTCATCTCGCCGCCCTCTACGACCTCGCCATCCCGCGCGGCATCGCCATGCAGGTCAATGTCGAGGGGACGCGCCACGTGATGGAGTTCATCGCCACGTTCAAGAACTTCCAGCGGCTCGCCTACGCCAGCACCGTCGCCATCAGTGGCACCTACACGGGCCTCTACACGGAAAACGATTTCGACAAGGGACAGGCCTTCAAGAACTTTTATGAAGAAACGAAATTCCTCGCCGAAAAAGAGGTGCGCGGCGCATGGAAAGACATTCCCGTGTTCATTTTCCGGCCCAGCATCATCGTCGGTCATTCCAAGACGGGCGTGATCGAAAAAATCGACGGGCCCTACTACTCGCTCGTGATGATCCGCCGCGGCATGAACCGCATCGGACCCAACGCCGGCGCCAAATGCCACATCGCGCCCGTCGACTACGTCGCGGACGGCGTGTGCGCCCTGCTCGATCAGTGCGGTAACCCCGGCACGGTGTACTGCCTCGGCGACCCCAATCCTATGACGTACAACGAGTTTTTCGACCTGGTCTGCACGCGCTGGGGAAAAGGCAAGGTGTTGTTGCGGGTGCCGCCGGCCCTGATGTCGCCCATGATGCGGATCCCGCTGATGCAGAAACTGTGCGGGGTCCCGTTCGAGGCGTTCCAGTACGCCGACCTCCGCGTCGAGTACGGCACCGAAAACGCAACCGCCGCGCTGGTCCCGCTCGGGATCTCCTGCCCGCCGGTCACGGCGTACGTGGACGTCATGATCCAATATTTCGACCAGCACTATAACGACCCGGCGATCCGCCGCGGCGTCAAAGGCCTGCTGTAGAGGAAATATACGCTCAAGAAGCAAAGCTAAAGCAGTGACAAAAGTCGCGCTAAAGCGCGCTTTCATGTGGGTAATAAGCCAAGATCACCCCGTCTAAAGACGGGTGCAAAGAGGAGCACGCTGAAGCATACTAAGTCATTGAACTGGCCCGTAATGCCCTTGAGTCAGCAGACGTGGGCGCCAAGTTTTAGCCTGCTTTAGCAGGCTCCTCTTTGGACCCGCCTTTAGGCGGGGTGGTAGTGGCTTGACCTTTTTCGACAGCGCGCTTTAGCGTGACTTCAAGACAGCTTTAGCAACAAGCTTGCAGTTTGATGCACCTGGAACATGGGGAGAAGGATTCTATCTATGCGCAACCTTGCCGTTGTCTTTTTGACTTTGTTTTTGGTCGCCTCCGCCTGGGCCGACGACGAGTCGTGGCGGCTGCCCATGGCGGAAAAAGAGAAGATCCTCGAGACAAACATCCAGCAAAAACACAATATGCTCGGCCTGTACCCGTCGCAGATCGAGATCCCATTAGACGGCGGCCCCGCCGATTATTCGACGCGGTCGTATCAGAACGTGGCCCATGCCGTCTGCTGGACGTCCAACTATCTGGCGGGCGCGTCGTACCGGTACGCGCACCTGAAAAAAGCCAAGGCGCCAAAAAAAGACGTGTCCAAGGCGCTGGCCCGGGCCGACGAGATTTTCGAGGCCGTGTACCGGTGCCAACTGGTCACGGGCATCCGCGGGTTGCAGGCGCGCGGATACCAGTTCGGCCACGGCGAATCATACGAAGAACGGTGGGGCGACCGGACCAGCGACGTGTGGCTGCAGGGCGCGGGCGAGTACAGGAACCTGCGGTGGCGCGGCGATCCCAGCCACCACAATTACAGCGACTCGATCCACGGGCTCGGCCAGTACTACGACCTCGCCGCCCAAGGCTCGCAAAAAGATCGGGCGCGCGAAGCCATCGACGCACTCGTCGGCTATTGGGTGGACAACGATTTCAAGATCAAACACATCGATGGCAAGCGGTACACGGCCCTCCTCGGTTTCACCGACGGCAAAACGCTCAACACCCGAATCATGATGGCCATTGCCGGGGCAAAAGTCGCACACCACGCCACGGGCAACCCCAAATACGACGAGACCTACCAGAAACTGATCAACCAGTACGGCGTCCGCGGGTTGAAATCCTTCAAAGTCGGCAAAGGTTTCGACGACGCCGAACACGTGTTCTGCCATCTCGAAAACCTGTTCCGGATCGAGGACGACCCGGAACTGCTGGCGGCGTATCGCGTCGTGCTCGACGCGCTGTGGGCAAACCATAACGACGACGCCCAAAGCCTGTTCACCTACATCTACATGAGCCTCACGCCCGACGCGCCCAACCGCGAACAAGCTCTCCGCGACGCCCATTTCCGACTCCAGACCTGGCCCACCGACATGCTGATCCGGCCGACCATGTCGAGCCTGCGCACCGACCTGTCCCACCCCCTGCCGACCTACGCCGCCGCATGGGACAACGAGTACCACTGGAAAGGCAACCTGTTGCGGCGCGACGGGTGGCTCAGCCGCATCGTCACCGGCGTCGCCGTACCCGCCGAAGACCCGATGGTCATCTACGCCATCGACCAGCAGGGCGACGTCTACCAGTCGCGCGACGGTGGGGCGACAGCCGCGCAATGGTTTCCCATCAACACCACGCTGCCCTCGCCCGCCCGCGCCATCGCCTCGGGGCCGCGCGTCCGGATGGTATTCGCCACGTGCGACGACGGGTTCTACGCCTCCCTGACGGGCGGCTTTAAATGGCAGCGGCTCAACGTGCCCGAGGAGGGCGGCAAACCAATCGAGATGGGCGTCGCCCAAGCCGTTCCCAAAGAAACCGAAATCAAAAGCAACCTGCCCAATCCCATCTACCTGTTCGCCGTCCGCGAGAACGCCGTCTACCAGTGTGTCTTCAAGTTCGATCGCGAATTCGACCGGAAGTGGGAGCTTCTCTCGGGCGGCCTTCCCCCACTCCCCAAACCCCGGTCATCCACCCTGTTTAAGCCGGGCGACAACGGCGTCCTCCGCAGCACCGACGGCGGCGCCACCTGGGAAGTCGCCGCAAACGGGCTCGACATACCCGTCGCACGCACCGTGTTCACCTCGCCCAGCACCGATTGGGTGTTCGCCGGCACCCCCGCCGGCCTCTACATCTCCCAGGACGGCGGCGACTCCTGGCGGTCCGGCAACCTCGTGCTCCAGTTCAAGAAAAACGAGCGGTACGACCTCGGCGGCGCCGCCTACATCGATGCCTACTGGCGCGCCCTCTACTACGGCCTGCTCGACGAAGCCCAAGTACGTGCGAAGTTATAAGTGCGAAGTGCGAAGTTCACAGTATTTATCCGTCCGATCCGTCGGATCCGTCAGATCCCTCATAGGGCCCCTCTGCCAGCTTGTCGCTCAAGTTCGCACGGTCAACTTCGCACTCAGCACTTCGCACCGGCTTATGCACAGGCCGTGCGGTTTATGGTTTAAATGGGGACAGTCACCGTTTATTTGCCATCATTTATTCAACCGTTTATAGTACACGTGATGGCCACATAAATACTGTCACTATTTATCCTATTTACCCAAGGGTAGTACTGAGGCTTCAATCGTTTCGGGCCACTGTCAGGGTGTGCTGGCTTCTATGCTTCCCCGTGGTTAACGCGAAGATAAGCAAGACGAGCGCCGTCAACAGCAGGTCGTCCGGAATCCCACGCCCCTGTGAGCTTGTGTCGAGGGTCGCACCAAAGCATCCCCCGCCTTCATCTGCGCCACCGCCCCATGTCACAAGAACGGCTTGCTGCACGTTGCCGTACTCGCCCTCGCCGACCATGGCGCCTTCCTCGTTTAGGTCGATCATGTTCCGCAGTGTCCAACCCGAGTTGGGGTCTATGAGGTCGTTCAGGTCCCGCATTCCGTGTTCCTCGTCCCAAAGAAAGGCATGGACCTCATCGGACGTGGTCACGCTTTGCCCGACGACTTGGCCCGCGTCGTTGATGCCCTGGGCGGCAGTGCTATTTCCACCGAGGCTGCCGAGGTTCTGCATGCTGTTCACGGGGTCCCATAGAAAGGTATGGATCTCTGCGAAGGAGGTCATGCTAGAGACAACGACTAGGCCCGCGTTGTTGATGGCCCAGGCAAAGCTCATTTCCCCACCGACAGTGCCGAGGTCCCGCATTCCGTGTTCCTCGTCCCAAAGAAAGGCATGCATCTCATCGGACGTGGTCTCGCTTTGCCCGACGACTTGGCCCGCGTTGTTGATACCTATGGCCACGCTCGTTTCCCCACCGAGCGTGCCGAGGTCCCGCATTCCGTGTTCCTCGTCCCAAAGAAAGGCATGCATCTCATCGGAGGTGGTCTCGCTTTGCCCGACGACTTGGCCCGCGTCGTTGATGCCGCAGGCCACGCTCGTTTCCCCACCGAGCGTGCCGAGGTCCCGCATTCGGTGTTCCTCGTCCCAAAGAAAGGCATGGAGCTCATCGGACATGGTGTCGCTTGCCCCGACGACTTGGCCCGCGTTGTTGATACCCATGGCCACGCTGTCGAGGACGCTCAGGTCCCGCATGCCGTTCACGGGGTCCCAAAGAAAGGCATGGTTATCGTCGGACGTGGTGTCGCTCCATCCGACGACTTGCCCCGCGTCGTTTATGCCATAGGGTCGGGAGCGGCCTTGGGCGCCGACCAAGCTGCCCAAGCCGAGGACCGTTGCCGTTCCCATCGGTTTCGGCATTACGCCGTCTCTCGGCGCCATGCTTGCATCCTGGACGATCCCAAGCGGCAAAAGCATTGCTAGTAAACATACGCACCCGGGAACCGCCAAGCTTTTCCAAATGATCTTGTTGAGTTTCCCCATAACCGTTTCTCTCCAGGAATTAGTTCTGGTAATATCCCCTGCCGATATCGGCCGTATTGTGCCAACTCTGTTAGGAACACTCAACTTCTTCGGGCAGGCGCTTTAGACCACCCCGATGTCGCCGCATTCGCCGTCGGCGTGGAACTTCGAGTCCGCCAACGGCAACGGGTCCTCGAACAGCCGTGGCGTTAATGGTGCAGTCACCGTTTATTTAACCGTTTATTCAACCGTTTCTAGTACACGTGACGGCCAAATGAATACTGTCCTTACTTAGCCCAGACGTCTGACCTTATGCCTTCTCAACGGACTCCGGGCTCGCCTCGTGCGGCGAGCGTTTCTTGTTCTCGGACTGGTCTCAGGCAATCAGTTCTTTTGCGTGAGCGTGGATTCTCTCGATGGCATCCGCGATGTCGTCCATAAAATTGTAAAATTGGTAAAATTGGAAAATTGGAAAATTGGGAAAATTGGGGACAGTGGAGCTGGTGAAAAAGTCCCCAATCAGCCCTTTATGTCGGCAAGCTTCGAAATGGGCATGCTGGAAACACACGACTTACAGAGTGCCGGAAGGGGTGTATCGTTGTCGGCATCGGCTTTTTCACCAGTTCCACTGTCCCCAATTTTCCAATTTTCCCCTTGTCACATTGGACACGAACATCAGAACGTCCATTCATGTTTAACCTCTTCACACTCTGTAGCCAGAAGTTCCCGTTGAATCCGATGCCAAAGTGGCCGAAGTTCCCCGCTTAATCGATAAGGAGAAAGATCGGAATGAAGCGTAAAGTAATGAGCAAGTCTCGCTAACTCTTCGGGCAATAAACCGTGGTCTGCGTGTTCAAACGCGGCAGAATGATGATACAGTAGGAATACGATCTCATTCGATGTGCCTTTAGTCGCCTGACGTATTCGAAATATGAATTCGAGATACTCCTGCGGCGCATTCCGGCGGGATGTGTTGTCAGGCCAACCCTCGAAAATGTCGACGACCGCAACAATGCGGGTATCGGGCTCACACATGTACAATCGGATATGGTGGAATGCACGGTCTATGTCCTCACCCTCTGCGACCTTGCAGCCTAAAGCGGAAAGAGAATCTCCCAACTCCCGCCATGCAAACCCGTGGATCGGGAAAAAGGAGACAAACAAGACGTGCTTGCCTGTGATTCCCGGCCATATCAGCCTATCCACATTCCGCTGGTAGTCGCCTTGCCGAAAGTCAATCCAGCTACGGTCTTTCAGAAAGCCCGGCAATTCTGTTGGCCCAAAAAGAAGTGGGATGAGTTGCATTTCGCCTGCATTGCTGAGAGACAGCGCCCGGTAATATTCATTCTTGACCCATTGAGATGCCATGCTGTCCGGCGTCACGATCAGCCCCACCGCACGACTTGAAGCAAGACCTCTTTCAAGAGCTTCGGCGAATAGGTCGCCAGGCCGAATCTCGTCTTCATCTAGCCAAACGCGGACACCTCTTGACTCCAGAGCATTGCGCAATCGTTCCGCCTCAAACCTGTCTGTGTGTCGATACGATATGAAGATGTCGAAAGGCCGGAGGAGACGCCAGTGTATTTTGTTTTTGCCCATAAAGGATACTCTCAGATTTTTGGCCTAACAGTGACGGCCCGGAGCGTTCCGTGGCTTATCCCGCGTCCAGCCGCGTGCCGTTACGACCCAGGGGGTAAGCTTCAGGCAATCAGTTCTTTTGCGTGAGCGTGGATTCTCTCGATGGCATCCGCGATGTCGTCCATGTCGCTGCGGGGACCGAGCAGCATGTTCTGCGTGAACCAGACGCCCTGGGTGCACAGCCGGTCGTTTTCCGGACACGCCATTCGCGCGAAGTACGCGTCGATTGTATCCTTGCCATAGACGTTCACGAAGCCCCGGGAGTACAGCGCTTCTTTCATGAAGGGCTGCTCGTTTAGTGGCGTGTAACCGGGCGAATTGGGGATGCCTTCGGCGCTGAGGGCCTTTCGGAACTGGTCGCGGGAAAGGCCCGCAAATGACTCGGGGTCGTATCGAAACATATACAAATGGTAGGCGTTGCGGGTGGTGCCCTCGTAGCCTTTGGCGGGATGGATGCCCGGAATGGCTTCGAGCCGTTTTGTGAGGTGAGCGGCGTTCTGCTCGCGGATCTGGCTTTGCGCTTCAACCCGCGGCAGTTGCTCGAGAAGCAGCGCACCCTGAAATTCGGTCATGCGCAGATTCGAGCCGTTTCGAACGTAGCCGTAGCCGCTTTTAGCGCCCCAGGGCCGGCCGTTGGTGTGGAACGAGCCGGCGCGCTCGATGAGGTCTTCTCTATCGGTCATGAGTGCGCCGCCCTCCCCGGAGCACAGATTCTTGGTGACCTGGAAACTGAAACAGCCCGTGTCGCCCAGGCTTCCCACGCGTTTCCCGCGCCATTCGGCGAAGTGCGATTGGCACGCGTCTTCGATGACGGGCACGTTGCGCTTCTTGGAAACGGCCAGCAGGGTGTCCATGTCGACTACGTTGCCGCCGAGGTGAACGGGCAAGATGGCGCGCGTCCGTTCCGTAATCGCGCCCTCCACTTTTGTGGCATCCATCTGAAACGTCTCGGGGTCCGTGTCCACGAATACGGGCAAGGCATACTGCAACAACACGGCGTTGATCGTGGCGACAAACGTGTACGGCGGAACCAGGACCTCGTCACCCGGGCCAACGCGCAGGGCGTTGAGCGAGGCAATCAAGGCGCTGGTGCCATTGGCTACGGCGAGACAGAACTTGGCGCCGATCGTCTTTGCGTATTCGGCCTCGAACCGTTCGACGTAGTCGCCGTTCAGCCGGCACCACCCGCGTTTTTTCAGGACCTCTTGCCATGCTTGTTCGTGCCGCTCGTCTATCTGGGGCCAACTCGGAAATGGTCCCTTGTGTGTGGGCTCGCCGCCAAGCAAAGCCGGTTTCGATGAAGCTGTGGCCTCGGCCCCATTTGCGCTCCCTTCGATCATTGCCAGCGACGCCGCGCCGCCCGCGCTGGCCTGGAGGAATGCACGCCGCCCCATTTGCTTTTTTGACATAGTCCGTACCTCCCTCAACGTGGTTCAGTCTTTTTGCGTTGCCTCTTATTCTCAGGCTGCCAATCTCGTAGGTGTTTTGCCACGGCAGCGACCGTATCCAGCCAAATGCCGTGGTCCGGCTCGCGTGCATACTCACAAACCGCCCGAAGCGTATCACAACGGGTTACCTGGCGAGCGTCCTCATTGCCTGCGTCGTGGCCGGCCAGGACAAGCCAGGCGCCGTCGGCGCGCGCCTTGTCGATGAGGCCCAATATCGTGGTGAAATCCTGGCGGTCAAACGAGACGCCATTCAACTGGGCCAGATCGCAGACAGCGGGCGCGTTGTGCCATTCGCTCGGAAAACCCCGGCCCGCCAGAAAATGCCTGGCCACGAGCGGTACGTAGCTCCGCACGCCCTTGCCGCGCCCCACAAACGTGTTGCCGCAGGGGTAGGCGAACGTAACCGGAACCACGCCGCAGGCCGTTTCCACCCGCCGGTTGCATTCAAGCATTTCCTTTTCCATGTCATCGAGGGTGTAGTTCTCGAGCGCATTGCCCCGGGAAAACTCGAAATTGCCGCTGCACGGGTGGCTCACCGTGTGGTTGCCCAATTCGTGGCCGGCCGAAGCCACCGCCCGCCAGTCGTCCACCCGTTTTTCAAGGTTGTCCGGGCACACGTAGAACGTCGCTTTCACCCCGTAATCCTCGAGCAGTGGAAACGCCACGTCGACCTGCGACGGACGCGCGTCGTCGAAACTCATGCTGACCGCCATCCGCTTGCCTGCGGGCCACGTGAAGCCCGGCCGGATAGTTGATTCATGCGCTTTTGGCTTGCCCGACTCAAGCATGTTGGAGACGTCCCCGGTGCTGCGCGTGCGATATCCACCGGCTCCCACATCGCTGCGGTCGTCGGCACCGGCCTTTCCCGGTCCCGCTGCCAACGCCGTGACAGCCACCGCGGCCTCAAGAAAGTTCCGGCGTGTCACCGAGTCCATCGCAATACGCATCCTTCCGGGAAGTCCAGCTTTTACCTCTGTCTTACTTACGTTTATCCATTATACGGTATCCAATGGACCAGGCAAGGCCAAACGCCACGCCAAACGTCACGCCAAATGCCACTCCGAAGACTAGCATCTCCATTATATTCTCCAATTAGCCATCTCCTTGGCCAGCGGGCCGCTCCACACGAGTCCTGACAAGTTATACTGCGGGCAACCGGACGCCAGATCAAGATCGTCGGTTTACTTAATATGGCTACTATACAGCACGACCGAATTTTCGCACCTTCCTGCAGGCTCGGCATCTGTAGGTCCGGAATTATTCCGGACCCACATCCAGCAAAAATTATGTCCTCATATATAGTAGAAGAATGCACCCAATATTGTACACCAACCGATGCCCGGGTGCCCCGCATTCGGCTCGGGTGACAAAATCAAGGCGCCGTTGCATCAGATCACAGACCGCTTCCCATGCCACGGTGACTGCTCCTCGACTTTCGGGTGGGACCCTAAGACGGGCGGTGGGTGCCTGTTTTGCCGTATCCGAGGCGCGCCAGGGGTTTGTGCAGTACTTGCGGCCTTTTCCCAATGCCAAAAACCGCGGAATGTGTCATTCTCTGTGCCATTTTTCGGCAATCACGGAACGCGATTCAGCGGCCAGGGCGTCCATTCATTTGGGAAATGACTAACGGTTTGCGCGTCAGCGGCGAAGTCCGGTACATGCGCTGGTTAGGCCGGGGCTGTTAGTTCTGCTTCAGGTCCACAGCGGTCCGGTCGGCAACAAACTCTGACAGTTCCGCAAGGGCCAACTCATTGCGTAGCACGCGCTCGCGTAGGCGGAGTTCTGAAGATTCAATACGGGTGCAAATAACGCATACGCCAACCACGATCAATCCAGCCAGATCGCCGCTAGTCACAGGTCTTCCGGCGATCATCGCAGCACATATCCAGAAGACCACAAATCCAAGCGCAGCGTAGATCATGAAGGACGTGCTGCGAAGACGCAGCGCACCTTTCTTCAGCACCATTGAGCAGAAAACGAGGAGCCCGCACCCGAATAGAAAGCAAAACGCAAGGCCTACAAGCTTGTGCCCTGGAATTTGACTGAAGGCGTCATACCGTGTAAGGCCCCAGATCGCGACCCCGAGTAACACCAACCCTACAGGTATACACCAGAAAGCTAGGAATGGTCGCTCCCACGCCTTGAGCGGCCGTTCTTTTGTGTGGATGATCTTTTCTCGGATCCTATCTTTCAGATCTTCAGGATACGGCTCCAATTCCAGGACTTTATCTCTGAGTTCACGGTCACTCATTGCATTTGCCCTCCTTCTTCAACACGTCACGAAGTGCTTTCTTCGCGTAGTGGATTCTTGATTTGACAGTCCCAAGGGGAACACCCGTTATGTTGCCCACTTCCTCCACCGAGAAACCCTCAAGGAAATGCAGTATCAGGCACTCGCTATGCGGTGGACTTAGCTGCCTCAGCCCCCAATGGAGTTCCTCCGCATTCAGCGTCGAGGAAAGATCTTTCACGTTCGCACCCGCTACATCCGCGACCGATCCGTTTTCTGATAGGGGCTCGAACAAAGGCGTCTTGCGAAAGTGATTTAACACGTGAGTTCGGGCCACTTTGTATAGCCATGCTGGAAAGGCAGCGGGATCACGCACTGCGCCCACTTTTCGAACGACGTTGAGCCATACATCTTGAGTCGCGTCTTTGGCCTCGTCTTCCGTGTTCACGAGACGGCGCACATAGTAGTAAAGCGGTTGCTCCCAAAGCTCGACAAGTTTCTCGAAAGCCCCAGACTCGCCCCTTCGATGCTGAAGAAGCAGAAGCTCGCTTTCAATCAATGCTCTGCGTGAAGCCATGTGCCATCCATCCTACGGTGTTCACTATAAAGGACACGGCGAAACGGGAAAAAGTTCAACGCTACATAGATTGCATCTCCGGATACGGTTATCCGGGATTTCCCATATGGACCCGCCTGCGACAGCCACGCCCCGGGCATAACGGCAGAACTCAGCGACGCAGGCGGCCCAGCGCGTCCACATTGGCTACTGACGTGGCCCGCCCGTGTTCGCTCCAGTGACTTTGTTAGAATCTTTGTTCGCGACATCTGCGCGCGCCGCGTAGAGGTTGGATGAATGTCGCGACAAAGATTCTGAATGCGGCTTCTTAGCCGCCTTAGGCGTCGTTCCGCACGTTTGTTTACCATCGCTCCCAGGAACACAATATTGAGCTCGACTCGCCGAAAAGCAGGCTGGCGTAGGTTCTGGTAATGAATAGCCCATAGCCCTGATTAAACGAAGAAAAGCGCGCTAGATAGAACTTAACGTATGTCTTGAACCGATGCAGCGTTGACGGATGGCTCTCTGGTGCGAGGGTCGGATCGATTCAAGGCAGGTCCGGTCAAGGTGGCCTACGAAGGTTATCTGCAACTTCTGCCGGGTCCAGTTCATCACGTAAATCAGTTTCAACCACACGATGACGTTTTATGGCGGATTGCTCCTTCATTTCAGCGGTATTGCACCAATCGGTGGGGTGGTACCCCTAAGAGGGCCGCTGAACGCCTGCTTTGCCCTATCCGAGGCGCGCCAGGGGTTTGTGCAGTACTTGCGGCCTTTTCCCAATGCCAAAAGTCGCGGAATGTGTCATTCTCTGTGCGATTTTTCGGCAATCACCGAACGCGATTCAGCGGCCATGGCGCCCATTCATTTGGGAACTGACTAACGGCATCCATCAGGCGCGCCATTCGGCGTCGCCTGCATGGAATTGTTCGACAGTCTCTACTTCTTGATGAAACCATGGCTGGTCAAGAGAAGGTCTTCATCTTGGATGAGGCCAATCCCTGGAGCGTAGGTTTTGAACTCCTTCTCCGAGGGCTTCAGGGCGGAGCCTTCCTGTGTTTTCAGACATTTGTCAAAGGTGCCGGCCGGGGTTTTGAGCCTCTCGTTGAGACTAATGACCTCGGCTCGGTCCATGGCGATGCCGGGGGCAATCTCCTGAAAATACTTCATCCCCACGCTGGGTGAACCCGGCATGATGAGGCCGGGCCTGGCATCTGACACACCCGCTCGCCACGCCCCGCCATGGCCAGTCACTTGGCCCTTCTTGTAATCATTCACGTCTTCACCAAAGTAGAATACGTCTTTCGTATCCTTGCAAATGGCAAAGAAGTTTCTTGAGACCTCGATCAGTTCTCCGTTCTCCCATTCACGTTCCTCAACCACACGGGTCTCGACGCCATCGACATCCACGGTCTCGTCCAGAACGGTAATAACCAGTTTCGCGTCTTCGCTTGCGAAGGCGAGTTGGAAGCCCGGCTCCAGAATGAAATAGGGATTTGTTCCTTTGGACAGAAGTGTCCTCTTTGACAGGTTGAATTCTTTTTGCCACGGCCGCTTATTGGAATCACGGTCAACTTCTCGTGAAGCCACCTCTTTCTTCTCGATAATCTTTCCCTCTGGTGAAACTTCGACCTCGTACAATTTTCCGCCCGAACGGATATCCACATCATATTGCCCAACGTCCTTGCCTTCGATTTCCTTCTCAACGCCGGCGATTTCTCCCTTGGGAAATGCATCTTTAAGAGCGTTTCTGACAACGTCTGGCAGCTCGGAGATCGATAGAGACAGCTTTGCCTCTGTCGGAGAAGTCTGTCTGACAGAACTGGGCTGATCCGCGGCCGGCCCCTGTCCACGCGCATATCCTGCGAACAAAATGATGTTTGTGATTCCTAATGCGGCGACTACTATCGTTGCCTTCTTCATGTCTCTCTCCTCTTGTCGAACGTTCTGCGCGTCAGCGGCGAAGTCCGCTGCATGCGGTGGTTAGGCATGACAACCTAATAAGGTGACTCAACTTCGCCACAGGCGTACAAGACTGACCGGAAAGTCCAGCTTTTACCTCTGTCTTACGTGCGTTTATCCATTATACGGTATACAACGGACCAGGCAAGGCCAAACGTCACGCCAAACGCCACGCCAAATGCCACGCCGAAGATTATAATCTCCATTATATTCTCCATTAGGCATCTCCTTTTCATATTCGTTTAATGTCCCCCGTTTTGTGTAATGTCCGGTGAAACCATGGGGACACTAGCCTTAGTTCTCTATTCCTTCAAAGCCACGTGCAGATGAGTTGAGTGTGCTCTAGCCGCGGTACCAGCCCAGGATCAATGCCCAAATGGCTCCGAGGACGCCGAAAATAAGACCGATTACCAACATCTTCTTAAACCGGCCGTGTGTCAGCGCCTTCCGGCGGGCTTGGTATAGCGTACAGAAGGCTGCACTCCCAATGGCCAAGGCCAGTAAGTCAATAGGGGCCTCCTGACGAACGTAGACCCGGTAGCAACCATCATACAGGACTCCGACATAGAGCAAGAACCAGCCCCATCGGTAGCTGGCGTTCTCGACCGCCACCGTACGCTCATCACTTTCCACTTCGGGAGTAGCACTCATGCTGTTTCTCCTTTCAGGAAGAACAGTTCATCCACCCGTTTCTCCAGTTGTTTGGCAAGGAGGAAAACCAGCAGGCCTGACGGACAATATAGGCCCGTCTCAACGGCACTAATGGTTTGACGCGTCACGCCCACGAGGCTGGCGAGTTGTTCTTGCGAGAGCCCGCGCTCTGCGCGTGCGACTTTCAAACGGTTGCCAAGTGTCTGGGTTGCCATCAGGTCGACCTCCATTGATGACATTGTATAGTATGCTTGGCAGAATGTCAAGTATAAAAGGCAAATCGCCAAGACAAACAGGCATATCGGCGGGGGTAAAGGGCGTAAAGAGGGCCATGTGAAGCGAAATCCCGCCTCGATCAGCCGCTGCAATAAACAGAATAAACGGCGACTGTGGAGCTGGTGAAAAAGCCCACAATCAGCCCTTTATTTCGGCAAGCTTCGAAATGGGCACGTTGGAAACACACGACTTACCGATGGGCGGAGCGGGTGTATCCTTGTCCACATCGACTTTTTCACCAGCTCCACTGTCACCGTTTACACGGACCTTCGTGGTGGTACCAGGCAGATCGGCTCAACGTTCGGCGGTACTCCCAAGCGGCACCGACGCTTGCAGATCAGTACGTGCCAATAGGTACGAGTTTTCAGGAAGGGCAGAATCGTTAGAAACGCCAGCGGAGGGCGGTGGTAAAGATCGTTTCAGTTTTGTCGACGCCTGGGGCGCCCGGATCACTGTCATATTCGGTTTGTAAGTTCAGGTGGAGATCGAGCGACTTTGTGACCGGTGTGCTGAAAGCGAGCGAATTAGTCAGGCGGAATTCGCCAAAACCATCGAGGGACGGCAGGATCGTCAACGTGTTTTTCAGTTCGGATTCTCTGAAAATGCGTTGTGCATAATCAGCCGACAAACGGGCGCTCCAGAGTTCTTTTTCACGGGTTTTGTCGGCCAAATCCGGGACCAGAATTCGATACGCGACGCCGGACCCGCCGAGCAGCGCGGTCCTGGAAAATCCGTGCGTCACTATCTCCGCCGCCAGATCCTGTATCTCCAGCAAACGGGCGTCCCATGCCGCGGCCCGGGCCGACCGGTACTCTCCGGGCCGGTAGTTGAGCCACCACTCGCGGGCATAGTCAATGCCGAACTCGGCTGACAAGCTGTGCCGCTCGCCCGTGATGAAGTCGTAACCGAGGCCGCCGCCGAGCGTCGTCCGGAGATGAAGTTGGCGAGGTTTGTCATGCTCTCCACTCGCCAACGAGAAGAGGTAAAGGCGCTTTCTTTTTGGGTAGAGCTTCCACTTGACCTCGCCAAACATGTGCTGCGTATTCAGAACGTCGTCCGCGGTGCCGTACGCGCCGCTGAGCTTAAGCGTGAGCGCATGCAGCGGTTTCTTCCGGAGGACCGTCAAATCCAATGTCGTGTCGAACGTATCCTTTGTGCCTGTTCTGAGTGTGACGCCGGAAGCCAGAGAACCACTCCATACCTTACGGGCGCGTTTGACGGTATCTTCAAGAGCCTCCTTGTCCATGGCCATATGCTCCACGGACTCCAGGTTGAAGGAGCGGGCGTTTTCCCCCGTGATGAGGTGCTGGCTATTGTCATACTGCAGAACACCGCTGACAGTTGTCCCGTCTTTCAGCCGCATGAATCTGGGGGTGTCCGTAGTGACACCGGTAACCGCCTCGAGCTGGATCTTGATTTCCCCCGCATAGGTGGTGTTCAGCAAAAGGGTGGATTCACCAACGTTCAGCAGCGTTCCGCTGATACGGTCGCCGTTCCTGAGGGCGATAACGTCAGCCAGGCAGGGAAAAGATCCCGTGCAAATCAGAAAGGCAACTGCCGATAAAGTACAAATACGTTTCATAATGCATATTATTGGTTCGGTTTCCCGTACAATAGACTTTCAGTCGCACCGCGTCAAGCTTCTACGCGCCGAGATCCGCGGAATAAAATGTATGTGGAGTAACGATTCCTCAGATTGGTATCCTGTCTCCTGACAGGAGAACCGCCATGGCCCACGTGATCGAGAACCCCCGTGCCTATCGTCAACTCCGGCAACAGATGGATCACGCGCCCACCGGCGTGCCGGACTCCCCGGCCATCATGCAGGTGCTGCGGATGCTTTTCTCACCGGAGGAAGCGGATTTTGCGCGGCGCATCCCCACTCAACCCGTATCGTTGACGGCGCTGTCGAGAAAGCTGGGCGAGGATCGGGCCGTTCTCGAGGCGCGGCTGAGCGATCTCGCCCTGCGCGGCCTTGTGATAGACGTCGAGCGGGGCGGCGAACGGTTCTTTGCATTGGCGCCCGTGCTCGGCGGCATCTTCGAATTCATCATGATGCGCGTTCGCGACGAATTGCCCCTCGAGAAACTCGCCCGTCTGTTCGATGATTACCTTTTCCACGACGAAGGTTTTGTGCGCCAGTCGTTCAACGGTTCGACCCAGTTTGGCCGCTCATTCGGGCGCGAGGAGGCCCTCCCCGGCGATCCTCATACCGAAGTGCTCGACTGGGAACGGGTCACCCACGTCATCGAAACTGCTTCGGACATAACAGTCGGCCTCTGCGCATGCCGCCACAACCGCAGCCACCTCGGGAAAGCCTGTGATCGCCCCCAGCGAACCTGCCTCTCACTTAACGGCGGTGCGCAGGCCATGCGGCACATGGAAATCGCAAACACCATTTCCGCAAAGGAAGCCATGAATATCGTGACGGAATGCAAGCAACTCGGCCTGGCCCAAACGGGCGACAATGTGCAGCGGGAAGTGACCTTCCTCTGCAACTGTTGCAGTTGCTGCTGCGTCCTGGTCAACGCCATTCGCACGTACAACATTCGCGCTGCCATCGTGCCCTCCAACTGGGCCATGGAAGTGGACGCCGACAGATGCAAAGGGTGCGGCCAATGCGCCGACGCCTGCTATACCGGGGCGATTCGTATGGGGGATCGCGAACAGGAACGAAAAGTCGCCGTGCCGGACCTCGATCTCTGCCTGGGCTGTGGCGTGTGCTATGGCGTCTGCAAGAATGGCGCCATCCGCATGAAACAACGCGAACGCCGGCCCCTCGTGCCGGAAACCGCCTTTGACAAAACCGTCATGATGGCCGTGGAACGCGGAAAGCTGGCCGACATTGTTTTCGAGAACCCGGAAACCCTGTCCCAGCGGGCCCTCGGCCGGATACTGAGCGTCCTCGAAAAATCCCCGCCCGGACAGGCCGCCCTTGCCGTCAACCCCCTGCGTTCACTTTACCTGAATGCCCTCCTCAAAAGGGCAAGGAAGTAACAACCGGCCCATTGTCCAACGCGAATGTGCGGACCATATCATCGCCTTCAGCGAAACTCGTCTGAGACGAATTCGCACCTCGTATGGCGTGCATTCATCATCATTCGCCATCTCCTGCTTGCGCTTCAAGTGATCGACCAAGTCTCACGGCGGCGATTCGGATCGCCGAGATGTCTTTTGCCAGTTCGTCGAAGAACGGCAACCCATCTTCCCCTTTGTATTTGAGTCCCACGTACTGACGGAGGGCCTGAAAGTCCCGGTCGCTGGGATAGCGAAGGGCCTGATACAGGTCGTTCAGCGTAAGGCCGTTGTCCCGGAGAAAGTCGCCGAGCAAGGCCGGGAGGCGTTGATCGTCAGTAAATTTCATGAAGAAGTCTATCAGTTCACTCTCGCCTGGGTAAGCGTGGGCGAACTGACGGCACAACCTGCTGATGCTGTGTTCCGGCTTGACGTTCTGATCAGGCGAGACGAGAAGAAAGCCTTTCGTCAGGAGTTCAATCCCGTGGTACAGATTGAACAGGAGCGGGATAATCAATGTGTGGTCGCTCCAGCGGATGCCCTCCGCATACTCCCCCTGCGCGATCTCCCCATCTTCCGAATCCTTTGTCATAAACCATTTGTTCCCCTGTGCAACGGTCTCGCGGGCGACGTTCTCGACGAGCATCAGGTACTCGAACGAGGTTGTCCAGAACGACAGCGCGAGGTCGTACCGATTTGGCTCACACATCGTTTCGTCTCCTTGGCCGACCCGGATGAAAGCCCGTCCACCGGGCTTCGCACAACCGTGTCCTCGCTTGTTCAGAACATGGGTGTTGCTCATGACTGCTCCTCGGAGATATGCTCGCCGCCCGCTACCGCTCCGGAGCGCATCCCGTCCCCGTTCTGGGATGTTTCACCACATAACGTCAGCGATCAGGCGCTTCGGAAACCGCGCTCGGCGCGGTTTCCGAAGTCGCTTGAATGGCTTTGTTAGGGCTTCTGTCTTGAGTGATTCCCGCCCATTTCGTGAGCGGTGGACCAAAGCCAACACCGAGAAGGAATACAATGATGCCAGCCAGCAAATTGAGACCGAGGGCGATGAGTCGTTCTTTCCCACGGTTGCGACCAATTGCAGTTTCAATCTGTTGAATGATGGGTTTCGCTTTTCCTTCCTCCACCTCTACCAACTCGGAGTACTTCTTGTACTCCAGTTTAAGACGTTGGAGTTTTTCCACCCGATCATTCAACCCAGACTCAAGTTCCTTGACCAGCGTGGATGTCTCTGAAAGCGACGTCTGGGCCCGGGTGATCTTCTCATCCAACTCCGTTCGGGATCGACTGAGATCCTTGACGAGGTCGTATAGCTCTGGCCCAGGCAGGATGGGCAGCATCCGGAGGACAACGCGAGACAGGTGGTTCAGCAGTTTGCTCGTGTCGACTTGGCTCTTTCTCGTCTCAGTCATGCGTTTCTCCTTCGCCTTAACGTCTGCCTAGATGGTTTCCAGATAGAACTGTATTCGGGTTTTGGCTCCAGGTAACACGCTGCCCCAGTGTTTCAATAACTCCTATATTTCCAATTGTCCTGGAACATTAACACCCATAGTCCGCGTCTTATACGATTTTCGGGTAACACGTCTCTTCCCCATTACCACTCAACATATGAGAGCAAGTATGAACAAGTTCCGGCTGGTTATCAAGCATCCTGTCCGGTTGTTTTAGCTGATGATGCACATGGGCTAAAGGGGGACAGTCGCCGTCTATTTGTGGCGAACTTGAGCTACTTCAGCAAATGATCAAGCGCGGGCTCGAACTCGGGCCATGTAAACCTGAACCCCGCTTCCTGCAGCCGTTGCGGGACGACGTTGGCGCTGGCCAGTGGCTGTCCCAGTGCATCAGAAGCAGGTCAACATGGTGCTAAAGGCCGTTAGAGGGGGTCCGTTAGAAACTGTCGGTCACCGTCTATTCTTGCCACGGTTTACACGACGCAGAAACCGCAAGTTCTAAGTGCGAGGTTGACGGTCCTGTGCGGCTTTCGGGTCCTTTCACGCCCGTCATTCTGTCCTCTGTGCGGGCGGAGTGGAATGTATGTGGAGTAGGGATTCCTCTGACTGGTATCCTGTCGCCTGGCAGGAGAAACGCCGTGGCCCACAAGATCGAGAACGTGCCTTGCGACTAACACAAAAAAGGACTCATGACTCATGGACCGAAGACAGGCACTCCAGCAACTGATTGTAGCGGCAACGGCATGCGGGTGTGCGGCAACGGGCGGCCAATCCCGGACGGAATCGCGGAAACGACCCAAACGCGAGGTCTGCATGGAGACGTACACCTTCAAACGGGTCGGGGATTGCGCAATCAAAATGGATGTGTACACCGGCGCCGCGGCCAGCCGTTTGCGGCCCATCATCGTCGCGATCCACGGCGGCGCTCTTATCATGGGGGCGCGGTATCCAATCCAGATGGACGTGTTCACCCCGCTGCTTGACAAGGGATTTGCCGTGGCGTCGATCGATTATCGTCTCGCGCCGGAGACCAAACTGCCGGAAATCATCAAGGACGTCCAGGACGCCTTTGCCTGGCTAGGCGAACAAGGGCCGGACTTGTTCGGCGGCAACCCGGACCAAATCGGCGTGCAAGGGGGATCCGCGGGCGGCTATCTGACGTTGATGACGGGGTGTTGCGTCCAGCCCCGCCCGAAAGCGCTTGTATCCTATTACGGCTACGGCGATATCGTCGGCGATTGGTACAGCAAGCCCGATCCCTTCTATTGCACCAAACCCATGGTCTCCAAGGAGGACGCCATGAGCGCGGTCGGCGAGGGAATCCCCTGCGGCAACCCGCAAGGCAACCGGCGTGGTGATTTCTACCTGTACTGCCGCCAACAAGGCATCTGGCCCAACGAAGTCGTGGGCCTCGATCCCCACACCGCCCCGGATGCTTTCGTGCCGTTCTGCCCCGATAAGAACGTTACGTCCGCCTATCCGCCCACACTGCTCGCCCATGGCACCGACGATACCGACGTGCCTTACGCGTTGTCGGTGCAGATGGCCGATGCGCTCCAACACGCCGGGGTCGAACATGAACTGATCACACTCGAGGGCGCCGGCCATGGGTTTTCCCACGCCAAACCGCAAGACTACAGGAAAGTACGTGACCGCACCGCAGCGTTTCTGCTTCAACACCTCACGTAATTGCAGAGGCTAGAGCAGGAATCCGGTTTTGGGCTCCCCGCCATGCTCGCCAGGCGTTGTCCACTTCATGCGTCCTGTCAGGCTCAGCGTTTCACCCCTTGTATTCCTCGCTTGCACCAAAGCGCCTGACGATAGTGGCTACTTCACACTTGGCCTGCGCTGCAATCTCCGGCGTGGCAGCGACGGTTTCCCATCGAGCAAGACCGTCTTCGCTCTGAGACACTCGCTGGCACACCTGCAGCCAGTCCGGCGCGAATTTGGCGCCCGCTTCGATGGCGAACGGTATTCCTCGGCGCATCATGGTGGCTTCAAGATCATAGCCGTTGGGCATACGGCTTATCGCCTGCGTGCCTTTCCGCTCAAAATGTTGCCTTACTGCATCGAGCGCGAGGGCTCGCGCTTCATCGGAAGGGAATTTATACCCCCATTCCCGCTCACGGGCCGTCCTGGCCTGCAGATCAAACAATGCGGCGAACCGTTCCGGATGCTCCTTCCATACGCGCGCAACAAGCAGCGCAATATACAGCGTGTTTTCAGTGCAATATCTGCGCGCGCGGGCGGCGCCACCATACGTGAACGCCTCGTAAAAATGGGCCGATTCTTCGACCGTGCCGAACATGGTGGCATTCTCGTACATGGCGTTCTTGATTTGCGAGTGCCCGTTGCGGATGACGTCCACCGATACGCCGCATCGGGCCATTTCCATTATGGCCAAAGGATTGCTCTTGAGGTCCGCATAAACACGCATGTCGGAGCCTGGAAACCGTTTCCGGATTTCCGGCAGGATGGCCGCGTAAACGAAGCTGGATGATAAATAGGTCCCGTCGCCGCGGTAAAAATCAATTCGATCGCCGTCGCCGTCAAAGAATGTGCCAAAAACGAATTTCCCGCTCGTTAGGGTTTCCAGCCCTTCGCGTATGACATCAGGCTTGACCGGATTAGGATCACCCAGCGGGAATTTTCCGTTAGGCTCGGCATGCAGTGGGCACAGATCCGCGCCCGCCCGTTCAAACGCTATCTGCATTTCGCGCCCTGCCGCGCCGTTCAAATAATCGTGGAGTATTGAGACTCCTTTGAGAGATCCGGGCGGAACTCCGGCCAGACCCATACTGTAAGCTATATATTCTTCCATTGGCGAAGAAGGCCCCGAGAAGGCTGTCACCCGCGGGCGCGCGGAAACCGCAGCTTCCTTTATCAAAACAGCGGCATCCTCCCTCGAATAGCGACTGTAGGGGAAGTCAGGCGCGCAAGAGGATGTGTTACTGACGTAGATTTCACGTATGCGATCAAGACCGCCCTCCGGGCCGATATGTGCGGCAATCGGGCGCACCCCCGGCCCCAGGATCTTCTGTCCCGTATCAACCGCGGGATTGTGGGACGCGCCAACCATCACCGCCGCCAATTCCGGATGCATCATCGCCGCAAAATAGAACAGAGAGGTCGAGCAGACTTCGGGAATTAATAAGACTTCAAGACCATTTTGTAAGTACTGTGACGCCGCCAGCATCATATAGTAAGGGCCGGAAGTGCGCGCGTCATGCGCCATGAGCACGCCAGGGACCCCCAGCGTCTCACGAAAATACTGCGCTTCCGCCTGCGCAAGGCGAACGGCCAGATCAGGAGTCAATTCATCTGTCGTCGTACGGATGTCGTAGGCTCGGAACATCGAGAGATTGAGGTGATTCATGGGACTAATCATAAAGCTTCCTCAGGCGAACTTGAGCTACCTCCGCAAATGATCGAGCGCGGGCTCGAGCTCCGGCCAACTGAATCGGAACCCAGCCTCGGTCAGCCGCTGCGGCACGACGTTGGCGCTCGATAGCAGCACCTCGTCTGCCATCTGGCCAAAGGCGAGCCGTAACACGAACGGCGGCACATTGACGAGAGCACGCCGGTGCAGCACGCGCGCCAGCGTATCCGTGAACCGCTCGTTTGTCACGATCTCGGGTGCGACCACGTTTACCGGTCCCGCCAGCGTTTCATCCGAGATCGCGAATAAGATCGCGGCGACGGCGTCGTCAATCGTAACCCACGGCATATATTGATGGCCCTTGCCCAGCACGGCCCCGAGCCCGAACCGGAACGCCGGCAACATCTTGGCCAGCGCACCGCCGTCCCGGCTCAGCACCATCCCGAACCGTGGGTTGACCACGCGCAACCCGTGTTGCGCCGCAGGCCACGACGCCGATTCCCATTCGCGGCACACCTCCGCCAGGAACCCGGTGCCCGGCCTGCTCTGCTCGGTCAGCAACTCGCCTGCCCGGTTGCCGTAATAACCTGTCGCCGACGCGCTGATGAACACCTTCGGCCGCCCGCCCACGCGGCCCATCGCCATCGCCAGCAGCCGCGTCCCTTTCATCCTGCTGTCGAGTATCCGCAGCATCTTCTTGCGCGACCATCGGCCCGCGATGTTTTCCCCGGCCAAATGCACGACCGCCTGGCAATCCCTCATACCGCGCGTGTCGATGTCGCCTTTGTCCGGGTTCCACGCCACCTCGTTCGACCGTTCCGGCGCCCGCCGAACCAGCCGCACCACCTCGTGCCCCTGATCCTCGACGGCTTTCGCCAGCGCCCGGCCAATGAAACCCGACGCACCGCTGATAACGATTCGCATAGGATTCTCCAATCAGCCGTATAGTAAACGGTGCGGCCCCGCGAGGCAATTCCAATCACCTATCCTGAAACGATGGCCCGTGTGGAGTGCGGCCGCTCTTTGCGCGCTCGCTGCCGCTTTTGCGCCCGCCTATTCGCAGGAAGACCTCTGGTTTAGCGGATGGTGCTTTAACAGAAACGGCAGCAAGCTGCCTGGCTGAGCGTTTTAGCTGGGCTGTCGGAGAAAGCGGCAGCAAGCTGCCGCACTCCAAAAAATCCAAAAAATCAGGCTTCTTTACATCCAATCTCAATTGTGTATACTAGCCGCACTTTTTGTATCCGGAGTTGCCGCATGAATCTCCTGACAAAAGCCGTCCTGCTGGCGCATATTGCCCGATGGCGTTTCAACTGGTACCGGTACGACACCCACTATCCCGCGCCCGCCGGCTGCGGCGCCAAGTTCCTCAGGCCGATCGACGCCGCCGGCCTGATCCGCGACGGCGACTTCATCGCCGTGTCCGGCCTCGGCAGCACCCAGTGGGTCAGCGTCCTGTACCACGCGATTTGCGAGCGGTTCCAGAAAACCGGCCACCCCGCCGGCATCAGCGCCATAGCCATCGGCGGGGTCGGCAGCCGCGGTCGAGTCCCCGGCTCGCTCGACGAACTGGCGCGCGACGGACTCTGCACCCGGTTCTTCAGCGGCCACGCCGAGACGTTCAAAAACGCCCTGCGGCTCACGGACAAGGGAAAACTCGACCTGCAATGCCTGCCCCAGGGCGCGCTGGCGTTCCTGCTCGAGGCCCAGGCCCGCGGCGAGGACTCGCTGCTCACCTCGACCGGCGTCGGCACCCACGTCGACCCGCGCGTCGGCAATGGGACGCCCGTCGCCAACCCCGGCGGCAAGCAATACGTCTCCGTCGAAGGCGACAAGCTGCGGTTCTCCATACCCAAAGTCACCGTGAGCATGTTCAACGCGCCTGCCGCCGACCGCGACGGCAACATCTACATGAAACACTGCGCCATGATCGCCGAAGCGGGTATGGGGGCCAAAGCCGTGCGCGCCAACGGCGGCAAAGTCATCGTGCTGGCGGGCCAGCTGGTCGAAAAAGGCTGGGGCGAGGTGTTCTTGCCGGCGGATCAGGTTGATGCGGTGGTCGTGTATCCGGGCGCGGAACAAGTCGCGTCGGTCCATCACCGGCGATACTGGCCCATGTTTACGACGGAAAGCGACCTGCCCGTTAACGAAGGCATCGCGCGGCTTAAGTTCATCAACCACGTGCTCGGCATCACCCCGCGCCGCAGTGCCATCGACGATGTACTCGCCCGGCTTGCCGCATCGGTGTTCGCCGAGAATACCGGCCCCGGCAGCCTCGTCAACGTCGGCGTCGGCCTGCCCGAAGAAGTGTGCCGGCTGATTGCCAAAGCCGGCCTCGTCGACCAGATCACCCTGTTCACCGAAAGCGGCGTGATCGGCGGGCTGCCGGCGCCGGGCGTGTTTTTCGGCGCGGCCGTTGGCCCGAAGAAGATGACCTCGTCCGTTGAAGTGTTCCACATGTGCTACGACCGGCTCGACACCAGCATTCTGGGCGTCCTCCAGGCCGACAGCGAAGGCAACGTCAACGTATCCAAACGCGGCGAAGGCGCCATCAACTACGTCGGCCCCGGCGGCTTCATCGACTTCACAACCGCCGCAAAAACCGTCATCTTCGTCACGTCCTGGATGGTGCGCGCGAAATTCGTAATCGACGGCGACAAACTCAGGCTCGTCCGGCACGGAAAGCCAAAATTCATCGAAAAAGTCGACGAAATCACCTTCAACGGCAAGCACGCGCTCGCCACCGGCAAAAACATCTTCTACGTCACCAACGTCGGCGTGTTCAAACTCACAGCACGCGGTATGGAACTCATCCGAATCGCACCCGGAATCGACCTCCAAAAAGACATCCTCGACGCAGCCCCCATGCGAATCGTCCTACCCGAATCCGGCCCCCCACTACCCGTCGACCCATCCATCATCACCGGCAAAGGCTTCACTCTGCACTTAAAGTAACCGCGCCTACACCATCCGGGCGCGGTATTCCAAAAACGCCAGCCATTTCGCCCGCGGCGTGCCGTCGGTCACCAACTGCCGGGCCGCTTTCCACACCGCCTCGGGCCCGTGCAGGCACAGCACCTGCTCAACGCGTTTCATTCCACGCGGATCGGATGCGCCCAGCATTTGCCCGACCCACTGCACCACTTCGTCATCCGGCAGGTCGAAATCCAACTCGTCCGCCGGCTGATTTTGCTCTTTTTGCTCAGCGGCGCCTGCTTTGCGCATTCGGTCGTACATGTCCAGCGCGATCTTGTACTCCTCGGGCGAAAACAGCGGGTGTACCTTGTTCGCCCAGGCCAGAAACTGACTCGAATCGCTGAAATCCGGCGGCGGCCAGACCCGCATCCGTTTTCCGCACACCTCTGCATAACGACCACCACCACCATTCCCATTGCCTCCCTGGCTTGGCATGGTGGGTGGTGGTAGTGTCTGTAATGCCGTATTGGGGAAGGCGTCAATTTGACTCACTGGGGGCTGGGCGATTTTCGCCCCCTGGGTGCTGGGCAGATCCGACTCAGCCTGGGCCGGTGCCGTGGGGTCCGGCGCGGTGGGGTCGCGCTCCCGCGCGACCGCATCTGCACCAGTGGGCGATTTTGACTCACTGGGGGTGGGCAACTTCGACGCCCTGCCCGCCTTGGTCTGTTCGCAACGGCAACGGCGGATACCGTCGTGCGCGGCCAACTCCGCGCGCTCGGCGCTGCTTGGCCGATACAGCTTCCAACCCTCGCTCAACCCGTACCGGCCGCTGAACGGCGGACCCGGCACAAGAAATCCTTTCTCGGCCAACTCGGCCCGGTACCGCTCCCACGTCTTCCGGCTCACGGGCCAGTTGCACGACCCCGCCCACGTAAACATAATGCTCGACAGGGGTTGCTGGCCGTTGTGCGTGATGCGGCTCCACCGCCGCACAAAATCGAAAAGGACGCAACGCGCGCCAGCCGGTACCAGCCGGGCCGCTGCGCTGTCCATCAAGTCATGTTCAACAATCGTGTATCCGCTCATCCGTTCGGTCCCCATCGGGCGCTTTGTTCGCACCAACACCCTCTGTTTTATATAGCCCGGCTTGTTGCTCTTTTGGGGCCTTTTTGGGGGTGTTTGGCAAGACATGGCATTCGCAGGCGGGTTGTAAAGTCTTGGAAGCAAAAGAGAAAGAGCCCCTACAAAATATTTTTGGTTCTTCCGCGAATTGCGGGAAAGACGCTCTTTGTCGAACCCCTGCCGGGGTTCTGGGTGTGGGGTGGCGCCGACCCAGGATAGCGCCTACCCCGGTAGGGGTTTGATAAGCGTCAGCCCAGGACTGCGCCTACCCCGGTAGGGATTTGATAAGCGTCAGCCCAGGATTGCGCCTACCCCGGAGGGGTTTGATAAGCGTCAGCCCAAGATTGCGCCTACCCCGGTAGAGATTTGATAAGCGTCAGCCCAGGATAGCGCCTACCCCGGAGGGGTTTGATAAGCGTCAGCCCAGGATTGCGCCTACCCCGGTAGGGGTTTGATAAGCGTCAGCCCAGGATTGCGCCTACCCCGGAGGGGTTGGTGCTATCCTGGGTATTCGGACCCCGCGAGGAACCCCGGCAGGGGTTCGACAAACCTCGATTACTAGCCCAAAAAGAATCGTTCATCAAACGCGATCCCGTGCTTTTTCAACAGGCCGCGCAATTCGGTCTCCCACCCCATTTTTTTATGATGGTCATTCTGACTTTGAACGTACGTCCTGACGCGGGTGAGGTTCGAGTAGCTTACACTGAACGCCGCATATCCTTCCTGCCAGGAGAACTCGGGCATCCGCAATTCATCCTTCGCCCAAATCGATGATTGCCGTTTCACCTCTTTGATAAGGTTGGCTGGCGCGATCTGCTGATCCAGCCCCACCAGCATATGGATGTGGTCCGGGCACCCGCCAATCGTGATGGTCTTGCACCCGGTTTTGTTCACGGCCGCCGCCAGGTAAGCGTGCATCCGCGGTTCGATCTGCGCGTCCAAAAAGCGGTGGCGGTTTTTGGTGCTGAACACGATGTGAACGTAAACGGCAAAAAAGGTGTGTGCCATGTCAATACCCCCCGTGTGTTGAACTAACGCAAGTAGTATATGTTGTCGGACCCGTGTTTGTCGAACCCCTGCCGGGGTTCTGGGTGTGGGGTGGCGACTACCCAGGATAGCAGCCCACCGCTGCCGCGGTCGGCCGCAATCCTGGGCTGACGGTTGGCAAATCCCTACCGGGATTTTCTGATGTCTTGGCCGCCTGATTTGTGGTTTACGGCGCCGGCGAGACGACCGCGCCTATTTTTGCGCAACAAGAAAGGGGATGCTTAGACGTCCACGCCTTGTTCGCGGGCGACGAGGAGGTTGGATCGGAGGAGTGCTTCGAAACTGCCGCAGTCGGCCCACCAGCCTTTGATGATTTCGTAGGTCATGGCGCCTCTGCGGATGTATTCGTTGTTGACGTCGGTGATTTCGAGTTCGCCGCGGTCGCTGGGTTTGAGCGTCTCGCAGATGGTGAACACGTCGTTGTCGTAGAGGTAGATGCCGATGACGGCGAGGTTGGTGGGCGGCTGCTTGGGTTTTTCGATGATGTTGACGACCTTGTCGCCGTCGAGTACGGCGACGCCGAACTCTTCGGGGTGCGGCACTTCTTTGAGGAAAATCTTAGCGCCGCTGGGCTGGGCCTCAAACTCGACGACGGCCTGGCGGATGCTCCCCTGAATGAAGTTGTCGCCGAGCATGACGGCGACTTTGTCGTTGCCCACGAAATGTTTGGCGAGGCTGAGCGCGTCGGCGATGCCGCCTTCAGTTTTTTGGTAGGCGTAATTCATGTGGCGCAGGCCGAACTCTTCGCCGTTGCCGATCAGCCGGAGAAACTCGCCGGCGTTATTGCCGCCGGTCACGAGCATGATGTCGGTGATGCCGGCGTCGACCAGCGTCTGGATCGGGTAAAAAATCATCGGCTTGTCATAGACCGGCAGCAGATGTTTGTTAGTTACCCGGGTGAGCGGCCTAAGCCGCGTCCCCAGTCCGCCCGCAAGCACAACACCTTTCATGGCAGGAACCCTCCGGCATGCGTAATCGGGTTAACTCCGAAAGATTATGCCGTCTCCCCCACCCCGGGCGCAATTTTGAGAAGGAAGGCCGCGAAAAGCGGGGGCCGCTTTTCGCAATCCAACATCGGTCCGATCCGTCGGATCGGTCGGATCCGTCCTATTTTCCGGTGACGAAATCCGACAGCCGCTGCTGGATGATATCCCAGGTGGTGTTTATGTTGCTGTCGACCTCGCCGTTAAGCGCGTTCAGGGCGGACAGAATCCCCCGGGCTTCCGCGATGCCCTGCTGGATGGCGCCGCCGATAAACGACGCAAACTGTTCGCGCGCATCCTGTTCCGGCAGATCGGCATGGTGTTTTTGCCACACGCTGAATGCGCCAAGTGCGAAATCGGCGATCCGGTTGGCGGTGGCTTCCGGCGACGTGTCGATCACGGCGTCTTCGGGCATGCCGAGCTGTGCCCGGGCATCGTCCACGACGCCGCGCAGCTTGTCCAGGGCCCGTTCCATGACGATATTCATGGCTTGGGCACTGTTCAACGCCTGCTGGCCGAGGTCGACGCGGTCGCCGGCCTTGGTCGATTCGCTGTCCCGCGCGAAAACGGAGGTGGTTTTGAACACAGAAGTGGTGCTGGCGGCAGATTGGCCTAACGCAAGAATCGAAGTCTCCATCTCAGGGTCCATCCTTTATGCGCGCATGCGCGGGTGAGTTGCCTGGAATTCAGTCCGTCGCTACCGTTATTATCGTCCTCCGCAGGCAAAACTTTAGAATCTTTGGTCGCGGCATCTGTCGAAAGGAGCCAACGCATGGACAAACAGGCCTCATCCGGCCCGCCGGGCGCGTCCCGCCGGGAATTCATTAGACTGTCCGCAACGGTCTCGATGGCGGCGTTGCTCGCCAAACCGTACGGGGCCTACGCCCAGGTGTCTAACACGCTGCGGGTGGGCGTGATCGGCTGCGGCCGGCGGGGTACCGACGCCGTCGAGGACTGCCTGAAATCGTCGGACGGCGTCGAGTTGGTGGCGATGGGCGACGTACTGCCCGACAAGCTGAAAGCCTCCAGAGAGAAGCTGGCCGCGCTCGGCGACAGGTTCAAAGCCACCGACGACACGTGTTTCACGGGGTTTGACGCGTACCAGAAAGTTATCGCGTCCGATGTGGATGTTGTGCTGCTCACCACGCCGCCCGCGTTCCGGCCGCAACATCTCAAGGCGGCCGTCGAAGCCGGCAAGCACGTGTTTATGGAAAAACCCTGTGCGGTTGATCCAGTTGGCGTGCGGTCCATCATCGAGTCGGCGGAGTTGGCGAAAGGGAAGAACCTGTGCATCGCGTGCGGCACCCAGCGGCGCCATCAGGCCTGTTACGTCGAGACGGTCAAACGCATTCACGACGGCGCCATCGGCGACATCACCGCCGCACACTGCTATTGGATCGGCGACTACGACTACTATACGGCGGTCCCGCGCGACCCCGCCTGGTCCGATATGGAATGGCAATTGCGCAACTGGAACTATTTTACCTGGCTGAGCGGCGACCATATCGTCGAGCAGCATGTCCACAACATCGACGTCATTAACTGGGTCATGCAGTCCCACCCCGAGAAAGCCATCGGCATGGGCGGCCGGCAACAACGGACCGGGCCCGAGTTCGGCCACATCTACGACCATTTCGCGGTCGAGTTCGAGTACGCGAACGGGGTGCGCGTCGAGAGCCTGTGCCGGCAGATGAAGGGCGTGTCCAGCCGCGTCGCCGAGAACGTCGTCGGCAACAAGGGCAGCGCCAATCCGCGCGAGTCCATACTCGGCGCCAACCCGTACAAGTACGACAAGGAAACGCCCAACCCCTACGTCCAGGAGCACGCCGATCTCATCCGCGCCATCCGGGCCAACACGCCTATCAACGAAGGCGTCGCGCTCGCCGAGAGCACGATGGCCGGCATCATGGGCCGGCTGGCGGCGTACAGCGGGCGCGAGATCTCGTGGCGGTGGATCATGAACGCATCGAAACTCGACCTCACCCCGCCGGCATTCGAGATGGGCCCGCTGCCCGTGACCCCCGTGGCCATTCCCGGCGAGTACGAGCTGGTTTGAATGAAAACATGTACCAGCAGAGTAGCAGCGCTTGGTTTATTTCGTCCCAATCGTCTCAATGGTCTCAACGCCAACGGCGGCCGCGCCGGGTCGCGGGCCATCTTGCAGGACAACTGCGGTGCGACTTTGGCGAAACATCCAAGTCAGCAGAAATAGCGCACCCGGCCCATTTCCGGGAAAAGAGATCAGGCCATTACACGATGCGCTTCAGCCAAGATCGGTGCTAACCGCCGATCATACGCCAAGGCTTTCAGTACGTCGCTGATAGGCTGGCACGCCCGCAATTGATCCCTGCTTCTGTTAGGATCCGGGCAACACGCGACCTGCGCCTGCCCAGGGGGAACCACATTGTGTTTCGTGATCGCACGCATCACACCATGGGTGGTAACTACACCGGGACGGTGAAAGAATGGACACTCAGGTACTGCCTTTTCCGGGCCAAGCGCTGAGTCAAGCCACTGCCGAAACTCATGCGCGACGTCCCATCCTGAGACACTCGCCTTGCCACCATGTCCAAAGTACGAACTGTTAAACTCGCCTTGGTTATCGTCCTTCTTTATCAGTTCGTCCATCGTCTCGTTGATCATATGCGCTATGGGTGGAGCGAACTTCGATGCCATTTCCTTTGCATCAAGAACCTGAACATAGGTAAGCCAACCATGCAGGGCCTTGGATTGATGTATTACATCAAATGTGTTCCCTGGCGCCAGGTAATGGAGCATCTCGTGGGAAAGCGCCGCCATGAACCGGATATAGTCCTGCATATCGCGTGCGTGGGGTGTTCGTATGCTCCGCTTGGAGCTGCTGCCGTCAGGCTCCAGCATGCTCATGCGGTGCGGAGGCTTCCATCGAATATGCAGAACACGCTTATCGGCTTCGTTGGACACTCTCTTGACGTACAACGATACTCCCGCGCCGCAAAAGCCGCGCATCTGTGTGCGATCGCGACTATCAAGTTCTAGAAGAACTTCGGGGAAAACCCACGTCCGGGCATTCTCATCGCACCAAAACCGGGAAGCTTTGCTAATGGCATAGGTCAGGTCCGGTTCGAGAACGCGCCTTATTGCCTGCTTTTGTGCAAAAAAATGGGTCGCCGATTCGCGATTAAGCCGGAGTACATTGAGGTAAGTGCCGAACAGCCGCAAGGCCACGTCTGCGACTTTCTGTATGTACGGGGTCGGCGCTATGGGGCAAAACGCAGATCTCACAGATCCCGTGAGTCTTGGCCACGCATGCTCCAAGTCTATCGGGAAACTGGCTATGGCGTCCTCTCGTAGTTTCGTCGCGGCATTCTTCGAAAAATCGAGAAGTTCCTTGGCGCGATTCGCAGTCAATCTTCCATCCCCGTCCCAAGTCGCGTTTACAGCGGCCATTAGGGAACGGCAAAGAAATACCCACAGAGGCAACTCAACCCAAGCCGGAGTCAAATCCACTGCTTCCCCCCGTCAGAGACGATCTTAGTTGTCCGTCTCTTCCCCGTCGCCTTCGGTCGTGAACTCGTGACGGTCTTTGATTAACTCAAAGAGTTTCTTTGTGAGCTCAGAAGCTTGCATGCCCACAAATGTTCCCACCGCTGTAGGGATTATTACCTGGAGGTTGAACACAGCCCACCACTCGGAGGGACCCAGTGAACCCTTCTCCGGGTCCTCCTGCAATGACAGATGTGATGATTCTATACGAAAACCAAGCAAACGCGCCGCTTCGGGAAGTTTGTCTTTGAGTTCTTTCTCCACTTTGTTTAAGTCAGTTTCACCCACATGAGAGACAACCTTAACGTTCTTGTGTTCGGTGAAAGGTTGGCTATCTGGCATTCCTGGTCTCCATCACGCGTACTTGTCTGCTTCCGTAATCCTGAGCCATATGGGGTGCAGGCGCTGCAGCCCCGTCTCAGACGCAACGGGAAACGAAAAGGGTTCCTCAGGCTCCTTACAAGGGTGTTCCTTAAGAAACCTCTCCATGAGCCGGGGATCGCTGAGATAGTAGGCGCCGGAGGCGGTTCCGTAAGTATTCACCCCAGCGACCGAGAACGTCAGACGACCGTTTCCAGTCCAGTGTGGATACCGTCCTTCGACAAGTGCGAAAGGAAAACTGCGCCCGTTTTCCACGTCGTCTGTGCCTTCACCCCGCACTTTTCCTTCAAAAGTATCGAACAGGCAGTTTCTATTCTCTTCATTTCGAACCACGATAAAGCGGGGCATGCCATTACTTTTTGCTTTCGCTCGGTTTGATGATTTCGCAAACCATTCTCTAATCCTGCCAGAGCAATCCTGAAACCATTCCCTTAAGCCCTTCCCGATGTTGGGAAAACCACCAAGATTATCCAACTTCTGCAGTTGCATCGATAACACACCGTCCGTCGCGCGTTCCAAATGTCGGTCAAGGATTTCGGCGCGCACCCGGTTTGAATCTGACGCTCCTATCGTCACGAGGTGGCCCGCCTCGACAGTTTTGCGCCAATCGTCGCGCAAGGTACCCAATTCGCAGAGAATTCTACGGTTAGGGTAAGCGAGGGCAAGCATGAGTTCGAGCGGCCACAGCCCCGTACCCTCTCCCTCGGCGATAGCGTGAAACGGCACCGGCCCGCTCGTTTGCATCTGGTTGCCATGCCCGTAACGAAGACTTTTCACCCACCCTAAAAATCCCCGTCTGCGGCTGTTCTCGGTGTCGTCCCCGGGCTCGTACAGAAGATTCCTAAGCGTCTCTTGAAGCGTCCCCGCGACGAACACGATGGGGTTCATGTCATCGTGCGGTAACTGCATCACTTCGCGAAGGACCCCGGCGTGACGCTGGCGTTCATTGAGGCAAAGACCGGGTTCCACTTTGATGCCCCTGTCTTCCTCGTGCTCAATAGGCGCGCTGTCGTATTCTCCGAGCCTGAAAAGCCTCTCCAACCTGACCACATTGCACTGCGGATAGATACGGCTGACCGTCGAGACGAGACGCTCACGGTCCTCAGGGGCGATGAATCCGTCATGCAACTCCTCGGTTAGATAAGTCAGAAACCTAACTCGCAGGGAGTCGTCTTCCGGGCTCTGCTGCAATGCAACAAGTGCCTCATCGGCCTTCTGAAGTAACGCACCGGTGTCAGCCAAGACTCACGCTCCCCCTCTCGCTTTTGTCCAAAGCTGAGGCCGGTTCGACTTGCCCGTTGTTAGCTACGACACAGCGTATAGCTTTGCATTCATCAACACACACAAGCGAAAGCCCTTGGCTAAACCCCAAAACCACAGAGACGGAAGGAAGAAACGTTACAACATTCCGCACCTGCACATACAGGTACCCGATCACTCTCCTCCCGCCGACAAGTAAACAGGACTCCTGCCTCATGTCACTATCCCAAGACACTGACAAACTATCATGATTCGGGAACTCGTGTCAAGCACTTTTTTCACCTTAATCAGATGAATACTTGTTCGCTTCCCGCGTCGGTGACAGCGGTTTTAGCACTGCTTACACCAAAGGGTTGGTATTCTCCCCTTCAGCCTGCAAGCAGATTTCAAAACTGCATAGCGGATTATACCGCAAACGGCGAAAGAAGCGCACTCTTCTTCCGACGGAGAGAAGCTCGTATAACGTGAAGGTGAACAAATAACGATATAATCATATTCCGTAATGCAATCGTCTATCTTGTGGCAAGTGAGAACCTTCACCGGCCGTTCTCACGGAAGCTCAGATCAACGGGGGGGCTTTGCGCTATCACTACAACGCTACGCGAATCGATGCCTCTCTCACGTAACCCATTTGCAGGCTGCGACTTAAGGCGGCGCACCGTCTACTTGTCATCTCGTCGATACCGAACGTTGCCTCTGTATTTGTAAGATCTTTCTATCACACGACTTACGTTTGTATTGTCTTTCGAATGTCACGTTGTAATGCTAATAGTACTCCCGCCAGAGCACGCGGCGCAGTTCGATGAGGACAATGCACGCCGCTATAAACGAAATGTACAGTCCCAGCCGGAATGACTGCGGCATGTAGTAAAACTCCACTTGGTGCGTTCCCGCCTCGACCGGCACGGCGCGAAACATCACGTCCACGGGCAACACCGGTACCTCGTTGCCGTCGACCGTGGCCCGCCAGCCGGGGTAATACGAGTCGGCCAGCACCACGAGTCCCGGCCGGGCTGTATCGACGGCGAGCGTCATTCGCGTAGCTGTTGCGGCTGTTATCGTGACGTTGCCTTCCGGCCCCGGCGCGGCGGGCAGACTCGCGGCGGTCTCGACGAGCGGCGGGAGATCGGCGTGGACCGCCGCGGGGTCAAAAGTGGAGGTGGTCCGGGCGTCGTAGGCGGTCCAGGCGCGCGGTTTTCTCTCGAGGTCCGAAAACAGCACCGCCCCGCTTGGAAACACCCGGTCTATGGACAGCATCGGCCGGATTGGCGCGAATATGCCCTGGATGTCCTCGCGGGTGAGCAACAGGACGGGCGCGCCCGCACGTCTCAACAGGAGAGGTTCCTCCTGCAGACGCTTTGCGAACGCTTCCTGCCGGCGCAGCATCACGCCGCTGGGCGCGTAAACTTGCGGGACCAGTTCCGCGGCAAGCGGCCACTGTGCGAGCCGGTCGCTCCCGCCCACGCGGCTTCCGACACTGCGCAGCGCCTGCACCAGCGGCGTGTCCGGGAACGCGAGGCGCGGGTCGACGTACCGCAGCCCCGGCGTCCACGCCGTTGCCAGCGAAACCCACGTCAGCGCCGCCAGCCCGTAACCCAGCAGCCGGTGCGACGGCCGCAGCAGCGTTACGGCCAGCAGCGCCAGCAAGCCCGCCAGCAGCAAGCCTGATTTCGTCACCTGCAGCCACAGGGCCGGCGCGTCCATCCGCGGCACATGATGATGCGCGATCGCCGCAGCCGCGCCAAGCGCTATCAGCAGCGGCACGTATACCAGCAGCCGGCGAATGGCCCGCCAGCATTGTTCCGCATTGAGCGCCAGCCACTCGTCAGCCGCTGACGCGGCCGCCAGCGCCAGCGCCAGCGCGTTGGCCGCGAGCAGGTGCTGCGCCCCGAGTTCGCGCAGCAGCGGCACGTGCTCGAGCGCCCGGCCCGCGGACATCGCCAGGCCCGTCATCGCAAAAACCGTCCACAACAACGCTTCAACCCGACGGCGTTGCGGCACGGCGACAAACGACCGCACCGAAAACCACAGCGACAACAGCAACACTTGCACGAATCCCACGTAGAGAAGCCGGATCACCCGGGCGTGGCGCAACGCGCCTTCTGCCGTCCAGATACCCAGCGACCGGCCCAGGAATCGCGGCAGATAAGCCAGCACGAGGTCGGCCAGGCGCAGCGTCGTGGTCGCGTCATCGCCGCCTGTGGCCGCGGCTTCCCGCAGAAACTCGGCATACGGCACAATCTGGACGGCCGCGAGCAGCAGGCCCATCAAAACCAGCCCGGCGAACCCTGCCAGCGACGCCGCCGGCCCCGAAGACGACCGCTGCAGCCCCACTCGGATCAGGAAATAAAGAACGCAGAACAAAAGGGCCACGGCCAGGGTTTCCGGATCGCCGCCCAGCGCCATAAGGGCCGTAACCACCGCGCCGACTGTCCAGTATCTCGCCTGCCCGACCGCGAGCCGCTCGACCGACAACACCAGCAGCGGCAGCAGCGGCAGTACGTCGCTCATCGGCCAACCAAGCCAAAGGTACATGTGCCCGCTCAACTCGAATGCCACCGCCGCCGACAGCGCCAGGCCGGGTTTCAGCCCCAACTTGCGGCCAACGTAGTAGGCGCACGCGCCGGCCACCAGCAGCTTGAGCAAAAACGACAGTGTGATGGCCGTATTGACGTCAAATACATAGAACGGCAGGCTGAACGGCGACAGGCAGCGCGTCCGCCACACGGCCAGAAACGGCTGGCCGCACGCATCGAGCGGGTTCCACAACAACGACCCTTCCCCGCGCGCTGCCGAGGCCAGATACACGTACCAGGCGTAATACCGGGTCGCTTGCACTTGGTCCTGGACGTCCAGCGGGCGTTGCAATCCCTCGGGCCGGGCCGCTTCCCACGGCGTCTGGAACAGTGCGCTGTGCGTCGAGAACGGTACCCGCCCCTCGAACACCGCCGGCCACAGCGCCGAAAGCGCCACCACCAGCAGGATGCCCAGGCACAGTAGATCTTCAAGCCGTTTCTGCAACCTGACCCGCACGTAATCTCCTGCTACTCACCCGTTGGCCGCAGCCGTCATCGCCCTTTCCGCGGGGGCGTGTGGATGCCCTCGCCGCGGTAGTCTTCTGCGGCCTCTTTGATGCATTCGGACAGCGTCGGGTGCGTGTAGATGGTGTGCGCGAGTTCGTCCACCGTGGCTTCCATCGCCATGGCCACGGCGCCCGTCGCGATCAGTTCGCCCGCCTGCGCACCGAGGATGTGTACGCCCACCACCTCGTCCGTCTTGGCGTCGCCCACCACCTTCACCATCCCGTCCGGCTCGCCCAGCGTCTGGGCGCGCCCGCTGGCCACATAGTTGAACCGGCCGACCATGACGGCGATGCCGGCCTCGCGCGCCTTTTTCTCCGTCAGACCCACGCTCGCCAACTCCGGCATCGTGAAGTTGCACGCCGGCACAACCCTATAGTCGATCTTCCTGTCGCCGCCGGCAGCGTTCTCCGCCGCAACGAGGCCTTCCGCCGACGCCCCGTGCGCCAGCCACGTCTTGTCGATCACGTCGCCGATCGCGTACAAACCCGGCACGCCCGTTTCCATCTTGTCGTTTACGACAATGCCCCCGCGCTTGGTCAACTCGATGCCCTTAATGCCGGCGACCACTTCCGAGTTGCATTTCAACCCGATGCTTACCAGCAGCAGGTCTACGTCCCGCGGTTCGGGCTTCTCGCCCTCGAGATCGAGGTGCGCCACGCCGCCCGATTTCGTCAATTTCTTGACCACCGTGCCTGTCCGGACGTCGATGCCGCGCTTTTTCATCAGCGCCTCGAGTCTTCCCGATAGCTCCTCGTCCTCGCGCGGCAGCACCGTGGGCATCATTTCGAGCAGCGTCACTTCTGCGCCGAACGCATTCCAGATGCACGCAAACTCGGCCCCCATCGCGCCCGCGCCCAGCACCGCGATCCGTTTCGGGATCGCCCCGAGTTGCAGCGCTTCCGTGCTCCCGATGACCAGCTTCCCGTCAAATTCGAGCCCGGGGATCTGCGCGGGCGCGCCGCCCGTCGCCACAATGACCGATTTCGCCTTGATTTCCCCGGAACCGACCTGGACCAGGCCCGGTTCGACCACTACCGCATCGCCTTTTACTAATTCAATGCCATTCGACTTGAGAAGTGACTGGACACCCCCCTTGTTTCGCCGAATCACTCCCGCTTTAAACTTCATCATCCCCGCGATGTTCAGCGATGGCGCCGCCACGTCTATACCGAAGTCTTTTGCCCGCTTGATGTTGTGATACAACTCGGCCGTATGGATGAGCGTTTTTGTAGGGATACAGCCGGTATTAAGGCACACACCACCCAACTCCAAACGCTCGACCACAACGGTCTTTGCACCCCGTTGGGCTGCCCGGATGGCCGCTACGTAACCGCCTGGGCCAGAACCTATTACAACAATATCGCAGGAAACCATTCGCCAATTCTCCTCGCCTTCTGCTGTACATACATTTGTGCCAGTCGGTGGGGTCGAGCTCCTGCTCGACCGCTTCTCCGGCCACGGTAGAACCAGAGGCCTCTCCTCCTCCGCCAGCGGTCGCGCGGGAGCGCGACCCCACCGATTCGTGGATTTAAAACGTTGCCGTTTCCAAGATAGCCTTGAGTCGGCCCATGAACTGTGCGGCGAGCGCCCCGTCGATGACGCGGTGGTCGCTGGATATGGTCAGTTTCATGACGGGCCGGATGCAAATGCCGCCATCGATGACGACCGGCCGGTCTTTCATCTGGCCCACGGCCAGGATGGCGCTGTCGGGCTGGTTGATGATGCCCGTGAAATGGTCGACGCCGTACGGGCCGAGATTCGAGACCGTGAACGTGTTGCCGGTGAAATCGTCTGGAAGCAGCTTACCCATCCTGGCTTTCTCGATCAAGGCGCGGCCCTGTGTTGCAAGTTGTTCGAGCGACAGCGTTTGCGCCTGTTTGAGCACGGGCACAATCAGCCCGCCCGGCAGGGCCACCGCAATGCCCAGGTTGATGTCTTCGACCTGCTCAATGGCATCGCCGGCCCACCGCGCGTTCACGCCGGGGAATTCGGCCAGCGTATTCACCGTCGCGCGCAGGACCAAATCGTTAATGGAAAGCTTGTAAGAGGTAACGCCCGCCCGGAAGTCCCTTGCCGCCGCCATGTCGATTTCGACCGTGATGTAATAGTGAGGCGCCGAGAACTTGCTCTCTGACATCCGCTTGGCGATGATTCTGCGCATCTGCGTCAGCGGCACGCGCTCGACCTTGCCCGGCGTTCCGGGGCCGGCCGGGGGAGCTTTTGCCGCAGTCATGACGTCGGCTTTCATAATCTTGCCGCCCGGCCCGGTACCCGCAACCGATGCCAGCTCAATACGTGCGTTTTGCGCTAGACGCCTGGCGACCGGGCTGGCCTTGATAGACCCCATTCGGGCCAAGTAAGCCGTTACGTCGGCTTCGATGACACGGCCACCCGCGCCCGTACCGGCGATCCGCGATGCGTCAATGCCTAGTTCGCGCACTTTCGCCCGCGCCCGCGGCGATATGGCCGCGCCGCCGCCCGTTACAACAGCCGCCGTAGCGGCCGCGGAGGCCGCCGCCGCGGGCGTGGGTCCCTGTTGTGGTGCGGGCGTCTCGCCTGCACGGCCGTCACCGCCGCCGTACCGGGCGAGGTCCGGCATGGGTTCGTCGGCGGTCCCGACGAGCGCCACCACCGTCAGCACCGGCACCACCACGTCCGGCTGGACAATGATTTTACGCAACATGCCGGCCACGGTCGATTCACACTCGATCTCCGCCTTATCGGTCTGGATAGAGAACAGCGGCTCGCCCTGCGCCACCGCCTCCCCCTCTTTCTTGAACCACATCACGATCGAGGCCTCTTCAACCGACTGGCCCATCTGCGGCATCACGATTTCGTGCATTGTTTTCCTTACCGGATCCAGCCTTCACGTTGGAGGCGTTGGCCGCCCTCGCGGATAAGCGCCGCGAGCGGCGAGTCTTCGGGAAGTTGGCACACTTGCGTCAGCACCCCGTCAAGTCCGTGTTTCTGATAAACGTCGCGCAGTTTTTGTGCCGAAACGTCGCTGGCCTGATCGTATCGGATTGCGGCGGCAGTCGCAAACGCTACATGACGCGGCTCGACGCCCTGTTCGAGGCACATCAGGCCCGCGCCGATCAGGCGGTCGCGGGGGCCCAGCTTTCGCAGGGGGTCTGCGGCGACCCGCGCCACGGTGTCGCCCAGCGCCCGGTTGGCAAACCGCCGCTTGAGGTCTTCCCAAAGGGCGTCGAGATCATCGAGTGCGAACCCGTGCTTGCGCACGAGCCCGGCCCGCGTCTCCCCCATCGCTGCATCGACCTCGGCGCGCACGCGCGGGTCGCTGATTGCCTGCCAGACGTATTCGTGGCCGAGCAGATGACCGAGGTAGGCGGTCGATGCGTGGCTGGCGTTGTGGACGAACAGTTTGCGCTCGACGTAGCCTTTGAAATTCGACCTCGTCTGCATGTGGGCCAGCGGCGGCACGGGGCCTTTGAACGCGGCCGCGTCCACCGGCAGGTCGCAGTAGGCCTCGACGCATACGAGTAGCGGGTCTTCGGCCTTCATCTCGGGCGTCATCACCGGCACCATCCGGCCTATCGACGCCTCGACAAACCCAACCCGCGCGTCGAGCGCATCGTGATACGCCGCCGGCAAATGTTCTTTCACGCGGGCGCGCAGATACGGCCCGCCGTCGATCATGTTTTCGCACACGATAATGTTCAGCGGGCGCTCCGGTTCGCGGTCAAACCTCCGCCGCAACCCTTCCGCCAGCCCCGGCGCCACCTTCGCCAACACGTTCACGCCCACGGCCGTTGCGGCCAGATCCGCCCCCGCGACTGCTTCCGCGACTGCATCGAGATCGCGTCCGTCGACCGCGTCAACGTTGCCGATCGTGAGTGTTTGCGTCTCATCGCCGACAATGCGCAGCGGATACTCGCGCCGCGCGCGCAACCCCGACACCACCTCCGGGATCACGTCAATAAACGTGGTCGCGTAGCCGGTCTCAAAATAAAGCTGGCCAAGAAATCCCCGGCCAATATTCCCCGCCCCAAACTGGACCGCTCGAAGCCCTGACTGCATAAGTGCCCTCGATTCATAATTCGACCCGGAATTATAGCAGTCAAAAGCCGTTCATTACATGTGGCGAGTCTCGGGAAACATGCGGATAAGGAGAGGGAAAAGGACAAGGGCTAACGTGGTCGTTCTCGATCCAGGACGGCCTCGGTCATGTGCCGGAGCCGGGTGATGTCGGCGTCAAGCAACATACTGTACCAGCGCGTTGCGTGCGACGTCGTCGCGGAAATAGCGGCTGAGGTCCTGAGGGGTCCGCATGTCGGCCTTGCGTCCAAGGATCTCCGACAATTCCCGCTCCATACGCACCACGTCAAACAAAGAAGGAATGTGTTCCGGATCGTATTCGAAAAGCACGTCCACGTCACTATCCGGCGTAAAGCGGTCCGTCAACACCGAACCAAACAACGCCAGTTTGGTAAGGTGATGTCTGCGGCAAAAAGCCGCGAGCCGTTCTTGATCGATCTCTATAGGTAAATCCATTTTCCCAAGGACCTCGCTTGATAAATCCTCCACAAGTATACAAGACTTCCAGATCGGTGTCATTCTCGGGTGCGCTAACCATTTCTTGCTCAGTTGGACTTCGAGAAAAACCACAGTGCAACCGGCGCATCAGCCGAGTCAGCGGGCGACAGGAATCTCGCCGCGTCGGCGGAAACGGCGCCGCCGTATTGGCCGCTGAGGGTGTCAAACCACCAACTAGAAATGAATCCATAGCGCCAGGGGCGCCACGGCCCACTTTCCCGGGGGCGTCAGTGTTACCGAGGCGGGCGGAACCGTCCCTGCGTCTCTGAACTCGTTGACGAAGGTGTGAAGCCAGGTGGCCTGCATAGGTTTTCCCGCGCCTTGAAGCTGCACGGTGACGGGCCCGCCTTTTTCGAGGTAGACCAGGTATTCTTTGCCCGGATTGGCGAGGCAGTAGCCGGTATCGACCAGATCATCTGCCGGTTCCATCTCCCAGTAGCCGATTCTCTCGAAGATCTGGCACAGCGTGCGCATATAGGCGTATCCGAGGGGCCTGTCGTCGGGGCGGATGACATCCCAGGCGGTGTAGGTGTAGTAATAGACGGGGTATCCGCCGGCCATGCAGATGAGCCATGCGCGGCGGCTGTTTTCTTCGGCGGACTGCACGACGTCGTAGGTGCAGTCCTTCTCGCCGCCGGCGCCCCATTCGTAGCCGAACTCGATGTTCACCGCCGGCCACGAGTGCCGCGCGCGCTGCTTGAGAATCGTTTCGTGCCATTTGTTGTGCTGCTGGTCGGACCGGAGATCCAGCAGGCCGTCAAACGCGCCTTTGTTATAGAGGGCGTCGTCGTCGTGGTTGGTCATCAGCCGGTGGTACGGGTCGAGGTCTTTCAACCGCCGCATGTAACCCAGCTTGTACTCGACATCTTTGTCGCGATGGGCCTCCTTTGAGAAATCCCAGATGACGTTAGGATACGCCGCGTACCGGGCGACCAGCGTCCGCAGGTACAAGTCTTCGGCCTCGCTGTTTTTGGCGGGCCAGTTGACCATCTTGTTGTAGACCTTGATCATGATGTGCGCCTGTATGCCGCGGTCGTACATGGCCTGGATGATGCGGTCGTAGTGCTGCCAGAACGGCAGGTTGAGCCGCGTGTGATCGGGCGCGTCGTTGGGGCCGGGCCACGGCAACATCGCGGGCGGGCCGTAGTCATCGGGGCCGGTGGTCCCCTTGCGCCAGTCGCAGTCATACGCGAACACGTTCAGCACAACGAGGTTGAACCCGTGCGCCGCAAGCTTGTCCAGAAACGGCCCGGCTACCGGCAACTCGAGCTTGTCCATATCCAGCGCCCACAGCCAGTCGCACTCGTACCCAAGATGGAAAAAGCGCGTGCCGTCGGCGTGGACGAAATGGTGCGGGTGATCGGGATCGACGCGGAGCGGCCCGTGCTGTGAGGTGGCAGCCACGCAATCGAACGCCTCCTCCTTCCCGTCGAGTTGGGAGTCGCCCGAATGCGTTGTCAGCGTCCATTTGCCCGGCATGTCCGGCCCGACGCGCACCTTCCACGCGCCCTCGCCGTCGTAGAAGCCCGGCGTCTCGAACGACGTGCCGTCGGGCCGGTTCACCGTGGCGGAAAAGGTGGGCAGGAACGGGTTTTCATGCGGCAGCACGCTTGAGAATGACGCCGTAAATGGCGCCCATTGCTCGACGCGTGACGCCGCCGACCCATCGCGCACGGCGGACACCAGCAGATTGAGGTGGCGGTTGAACTTGCTGTCGGGGTTGGCCGGCTCGAGCTCGCCCCAGTCGCCTCGGGCGCTTACCAGCACCAGGTCGAGGCTCGGTATAACGGCGGAGTTGTTTCCCCTTGCCCCGACGCTCATAAAGGTGTCTTTTGGCGCGTCCGGCCACGTTAGTGTATCGGGGTGTAGCCGTCCGGTCGCGTTGAACCACCAGTTGAACCCGTAGATGCCCGGCCCAAACCGGCTGAAATGGTCCGAACCGCCCCCGTACGTGCCGATGCCGAGATAGTCGTTGGTATCGGCCTTGCGGGTGTCGGGGAGGTCTTTGGGGACGTACGGGCGCTGGTATTCGTCAAAAAAGCGCCGCGGCAGGAGTTGGCGGTCGCCCCACCGGCCCTTGTGCCGCCAGAACCAGGCGATCCGCGCGAAGTCGCGCACCGACGCCGACATGCGGCGGTTGCTCGACCGGAACTTGAGCCCATCCTGAAACCCGAGCGCGCCCAAGCGATTGGGAGCGCAGGCCGCGTCGAGGGGCGGCTCCTTGAACACGCGGTCGAACAGCGACTGCTGATACAACTGGATGGCGTAATCGTTATACGCCCACGCTTCGCCGGGAGGCTCGGGCCTGGCGTAGCCGCTGATCATGTTCGCCAAGTGGACAAACGCCATCGGCCGGTCCTTTTCCGCGAGCGGCCAGCCCAGGTCCGCCAGCCGGTAGTCCACCCCGTCGAGCTTTCCTTCCTGGATGGCAAAAAACAGCAGCGTGCTCAAGACGGGCTTTGCCGACGATGCCCAGTCGCCGCGTTCGGCCTGATCGCCCCACGAATGCACCACGTAACCGCGCCGGATGACGCAGCCCCGACCACCCAGCGATTCCGACAGCGCCGCCAGGGCCGCACCGTCCATCCCGAGCTCAGCGGCAGGCCGTGCTTCCCACGTTTCGCCGGGGAATACGTCTGCCGCAGTGATTGTCGCCGCACACGTGCATAAACACGCCAATACAGTCAAGTTTTGAGTGATAACCATAGCGTCTTCTCCCAGTCGCACATACTATAGCGCATTTGACTTGAAGCCGGGGAGTCTTAATTTGCTTCTCGCCAAGCCGCAAAGACGCCGAGGGGGATGCAGGCGAGACGCCTGCGCCACAATCACAATTAGCGGCAATGGTTGACCGTTGTGGTGCGGGCGTCTCGCCTGCACGGGGCCGACATCGGCGAAGTCGCGACTTCTGGCGCGTCGTCCTACCATTTTACGTCCCGGTTTGTTTATAGTCTGGGAGTACAAAGCGGAGGGTTAGAACATGAAAGCGATCGGTTGCCTGATTCTTGCCGGCATTCTTGCCGTTGCCTCGGCGTATGCCGAGCCTGTGTTCCAAACTCAAAACATCTTCCCGCTCCAGGGCAAGCACGTCCACGGCAGCAGCATTGTGCAATGCCCCAACGGCGACTTCGTGGCGGCGTGGTTTTACGGGTCGGGCGAGCGGAGCGCCGACGACGTCCAGATCCAGGGCGCGCGCCTGAAAGCCGGCGCGGAAGCGTGGAGCGACGTGTTCCCGATGGCCGACACGCCGGGGTTCCCGGACTGCAACCCGGTGTTGCACGTGGACGGGCAGGGGCGGCTGTGGTTGTTCTGGATACCGGTGCTGTCGAACAAGTGGCAGTTCGCGCTGCTCAAATACCGGCGCGCTTCCGATTTTCAAAACGACGGCCCGCCGAAATGGGATTGGCAGGATGTGATCAACCTGAAGCCAGGGCCGGATTTTCCTGATATCCTCGAGAAAAAGTTCAAAGAATTGCGGATCGACAGCGGGATGTGGGGCGAATATGCGCCGCCGTATTCCGAACTCATCGTCGAGGCCGCCAAAGACCCACTCAAACGCGAGATGGGCTGGATGACGCGTATCCACCCGTTGGTGTTGCCGTCGGGCCGCCTCCTGTTGCCGCTGTACCACGACGGGTTCAACATCTCGCTGGTTGGCATCTCGGATGACGCCGGCGAAACCTGGCGGGCCAGCGGGCCGATTGTCGGCGCGGGGCCGATCCAGCCGACGCTCGTCCGCAAGAATGATGGCATGCTGCACGCCTACCTGCGCGACTCGGGCGGCGATCCAGGGCGCGTCATGCTCAGCACGTCGACTGACGATGGCGAAACGTGGTCGAACGCGCTCGATACCGACATCCCCAATCCCGGGTCGAGCCTCGAGGTCATCCGGCTGCGCGACGGCGCCTGGGTGATGGTCTTCAACGACACCGAGATCTCGCGCAACCGGTTGGCTGCCGCATTGTCCGACGACGAGGGCGCCACCTGGAAGTGGAAGCGCACCATGGAACCGTCCGACGACATCGGCCGCAGTTTTGCCTACCCGTCGCTGATCCAGTCGGCGGACGGCCTGCTGCATGCGACCTATACGTTCGATACGCCACAGGGAAAGTGCATCCGCCACTGTGTGTTTAGCACCGAGTGGATCAAGAGCGGAGAATGATCTGGTGGGGTCGCGCTCCTGTGCGACCGGGTGATGGCGGCGGTGGAGGAACGAGTGAAGGGACGCGGTCGCGCGGGAGCGCGACCCCACCGCTTCGCCGAATCTAAGGAACACTGAAATGCGCATGAGCCAGTTGGTTGGCAACCGGTACAAAGAGCAACCCGTCGAGGCGACGCTGGCGTCGCACGCGTTTTTGTTGCGGGGCGGGTATGTGCGGCAGGTGGCCAACGGCATCTACTCGATGTTGCCGCCGGCCATGCGCATCGCGCGCAAAATCGAGGCCATCCTGCGCGACGAGATGAACCGGCTGGGCGGCCAGGAAGTCCTGATGCCGGTGGTCCTGCCGCGCGACCTGTGGGACGAGTCGGGCCGGTACCAGTCCGTGGGGCTGGAACTGGTGCGGTTCAACGACCGGACCGGCCACGGGATGCTGCTGGGAATGACGCACGAGGAAGCGGCGGTGGCGTTGGCGCGCAACGAGATCAGCAGCTATTCGCAACTGCCGCTTGTTATCTACCAGATCCAAACCAAGTTTCGCGACGAGCCGAGGTCGCGCGGCGGGCTGATCCGCGTGCGCGAGTTCACCATGAAAGACGCCTACTCGTTTCATGTCTCGCTTGAAGATCTCCACCAGTTTTACATGCGCTGCTGCGAGACCTACAAACACATCTTCTTCCGCGTGGGCCTGCCGCAGGTCGAGATGGTCGAGTCGGATACGGGCATGATGGGCGGGCTTCGAGCGCACGCGTTCATGCTGCTCACTGACGTGGGCGAAGACACCGTTGCGGTGTGCGACACCTGCTCATACCGGGCCAACATGGAAGTCGCCACCGGCCGCGTCGAACCGTTCCCGGAAGACGCGCGGCCCCTCGAAAAAGTCCACACGCCCGGCAAGAAAACCATCGAGGAAGTGACCGAATTTCTGGCCGTCCCGCCGCGAAAGACCGCCAAAGTTGTCTTTTACGATTCCGATCACTCGGGCCGGTTAGTTGTTGCGCTGATCCGCGGCGATCTCGAGGCGAACGACTGGAAAGTGGCCAGGCTGATCCGGAAATGGCCCGTGCCCGCGGATGAGGCGCGCATTGTGGCGGCGGGCGCGGTACCCGGTTACGCTTCGCCGATGGGCCTCGACCCCGAGAAGATCCGCGTGCTGGTCGATGAGACAATCGCGGAATCGGGCAACCTCGTGTGCGGCGCGAACGAGCCGGATTACCACTTCATCAATTTCAACCTCGCCCGCGACATGCCCGGCATCGAAACCGTGGATATCCGCCGCGTGCCGGACGGCGCGAGATGCCCGCTGTGCGCAGGTACGCTCAACCTGCGCAGAGGCATCGAGGTCGGCAACACGTTCCAGCTCGGCGTCAAATACACCACCGCGATGGGCATGGCGTTCACGGATGCGCAGGGCAAGTCGCACCACCCCGTGATGGGATCGTACGGGATTGGCGTGGGCCGGTTGATCAGTTCGATTATCGAAGCCCACCACGACCAGTATGGCCCGAAGTGGCCGATGTCCGTCGCGCCGTGGCAAGTTCATATCAACGCGCTCAAGCTCGACAACCCGGACGTCCGCGATCACGCCGAGCGCCTTTACCAACAGCTCGCCGCGGCCAACGTCGACGTGTTATACGACGATCGAAACGCGTCGCCCGGCGTTCAGTTTGCCGACGCCGACTTGCTCGGCATTCCGATCCGCCTCATCGTAAGCCCGCGCAACGTTGCGGCGGGCCAAATCGAGTACAAACGCAGGAGCACCGGCGAGACCGGACTTGTCCCTCTGGAAGGCACAGTCGGCTCTGTTATCAACTGGATTGGCCAGGAACTCGAGAGCCTGAACGCCGATATGGGCATTTGATATGGAGTGCGGCAGCTTGGACGCAGTCTCAGAATTATATGCGTGGCAACTTGTGGTGCGGGCGTCTCGCCTGCACGTGGCATTTTCCCGCGTCCTTTTCGTGGCTCCTCATGTTAAACCGCGTTCCAAGGTTGTCCAGACTTATACGTGCAGGCGAGACGCCCGCACCACAAAACAAATCGGAGAGTGTTAGATGCCTCATGTGTGTCCCTGGTGGCTCGCGTATACGTTCGACCACCGGCTGCGGCGGGTATTCCACAAGCCCGAGCGCATCCTCGATCCGTACGTCAAGCCGGGGATGACCGCGCTGGACCTGGGTTGCGGGATGGGCTATTTCTCGATCCCGATGGCCGGGATGGTAGGCGGCGCGGGGCACGTGGTGGCGGTCGACATTCAGCAACAGATGCTCGACGTGCTGATGCGGCGCGCCCGGAAGGCCGGCGTAGACGGGCGGATACGACCGCATCTGTGCGACCCCGAGCGGCTCTGCGTCGATCAGCCCGCCGATTTTGCGCTCGCGTTTTTCATGGTACACGAGACGCCCGACCCGGCCCGGTTTCTCGAGCAGGTCCGCGCTGCCCTTAAGCCGGGTGCGCAGTTTCTGTACGCCGAGCCGAAATGGCACGTGGCGCGCCGGGATTTCGAAAAACTGCTGGACTACGCGCAGCGCAGCGGTTTCCGCCTCACCGCACGCCCGCAAATACTGATCAGCCACGCGGCGCTGCTGACAGCCGCGACTGTTTAATTGGAAAACACAAGGAATTAGTGACACCAAGGGGTCTGTTTCGATCACTGGAGGTTGCTATGTCGCCCTCGTCATTGCAGGAGACACTCGAACAACACACGATTCCCGCGGCGCCGGAACTGGTGGAGCTTGAAGGGGAGAAAATCCATTGTCACGCGTGTGCGTTCGAATGCCGGATTTCGGAAGGTCGCGCGGGCGTGTGCTGCGTCCGGACGAACCGCGGTGGCGTGTTAAAAGTTCCCGGCGGGTACGTGGCGGGCCTGCAAGTCGATCCCATCGAGAAAAAACCGTTTTTCCACGTGTTGCCGGGCCGGGACGCGCTGTCGTTCGGGATGCTGGGCTGCAACTTCCGCTGCCCGTTTTGCCAGAACTGGATATCGAGCCAGGTGATCAAAGACGAGCGGTCGATGGGCGCGCCCCGGGCCATTACGGCCGAACGAATGGCGCAAATCGGCGTGGACAACGGCACGCCCATTGTCACGAGCACATATAACGAGCCGCTGATCACGTCGGACTGGTCGAGGCTGGTGTTCGACGAGGCCAAGAAACATCAACTGATCTGCGGGTACGTCAGCAACGGGTTTGCCACGCGCCGCGTGATCGAGTTTCTCCGGCCCGCGCTCGACATCATGAACGTTGACCTCAAATGTTTCAATGAAGAAAACTACCGCAAGCTTGGCGGCCGGTTGAAACCCGTGCTCGATACGATCGCGCTGCTCAAGGAGTTGGGCGTGTGGGTCGAGGTGGTCACGCTGGTGGTGCCGGATTTCAACAACAGCGAGGCGGAACTGCGATCGATTGCCGGCTTTATCGCGAGCGTCTCGCCGGACATCCCGTGGCACGTCACCGCGTTCCACCCCGATTACCGCATGACGGACCGCGGGCCGACCAAGGCGTCCGACCTCGAGCGCGCCTATAACGCGGGCAAAGCCGCCGGCCTGCGCTATGTGTACGCCGGAAACCGCCCCGGCGAACCCGAAGGCCGCGAGAATACCTACTGCCACCACTGCAACGGCGTCTTGATCGAGCGGCACGGGTTTTCCGTGCTCAACAACCGGATGAACGGCAACCGATGCCCCGAGTGCGGCACGGCGATCCCCGGCATATGGGAAAACGCGCCGCCGCACCGATCGTCGAGCCTGGGGATGCCGCGCCCGGTTCGGTAGACCAGGGGCAAAGCAGAGCGCGGAAAGATCTGTCGCCGCCAGAAGCCGGCCAGATTTCCTTAAGACCGATCCTGGCTAGTGCGGCCTTACGGGGAGGATCAGCGCGCTGGGATGGGCTGCATCGACGTAAACCTTGTTGTTGGCTACGCGCTTGTTGGTGTCGGTCGGCCAGTCGTCGCCCGAATTGGGGTTGATCTCGAACCGCGGATGATTGCTGCTGGAGACTTGCACGCCGATCCGATGGCTCTTGTTGAAGATCAGGCTGATCGACCACAGATCGATCGCCAGTTCGCCAATCTCGCCTGCCGGAAGCGGGTCCGCCGTCTCATATCCGTTGCGGAACTTCAGCCTGCGGATGTTATCAAGCATAAGGATCTCGCGGCCGTCGGGGTAAATATCGACAAGTTTCGCCGTGAAATCCGTGTCGGGCGCGTCGGTCGATACAAACAGCTTGACGAATACTTGCCCGGTGATTTCGAGCGGCTGTTCGAGCGGATCCGTGGCGAATTTCAGCACGTCGGCGCGGCCACTGACCTCCCGCTGGTCGAACGGCCCCGCGGGCAGCAGCAGGTTTTGACCGCCGTGCGTCGGGCATGGGTTTGCCGGGTCGTAGGCATACGCCAGCGGAGCGGAATCGGCCGTCGCGGGCTCGGTCGTCAGCCGGCCGCCGTCGCGCAAGTAGTAAGACGTCGCTAGGGTTGGAAATGGTGGCCAGTCGTCAGCGGTGTGCCACTCATTGCCGGGCGCGTCCGGATCGTCCACGTCGCCGACCGTGTAATAATTGACTGCGGGCGCCGCTCTGGCGCCGTCGTCTTTATCCATCAGCCATGCCGCAAAAAAGTAGCGCTCATACTTGCCGAAGTCGAAATTGAAATTATCGCGAAGCTCGATGTCGCCCACCTTGCGTTTGACGCCATGCACCCACGGCCCCATGATGAGCTTCTGGTTGCCGCGCGCGCCTTCCCCGCCCTCGTGCTGGCGTGTCACAAAATTGTTGATCGTACCCTGATTGAAAATGTCAAACCAGCCGCCGACGTGCATCGCCGGCGCCGTAACATCTCCCGCTTTTTCCTCAGCGTTGTACATCTCCCAGAATGCATCATAGGTTGGGTGCGATTTCCATTCCGGGACAATATACGTGTCGGTCTTCTGCGCTTTCGTCCAGCCTTCACACAATTCTTTGCGCCATACGCCGCCCTGATACGAAATCTGGCCGTAGAAATTCGAGCATGCGACTACGATCGATTGTGTATCCACTTCGTTGGTTGCCGGCGCCATCATCACCTGCACGATCCCCAGCGCCGAGCCGCCGGACGTCCCGACTTTCCCGTTGCTCCACGCCTGCTTGACGATCCACGCGACCGTGTCGGCGCCATCCTGCCGCTCGCCCCAGCCGTCGTCGGCGAACACCATGTCCTTGCCCTCGCTGCCGCCGCGGCCCCGGCAATCCTGCACCACGAGCGCCAGCCTTCTGTTGTTGAGGCCTTTGGCGATGTCGGGGCCCGATTTGCGGCCGTATACGCTGCGCATCAGGACCGTGGCAAACGGGCCGTCGCCATCGGGCAGGTAGATGTCAGTTTCCAGCTTGATACCGTCGCGCATCTCGACCATCGCGGTTTTCGGCGCGGCGGCGCACGCGGTTGCGCTAACCAGCAGCAGAGACAGAAGACACGCAGAGAAAAGTCGGAAATTCATGAACAGGTTGTCCTTTCTTCGAAAAAAAGAGGCGGCAGATTGGCGAATCAAGATTAACCTTCCTTGAAAAGCCTCGTCGACCGCCTATAATACAGAATGTATGGGTAGAATCCCATTCGATTTGACCGGGGGAGGCGTCATGCGTGTGTCGCGCGGCGTGAGAAACGTATCCGCAGTGCTGCTGGCGTTTTTTCTGATGGCGGTGCTGATTGTTTTGGCGCGATTCAGGCCGCCGGCCCGGGTGCTGCCGCCCGAATCGCCCGAAATTGCGCGGCTGCGGTTCTCCCGCACCGAGAACGCCTGGTTTGTCTTGCAGGAAGCGGACGGCCTCATTCCGCCGGACCCGTTTGTCGATCTGCGGACCACGGTCGATTTTAAGTTCGGCGTGATGGGCCTGTTTACGGGCTTTTACCTCGCGGACGACCACCCCGAGCATGTCGCATGGGTGCGGGGATGCAAGCCAGCAATCGACCGGGTGCGGGATGCCCTGAAAATGGACCACTTGCTGATGCCGCTCGAGTTTCCGAGCACTGAGGAGCCCTGGCGGCGCATGCGCCCGTCTGACGCTTTTTCTGGCCTTCCGTCAATCATGCTGGCAACGGCCGCACTCGAGACAAAAGCCGGCAATTCGGAATTGGTGTTTGATTGCTACCGTGACGCGCTGCGCCTCGCGCTGATGTTGCGAAACTCAATCCCCGAAACCTGGCTGAGGGATAGCAGGAGCCTGTGCAAGCTGGCGCGGCAGTTTGATCCGCAGGTTCAGCGAGAGGCTCTTGAATGGCTGATCGAGTTCAATGCGCGAAAGCCGCTACCACGAAGGGCCGTCGAAGATTGGCTGCGATTGCATGAATCATGGAAGGGCGGCTGGAAGGAAATATTTCGACCGCTGGACCCGCAACATATGCCATACCTGGTTGCCGCTCTGGCGCGATCCGGCCCGGCCCGCCGGGTGTTTGCGGCCAACGTGGAAGCCATTCTCGATGCCTGCTGCTTAACAACGCACGAATACCGCCAGTGGGAGAAGCGATTTCCCGAACTGGCCGATGCTGCCGTGAACAGCTTCCCCGGATTTCATCCCTATTCTCTTTTCCATCGGAACATCGAATTTCAAATTTGCCTGGACGTTATGGAGTTCGTTCTGGCGGTTGAACTGTACCGGCACGCGCATGGCGCCTATCCCGAGTCACTCGCGGCGCTGGCGCCGGAATTCTTGACGCAGGCCCCCAACAATGCCCGATCGGGCGAGCCGTTCTATTACCGCCGCGCGGAAAACAACTATTGGCTTGCGTTACGCGGGCAGGGCGATGATCCCCGCCGCCTGATATACTCGGATATTCTAGTCAGCCCGCCCGAAGATTAAGGAGACGATAGATGAAACTGCTCAGTCTTGCATGCTCATTGCTTTTATTGGCTGCCGGCCCGTCTGTTCCGTCGCCGTTGGGCGCGTGCGCACACCGCGGCGATAACAAGGTTGCGCCGGAGAACACGATCCCCGCGTTTGTCTCGGCGGTCGAAAAGGGCGCGCATATGATCGAATTTGACGTGGCGAATACGCGCGATGACTACCTCGTTATCATGCACGACCCCACCGTCGACCGAACCACCAACGGCAAGGGAAAGGTGTCGAACCTGACCTTTGACAAAATCCGGGCGCTGGACGCCGGCCGTCGGTTCAGCCCCGAATTTGCCGGCACCAAAGTGCCCACCCTCGAAGAAGTGCTCGAGGTGATTCCAACGCACGTTATCTGCAATGTTCATATCAAGGGCGGCGAGAAACTCGGCAAGGAGACCGCGCGCGTCATCAAGCGGATGAACCGTGTCAACCAATGTGTGCTCGCCTGCGAAAGCGATGCCGCCAAGGCGGCCCGCGATGTCGCGCCGGGCATCCGCATCTGCAACATGGACCGTCAAGGCGTTAACCACATGAAGTATGTCAAGGCTACCATCGAAAAACCCGCCGAGTTTATCCAATTTGTTGGCCCTGAAAACGGCCTCAAAGACGCCATCGACGTCTGCCGCGTCTACGGCATTACGGTCAATTATTACGGCGCGGAAGATCCCGACAAGATCCGCCGGCTCGTCCATGCGGGAGTGAATTACATCCTTACTGACGACCTCGATACGTGCCTGAAACTGCTCCGAGACGAATTCGCCGTTCCGCCCAAGTAGTCGGGAAGTCTGCAATGCTCAATTCCAAAGCCTGGCGCATGCTTGCGGTTGTGGCCGCGTTGTTTGTCCTGGTGGGTGTGCTGATCGTGGTTGTTCGACGCAAATCAGAGTCCCCGCCCGCGATCGGCCCCGAACCCGAAGAACTGGCCCGCATCCGCCTTTTGCAAACCGAAAACGGCTACTTCCTGCTGCAACAGGCCATCGAGCAACTTCCCCGCCGCCCCGCAGGGAAAAACATTGGCCATGCCAAAGGGCCCGTGGCCGAATTGCTGCACGTGTCCCTCGAAGAGGATGCCCCGGAGTTGGTTGCGGTCGTCGAGGCAATGCGGCCTGCAGTGAAGCTGACGCGCGCGGCGGTGCGGATGAACTACCTGCTCATGCCCATAGAGTGGAGCGCCCTTTCCAGCAACCCGCTCGGTTATGGTCGCTATGACTCGAGAGTTGAGACTATTCTGGCCGGCCTGTTTCTGGTTGCGATCCGCGACGCAAAATCGGGCGCCAATACCCAAGAATCGGTTCAGTGCCTGCTTGACTACTACCGGCTCTATTGGCGGTGCATTGACGGGCTTCTTTGGGGCGCTTCGGATTGGTACATCTACCACAAGGCAAGTCTCGTCATCGGATGCCCACCCCAATTCCAGGACCAGTTGCTCCCGGCCCTTCTCGAATTCCGCGCCCGGTGGGAGCCGCCCAAGTATTGGCTGGACACCTCGCTGCGCCTTTTTGAAGCCGTGCACCCGGCGATCATCCGCCGCACTCAGCCGCGGTGGCAAGTCATCTCCTTGTCGATTCGCGCCGCGCTGGCCCGTCCGCTCCTGGCGCGCAACCTCGACACGCTTCGCGAAGTATCCGGATATGTCATGTGGGAGTACCGCAATTGGGAGAAGCACAATCGGCGCCTGGCGGGTGCGGCCAACCTGCCGGGTTTTGACGTGTGGATCCGTCAAATCTGCCGGACTAGCAGCACGTACATTCTTGAACTGGACGGGTTGTGCACAGTTGTTGCGCTTGAAAAATACAAGCGCGACCACGGCAATTACGCCCCGGCGCTCGAGGACGTTGTGCCGGCCTACCTGCCCAAGGCGCCAATCGACCCGTACAGCGGTCGCCCATTGATCTACCGGCGCGAGGCCGACGACTACCGCCTGTACAGTGTCGGAGGTAACGGGCAAGACGACGGCGGACACCCTTTCGCTGAAGAATGGTCGCAAGACATCCTTGTCCACCCCGATCCGGCGTTGGACCGATCGCGTTGAAATCCGGCGGGACGCAATTCATAATGAATTGAGCGGCTTTTTGGCCGCCGCAGGGGGTTGACGTTATCCTGGCTCCCCGATTAGGTTGCGTTGAGGCAGTGTCATGACCAAATCAAAGGCGCGGCGAAACGTGATTTTCGTTCTGCTCTGCTTTTTTGCCGTCGCGATCCTGTTGGTTCTCGCACACGTCAAGCAATCGCGCGGGCCCATCCTCGAGCCGGAATCGCCCGAGGTCGCCGCGTTTCGCTTGGACCGCGCACACAACGCCTGGTATACGCTGCAAGACGCCGTGCAGTTGTTGCCCCTGCCGCCGCCGGCGGTGCAGTACCCAGACGGGCCCGGCGGCCGTTTTGTGAAACAATATGAGCCTGTGCCGGAATCGCTGGCCAGGATGGTGTGGGCCACTCGGCCCGACGATGAAGTGCTGCTGGACTACCTGGCCAAGTGCCGGCCCGCAATCGACAAGGTGCGCGAGGCGCTGCTCAAACCGGACCTGATGTTCCCAATGACCGATGAGGCCGACGAGCGGAGGCATGAATCGAGGTCGGCGCTTGCGCGTTTTACCAATCTTCTCGAGGCAATCGCCCGGGTTGAAGCGGCTTCACCGCGGCGCGGCGGAGAGGTTGCGGGTTTGATCCGGGACGTTCTGCGGCTCGAGTACATGATCAGCTCCGATTACTATCCCTATTGCCGTCAACTGGCCCCGGAACTGGCGCCGCTCTTCAGAAGCATGAGCCTGCGGCGCCTCCGCCAGACAGTGGACTGGTTGACCGTGTTCCGCCGCTCCCTCCGGCCCGCCACGCGGCCCGCCGAACAAGCAATCCGCCAACTGGATGCGCTGCCGCCAGACGTCGATTGGGCTTGGGTATGGCGCCACCCGGGGGCGACTGCGGGCTACGTGTTGATGAGGGCGCGGCAAAAAGCCATTTTGCGGCGCCATCATGACGCGTATATTGCGACGACCGGTGTCGAGATGTATCGATTGCGTTTGTTTGAAACGCAGCACCCCGCGTTGTTGGCCATCCCGCACGGCGGCGAGCTGATGCCATACCGCCAGTTTTCCTACGTATACTCGGAATGGCTTGCACAGATTGACGGCCTCGCAATTGCCGCCGCGCTCGAAATTTATCGATGCGCTAACGGCCAGTACCCGGAGTCGCTCGAATCGCTCCGGCCGTATTTTGTCCGCCTCCCCGTTGATCCCTTTACGGGCAAACCGTTCATTTACCGAAGGCAGGGAACGGATTATGTCTTGTACAGTTGCGGTCCCGATCAGAAAGACAGCGGCGGAGCCCGCGAGATTATCATCAGGTGGGTGCCGGCACCAGTGGAAGCGGCCTCCGGCTGAACGCGCCGGCGCCGCCTGAAACAGTGAATTGTAATCGTTGTTCGCGACATTGGCGCAGGCCGCGGCGGTGGGGTCGCGCTCCCGCGCGACCGGGTGGCGGCGGCGGGGGTGTACAGGAGGCTCAGGTCCGCGTGTTGGAGCTACGGTCGAGCAGGAGCTCGACCCTACCGCTCGGCGCTGCCTCAGGCCATCGGTTGGAAGCGCGGTCGAGCAGGAACTCGACCCCACCGCTCGGCCTGTAAACGCGGCTTCTTAGCCGCTTTAGTGTGTGCCGGCTAGTTTACAGGCGGGCACTTTGGAGAATTGGATATTATGAAGGGTAAATCTGGTGGACGCCGCAACCTTCTGTTTGTGGCCCTGTTTTTTGCCCTTGCGGCCCTCGCGGTCGCAGTCATGCACGTCTTTCCGCGCAACACCATCCCGCCTGAATCCGCCGAAACGGCCACGCGGCGGGCCGACCGCCAGAACAATGGCTGGTTCGTGCTCGAGCAACTCCTGGCCGAAGTTCCCGCGCGGCCGCAGGCGTTGTGGGGCCCGTTACGTGACGACCCTCGAATGGAGGGCAATTACCAGCCGGAACCGGGATCGCTGGGCAGCCGGGTGGGCGTCGGCCGGCCTGATGACGACCCCCTTTTGCAGGAGTACCTCGCTTCGGCGTCCCGGCTGGTTCCCCGCATGCGCGAGGTCCTTGCCAAACCGTACATTCTGTTGCCGCCGGAGGCTTGCAAGTACGGCAGCGAGGCGTTCTATCTTCCGGGTGTCGGTCGTAACAAGTACTTCAATCAAGAGCGCTCTCTATTTCCTCTCCTTATCACGCACGCGTTCATCCTGAGCGGCCAGGCCGGCGGAAGCGGCGAGAGCGGCGCGGTGCTGCGCGATTTGATCGAACTCATGGACCGGATGCGCGAAGCCAGCATAGCTGAGTATGTCCACCTGAACAATTTAACCGTTTTCGAGATCCTGCCGCGGTTGCAGCCCGAACATCAGCGCGCACTCCTTGAATGGGCGGTGCGGATGCAATCGCACCAACGGCCGTCGCGCGAGAAGATCGAGTTCGACCTCCGCCAGCAGAAGGTATTGCTCGACGCGCTTATGAAGGAAGGAAGCTTGTTCTACCCTCTCGAGGCCACCGGATACCTCCGCTACCGGACGTTGTTTATGCGCCACTTCGATTATGCGTTCAAGACGGCGTACATGTATCCCAACGAGTTCGAGCAACTCGCCGGGCAAGACCCCACCGTAATGAAGTTTGAAACGGCCTATTATTTCGGGTTCAGTCTTACATCGAACGTGCGCTTCAATGCTTCCTGGAATTATTTGATGAACTGCTCGATCCTGATACTGGCTATCGAGCTTTATCGCCACGATAACGGAGAGTTTCCCGCGTCTTTGCAGGAACTTGTGCCCGGATATATCGCAACGCTGCCGGACGATGTGTATGCAGGCCGCGGCATGACATACCTCTACGAATGCACCGCCGATGCCTATCGGCTCCTCGATCATACCCACTCCAATGATAAGGCGGTGTTTGCCCGTAAACTGGAACCACGTGAGAAACCACATTGATGAAAAGGACCGGTAAAATGGTCCGGCGCCGCCACCTGGTGATTGTTTTCTTGTTGTTTGGCGGAATGGGTGTGCTGGTAGTCATGGCCAACCTGCGTGAGCCGGTGAATCTGCCGCTCAACGAACCGGCGGAGATTACGGCCAAACGGCTGGACCAACAGAACAACGCCTACTACGTCCTGATGGAGGCAGCCGAACTCCTCCCGGAGCCGCCCCCACCGCTCGAACTCAAAGATGACAAGGGCTGGTCTTACGCCTACAAGCCCGAGGATGATTCGATCGGCAGCCTGCTTAATATCAACCGGCCGGACGACGACCCGCTCCTGCTCGAGTACATCGAGAAATCGCTGCCGGCTTTCGATCACGCCCTGAAAGCCGTGGAAAAACCTTGGTTCTTCTATGCGACCGACCCGGGCGCCGACGTTTCCGCCAGAAGTACCCCGGTAAGTTTGTGGCACCTGTTAGAGGTGTGTTTTGTTCAAGCGAAGGTTCATTCCTGCTCGGACGACCCGCGTGAAGATGCCTGCTCGTTCTTGTACGACACCACGCGCATCTCGAGCGTTGTCCACTCCGGTAGCGGTCCCCGCTTCTCTTCGGCGCCGGAAACGGCGGACGTCATCCAGAAGGCGTCGCCGGATCATCAGCACTGGATCGGCGAATGGCTTGCACAGTTCCGCAGCGCGTGGCAACCGCCGACGCAAGGCATGGACGAGTACTTGCGTAGCATTTACCGGCTGCCGGCGGCCCCTGAATCAGAGAAGGCGCCCCTGCCCCTCCGGCTCGTTGCAAACGCCGGGCTTAACCGATTAAAGAAGAATGTGTACCGGCACGAACAAGACCTGCGCAAGGCCGCGGGCATGACTTATGTCCAGTACGATCAGTACAGGAAACAGCACCCGGATTTTCTCAACTTCAACGTGTGGGGCATGGGGACGCCGTACCTCGCCGCGAACAGCTCTACGGTTGCCGCGCTCGACGGGTTGTTGGTTGTAGTGGCTTTGGAATCCTATCGGCGCGACCGGGGCGAGTATCCGGAAACGCTCGATGCGCTCGTTCCGGATTACGTGGCGGAACTGCCCCAAAACCCGTTTGACGGTCAGGACTTCACGTACGCCCGCGCGGACGGCACCTACCTCTTGTGTTGTGTGGGCGGCCACCGCTCGGGCGAGTCCTGGCAGGATCACCAGTACTTCCTTATATACGCGCCCGAAGACCAGCGCAGCAACTTTTGGAGGAAGCTGCGGAAAACGGCGCGCAATCCCGGGAGAACACAGTGACAAGACGAGCCGGCAAACGATTGAGCCGCCGCCACCTCATAATTGTGGTTGTGCTGTTCGGCGGCGTGGGCATTCTGGTAGTCCTGGCCAATCTCAGGCAGCCTCTGAACCTGGTCATCGATGAGGCGCCGGAAGTAACCGCAAAACGCCTCGACACGCAAAACAATGCCTATTACGTGCTGACTGAGGCGGCAAAGCTGCTCCCTGAGTCACCACCGGATCTCAAACTCAAGGATGAGCAAGGTTGGGATTACTATTACGCCCCGGAGCACGATTCGCTCGGTAAGATGCTGGGAATCAGACGCCCCGACGACGACCCGCTCCTGATCGAGTACATGGACAAATGTCTGCCGGCCCTCAACGCGATCCTCCCTGCGTTTGACAAGCCTTGGTTTCTCTACCCGCCGCATTCGTTTGAACCTGCCGAAGAAAAACAGCTCGGAAATGAGCGGGCCAGGCTGTCGCAGTTGGTGGATCTCTATCTCGCGGAGGCGCGAATGTGCCCGTGCTCTGAAGATCCCGATACCGACACCTGCACCAATCTTCACAACGCGATGCGCCTTTCGTGCCTGCTGGGAACCGATGGCGTGAAACGATCCCATTCGCAAGTGGAGGCCGCGGAGGTCATCCGTAAGGCGTCGGCGGACCATCAGCACAAAATGGCGGCGTGGCTTGGACAGTTGCGTGCCGGCTGGAAACCGCCGTTGACCGCCATCGACCGCGTTATCCGGGGTGTCTATGCTACGACGCTGGGACCGCTGGCGGACAAAGAACTCTGGCCGGTGCGTTTGTTTTGGAATGCCCGGATTGCGCAGCTAAAGAGGGCCTTATACCGGCAGGAAGCGTACATTCGCAAAATCAGTTGCATGACTCAACGGCAGTACGGAGATTATCTGCGCGAACATCCGAAGTTTAGAAAGACCTATTTGTCCGCCGAGTTCTTGCAGTTCCGCGCGTGCAACACGGAATTCTTTGGCACGGTCGACGGGCTGTCGATCGTAGTGGCCCTGGAGTTGTTCCGCCGTGACCGTGGCGGATATCCCCAATCGCTTTCCGAACTGGTTCCACAGTACCTGGCGCAACTGCCCGAAAACCCGTTTTGCGCCCGGCCTTTTGCCTACGCCAGAGAAGGCGGCGACTATGTCCTTTACTGTGTCTCGGATGAACCCCCTGGCCGCCCGCCGCATCATTTCCTGCTGTATGCGCCCAAAGACCGGCGGGACAACTTCTGGATGCCGTCAAGGCCGGAGGCGGGAGCATGATCGCGCGCAGTGCCGCTGTTAGAAACACGATGGTAGTCTTGTGTCTTTTCGGTCTCGCGGCGTTGATAATCGTCGTGGCGCACCTCCGTGCGCCGTACGTCCCTTACGAGGAACCGCCGGAACGCGTGGCCAAACGGCTCGACCGCGAGAATAACGCCTACTACGCGCTCGTTGACGCGGCGGCCCTGTTGCCGCTCACGCCGCCCGAAATCGGCTATATCAAGGACGAAACCGGGTTTGAATCCAAGTTTAAGCCGGAGCCGGGTTCCGTTGGCGAGTTACTCCGCGTCTGGCGGCCCGACGACGACCCGCTCCTGCTCGAATTCGTTGAAAAATCAAAACCTGCCCTGAAGCTTGCCCGCGCGGCCGCCTCGAAACCCTACTTGTTGTTTTCGCCGGTTGATTGGACAGCCTCCTATGAGCAGTTGGAGAGACGTGCCTTCCAAAACCTGCCGTCATTGTACCAATTGCGCGGTCTCCTTGTTCTGGACTCGGCGTCGAAGTCGTGTTCCACCAACCCGGCGGAAGACGCCTGCCGCCTGATGCAGCAAGCCCTCGAATTATCATTCAAGATGAATGCGGATCGGTATTGCTGGTTTGAGCCCGCCGAAACATTTGCCACGGACGTGATCCGGAAGTCGTGCATCGAGCATCAGCGGGAAATGCTGCAGTGGCTGGACAAGACCCGCCGCGACTGGACCCCGCCCAGAGCAGCGATTGATTTCGCAATACGGAACGTGTTGGAAGCGGATTTGACTGACGACCCAAATTACCGCCCGAACATGTGGCGACGCATCGCCACGTCGGTTGAAATGAGAATGGCGTTTTCCCGTGCAAAACTGTTTGTCCGGCGGCGTGAAAAGCTGTACCGGGATGCCGCACAACTCACCTTCCTCCAGTACAATCTGCAGAAGGAAAAGTTCAAACCCCTTCAGACGCCGCCAAGGCGATATTTTAGTCTCTTTCTTCACGGCGCCTCCGTAAACGCCAACTCCCGGTTCTTTGCGCGAGTCGACGGACTGCGCATCGCGACTGCGCTCGAGTTGTACCGGCACGACCATGCGAGTTACCCCGACTCACTCGATTCCCTCGCGTCCGACTACCTTTCCGAACTCCCCCTAAACCCTTACGACGGCTCACCCTTCTCCTACCAACGGGAAGGGGAGGATTATATTCTTTACTGTCCCATGAAGGTGGTAACTCATAATCCTGCGGTATCGCGCGGCGGCAAGCTGATCTTTCACATGCCGGCCGGCGCGGAGTCACCGCCATGACGAGCACGCGACGTACCATCGTGCGCAATGTCTTTATCGTGGCACTTCTCTTCAGCCTAATGTCGGTGCTCGTCGCTTTCGTCCACCTCTATCAGCCCGCGCCCATCATCCCGCCGGGCCCGCCCGAGCGCCTCGAGATGGCCAAGGATCGCGCGCTGAACGGTTGGTGGTTGTGCTGCGACGCGTGCGACCTGGCGCCGCGCCGCCCACGCCCGATATGAATATCGAGCCGATTTGACAGCGAGATCTACGGGCCGTACGAGCCGGCGCCGGGTTCACTGGGCGAGTTGCTGCGCATCCGGTGCCCGGACGACGACGCCGCGATCGCGGAATATGTCCGCCGCGCGGCTCCCAGCGTGGATCTGGCCCGGCGCGCGATCTCAAAGCCCGTTTATGTTTGGCAGGTTACGGGATGGCGTAGCCACGAACCGCCTGGATGCGCAACAACTGGTCAATTTGCTGATTGCCGCGGCGCACGAGGGGTCGCGGGCCGGGGATCACGCGGGCGCGTGCGGCCTCGTACGACGTGTGGCGAGAGCTAGCGCGACCGATTGAAGTCCAACCAGAATCCGCCGCCGGTTCACGATGACGCCCGCATCTCGTCCAGCTCGTCCTTGCACACGCTTAATGCCGCGTCATAATCGCGGACAAGCCAGTCGGGCGCCTCGCTCCGCACCAGGGGAATCCGGTGCAGGATCAGGCCCGCACGGTACCAGCCCGCCGCCATGCAGGCCGCCGCAAACGCCTCGTCGCTCACCACCAGCCGTTGGACGAACTCCAGCGGTTTACCCGTCTCGCCCCGCACCCAGTTGTCGAGGATGGTGAACAGCGGGTGGCGCCCCTCGACACGCAGCCGGTCGTCGGCGATCAGCACCAACTCCGGGTTCATGAACTTCAGCCGCCGGTACGTGAGCATCCAGATCAGCGCGGTCTCAAGGTCCTGATGCCAACTCCTCTCGCCAAACCGGCTCACGTTGAGCAACGACAACGCCTCGTCCTCATCACCCACGCGCAATGCCTCCAGCACCCGCAACCAGTGGACTTCCGGGCGCGACAGCAGCAACGGCCTGCGCGACGCGATGGACTGAAATTCTTCCGCGTTCCAGAACCGTCTCTGCGGGATGGCTTGCATGTAGTAGATCAGTTCGCGGTTAATGCCGGGCGGGGGCGTCAACTGGTCCCATACGGGCTCGATGGGGCGGTACACGCGGCGGAAAAACAGGACCTTCAACCAGATGGCGGCGAGGGACGGTTCGGCGAGGGCGTGCAACCAGACATCAAGCGCCCGCTCGAGCCGGCCGGCCCGGCGGAAGTACTCGCCCACGGCGTCTATGACCAGCGGTCGATTCTTGCCGAACCGCAAAGCGAGTTCGAACGCAGCGTCCGCTTTGTCACGCGCAGATTTCTCGTAAAAAAAACCCTGCAACACACGGATATCGGGGTCATTAGGGGCCATCTTAAGGGCCTGGGCCATGAGGGTGGCGGCCTTGCTGGGGTTCTCCGCGGCGCTCAACACAGCGAGTCGTGCAAGCCGGCCCGCTTCATCACGTCCAGTCATCTGGTGGCGGTTGAGGACTTCGCTCGCAGCGATATCGTTGCCTTCTCGTACAAGTTTGTCGGCCTGAAACAGCCGCCAGCGTTTTGAAGCATTCGTGCGGCCGTGCCACCAATTGAACAAGTTGTCGAAGGCCGGGTAGCGTCCTTCGGCAACCAGGGCCTCGACCACGAGCAGGGCGGGATCTTCCTGCCAGCAAAACGCGTCGGGGGTCTCGCCGTGGATAGCCAGGAGGCCCGCAACGTCGCCCAACTTGTGCCGGGCGGTAATCTCGAGTTGGGTCAGCGGGGCGCGGAGACCGGCGTACGTCACCAAGGATTTTGCTTCACGCACAATTTTGATGGCCTGGGCGGACTCTCCAGACTGTAACAGCTTTTCGGCATCGAGATAGGTCTCGACGACAAGGCGACGCTGTTTTCGCCGAGGCTGGAGGAACCACCATCCGGCGAACGCCCCAGCCGCTAGAACCACCGCCAGCAGCAAGAACCACCCGGTGCCCCCCGAACCACTCCCTCCCCCGCATCCCGGCAGCAACACTATCCCCGCCATCAATACCGTCACGTGCCGCCATATCCGCATGTCGATCCCCCAAGTCGAGCCAATTCCTTATGGGTGACCCCCATAGCATAGCCAATTGGCCCGCCCACAACAAAGTATGCTTGCCTGCGCGTAAGTCCGAAATCATTTCGGACCTACTCTTGTAATCGCTACGGGTGCACCCCTACTATTATTCTCTTTCATCCTTCATATTTCATCCTTCATCCTTTTCCCCATACCCCAAACCCCATACCCCAAACCCGGTTTTTCACCCTTGCCTTTCCTCTCTCCCGGCTACTAAAATGCACCCAAGGAGGCATATCATGACCAACGGCGCAGTTAAGAAGGCCCGTGTACTTGCCGCGTTGGAGAATCGGGAGCCCGATCAAGTCCCGATCGGCGAGTTTTTCTGGACCAACTTTGTGCGCAGGGCTGCGGCCGAACTCGGGGGCGGCAAGAGTTTTAACCCGTACCATTATTGGGACCTCGACCTGATCGTCGTCAACCCGAACATGGATCCCCACATCGGCGGCATCCGTGTGCTCGAGCAAGGTGGCGACCGCAAGCTCGTAAAAACCGGGTTTGGCGCCACCATCGAGATGCGCGGCTCCTGCCCGATGCCCTACTACCTCGATTTCGACACCAAGTCTTACGACCAGATGGCCGAATTCCGGTTCGACGACCCACGCGACGAGCGCCGGTTTTTCCACGCCATCGACGACCAGATCAACGCCGTCGGCGACGCCCTCAACCAGGGATACCCGTCGTTCGTCGACCGAGTCAACGCGTGCGCGCCACACTACTGCGTCTTTGGCAGCGTCTGCGAACCCCACGAGATGATCTGGCGCATCATGGGCACCGAAAACGTCCTGCTCAAAATCGGTGAAGACCCGGACAAGGTGGCCGCGTTCATTGAACGCATCGGCGACTTCTCGGTAGGCATCGCCGAGGCCCAGATCAAGGCCGCAGAAGGAAAACTGGCCGGCCTCTACATCTGGGGCGATATCGCGTACGACCGCGGCATGTTCTTTTCACCCGACTACTGGCGCGCCGTCTACAAGCCGCAACTGGCCCGTTTATGCAAAGTCGCGCACGACGCCGGCCTGAAAACCATCTACCACGGTTGCGGAAACGCCTCGGCGGTCTTTGACGACATCCGCGACGCCGGCGTGGACGCCTACAACCCCCTCGAAGCCAAGGCCGGGCTCGACGTGGTCGACCTCAAACGCAGGTACGGTTCGGGCTGGGCGTTCAACGGCAACATCGACGTCCGAGTACTCGCCACCAACGACCGCGACCTCGTCCGTGCCGAAGTCCTCACCAAACTCAATGCGGCCCGCGGCGGCGGATACATCCTCCAGTCAGATCATTCCATCCCCGACAACGTCGACCCGAAAACCTACGACTACGTCGTCCGCCTCACTCGCGAATACGGCAAATACCCGCTGGATTTGGGCGAGTTCAATCGGACAATCGGTTAGTTACCCGATTTAAGTGGGCAAACCGTGGCGCCGGTGAAGAAGTCCGCCCGAACTTTTTCGAGAAAGGTCTTCCCGAAAGTTGTTTGGCGTGGTATGCTATTAGTGGAAAGGGAGAGTGTTGTAAGGCAGGGGAGTCTCATTGCCAGATGCGGTGCGGCCTTGCACCCGACGGGTATCAGGCGAAGTGGGATTAAAGGGAGAGCGCGATATGAAACCGAGAATCTTTGCATTAAGGCTTTTCTTTCCTGCAGTGCTTCTGGTATTGGCGCCGAATCTGTGCGCAGCCCAAACGTATATGGGAACCGCGAACGTGCTGATGGTCATTGTGGATTTTGCGGATGACACCGGCACGTTCGATGCCGCGGCGTTCGAGACCGATTGGCTGGCCCCGCTGTGCAATTTCTACAGCACCATGTCTGAGGGCCAATTCGCGCTCAACGTCACCTACTTTGACGAAGTGATCCGACTGGACAACCGCGAGTTCTACCACAAGTGTTTCTTGGGCGCCGCGTGCCGCGACCTGTGGAGCAGCGCGGACAACCCGCTCGAGACGCTCGTCGACGAGGGCCACATCCAGGCGACCGCCGACGGGTTAGTGCCGGCGGGCGGCGGGGCCGGCGACGTGTTTGACTGCGTCTTGTTTCTCACGGCGCAGGGCGTCAATTATTGGTTTCCCGGATGGAGCATCGAGAATCGGCGGACGACCGCAGACCCGACCAGCCACCGGTATCCCATGGGATACGCGGACCTCGACCTCAATAGCGACGGGGATTTCGACGCCGGCGAGTATGGCAATGCGTCCCATGAACTCGGCCACATGCTCAGCGACGTCTACACCCATCCGGCCGGGTATATCAGCGCGTACGAACTCATGGACAGTTGCTACCCGTGTGCGCTGGGTATATTCACCCGCGTAGACCATACCGCCTTGACTGGAAGCTTTCACAACTGGTTTTCGGGCTGGTTGCCGGCCTCGGCACTGGTCAAATTCACCCCGCCTACGGGCGGCACCGAGGTGCTTGCCCCGATCGAAATAGCGTCGCAACAGACCCCGGCCCCGCAGGGTATCCAAGTGCTGACCGGCGCCGGTTACTCCTACATTCTCGAATGCCGCCGGTTCATACCGCCCGATGAACTCATTGACACATGGCCCGACCGGCCCGCCGCGCGGGAAGGTGTGCTCATTCTGAAAGCGACACCGGGCGCCGATCCCGAAACGTGGCTGATGCTGGCCCCGGCGTATCCGGAAGAGGACCGATGGGAATCAAGCTATGTCGCTGGACAGACTTTCACCGACGCCGCCCGCGACCTCACGATCTCTGTCGGAGCCGCCGTCGGCGACGGATTCCCCGTGACGGTCACCTACGGGCCCGGAGCCACCGCGCCCATACCGGATGTGGCCATGATTCCGTGGCTCACCCCGCCCATGAATGACTACGAGACCGTCGACATTTGGGTCGACAGCCCCTGCAACGGGTATGAGCGTGATGCGCCGTGGGACGAGACCCGCCTGCGATACGGCCGGCGGGACGATCCCGAGCAGACCGTGATCGGTAACGGCGACGACCCATGCGCTAATGAGGTCAACCTGGTTTACGCCCGCGTCCGCAATTACGGAACCCAAGCGGCCACGAATGTCGTTGTCCATTTCGAGGTCACCAATCCGTTGGGCGTGGGCATTCGCGACGACACCGGCTGGACCCGGTTCGCTACGGTCACCCAGGCCGATTTCCCCGGCTTGGCCAGTATCGCGCCGGATGGGTTCGTCGATGTCAGCGCGGAATGGCGGCCGGAAGTCGCGTTTACGCCCGGTACGGAGCGGGTGGCGTGGCACAGTTGCCTGCGGGTCGTTGTGGATACGGTTTCGGGCGAACTCGTGACGTCCAATCAAGACGGGGACCGCGAGCAAGAGAACGTGGCCTGGTTTGAAATGCCGCGCCCGACAATCGCCACTCCCTATGAGCCTATCAATGAGAGCATCTTCCTGGCCAACAGCGCCAACGTTCCCCGCGAGTTCTACCTCTCCGTCGATTCCGCCCTGCCCGACGGCTGGAACCTCGATATCGCCGGGGGCGAAACCCGGTTTCTCCTCGATGCCGGCGAAGCGCGAGACATACCCGTCCAGTTGACCGCCCCGCCCGAGACGCCTGTCGGCAAAAGTTATTTCGTCAAAGTCCGCGCGTATTCCGTCGAGGAGGGAGGCGCACCCGACAGCTCGATACAGCGATACGACAGCATCGAGGTGGCCGGCGTCTTGCTTGCCGCGCAAACCGTCCTGGAAACCACCTTGTCCATCTCCGCAACGCTCGAGGGTTCCACCCTCAACGTAACCGGAACCATGACGCCGCCCGTACCCGGCGCTACCGTCGCGATTCGTTACGAGCCCCCGAGCGGCCCCAGCCTCCTGCAATTGGTTGCGGTAGACAACGCCGGCAAGTTCTCGCACCAGTACGCCCAGGCCTATGCGGGCCGATGGGGTATCCGCGCGATCTGGCAGGGCGATACCGAGCACGCCAGCGCCCTTTCCAACAAGCTTATTGTGAATATAGTCGGGCCCGGAGGATGTTTCGGCGGTGCCACCATGGCCCTCGACTGCCCGTCGCCGCGGAACGTTGGCGAGATTCTCCCCTTTGTGCTGGTCCTTTTCGCATTCGGCCTTCTCGCGCGCCGTGCGAAACGTGCTACTTGAGAGATACCCGAGGCGGACGACAACGAAACCATCGCTGCCCTCCGCCTCAACTTATTGTCCATGGCCGTTTGCCGTTTCGGGAAAATGGCCTCGACAGTCGAGGTCGACTAGTGACCCACGGCTATTTCACCCGCTTCAATTCGAGCGGGTAGCTCACCCCGGCCTGGTTCCATTTTCCTCGCAATATGTTGCCGTCTTGCAGGGTCACATCAAGAACTCCAAGAATCGACTTGGCCTCGAGGATCAAATGGTCGCCCTTGAGACTGGTCTCTTCGACCGGAATATCGTTCACGCCCTGGGAAACAGAATCGATGGAAGCCTTGATAATTCCGTCGGGTCCCGCAGTTAGCTTGAAAAGGAGCTCAAACTTCTGGCCCTGGGCATCAAGCACCCCGTTCCAGTTCCCGACAACTTTCGAGGTGTCCGATGCCGATGATGTTGGTGCGGAACCGCCCGTCTGTTTCTCGGATGGCTGACACGCGACCACCACTGCGGACACAAGAAGGGCAACCACTACTCGCCCAACGATCTTCATTGTTGTTTCCTCCCAGTGTTTCACACAGGGCAATCGTAGCCCGCTCCAAATCAGTTGTCAACCACCCACCGGCCAGTATCACTGACACGCTTCGTCTATTATGGCGATGATGGTGGCCTCGACCTCTTGGGCCACATCCCGCAATCGCTTGTTGTGAAACAGGCTCAGCATAAACGTCGGCTTTATGGTCGACACGCAGATTTTCCCGCCCTGTTCATAGACGCATATGCGGCATGGCAACGCATTCGCAATGGACATGTCCGCATCCAACACCTTCTTTGCCTGGACGGGATTACAGACTTCAAAGACACGGCATTCATGGTCGAACGCGACGCCCTTTTCAACCATCTTTGCCTTGAGATCGTGCACGCCCAAAATGCCAAACTTGTGTGCCGCCACCGCCGCCTCCAGTTTCACAATCACTTGGCCCAACGTATTCCCAGATTCCCTCGCATATAGCATCAGTCTGTCTCCTTGCCGGCGTTTGTCGCATACGCCCGTTCTTTCTAAACAATTCAACAACTGATTACTGCTCCCTGATTCCTGATTCTCGATCTCATGCGGCGCAAGTTCCGGCGACGGCGCCGGATGTCCACGCCCATTGGAGATTGTAGCCGCCGGAATCGCCGTCGATATCGAGAACTTCGCCCGCGAAATACACGTCGGACGCTATTTGGGACTCAAGCGTTGCGGGGTTCACTTCGCTTACGTCCACGCCGCCCGCGGTGACTTGCGAAAACATCCAGGATTGCGTTCCGGAGCACGGGATTGTCCATGCCTTCATCGCCGAGACGATACGGTCGATCTCCGCAGGCGTCAGATCGCCACATGGCCGTTGCGCGTTCTCGATTCCAGCCATTTTAAGCAAGACCGGGATCAGCCTTTTGTGGATCAAGCCCACGAAGCTGAAGTCCACGGTCTTTCCCGGCTTTTTTTCGATGCGGTTGCGAATGAAGCCGGCCAGTGCGGCATCCGAGAACGACGGGAACAGGTCGATGCGCAGTTGCGTGTCGCGGTTCTTCAGGGTGGATTCCGATACGGCCCGGCTCAGTTGCAGGATCGCCGCGCCCGAGATGCCGTACTTGGCGAAAAGCAGATCGCCCATCACCTCGCGCTCGAGCTTTCCGTCCACCCAGACCCCGGCACGCCCATTCAGGCCGATCCCCGCGATCTGGTTGAGATAGGCCGCATCCAGCCGCACCGGAACCAGTGCGGGGAACGGCTCGACGATGGTATGGCCCAGCGCCTCAGCCAGTTTGAACCCGCCGCCGTTCGACCCCAGGTTGGGCGACGACTTCCCGCCCGCGCACACGATGACGCGGTCCGACTCAAAGAACCGCCCGTCACCGCAGACGCACTCCAGCCCGTTGCGCCCGCGTTCGATGCCGTGAACAACGGCCTCGCATAGTTCCTCGACCCCCAGTTGCGCCATCTCATAGCGCAGCACGTCCAGCACGCTCGAGGCCTGCCGGCTGGACGGAAACAGTTTCCCATCCTCCTCCTCCTGCACGCATACGCCGAGTTCGTCGAAAAACGCCAGCGTCTCATCGAGCCCAAACACCTTGAACAGACCGGTTACGAACTCCGGGCGGCAGCCGTGATAGTGCGAGGAATCAAGCTGCCGGTTGGCCAGGTTGCAGCGCCCGTTGCCCGTTGCCAGCAACTTCTTGCCGACCCGCTGCATCCGCTCCAGAACCTTAACTCGTGCGCCCTTGCGCGCGGCCATAATCGCCGCAACCATCCCCGAGGCCCCGCCACCAATTACGATGATGTCTCTCATGCCCGCTCCCCTGGATTAACCTGATGATAGGAACGCATCCTACCATAGCTGTAAATGCCGGTCGAGGGGACGTCTTGACACAGGATTGTGGGCGCTATACCAACTGACCTGCCGGCTTGGCGACCTCTGCGGAGAGAAGGTGATCCCGTATGGATTTTTCATGGGCGACACCGTGACTTTTCTGCCTATTTCACTGACAGTTTTCATTCTTCTGGCGAAACTCATGGGGTGGTTCATGAGAACGAAGCAGCAAGAGGAGGATGCGCCCCCTCCCGCGCCCTTGACCAGGGACCAGGAACTCCTGATGTAAACCAGGGACGCCTTGCCCGCGCTGCGTGCCACGGCGGACTAACCAGAAGCATCCCCCGGGCCGCGAGGGTTTCCCAAACCGTGGTGGCGTCGAGGTCGAGTTTTTAGGGAAGCCCGCTACAGTGCGCCTATGAATTCGGCTAGAGGAATAACAGTCGCTCTTTCCGCCAATGAATAGCGCTTTTCACCCGGATAAACTACATTGAGTTCGTCCAGTTTCAGATCGGCCAAAGCAATGCGCATCGACGGTGTTAACGTGGGGGCATCCGCACGCTTACATTCAACACCTATGCGGCGGCCTTTCTTGAAAAGCACAAGGTCAATCTCTGCGCCGCTGTGCGTGGCCCAGTAGTACGTATCATCCGGATGAAGGGCTTTGATGACCTCCTCAACGGCATAACCCTCCCACGAAGCCCCCACTTTCGGATGTAGCTCCAAGTCGCGCCGGCTGCCAATGCCCAGCAACGTGTGCAGCAGCCCGCTGTCACGTATATAAACTTTCGGCGCCTTGACCTGACGTTTGCTGAGATTCTCAAACCACGGGGGCAACTGCCGCACCATGAATACGCCCGTCATGAGGTCAAGGTAGCGCCGGACGGTGGATTCATTAACGGCCAAAGCGCGGCCCAGTTCGGCGGCGTTCCACGTCTGACCGTGATAATGAGCCATCATGCTCCAAAAACGCCGCAATGCCATGGCGGGAATGGTTACGCCCAACTGCGGCATGTCACGCTCAAGAAAGGTCTGCAAAAAGTTCCGCCGCCACGAGATCGACGCGGTTTCCGTGCGCGCCGTATACGATAATGGAAAACCGCCACGCAACCAGTGCCGAGGCTGCGCCGCGCCGCCAAGATCCGTTAGGCGGAAGCCTTCAAGCGGAACCGTTTCCAAACGGCCCGCCAGGGTTTCAGAAGACTGTTTCAACAAATGCGGCGACGCGCTCCCAAGAATGAGGAATCGAGCAGGGAGAGGTCTGCGGTCCGCCAAAACCCGCAGCAGAGGAAACAGATCCGGCCGACGCTGGATTTCGTCGATTATGACCAGCCCTTTGAGCGGACGCAATGCGGTTTCCGGCTCCGTAAGGCGGGCGAGGCTCGCAGGGTCTTCCAAGTCGAAATAATTGAGGGATTCGACGGCCACAAACTCGCGCGCCAACGTCGTCTTGCCGCATTGCCGCGGCCCCAGCAACGCTACGATACGGCTGCGCGTGAGAGCGACACGGACTAATTCGAAGTCTGTCTTGCGGGAAATCATGCCCTAATTATACACCATGAAAATCCCGCAGTCAACACTGCATTTTCACGGTGAGTGCAACACCACTCTATTCAGACTCTGTACGGGCCACAAATGTGCGGTCTGCCCCTTAGCAGCCCGTGGTAAAAGTCTCGTGACGGCGCGCGCAAGCCATTTAGCACGGGATCAAGGCCCGACACCGCAGGAAAAGTGCCTCCTTTTCTTGCCCACCCGCTGCATCCGCTCCATAACCTTCACCCTCGCGCCCTTGCGCGCCGCCACGATCGCCGCAACCATTCCCGAGACCCCGCCGCCGATTACGATAATGTCGCTCATGCCCGCTCCCACGGATTAACCTCATGACAGAAACGCATCTTACCATAGCCAAAGCGGCCAGGAAATCCAGGGAAACCCAACAGGGACAGACCAGCCACTGTACGCCAATTGTCACCAAGAAGGCAGGGAGACTGAAACCTCTTCGGTAGGGTCGCGCTCCCGCGCGACCGGGTGGCGGTGGAGGCGGTGCGTCGGAGGCTCAGGTCCGGGTGTTGGAGCCACGGCCGGGCAGGAGCGCGACCCCACCGAGTTGCACCCACGCGCCCAATCCCAACTCCGGCGGGGCGGCGGCAGTCACTTACGTTTCCTGTAAACTTGGCGCCGGTGTCCGACCTTCACCACAACGACCCTGCGTGTGTCATCAAGAACTTCGTAAACGATGCGATATGCGCCTTGACGGACTCTGTATCGGTCTTGGCCGGACAACTTCTCGCTGCCCTGTCCGCAAGGATCTTCCGCCAACGCATCGAAGCATCTCAAGATCCGGACAACATCCTTCTTGGGAATGGAACGAAGGTCTTTGCTCACGGACTTCTTGAAGGCCAGCCTATATTTTCCCATGTGCCTTCAAGTCTTTCAGAAGGGCTTCGTAGGTCATCGTTGGTTCGTGCGCGCGTTCGTCGAATGCAGCCAGATCCTCCTGATCCTCCTGAAAAGCCATACGAACCGCGTCATTCACGAGGTCCGACATCGATTGCCGCGTATGAGCCGCCTTGACTCGCAACGCTCGATGAAGCTCCGGATCAAAGTAGATTGTGGAACGCCTTGGTTCCATAGTTCTCACCTCCATAAGGAAGCGTAGCATCAAAACATCATGACGTCAAGGACACACCGTCAGATCACGTCGCTATCAGTTGCCCGTCCGCGCTAGCCGGAATCCGCGCATTTGTGAGCCCAAATCGGCGGAATAGTCAAGCCGCGAGGCGGTCCGGCACCACCTGCCGGGGTATGAACTGGTGCTCCAGTGGAAGCCGCGCGCCATTCGGTTGTTGTCCTCGCTGGTGGCAGGCCCCGTCGGATTGTATTGGTTCCCCGGTTCATAGTAGCACGACGCATAATCATGCACCCACTCCGCGGCGTTCCCACTCATGTCATAGCACCCGGATGGGCTCCGGCCCGCCGCACCGTAATAGCCCACCGGCGTTGTGTACGGCGTGTCGGTCAATCCCAGCGGGTTAACTCTTTCCGAATTACACAGGTGCGGCAAATCCTCGCCCGGCAACGTCCAGACATCCGACGAATACCCGAACGCATAATGCCCACCGTGCGTCGAATCGGGCAGCGTATCCAGGTTCAGCACCGTCGACCACGCCGCCGCACGCTCCCATTCCGCCTCCGTGGGCAGGCGGTACCCGTTGGGCAGCGGGCTCTTGCGATCCCACGTGGTCCAGTCGTAGACCGCATTAAGCCCTTCCATCTCGCTCCGCCAGTTGCAATAGGCAACCGCCCCATACCACGGCACCAGAATCACCGGGTGATCCGCCATCGAAAGGCCATCGCGCGTCTCGACCACGAACTCGCCGTCCAGAAAATCGATCTGGAGGTATTGCGATTCGCCGGAAACGTCCAGGATAGGCTGGCCGTGGGAGTAAACGCTGTCGAGGCGATCCGCATACGGTCTATCCCAGTAGTCATAAAGATAACCCTCATCCAAAGCATAGTTCAGCACCTCGGCGAATTGTGCGTTGGTAACCTCATATCTTCCTATCTTGTACGCATCGAGATAAACGTTGTGCCGCGGATAGCTGCAACTGTCCGCACCCACTTCATCGTCGCGCGAACCCATCACGAACCATCCCGTGCCAATCGACACAAATTCGCCTTCACCTTCACCCTCGCCCTCGCCTTCGCCCTCACCCTCGCCTTCGCCCTCACCCTCGCCTTCGCCCTCTCCTTCGCCTTCACCGGTATCCTCGCCTACGCACACCGTCCAGTAGGCCGTGTCCGAAGCCCCGTTGCTTCCCACTACCCGCACAGAGCAACGATAGACACCTGTTGAGGCATACGTGTGCCACGCAACGCTTCCCGTGGGCGGGCTGGCGTATAAATCAACGTTGCCGTCGCCGTCGAAATCCCATTCGTACCCGGTGACGGTGACCGTGCCGGTCGTGGCGACGCTGCAGATGTAGTCGACTTGTTGGTTTACCGTAGCGTGCAACGTGCTGCCGAGCAATTGGGCGGTTAGTGCCTGGAGGATGTTGACGCCCGGAAGCAGTATGTCCGCCGTGAAGAACTGATAATCCACGCCCGCGCCTATCTGTACAATGGACAGCGGCGCTTCGATCGCTCCCTGGCCATAGATGTTGCCCCGCATGAAGAACCGCGGGTCCGCGCCGGTATCGAGCGTGTTGAGAAAACTGCAGATCTGATCGGCGTTGCTCATCTCTGCCCAGTTGCACCAGGCGTCGCGCGAACGAAGCGCAAACGTCTCGAGGTTCATGCCCACCGCACCTACCAGACCGCCCTCGATGCCTACGCCAAGCCCGACATTCACACCGCACGAACCCGACAGCGACAGGTTGAACCACAGTTCGGAAGTATCGGCTATGTCCATGTACAACGCGCGGGCCAACTCGGGCGATGCCGCCTCGTACGCCGCCGTCAGCAGGTCATGCACAAAGGTCGCAATTTTGGCGGGCGCTTCCCTCAGCATCACGGGCACGTTATCGGGCGAATACCACTCTTCGTAGCTCAACAACTGTTCCATGGTAGCCGTGTAATCCCAGCCCGTGGCCTGGATTGCCCGGCTGAACACATCCTCGATGTCCGACAACGGCATCGCTAACGACGCCACCGCCGACGCATCGATGGTGGCTTCGAGGACCTCGATATCCGGGCCCACGCCGCCGCCTACGATAAACTGCAACTCGACCGTGACGTCGTCCGCCACCGTATCGAGTTGATCCTTGAGATACACGAACACGACTTCAAGCGCCGGCATGAACTTGTCCGCGGCCATCGTTATCGTAAACTGGTCTCCTTCCGACTGTGCGCCGGGGATTAGCGAGACAATCTGGCCGGCCGCTTCATCGAGGATCTGCCCAACGGCCTCGCGGAACTCCGCGTCGGTGAAATCCAGCCGTTCGAGCACGTCGATGCCCGCCGAAACGCTGATCGCCGTGCCGATCTTCACGTTGCCCGCCTCGAGGGGCACCTTCAAGCCCAAGGCCATAAAGCCATACACGGACGGCGGCGGACTCGTGTTGATATCGGCCGTAATGGTTTTGCCGCGAACCTGCACGTTTGCCTGGAGGTGCAACGATGGCATGAGGTCGCCGTTCAACGGCGCAGGGCCCGTAAACTCTCCAACTACCTTGAACGCGGGCGAATAGCGGAATTCCAGATAGCACGAAACCGTCGATGTCAACCCGGCGGAGAACCGCATGTCCCAAATCTTCGCCGTGCCCGACGGGATGGACGTTGGATTTACCGCCCCGTTGTAGATGTCGCAAAACAGCGTAAACGTGTTGCTGCTGACCCTTCCCCCTATCCGCACCGTGGCATTCACCTGCGGCACAAGCTTGTCAATGGCGTCACTCAGCGTGTCGCCGCTCAGGCCGGGTATGCTCGCCATGCCCGATTCGAGCGCGCCAATGATCGACTCGAGCGCGCTGACGTCCAACTGAAGCGCGTTGGTGGATTTTCTCAGGTACAACCCGCCCCCGAGGTTGCTTTTGATGTAAAAATAGGTTTCCGCATCCATGTTCAGACTGTCGACAAGGGCTTGGACGTAGGTTGCCACATTCGTGCCGTTTCCCCAGACGGATGTGGCAAAACCGTGCAGCGGGCTTGTCAAAAGGCCGGATTCCGGAGCCGCAAAACCCGACAGTACAAGCCCCGTCAGATCCGCAAGGCCCGTGCCGCCCGCACGACCGTTCATGGCGGATTCGTACGCCACGAGATAATCCTCGGTAGTGCTCGTGGCGGCCAGCGGGCTGCCTCCATACGTGGTGGCGAAACTGGCCAGGCCCGTTGCGGCGCCCGCCAGGTTGTCGCGAAGGCCGAACGCGTGATCCAACGCGCCCGACGCCACCACGACGGTTTTTCGCAGCGAAGACAGCGTGTCGATCGCGTCCAGGATGTCCGTAACCAGGCCGGTCAGCCCGTCGTAGAGCATTTCGCCGGTGTCCGCCAGGTCGCCCACGAGATCTTCACCCGCATCCCAGGCATCCTCCCACCAGCTCTTTTCAAGCCGCAGAACCTTCGTGTTCGGCGCATACCGGCGCGTCGCCGCTTTGCCGGGCTGCTCGAACACCAGGATCGGGATATCCTCCACCGAACTGATGCTGGCCGGCATATGCGCCGCCAGAATATCGAGGAATTCCTCTGAAACCGGCCCTATCGTGACTGCCCCGAACCGCGCGCCCGTACCGTCGCTCTTGATCTCAAACGAGCCGAGAGGCGTATCGAATGTCCCCGGACAATTAATCATGGAGAGCGACAGATATGTCAGACCGTCAGGTCCAACAAGCCGGTTCAACACGCAAATGCCGCCCATGAACCGATAAACAGCGATGAATGTGTCATTGTCGGAACGTGCGGCCAGCCGCGTCTGCGCCGCCGCGTCGGTTTCCAAACCGACGATCACCCGGTATTCGGTTCCGGCATCGCCTTTGTCCACTTCAACCGCATACTGGCTCAGCACTTCCCCTGCCGTGGCGGTATCCGCGGCCTGTGCGCCCGCGCTGGGGGCCGACCAATCCGTCGCCTCGTCCGCGGAAAGCAGTTGCCCGCCTTCCTCGATGGCGGTGATATAACTGGTTCGGTGCAGGGTGTCGGCGCCAACGGATGTGGTGACGGTAAGTATGACGGTGTACGAGCCGTAGTCCTGATAGGTGTGGCTGGGGTGACGTTCCGTGCTGGTTGTTCCGTCTCCAAAGTCCCAGAGGTAGCTGCTAATCGATGCACTGCCCGGCGAGGACAGGTCGGCAAACGCAACGCTCAACGGGGCCGGGCCTGACGCCGGGCTGGCCGAGAATTCCGCCTTGGGCGGCTCATCCTGCGGATTGTTTGACGACGGGCACCCTGCCGACAGCAGCGAAACCACCAGGATGAGTACGGCAAGACCTGACATTCCAAAACTCACACGGGACAGTTCTCGACACGAAGTCTTTTTAACCATTTGGTTGGTACTCCTCCCCAATGTCTTGGTTCAGCCGGCTATTTCTCGGCTGCCCCAATTTAAAACTTAACCCGCCTCAGAATAAAACAACCGATGTACGGACTTCATCGGATGCCGGGTTGTAGTCTACTCCAGAGCATGCAATTGCGCAAATGGTCCACTTGCAACTCATGCCAAACCGCGCGTACAAATCCTGCAGTTTGACGAAATCAAGCCTTAATGTCAGAATAAGCGATATTACACAACTAGTTGGAGGAAATGAGGCCATGATTTCGCGCCGGAGATTTATCAAAGGAGTCTTTGGAACTGCTGCGGCGTTGGCAACCCACTCTGCAGCGGCAGTGACGACGACGCCGCCCAATATCATCCTGATCCTGGCCGACGATATCGGCTACGGCGACCTGGGCTGCTATGGCGCACAGAAGGTCAAGACGCCCAACATCGACCGGCTCGGCCGCGAGGGCGTCAAATTCACCGACGCCCACTCCACGGCGTCGGTCTGCACGCCCACCCGCTACAGCATCATGACAGGCGAATATGCCTGGCGCAATCCCGACGGCGCCCACATCCTCAGCGGGGTCGATCCCTGCTCGATCGATCCCGCCCGGCCAACTATCGCGTCCGTGATGAAGGATGCAGACTACGCCACGGGGCTTGTCGGCAAATGGCACCTCGGCCTTGGTACCAAGGAGAAGCCCGTCGATTACAACGGCGAGATCTCGCCCGGGCCCGCCGACCTCGGGTTTGATTATGCCTTCTACTATCCCGCAACCAACGACCGCGTGCCCTGCGTCTATATCGAGAACCGCCGCGTCGTCGGCCTCGATCCCGCCGACCCGATCCGCGTCAGCTTCAAGGAAAAAGTCGGCGACGACCCCACCGGCGCCGATCACCCTGAGTTGCTCAAAATGAAAGCCGACCCCTCCCACTCCAAAACCATCGTCAACGGGATCAGCCGGATCGGCTATATGGCCGGCGGCAAGAGTGCCCGCTGGGTCGACGAAGATATGGCGGACGTGCTCACGGCCAAAGCTGTCCAGTTTATCGAGCAGAACCAACGCCAGCCGTTTTTCCTCTACTTTACGCCCCACGACATTCACGAACCCATGGCGCCCCACCCCCGGTTCAAAGGCACCAGCGAGTGCGGCACCCGCGGAGATGCCATCCACGAACTCGACTGGTGTGTCGGCCAGATCCTCGACACGCTTGACCGGCTCAAGCTGGCTCAGAACACCCTTGTCGTCTTCACCAGCGACAACGGCGGCGCCGTCAAAGACACCTACGACGACGGCACAAACTCCCTTCACGCCCTCCAGCCGCCCAACGGCCCATTGCGCGGCCAGAAGGGCGGGCTTTACGAAGGCGGCCACCGCGTACCGTTCCTGGCCAGGTTCCCCGCGCGCATCGAGAAATGGTCGAAGTCTGACCAGCTTATCGGGCTGGTGGACATGATGGCGACGTGTGCCGCCCTGGCCGGCCACGATCTTCCCGACAACGCCGGACCCGACACGTTCAACGCACTTCCCGCGTTGGAAGGCCGGAAATCGCCCGTACGCGACCACCTCGTGCTGCAGCAAAACGCTCATGTGCGGCTCGCCATCCGCCAAGCCCAATGGAAGTATATCGAGCCGTCAAAGAAAGCTGTGGCCTCGGCAGTTCCCGGCGAACTGTACGACCTCGCAAACGATCTCGCCGAATCCAAGAACATCGCCGCCGACAACCCCAGGGTCGTCGCGCGGATGGCCGGCCTCCTCGATCTGGCCCGGTCAAGATCCCGCACGCGGCCATGACGCGGTGGGGTCGCGCTCCCGCGCGACCGTTCTTGCAGAGCAGGCGGTGTGCGTTGTATGCCGCGCGTCGGAATCAGCAAAATCTTTTAGGTCCCTTTCGTCCCTTATGTCCCTTTCCCGAGAGCCCTGTCCGCTGACTTGAGAATTACCCCGCCCCCGTGCAAGATATACGAAACAGCCGCATTGGCCGGGAGGGAAAAGACATGAAGCGCTACGGGCAAGTGATTCGGGTTTGGCCGGAGAAACTCGAGGAGTACAAGAAACTCCATGCGGCCGTGTGGCCCGATGTTCTGAAGAAAATCACCGAATGCAACATCCGCAACTACTCCATCTACTATAAAGACGGCTATCTGTTCGCCTATTTCGAGTACGTCGGTAACGATTTCGACGCCGATATGGCCAAGATGGCCGCCGACGCGACCACGCAGAAGTGGTGGGCCGTCTGCAAACCGTGCCAGGCCCCAGTCGAAAACCGCGCCGCCGGCGAGTGGTGGGCCGACATGGAAGAGGTGTTCCATTGGGATTGACGCCGCGCGAGCGGGTGATGGCGGCGTTCGACCACGTCGAGGGCGATCGGGTGCCTGCGTGGTGCGGGTCGTCTCCCGAGTTTTGGGAGAAAGCCCGCCGCTACCTGGGCCTCGATGACGAGGGCCTCCGTGTCTGGCTGGGCGACGATTTCCGCCGCGTCTACGCCTCCTACGTCGGTCCTGTACCGCCGCTCTCGCCGCGAGCGACGTGCCGCACGCCCTTTGGCATCGAGCGGCACGGCATCGGCTACGGCATGGCCCTCTCGACGCCCCTGGCCGGCGCCGATGTCGATCAAGTCCACGCCTACGCATGGCCTCACCCCGACTGGTTCGATCCCGCCAATATCACGGACGACGCCGCACCCTACAAAAACCAGTATGCCATCCTGGGCGGGGCGTGGTCGCCGTTCTGGCACGACGTATGCGACCTGCTCGGCATGGACAACCTGATGATCAAAATGTACGAAGACCCGGACCTCGTCGACGCCGTCTTCGAGCATGTCGTCCAGTTCTACCTCGACGTCAACGCCCGCATTTTCGACGCTGCCGCCCCGTCGATCGACATCCTGTTCATCGGCAACGATTTCGGCTCGCAGAACGGGCCGCTCGTCAGCGAGCACCTCTTCCGCCGGTTCATCCTGGCCCACCTGAAAAAATTCATCGACCTCGGCCACGCCTACGGCAAGTTTGTCATGCTCCATTGTTGCGGCAGTTTCGTCGACCTGCTCCCCGCTATGATCGAGATCGGGCTGGACGGCATCCACGCGGTGCAGCCGTCGTGCAGGGGGATGGACCTCGCCGCGCTGAAAGCCAATTTCGGCCACCGCATCCTGTTCAACGGCGCAATCGATTCGCACCACATCCTGATAGAAGGCACGCCGGACCTCGTCCGCCAAAAAACGCGCGAGGTGCTCGACATCATGAAGCCCGGCGGCGGATACGTCGCCGGCGCCAGCCACGATTCGATACTCGAAGAGACGCCCGTGGAAAACGTACTGGCCATGTTCGAAGCCATCCGCCATTACGGGAAGTACGAAGAGTGATGAACTCGGCACCGGCAGCCGCAGCGCCCGCCGCACATCGCCGCGTCTCGTTCCAGACTATTCAGACCGCCAGCGTGTTTCTTTTGCTCGTCGCCCTCTGCGTCGTCTCATCCGTCCGCACGGAAACGTTCTTCACCTGGCGCAATCTCGTCGACAACCTCCTCACCAACGCCGCATGCATCGGCGTCATCGCGTGCGGAATGACGTTCGTCATGGTAGCGGGCGGGTTCGACCTCAGCGTCGCCTCGATAACCGCCGTGTGCGGCGTCGTCGCCGTACTCACGCTCACCGCCACCGCATCGTCGGGCGCGCCGATCGCCATTACGGCGGCTGTTTTTGCCACGCTCGGCGCGGGGTTCATACTCGGCGCGGCAAACGGGGTCCTGGTCGCCTACGTCGGCGTCAACCCGTTTGTCGTGACGTTGAGCACGATGCTCGTCTTCCGCGGGATCGCACTCGTACTCACCCGCGGCGGACAGAGCATCGAGGTGCCCGGCGCGTTGCGCGACGCGTTCCGCCAGTTTTACTGGGGCCGGATCGGCCTGTTCGGCACGCCCTACCGCCTCACGCTGCCGATCCTGATTTTCGTCGCTATTTTTGTACTGTTAGCGATCCTGCTAAAAAAGACCCGATTCGGTCATTACGTCTACGCCGTCGGCGGCAACGAAACCGCGTCGTGGCTGGCCGGCGTCAACACGTCCCTCGTCCGCGCACTCACCTACACCCTGTGTGGCCTCTCGTGCGCCGTTGCGGCCCTCGTCTACACCGGCATGTCCAACACCGCACAAGCCGCCAGCTACCAGGGGCTCGAAATGATCGTCATCGCCAGCGTCATCGTCGGCGGCACACCGCTCGGGGGCGGCCGCGGCGGGCTCTTCTACACCCTGATCGGCCTGCTGCTCCTGGCTGTCATCGAGAACCTGCTCACCCAGTTCGGCATCACCGAAGAATACCGAAACATCGTCCGCGGCCTCATCATCCTGATCGTCGTCGCCGTCGACGTCACCGTCCGAAAAAAAACAGCCAAAGCGAGGGCCTGATACAATGCTCACATCAAAATTTTCTTTCATCCTTCATCCTTCATCCTTCATCCTTTTTCTGCCCCTGGCTATCGCTTTAACTCTGGCTTCTTGTTCGAACGCGCCCCAGGGTGAACGCCGCCCCCAAATCGGTTTCCTCATGACGCTCGACGACCCCTACTGGCAGAACATGCGGCTCGGCGCCGAAGACGAAGGCAAAAAGCTCGGCGCCGACGTCACCATCCTCAACGCCAAAGAAGACCCCGTAATCCAGATCCAGCAGATCCAGGAAATGATCGCGCGGCAAGTCGACGTCGTGTGTCTGGTACCGATGAAAAAAGAGCCGCTGGTCAGCGGCGTACAGGCGTTGAACGCCGCAGCCGTTCCCGTGATAGTGGTCAACCGCGAAGTGGCGGAAGGCTGCCAATACGAAACCTTCTGCGGCACCGACACCTATGACGGCGCCGTCACGTCTGCCAAAATACTCGTCGAAGCGATCGGCGGCAAAGGCGGCATCGTCGAGTTCCACCAACACCTCGGCACCGGCCCTGAACTCGCCCGCTCACAAGCCCTCCGCGACGTGTTGAAAGATTACCCCGAAATCACCATCCTCGCGCGCGTCCCCCACGAAGGCGATCGAGGCAAGGCCATTAAAGAAATGCAAACCCTCCTCGAGAAGTTCCCCGAAATCAAAGGCGCGTACGTCCACGGCGACCCGCAGGCCATCGCCGTCGCCGACGCATGCCGAGACGCCGGCCGCCCCGAAATCGCCGTCGTCGGCATGGGCGGCAGCGAAGAAGCCATCGCCGCCATCAAAGCCGGCAAACTCACCGGCACCAGTTATCAGCAGCCCGAACAGGAAGGCCGAACCGCCGTCCAACTCGCCATCAAAAAACTCAACGGCGAACCCCTCGAAAAAACCTACCTCATCCCCTGCCCCGCCATCACAAAACAAAACGCCGACCAGTTCAAAGGCCAGTTCTGATCTGACACGGAAAGGATACGACCATGAAAGAAGGAAAAGAGTTCTCCCGACGAGGATTTCTCACCACGACCGTTTCATCCGGGGCCGCGTTGACCGTTGTAGCGCAGGCGTCCCGCCTGCAACAGGTGCATGCGGCCGCTGATCCTCGCATTGCTTTCGTTACGGCGAACCTGGTTGCCCGCGTTTCGGGCTACCGATTCGAATTGGCGCAGTGGGGCGAACAACACAAGAAAACCGTTGCGGCTACAGATGAGGCGGCCTGGCGTTCCATCTGCGCTGAAATTGCCGCGCACGGGTTCAAAGCCATCGAGGTTTGGGAGGCCCACGCCGCGCCCGAAGTCATGGACCAAAAACGCGGCGCCGCATGGAAATCCATTTTCGACGAGCACGGGCTCAAAGCCATCGGATACGGCGGCCAACTCAGCCGCAAAACCTGTGAGATCTGCCAATGGCTCGGCATTCCGCAAATCAACGGCGGCATCGGCCAGAACACCCCCGAACAGGCAACCGCCTTGTGCCGCGAAATGGGTGTGCGGTTTAACGTCGAGAACCACCCGCAGAAAACCGCCCAAGAGCTGCTCGACATCGTCGGAGGCGGCAACGAGTGGCTCGGCATCTGCATCGACACCGGCTGGCTCGGCACACAAGGCGTCTCCGGGCCCGAAATCATCCGCGCCTGCGGCCAACTGGTCCGTCATACCCACATCAAAGACGTCAAAGCTGCCGGCGCCCACGACACCTGCCTCCTCGGCGAAGGCGTCGCCCAAGTCGCCGACTGCATCGCCGCACTAAAAGAAACCGGCTACGCCGGTTGGTACTCATGGGAAGACGAGCCCGAAGACAGAAATCCGTTCGACTCCGCGGATCGCAACCGCCTCTGGATTGAAAAACAACTACGGTAAGAAGCACCTATCAACAATCCGAACAATAAGGAGGCCTGCCGTCCAACTCGCCATCAAAAAACTAAACGGCGAACCCCTCGAAAAAACCTACCTAATCCCAAGCCCCGCCATCACAAAACAAAACGCCGACCAGTTCAGAGGCCAGTTCTAAGCTATCGCGGCGCTGGATCGGATTCTGTGAGTCTCTTTGTCGCCCGCGCGGCGGCCACTGAAGTGAGAGCCCCCTCGGTAGGGAGTCACGTGCAACAATATAATCAGCAGTGTATAATCCAATGGTTGGATTGGCCAGACTGGGACAACGCGAGGTCGAGCGGATGAAGACGATTGAACAGACCCATGTCGTTTCCGAAGAAGACAAGGCACTGTTGCTCGAGATGAAGAAGCTTATTCGGGAGGTTGTCCCGACCGCGGAGGTGCTACTTTACGGCAGCGTGGCGAGGGGAGTTCACGGGCCGGAGTCGGACTACGACATCCTGGTTCTGACGGACGAACCGTTGTCCAAGAATGGGAAACGTAAGATCGAGCGCCAGGTTCTCGACCTGGAACTGGCTCATGATGTCGTTCTGTCGACGATATATCATTCCAAGGCGGAATGGCGCCTGCGTGCGGCCCTGCCTTTTCATAGCGAAGTCGAAAAACACGGTGTTGCGTTGTGAACCCTGAAACCGTTGCATACGTCCGCTACCGCACGGCACTGGCGCAGGAAAACCTCGACGTGGCCAAGTTGGCTTTGACCGCCAGCCATCTCCGCAGCGCCGTTAATCGACTATACTACGCATGTTTCTATATGGTGTCCGCGCTGCTCTTTGCAGAAGGGCGTACATCCTCCAAACACAGCGGCATCCGCTCTCTGTTCAACCGGCACTGGATCAAGACCGGGCGATTGCCCGTAGAAATGTCCGCGTTCTATCGCGACCTTTTCAACCACAGACAGCAAGGCGATTACGACGACTTTGTCGAATTCGCATGCGAGGATGTTCAAACGTGGTACGAGCAAGCCAACGCTTTTGTCACACGCATTTCCCAGGAAATCGAGAAGCTGTTGTCTGCCACACCCAAGGAAGATGGGTGATCCTAAGCATTGCGTCCGGCACCCGCTACCAGCAGCCCGAACAGGAAGGGCGAACCCCCGTCCAACTCGCCATCAAAAAACTCAACGGCGAACCCCTCGAAAAAACCTACCTCATCCCCTGCCCCGCCATCACAAAACAAAACGCCGACCAGTTCAAAGGCCAGTTCTGAGCCGGCATCGAAAGGATAAAATTATGACTAAACCAAAAGATTTCTCCCGCCGCCGCTTTCTAACCACGACCGTTTCATCCGGGGCCGCGTTGACCGTTGTAGCGCAGGCGTCCCGCCTGCAACAGGTGCATGCGGCCGCTGATCCTCGCATTGCTTTCGTTACGGCGAACCTCGTTGCCCGCGTTTCAGGCTACCGATTCGAATTGGCGCAGTGGGGCGAACAACACAAGAAAACGATTGCGGCTACAGATGAGGCGGCCTGGCGTTCCATTTGCGCTGAAATCGCCGCGCACGGGTTCAAAGCCATCGAGGTGTGGGAAGCCCACGCGGCACCCGAAGTGATGGACCGCAAACGCGGCGCCGCCTGGAAGTCCATTATGGATGAACACGGCCTCAAAGCCATCGGTTACGGGGGCCAACTGAGCCGCAAAACCTGTGAGATCTGCCAATGGCTCGGCATTCCGCAAATCAACGGCGGCATCGGCCAGAACACCCCCGAACAGGCAACGGCCTTGTGCCGCGAAATGGGTGTGCGGTTTAACGTCGAGAACCACCCGCAGAAAACCGCCCAAGAGCTGCTCGACATCGTCGGAGGCGGCAACGAGTGGCTCGGCAGCTGCATCGACACCGGCTGGCTCGGCACCCAAGGCGTCTCCGGGCCTGACGTCATCCGCGCGTGCGGCCAACTCGTCCGGCATACCCACATCAAAGACGTCAAAGCCGCCGGCGCCCACGACACCTGCCTGCTCGGCGAAGGCGTCGCCCAAGTCGCCGACTGCATCGCCGCACTAAAAGAAACCGGCTACGCCGGTTGGTATTCATGGGAAGACGAGCCCGAAGACAGAAATCCGTTCGACTCCGCCGTCCGCAATCGCCTCTGGATTGAGAAACAACTCGGTTAAGAACCGTTCGTACGTCCTCCATTCGGGCAAACTCTCCGCCATCCTGAACTCTCGGACATTCGCATATCCGCGCCCCAGCGGGAAGGCAAAAGGGCCACTTCGTTTCTTAATTCTGTGCTATGATAACGGCCCTAACGGCTTTCGGAAGGAAAGCGGTCCCATTCAGGAACTCATGAAGAGGAGGAAGAACAATGTGCACGAAGCGTCGTAACAACGGTTTTACCTTGATCGAGTTGTTGGTCGTGATCGCCATTATCGGCATCCTTGCCGCGATTTTGCTTCCTGCTCTGGCCCGCGCCCGTGAAGCGGCGCGCCGGGCGTCCTGCGCGAATAACCTCAAGCAGATGGGCCTGGTGTTCAAGATGTACTCGAACGAGTCCAAAGGCGGAAAATTCCCCCCCATCGTCCTGGCCCGAACCGACAAAAGCGGTGCGGTGGACGTGCCCTGCAGCCTCGGGAACGGCGGCATCTTCATGTTCAATGCAGCCTCGATCTACCCCGAATACCTCACTGACCTCGAGGTGACCATCTGCCCCTCGGACTCGGACGGGGCCAGCCAGTTTGAAGCGGGCGTCTACCACACCAATGATAACCCCAACCTGCCCATTGACCCGTGCCGTGTCGAGTTCCCCTCGTACCACTACTGCGGCTGGGCCCTCGAGCAGGACACGTTGTTCATTCCGGGTACGGTACCCAACGACCCCAACCCGACGATAGCTATGATTGAACCCAACGTGATTGACGAACTAGTGCCGCTGTTCCTGGGCGGACCCTACGATATGCGCCTCGACGGCGACGTCACGTTCCAGCGCAACAGTGGCGAGGACGAAACCATCTACCGGCTTCGGGAGGGTATTGAGCGGTTCTTCATCACGGATATCAACAACCCGGCCGCCAGCGCAACAGCCCAGAGCGAATTGGCCACGATGTGGGACCAGGCCACTCTGACCGTCGCAAACTTCAACCACGTCCCGGGCGGCTCGAACGTCCTGTTCATGGACGGCCACGTCGAGTTCATTAAATATCCCGGCGAGTTCCCGCTCACCACCACCTTCAACTGGCTGCTCACCACCCTCTGGGACATGATCGGCGGCTGATTGCGGATTGACGAGAGACCGGAGGCTGTAGCGCCGAACTTCAAAGAGTAGCGCTCCCGCGCGACCGCTCCAGTCCGTGTTCGTCCGTGCCGTAGGCGCCGGCTCTCAGCCGCGTTTTCTAACCCGCGCGGTCCAGCACACAAACCTGCGGTCAACACAACGCCCCTTTCACAAACACCAAGCCAGCGTGGTGGACGGCGCGGCCAGGATGACCGCGCCTGCTTTTGCCGAACCGGAGTTGGTCGCTACAGCTTCCCGACTCCCTTCAATCCGGAATCCGCAATCTGCAATCAAACGGTCCGCGCCTACAGCAGCAACAAATCTGGACACAAACTACCTGGCTGTCACAAGGGTCAATCCGTCGTGGCTCGGCTTCCCAAAACAAATGAACCAAACAGGCTCGGGGGGCGTCTATAATGCGACTCATGGATCAGCGAAACCAGGTATATGACGGGTGGCTGGTGCTGCGTTGCCAGGAAGGCGACGTAGCGGCGCTCGACGAACTGATCCGCCGGTGGCAGGAACGGTTATGGCGTCACGCGTGGCGTCTGACCGGGGACCGGGAAGCGGCGTGGGACGTGCTCCAAGAAACGATGATGGCGATTAGCCGTGGGATTGGCCGGTTGGTGGAGCCGGCGGCCTTTTCGAGCTGGGCGTACCGGATTGCCACGAACCAGTCGCGGGACCATCTTCGTCGCAAACGCCGTCAGCAGGTGTCACTCGAGTCGTATTTTGCGGAACAGTTGAACGAACAGCGGGCGGCGCCTTCCCCAATTCAGGCCATCGATCTTCACACGGCGCTGGAACAGTTGCCGGCTCCCCAGCAGACGCTGGTGTCGTTGCGGTACCAGGAAGGGTTCAGCGTGTCGGAAATCGCCGGCATCCTGGCTATTCATGAGGGGACAGTCAAATCACGCTTGTACGTGGCGCGCCAACAATTGCGCGCCCTTTTATCAAATGACTAATGGCCTCTTTCATCTGTAAGAGGCCGATTGGAGGGTAAGAAAATGAGTCTCAACGGCTTTGACGAGGACAAGGCGCGGGAAATGCGGGAAAAAGTGAAAGGGCCGTTTCTTCGCAAACTGCGGAAAGAATTTCTGACAGTGGTTCTGGCATCCGGGCCTTTGATGGCGTTGATTGTCTATGCGTTAGCGCGCTGGGCCCAAACCTGGGGGACAACCGAGACGCCGGCCCTGTTCTATGCGATGTTGTATTTTTTCCTTGGCCTTTTTCTGAACCTGTTGTGGGTTTCTTACGCATCAAACGTCCGATTGCTGTTGATCTTGAAAGAAGTGAAGCAACTTCGGCTGGATTTCCTGGCATTGCAGGAAACGCCGGAACCGGCCACGGGCGGTGCCGAGTCGGCCGCGGGTAGCGCGGAGTTGTTTGCGCCCAATTGGCCGGTCATGGTGTTCCGTAAGCGGTCTCTAGTGTTGTTGCTGGGTATTGTTTTTGTGGCGGTTCCACTTTTAACCACAATCATTTATACACGGGTGGACACATACAGACGGCTGCATTGGGACGAGTACGAGGCGTTTGGCGGGCAGGAAATGCTCGATGTCCACCTGGCGGCGGACGGCCGTGCGCGGGCGTTTGCGCGGGTGAGCGTGACGAAGTGCCCGTCGCTGGTCGCGTCGATGCCGATTCGTATTGCCCAGCCGGACGCCACGCTCGAGTCGGTGACGGTCGACGGCCGCAGCGTCGTTTTCGAACCCGTAGCCGGCCAGGTGGACACCTATACGATCGTGCCGGGCCTGCCCGAAAAGGCGCTGAAGAATACGCTGCTGGAAATCGTGTGGTCGTTCCCGGTCAAGGAAATAGGAAGCGTTCAGTTGAAGGGGGTTATCCCTGTAAACAGTTACGCGGTCAACGCCGTGGTGGATCCCGGGGCGCCCTATCGGTTTGCGGGAAAGGCCGCGGGCAAGAAAGCCTTCACTTTGTTCTGGACTAAACGGTCCGCCGGAGAATATACGGCGCAAAACCTTGGCACCGCCGGGATTGGCATTGAACCGGTTCAGGCTCAAAATGGTGAATGATGAGTGATGAATGGAAATGATAAGTGATGAACTCACGCCTTCAGTGCGCCGGCGGTGATGCCTTTCATGAACATCCGGGTGAACATCAGGAAGACGATCCCGAGCGGGATGGCCGATATGGTGAAGCCGGCCAGCATTTCGCCGTACATGCCGAGCACTTTGCCCTGGTAGCGGAGCATACCGACCGTCAGCACCATGACCTCCTCGCGCGACGTCGTCACCAGCGGCCACAGAAAACTGTTCCACACCCCGAGCGCGCTGACAATCGCCACGACACCGAGGACCGGTCTCGCCAGGGGCACGCCAACGTGCCACAACTGCCGCAGCAGCCCCGCACCGTCCACCTGTGCCGCTTCGAACAGGTCGTTGTCGATCTGGCCGAAGAAGCCGCGCAACAGGTAGATGCCCAGCACCTGTCCGCCGGCAATGTACGGCAGGATCATCACGGCGTACGTGTCGATCAAATTCAGTTGTTTCACCCAGACAAACGCGGGTACCAGCATCAGCACGCCGGGGATCATCATCATCGAGATCATGCCGTAATACAAAATCTCGCGCCCCGGGAAACGGTACCGGGCAAACAGAAAACCCGCCACCGCCGAAAACGTCACAATGCCCGAGATGCTCAGCGCGGTCACCAGGATGCTGTTCCAGATGTAATACTTCAGGTTGCCGAACGCGCTCACGTAGTTTTGAATATGCAGCGGCCATGAGGGCAGCCAGAACGAGTGATAAAACTGATGCGTGCTCTTGAAGGACGTAATGACCATGAAGACAAACGGGAAAAACGTCAGCGCCAGCAGCAGCACCAGCACGCCGCGCCCCGCCACGCTTTTTGCTCCCAATTTGCGCATGTTTACGTCATTTCCCCGGTTCGTACTGTTCGACGCGCATCAGCCGGTTCAGCGATATCGTGAACACCAGTAGAAACATCAGCATCAGCAACCCGATTGCGCAGGCGTAGCCCATCCGCTGAAAGTTGAACCCGTTCAGATACATGTACAGCCCCGGTACCATCGTCTCGTAGCCGGGCCCGCCGTCGAGCGTCAGGATGTAGATCGACTCGAACCCGTTTACGATGCCGATTACCGTCACCACCACCAGCAGTTTCACCTGCTGAAGGATCAGCGGGATGTGAATCCGGTACACCCGGCCCACCGCGCCCAACCCATCGAGTTCCGCCGCCTCGAGCACACTCGTCGGGATGTTGGCCAGCCCCGCGTAATACACCAGCACCGGAAATCCGTACGCGAACGGGAATCCCACGAACGCCACCGCCCACAGTGCCGTTTTCGGATGCGACAGCCAGCCGTATATCCAGTCGCGCAGGCCGAGTTCAGTCAGGATCTCGGTCGGGATGCCCGCGTCGCCGTAGATGTGTTTCCACAACATGTAGACCACCACGCCCGGAACCATCATCGGCAAAACCACCAAAACCCGGCAAAGGTAGTTCCACCGCTCCGATTTGATGTGGAAAATCAGTTCCGCCACAACAAACGGTATCGTCATACCCGTGACGAAAATGAATGTCCCGAGTTTCGTCAGGTTCGCCAGGCTTTTCAGAAACACCGGGTCGCGCGCAAGCTCGGTGAAGTTCGCAGTGCCCACCCACCGGCTTTCCGCGCCGATGTCCCACGCCGTGAACGCGTGGTACAGGGCCGAGGCCGCCGGCACGTAATTGAATACCAACAGAAACCCGACCGGCCCCAGTAGCAGACCGTAGATCAACCACAGCGGCGCGTCGCCTGCCCGGCGGCGGGAGCGCACCACTACCCGCGCCTGTTCGCCCCTCAGGACGCCTGCAGTTCCTGCAGCAGTTCCGTTTCCCGTTCCTGCCATACGCGCTCCATCGGTTCAAAATCCCACGCGGCTTCGTTGCGGTGCAATTCCACCCAATGCGCAAAATTCTCTTCGAGCATCTCGAGATAACCGTCCAAATCCACACCATCGTTCAGGTAATAGTCCAACATCCGGCGCCAGTACTTCTTGGGTTCGCCGTCAAACGAATCCAGCCATTTGATGGCGCAGTACCGCCGTTTGAAAATCTCCTGGAACGGCGCAAGGCGCTCGTCCACCTTCGCGCCGACAATGTTCGGAATGAAAATGAGCGCCTCGGATGCGAGCGCCTCGATGCTCTGCGGCGCGCTGACGAACATCAGGAAGTCAATGCAATCCTCGAGGTTGCCGTTGATCAGCGCGCTGTTCGTCACATGCAGTTGGACCGCCGCACCGCCGATCACCGTTGCCGGCGTCCCCGGCCCGTACGGGCTCGTTTCTTTGGTAATTGTCGGAATATAGGCCACGTCCCATTCGAAGTCCACGTAGGGGTCCATCGCGATCCGCCGGATAAACCACGACCCTGTCCAAAACATCGCCAGCCGGCCAATTAGAAATGACCGCAGCGGATCCGCGTTCTTCAGCTCTTTCGCCCAGCCGCGCCGCCAGTCTTTGAGAATCCGGTTCACCTCGCGCCAACGCGGGTCCTGCCGGGTGAAGAAGCCTTTCGTGAACAGGAACCCCGCCTCCTGCGGTTCGAGGTAGTGGTCGAGGTAGCCTTCCGCGTCCGGCCGCGACGGGACCAGGTCGAGTTGCGGCAGGATGTCGTGATAGAGCATCTCGAAAATGATGTCCTGTCCCCAGTCCGAACCCAGCCAGTTGTCCGATGTCATCGGCGTAACCCCGGCCTTGTTGAGCGTGTCGAACATGGCCATCATCTCGGCCCACGTCTCCGGCATCCGCTCGAAACCATGCGCCCGCAGCAGCGTCTTGTTGTAAAACACGCCCGTCTCGACAATATCGATCGGGATGCAGTACAGCTTGCCGTCCGGCGCCCGTTTGGCCTGAACCAACGCCTGGTTGGCGAACGTGTCCATCCAGCGTTGGTTACCCGGCACGTACAGGTTGGGCCGCTCCAGGTATTCATCCAGCGGAACGTACCATCCCTTCCCCACGTCCTGCCACGACACCTCCGCGTTCATACTGATGATTTCCGGCGCGATTCCCCCCAGCAACTGCGTTTTCAGCCACTCCCCCTCGGTATTGCTCGTCTGGAGGAACATGCGGTACGTGATCTTCTTGCCCGGGTGCAGCCGCTCCCACTCGTCTGCCAACTCCCGCGCCTTCTTCACCGGCTCCCCGATGCCCTGCGGCACCATCCCCGGCGTATAGAAATTGAACTCAACCCGGATGGTGTTCCCGTCGCCCCCCTCGGCCTCCGAAATGTCGGCAGGCGCACCCGTCTCTTGCCCGCACCCGCTCACAGCCAGGATAAGGCCCACTGCTAAAACAAACGAGAGCCGCAAGCTAACCATTTACAACCACTCGCGCGGAATCGTCACAAACTGCACCGAGCACTGTACACGACTCGGCCCTTGCGGATCGATAAAATGCCCGAGAACCCTCAGGGCGCCACTTCCCGCCGGAACCGCTCGACGAGCTTTTCGCCTTCTTTGCTCATGCTGGCGCCCCACATTTTGATGCCGGCGAGTGTCTGCTCGTTCATTTCGGGCGTGTACTTGCTCAGCGACGGCTCAAACTGGCTGACGTGGCTCGCGGCCGCCTTGATTTTCTGGTCCCACACCGCGGTTATGTCTACCGTGTAGTTGGGCTCGCGCGTGTCGTAGTAGTAGGCAACCGGCACCGGGTACGGTTTCAGCCCATCGACCAGCAGGTGGTGAGGGTAGTAGAGGTGCCATTCCGCGGCAATAAACGCGTCGTGGCTTACCTTGGCGCATTGTCGGTGATCCGTCTTGTGCCATTGATCGAATTTGGCCCCCGGATCAAGCGTAAACACCGCGTCGGGCCGGTAGATCTTGATCTGCCTGGCCGCCTCGCCGCGAAGCTGATGCGGATCCGCGTACTCCAGGTCGCCGTCGCAGTAACCAAGCCACACAATATTCTCTTTGGAAATCCCCAGCGCGGCGCACGCGGCCTCTTCCTCCGCTTTCCGGATCCGAGCCAGCCGCTCGCTCGTCATCTCCAGGTCTTTCGACCCGGCGTCATCGTTGGTGTAGATGACAATGATAACTTTGTTGCCGTTCTTGGCAAGGAGCGCCATGATGCCCCCGCAACTGAACGTGTCGTCATCCGGATGCGGCGCAAACACCATAACCGTCTTCCCCGTCCAGTTTTCGACCCGATCCGCCGCGGCCACCGCCTCCGGCGTCTCCGCCGCGACCGCCGAAAAACCCACTATCAACCCCGCCACGACCAACCCCACTGTCAGCGCCTTCATGACTCGGCCCTCCTCGTTTTCCAGTCCGGCACATTTTGGAAACCAGGGCCTATTAAGGCACACGGCGCACGGCCAGTCAAATGCAATCACATCGGCCGCGGAAGGCCCCCGTGCATCGCCAACGCCATCGCCGCGTAATGCACCAGCACCTGGACCAATACCAGCACCAGCGCGTTCATCCCGTACATCATCGCGCGGCTGAAACGCGTAGATGTTGGCTCAAAGTGGCGAACAAAGATTCTGAATCCGGCTTCTTGGTCGCGCCTGGAGTTTTGTAAGCAAGATTACATGCTGCCCGCCACCCGAGTCCGCCAAGAATTCACTTAAAAGCCGATTCGGCCCCGTGCACAAGCGCCGCCCTGCCTGCTAATTCTGACACAAAACAGCCCTGTACTTGCTCAAGCGGTTGTGGTTACACCATTCCGACTGCAAGACTTACCGTGAGATGCCCCCAGCGGCCTTCCTGTCAATAAATAACCACTCCGCTTTTTTCAAAATAGTCCATTGCGTTTTCCCTAATAAAATGCTAACCTGTTTACGTAACTCTGCTGGATGTTAAGGCAGTGGGGCCATACATCCACAGTTAACCCGGGGTTTCAGACTCAGAAGGAGGGCCCGCCGGGGCGCGCAACGCCCTGTCTCTTGCAGTACTGAAGTACCTATGTACGACACTGGAAACAAGAGCAAACTGAGGACTTGAGGAGAAAAAGAGATGAAACGATTATGCATTGTGCTGTTTCTGACCGTGCTTCTGACCGGTTTCACGTTTTCAGCCGTGGCGGCAGACGTTACCCTGACCATAACGGTCAACGGCGAAGGGACGACGGACCCAGCCCCAGGCGTCCACACGTACATCAAGGGCACAAAAGTCACGGTCACGGCCTACCCGGCGGACGGCTGGGAATTCGTGAATTGGACCGGCTCGCTAACCAGTACCGACAACCCCGTCACTATCCGACTGAACAAAAGCAAAACGCTGACGGCAAACTTCACGTATTCGGGCCCGCCCATGTACACGTTGACCACCTCGGTGGTTGGCGAGGGTACGGTAACGCCGGCCGGCGCCACCCAGTACGAGTCCGGCACGATTGTCGATGTATCCGCCGACCCCGCTGAAAACTGGGTGTTCGACCACTGGGAAGGCGCGCTCAGCGGGTCCACCAACCCAACCACTATCCTGATGGATGGTGACAAGTCGGTCACCGGCGTGTTCACCGAAGAAGTGCCGCCTCCCGATCCGCACATGGCGCTTTACAATTATGTGATGGCGCCGGATCCGAACTACGCATGGAACCAGTACGCGACCGAGTCGCAGTTCCTGTATACCAACTACTTCATTGACATGACGTCGCAACAGTGGCGCACCGCCGAGGAAGTAGACCGCCCGATCTGGCAGCACTACCTGATCCTGACCGTGGGCTGGTTCACGGGGGACACCTGCATCATCCTCATCGACGGCGGGAGCAATGGCGGGGAGCCGCCGACGACGGGCGACCCCACGATTGGCCAGGCGTCGTTTGCGTACGGGTTCCCGGTAGCGGATCTGAAGCAGATCCCGAACCAACCGTTGATGTTTGCAGACGAGCCTGGGGTGTACCGGAGTGAGGATGACATGCTGGCGTACAGCTTCGACAAGTACATCGTGACCAAGGATGAGACGTGGAACGGTCACCTGCCCATGGCGAAAGCGTCAGTCCGCGGCATGGACACGGTTCAGGCCCATTCGTCGAACATTGACGACTTCCTGGTGGTCGGCGCATCGAAGCGTGGTTGGACGGCGTGGCTGGTAGCGGCGCTGGATGACGCGCGCATTATCGGCTACGTCCCGATCGTGATACCCATCCTGAACATAGAACCGCAGATGGACCACCACTGGGAGTCCTATGGGTTCTATTCGTCGGCGGTCCAACCGTATGCGGATTTCGATCTGTTCTGCCGGCTTAAGACGGAGCCGGGGGCGGAGGATTGGCTGCTGATCGAAGACCCGTACACCTACCTTCCGACGTCTTCGACCATTGCGGACAAGCCCAAGCTGCTCATCAACGCCAGCGGCGACCAGTTCTTCATGCCGGATTCGCTCCAGTATTACTGGGGCGACATTCCGGGTCCCGGCACGAAGCACGTCCGCATCATCCCCAATGCCAGCCACGGCATGGAAGAAGGGGACTCGTTTGAACAGGCGCTGTATACGGCCCTGGCTTGGGGGACCAAGGTAGACGACGGTGCGGCGCAGCCCGTCTACGACTGGACCGTCGACGCCAACGGCATCACCATGACGACGGGAAGCACGCCGAGCGGTGGCGTGGTGATGTGGCAGGCGACGAACCCGACGGCGCGTGATTTCCGTGTCGAGACGATCGGGACCGTTTGGACGAGCAGCCCGCTGTACGATCAGGGCGGCAATACGTATGTCGGTTATTGCGATCCGCCTGCGGAAGGCTGGACGGCGTATTTTGTCCAGGTCGATTTCGGGAACGACGAGAAGTACACGTCCGAGATCGTGATTACGCCAGATATCCTGCCGTTTGCTGGCACTCACTGCTTGTAGTTTGTCGTAGTTGCCCCAGAACAAGCCGCGGCCCCGATCCCGGGGCCGCGCTTTTTCCATGATCGTCCTCTTGCAGCCCGTGGCAGAAGTCTCGTGATGGCGAGCGCGAGCCATTTGGCACGGGATCAAGGCGCGAAACCGTTGGAAAAGTGCCTCCTTTTTCAAGGTTTCGCAACGCAGAGACCGTGACAAATCTCAGTGCTCCCCAGTTTCAATGTCGTTGCTTATGAGGCGCGTCAAACAGTTCCTGCTAAGGGGCGCTCCTGGCATTGAGTGACCACCATTCCGGCGATGAACGCCGCAGGCGTTCAATATGAATAGCCGGCGGTGGCCGAAGGGCACCGCCGGAAACACGCGATACGACCAACCCCGGAAGGGGTTGAATCTAAAGGGTTTAATAATCGTCTATTCTGCCCCTTGCGGGGTTGTCCACGTGGGATGCGTTCAGGTCCGGAGGCTCCCTGCGGTCGCCTCCGGCTATTCATATTTTTCCCCTCCGGGGAAATTCCTAAGCCGGACAGCCTGTTTTTCCGGGCCAAGTCAGAAACTGGGGAGCACTGAGGTGGCAAATGGCCGCGCGCAGACCGCGACGACTTTTGCCACGGGCTGCGAGGGGCGTGCCTCAATTCGCCCGCTGGATCTCCTTGCCTTCAAACATCAGTTTATCCCCCTCGATGTCCAGGTAGTGAACTTCGCCCTTGTCGTCGAAAATCTTGACTCGCTTACCTTCGACAATCCATTTCGCCCTGATTTGGTCGTTGACACGCCAAGTCCCGTCCGGTGCAAACTCCACTTCCACCTTCACATTCTGCATCATGCTCTGATTATTCGCCGGGAAGTCGGGCTTCCATTTGGTGCCCGCCAGCGTCCGCGCGTTTAACGGTTCCTTGGGCGGTTCCGCCGGGGCAACCTCGGCGGGCTGTTCCGGGGCGGGCGGTTCTTCAACGGCCGCCGCGGGTTCCTCGACAGGCGCCGGCGGCTCAACTATCGGCGTAACGGGAGCCGGTTCAGGCGCGGGCGCCGGTAAGGGCGCGGCCGGAGAGTCCACCGGCACAGGCGTCTCCTTGCCCCGCTGCAACATTATCACCGTCGCTACGACCGCCACGATAATCAGTGCCACCAAAATGAGCATACCTTTGTTTGCCGCGCCCTCTTTTCTCATTACGAGTCCTTTCTTCTCCTCGCCACCTGCACTCGGGTTCGTCCTGCGCCAATTGGTAATTACTCAAATGCCCAACCAATATAGCATCTTGCGCCGACAACCGCAACAGCACCGTGTATTGATTTTCCAGTTTTTCCGCCCCCCAGAGCCTTTTGCCCGCCACCCGCCGGATCTGCTACAGTCTCGCTGTGGCAATAAGCTAAACGAGAACGGCAATGCCGGCAAAATCCAACTATCAGGGAGTCATCCTCGCCGCGGGCCACGGGTCGCGCATGGGGCCGTTCGGCAACCTGTTTCCCAAGCCCATCATCCCCATCGCCAACAAGCCGCTGCTCGTATACCAGCTCGAACACATGAAACGCCTCGGTATCGACGAGGTCATCATCGTCATCGGCCATCTCGGCCATCGCATCACGCAGGTCCTGGGCGACGGGAGCCGGTTCGGCGTCCGGATCAAATACGTCGAGCAGGAAAAACGGCTCGGAATCGCCCACGCCGTCGGCCAACTCGAATCCTGCATCGACCGGCCCTTCATGCTGTTTCTGGGCGACATCTTCTTCGATCTGACCGACCTCGACGCCATGGTACGCGAAATGGAGCAGCATGGCGCCGCCGCCGTACTCGCCGTCCGCGAAGAAACCGAACCCGAGGCCGTCAAGCGAAACTTCTGCGTCATCACGCGCGACGACGGCTCAGTCCGCCGCGTCATCGAAAAACCCCGCCAACTCCCCTGCATGACAAAAGGCTGCGGGTTGTATCTGTTCGACCTCGCCATCTTCGACGCCATTCGCCACACGCCCAGAACCGCCATGCGCGACGAATACGAGATCACCGACTCGATCCAAATCCTGATCGACTACGAGTACCCCGTCCGCGTTGCGCCCGTCGTCGAGTTCGACATCAACGTCACCTACATCGGCGACCTCATTACTTGCTCGCGCCACGTACTCGAACGAAGCAACCTCACCCGCCTCGTTGGCAACGGCTGCCGGCTCGCCTCCGGCGTGGAACTCGTCGAAACCGTGCTGGGCGACAACGCCGTCATCTCAAAACCGGCCCGGCTCGAACGATGCGTCGTTTTTGCCGGAGTAACGCTGGACGGCGGCATCGATTACGCGGATGCCGTAATCACCCAGCAAGGCATTCTCCGCCCCAACCACGAAGCCTAAGCGAAAAACGGGGACTGGCTCGCTTTTTCCGGCGGTTTGGGAAAAGCGAGCCTGTCCCCGCTTTTCGCGCACCACGAAGCCTGAGCACATAGGACCGATAGGTCCGATCCGTCCTATTCAATCACCGCCAGCGCCGTCTCGACATTGCCAAACGGCGCGCTCACCTGAATGCCCGCAATCCGGTTCCGGATCTTCTCGACGGCCTCCCGCGCGATTGTGATACCGGTCTGCCGTTGCTCGTCTTTGCCTTTCGCCGCGGTCATCCGTTCCATGATGTCCTCGGGTATCACGACACCGGGCACCTCGTTCTGCAAGAACGCCGCATTCCTGTAGCTGGCCAGCGGCCAGATTCCCGCCAGCACCGGGATCTCGAGGTCCTGCACCTTGTCCAGGAACCGCAGCAACGCCTCGCAGTCGAAAACGGGCTGCGTGATGGCAAACTCGGCGCCTGCTTCGACCTTCTGCCGGAACCGGCGCACCTCTCTGATCTGATCCAACGCCGTCGGGTCGGCCCCGACGCCTATGACGGCGTTCGTCTTTGGCTCGATGGCCTGCCCGCCAAGGTCAATGCCTTCGTTCAGCCGGCGCTGGACGCCGCACATCCCGATCGAGTCGGTGTCGAACACGCCGCTCGCAAACGGGAAATTGCCCAGCTTGGGCGGGTCGCCCGTTATGAACAGCAGGTTGCGGATGTCGCACAACGCGCACGCCAGCAGGTCCGCCTGCATCCCGATCAGGTTTCTGTCGCGGCTGCACACGTGCAGGATCGTTTCGATCATGGCTTCCCGCTGGATGTACAGCGCCGTCATTAACGGCGACAGCCTCGAGCTGGCCCGCGGCCCGTCCGGGATATTGATGGCATCCACGCCCCTTTGCCGCAATTCGTTGGCTTTGGCGATCGTGTCGGCGAGGTTGTATCCGCGGGGCGGCACGATCTCGACCGTCGTCACCCACTCTCCATGCGCCAGCCTCCACGAAAACCGCGATTTCTCCGGGAACGGCGTGGGCGTCTGCGGGACTACGCCCGCCGCCACCTGAATCTCGAACGTGCGCGCCTTTTCCTTGGCCAGCGGCCGGATGCGCTGCGCAATCTCCTGGATATGCCTCGGGGTGGTCCCGCAGCAGCCGCCGATGCCACGCACCCCCAAATCGAGGTACCGCTTCGCGTAGCCCGCGATGTAGTCCGGCGAGCAAAGGTACAACTGCCGCCCACCCACCTCCTTCGGCATCCCCGCGTTCGGCATTACGATCAGTGGGCGGTCCACCATCTTCATAACCTGCTCCGCCGCCGTCAGCAAAGCGTCCGGTCCCGATCCGCAGTTCATCCCCCACGCCAGCGGCTGGCCGCATCCTTCATCGAGCGGCGCAAACAGCCGCGACAACGGCTCCCCCGCGCCCGACTCGAGATCGTCATACACCGTGCAACTCAGGATGAACGGAAAGTCAAACTCCGCCATCGTCCGCGCGCACGTTTCCATCGCCGCGCGCGTCGGCTGCGTCTCGAACAGGATAAAATCCACACCGCCCGCCATCAGTGCCTTCACCTGTTGCCGAACCGCGTCCTGCGTGTCGCCTTCCGCCTCGCGCGGCACCGGCCCGACCGACCCCGCCACGTACACCTGCCGCGAACCATCCGCGCCGGAACATTTTTCGACAACCTCCCGGGCCAATTTCGCCGCCGCCAGGTTGATCGCCTCCACCTTGTCGTCCAGCCCGTACTTGCCCAGCAAAATCCGGTTCGCGCCAAACGAGTTCGTCGTCAGCACGTCCGCGCCCGCATTGGCGTAATCGATATGGATTTCCCGGATAATGTCCGCGTCCGTCAAATTCAGTTCGTCGAAACACCGCAACGTCTGCACGTCCCGCCGGTAAATCTCCGTGCCCATCGCCCCGTCAAAAATCACCACGCTATCGTGCAACAACTGCTCAAAATCTTTACGTCGCTTCATCGGCATATTCGCTCCCAAAGGTGCTTCCGCCAATTGTAGCATCCCGCCGGGGCCGATGTCCTTCCCGAGCGCCCCGCGTTTTATACGTCCTATACGTCCTATTCCTTTTCACGCGACCCACGCCTTTTTCTTTTACGGACGCCCCTCGTATACACTCTTCCCCAAGGAGGTTCTCATGTTCCAGATACTTCTCGCCCTGCTTTTGGCCGTACCCGCCCCTGATGCGCCCGTCTACCCCGACAAGCTCAACGTCATGTGCTACCAGGACGCGGGCGGCGTCATGCACGACATCCAGACGCCCGAAGATCTGCAAATCCGCAGAGCCCACACGCGCGCCAACATGCTCAAAGTGATGGGACCTCTCCCAGACAGAACCAACCTGCCCCCGCTTGATGTCGAGGTGGTCGAAACCGTTGATGAAGGCTCCTACGTCCGCAAAACAATCCTGTTCACTCCCGAACCCGGCGACCGCCTCCCCGCGTATCTGTGCATTCCAAAAAACATCTCCGGAAAAGTCCCCGGAATCCTGTGCCTCCACCAGACAATCGCCATCGGCAAGGCCGAGACCGTCGGCATCGGCGTCACAACAAACCGCAACTACGCCCAGGAACTCGCCCAGCGCGGCTACGTCACGCTCGCCCCCGACTACATCGGGTTTGGCGATTACAAAATCGACGTTTACGCCCGCGGGTATGCCAGCGCGACCGCCAAGGGCATCGGCAACCACATGCGGTGCGTCGACCTGCTCGAGTCGCTGCCTGAAGTCGACCCTGATCGGATCGGCGCCATCGGCCACTCGCTCGGCGGCCATAACACGTTGTTCGTCGGGGCGTTCGACGAGCGCATTAAGGTTATGGTCACGAGTTGCGGGTTTACGCGATTTCACAAGTACTACGAAGGCGACCTCACCGGCTGGTCGCATAAAGGCTATATGCCGCGAATCGCCGAGGTTTATCACAAAAACCCCGACGAAATGCCGTTCGATTTCACGGAAATCCTCGCTACCATCGCGCCCCGCACCGTGTTCATAAACGCCCCACTGCACGACGCCAATTTCGAGGTCTCCGGCGTGAGAGACTGCGTCGGCGCCGCGCTGCCCGCCTACAGACTGTACGACGAAGCCGAGAATCTCCTGGCCGTCTATCCGGCCTCTGACCACGATTTCCCGGCCGAAGCCCGCGAGTTGGCGTATCACTACATCGATCTGAATTTCCGGTTTCCGCCGGGTCGCTGGGAGGAACCCCGCGTCCTGGCGCACGACCTGCGCGTGGGCTCCGCATTCCATGCCTTCGACCACCTCAGCGGGACCGACCACCAGGGCGAAGTCGCGGCCGCCTGCGGTGCTACGATCATCTACGGCAGCGGTCTCGGCGGCCTCGGCTACAGCGGCCTGCCCGCCACGGACGAACTGGCTCGGACCCTCGCGGCTGAAAGCGAGTACAACCGCAAGCTCAAATCCACCGGCATTAAGACGTGCCTCGGTTATCTCTGTGCGACATCCATCGTCGGCCTCGACACGTTCGATAAGAACTGGCGCCCCGAGTTCCGCGCCAAGTTTTCGTCGCCGCCCGCCGAATGGCTCCAGCAAGGGCGCGACGGCCAGGCCCTCAAATCGTGGTACGGCGGCGACTACAACCCCGCCTGCATGAACAACCCCGACTGGCGCAAGTACCAGCGCGAGATGATCAAGCTGCAAGTCGAATCCGGTCACGACGGCGTATTCTTCGACAACCCCACCGTCCACACCGACGGCTGTTACTGCGCCTACTGCATGAAAAAATTCGCCGCATTCTGCGCGCAGGAAAGCCTGCCCGTTGCCGACACGTCCGTCGAAGCCATGCGCAAATTTGCTGCTGACCAGAAAACGGCCTTCATGCGGTTCCGCTCGACGATCGCCGCCGATTTCTTCTCGGAAATGCGCGCCTACGTCCGAATCCTCGACCGCAACGCGCTCCTCACCGCCAACAACAGCCTCAACCACCCTTCCGTCTTCTTCTCACAATCCCGCGGGCTCGGTTACAACATCTACGAGATGAGCAAAGCCGAGGATTTCGTCGTGGTGGAAGACATGTCCACTCAGCCGCGCATGACGGATAAAGGCGCGATCGAATACGGCCACATGTACCGTATGACCCACGCCATCAGCCACGGCAAGCCGCTCGTCGCCGTCACGATCGCCGAAGCCGATTACCACACCCCCCCAAACCTCGTCCGGCTCGCCATGGCCGAAGCCGCCGCACACGGCGCTTCCTACATGCTCTGGTCAACCTGGCCGGAGGGCCAGCGCCAACGCATGATCGACGCTGTCCGCCCACAGGCCGATTGGCTGCGTTCCCAGGTTTCCCTTTTTGAAACGACCACGCCTCGGCGCGACGTCTCCGTTTTCCTCCCGTTCCGCCGGTGGACCGAAACCGACAAGTGCGCCGTGTCCGACATTGCAGGCGAACTCACGCGCCGAAACGTCCAGTATGCCGTCTTTTGTGAAGACGATTTCTCACTCCCAGAACTCCAGGAGGCCCCCGTCCTCGTCGTTGAGGAACCATCCGTCCTGAACGAACAGGAAAACAACGTCCTCAGCCAATACGTTTCCGGCGGCGGCAAGGTCGTCTTCGCCGCCAACGACGGATGGACCAGCAGCATCAATCCGTCCCTTGTTATCAAGAATGCGCCACACGTCCACGGCATTGTCCGCGATGCCCAAAATGCCACCACCGTCTTCCTCTACAACCTCAACATCCGCCGCATCTCTTCTTTCGAAGACGCCGTGACCCCCGCAGATCATCTCCAACTCGAAATCAAAATCCCCTGGAAACACGTCGCCAACGTCACCCTCTCCACCGCGGATGAAGACAAATCCGAAACCTCAATCCCCTTCTCCCTCTCCGGCGACACTCTCTCAATCGAGATCCCCACACTCCACATCTCCGCCCTGCTGCAAATCAAGATTAACTAGCGTTCTGCACGTTGGGACGCTCCCCGGCAGTTGTGGGGGGTGTCCCTCAGTTCTAATAGTTCTGAGTGCGAAGCTCTCATGCGAAATGCTTCGAGCACACGGGTGACTTTGTACTTGCTACTGAGAAATCGGTACTCAGGAAAAGTGGGACACCCCCCACAACTGCCGGGGAGCGTCCCAACAGGCGATCTAATTCTATGCGTTCGTTGTGGCTAATCGCCGACGTCTTGAACTCGCCCGTGTGTGTATTTATGATGGTGCATAACCACCTGCGACGGTCACGAGATGGTTCGTAGGGGTAATGGCGGGAAGAAAGACCAATTACACACCCGAGCGGCACAATGTTCACGTAACCAGACGAAAGGAGAAATACGATGAGAAGCCTCTTGATTAGTCTGGGAGTTCTTGCATTTCTTGCCTTCCTGGGCGCATGGGTCACTACGGCCCGCGCAGCCGACCAACCCGCCCCCGCCCTACCGGCGGGCTACTTGGCGCAGAAAAAAACTGGCGAACTCAGGGCTCACTGTCAGAATAACCTCAAACAACTCGGCCTGGTCTTCAAGATGTTCGCCAACGAGAGCAAGGGAGGGCGGTTTCCTTCCCTGTCGGCCCAGCCCGGCTGCCTGATGTTCGCCAACGAAGAGGACGGCGCCAGCCCGGTCTATCCGGAATACCTGGCGGACCTGAACGTACTCATCTGTCCGGCAAGCAGCGCGGCGAGTTTTCTCAAAGGTCCCACGAAAAAGCCGGACCCAAAAGTCATGATTGACGACCACAGCTATTTCTACCTCGGGTACGCGGTGACAAACGAGGCCGACGTCAAGGCGTTCGCGAACGCCTACAAGGAGCGCATGGCCAAGGGCCTCAAAATGGATGAGGACATAAAGACGCCCAACGGCCAACTCTACCTGCTTCGCGAAGGCATCGAGCGGTTCTACATCACCGACATCAACGACCCTGCCGGTGCCGCAGAAGTTCAGGCCCACATCCCGATCCTCATCGAGCGCCTCGGAAACCACGAACCCGCGGGCGGGAATGTCCTCTACTCCGATGGACATTGCGAGTTCATACGCGAGGGGACATGGCCCATGACAAAGGACACCATCGAGGCACTCAAGGAACTCGACACCCTCAAGCCGTCAGCCAAGCCTTGACTGAAAGCACCCGGATTCCGCCCGACACAATACTGAAGATTCGAACCAAGCCGGCAACAATTCCTTTCTCCCTCACCGGCCACACCCTCTCAATCGAAATCCCCGTGCTGAGCATCTCTGCCGGGCTCCTGATCAAAGTCAGGTGAGATCTTTGTGGTTAATCGGTACTGGAATGCGGTGCACGGGTTTGGCATAATTGACTGTTATGAATGCACTTGCAGCATTGATGCTTGTCACAGCGGCCGTTATGGACGTGTGGACGGAGTCCCCTATGACGCGCGTGTTTCCGGACTCGACGCGGCCCAAGCCCACGCTTAACGCCGAGCACCACATTTATGCCGCCGCGGGCGAGTTCGAATCGATACAGGTTTGCGTCCGCGCGGGTAAAGATGGGCTGAAAAATGTCCGCGTGACCGCGTCGGCACCTGATAACACCATACCAGCGCCGGTGTTACGCCGCGTCGGCTATGTCCGAATATCCGCGTCATCGCCGCGGGCTGTTGCGAAACACGAGCTTTGGCCGGACCCGCTGTTTGATTATGCGCCGTTCTCGCTGGGGCCGCACGAGGCGGCGTCCGTGTGGGTTACGTATGCCATACCGAGAGACGCCAGGCCGGGGCTGCGGACCTCGAAAATCCGGGTCGAAACCGATCCAATTCGAGGCAAAAAACGCAAAAAAATGCGCGAAATTGATCTCAAGATCACCGTGTTTGGCTTCGCCATTCCTGAGACCCCCACCCTGCGGACTGCTTTCCCGCTCGACCGCACGGCCATAAAAAGGTTCTACGGTATCGACGGGACTGACCTTGAAAAGTGGAAGCCCATCTACGATGCGCTTGCCCGATACCGGATCTCGTTCCGCGTCTGGGACGGCACGGAAGGTCTGGTTTCGCTTAAGGACGGGCAATTTGACTCATCCAAGCTCAAGGAGCATGTCGAGTACGCGGTCAATGCCGCACACATGAACAGCATCGACGTTGGGGGCGGCCCCGGCGGTTTGGCCCTGTTCCCCGAGCCCGACAAGACAGACCCGGCTCAAGACCCGCTCCAGGCGTACTTGCGCAGCGTCGCGCCCTGGCTGCACGATGTCCCGCCGGGAACGGAACCGCCCCAGGACCCCCTCCAACCGTTTCTCAACAACATCGCCGACTGGCTCGAGGCGCACACCTGGCTTGACAAGGCGTACATCGAGCCGGTCGTCCTGCCCGAACGGTTGCTGTGGCAGACGGTCCGCGACACGTCGTTCCGGGTCCGCATCCATGAAAACCGGATCCCGCGGCTGCTCGAGGCGGACGTCCACCCGTTTTTTGAGCGGTATACGCGCATCTGGGCGATGCCCCTGTGCCGCTACGACCCGCACGCCGACGAACGGTTGCGCCACGGAATCAGCTTGCTCGACATCGCCGAGAGTCCCGCGGAGTCGGTGAAGGCTTCGTCGGAAGGCGCCTTGCCCCGGCAGGCGGGGGCGCACGAGTCGTACGTGACGCTGAGCGCCGAAGCCTGCGACGGGTCGGTCTTCACCTACTGGGTTTCCAAAGACGCCCCGAATCAGAAAAAGCCCGAGTGGCTCGAAGTCAAGTTGAAGCAGCCAGTTAAGGCGGACAAGATACGCATCATATGGAGAACGGGTTGCGAGGCGGCCGCAACGAGCCTATTTTCGCTTCGCGAGGGCTATGCGCCCTCCCGCATCGAGGTCGAATGGGAAGAGCGCCAGCAGGTCGTCGCCTATGGTCAAACCTGGCTTTATGGCACACTCAAACGGCCGCAGGTGTTCAGCCGTCTGCGCATCGAGTTTACCGAATCCTGCGCCGGCGGGCCGGTTGGCGTCAGTGAGGTCGTTATGGGGGATGGCTCGGTGCAACCTCCGGAGAGATTCGACCCCGTCGAGCCATGGCTGTTCACCCACGAGCAGGACTTCCCTTCTTTCCATGTCGACGCCCACACGTCGGAATTCCGGCTGGCCCCCTGGGTGTGCTTCTCCCAGCGCATGGCCGGCTTCATCCACTCGGGCCTCAACCACTGGCCCGCGGACTGGAACGCCTCCGACCCTGGCGCACCTGTCTCGGCAGCCTCCACTCTAAACGACGTCCTCTTTTACCCCGGCCCCGATGCGCCGATTCCGTCCATTCGGGCGGAACTGTTGCGGGACGGACTGGAGGACTACGAGTATTTGCGGCTGCTCGACATGGCCGTTACCCAAAAACGGATCGATGATGCCGAACTCGTACAATTGGTCCGCCCTGCAGTATACTCAAGTGTCGTACCAGCCGAATTCCTGGAGACGTTCGGCCAGTCGTTGCCTAAACGGCGGACGGCGCTTGGCTGGGCCCTTTCCAAACCCGACCGGCCCGCCGCAAAAGGACGCTCATGATGCACATGTGCCTGTTTCTGGCAGTGGTCCTGCCCGGCGCGGCCCCGGCGTCCGCGCCCATTCCGCTGCGCGTGATGACCTACAACATCCATCATGGCGCCGGATTGGACAAAAAGCTCGATCTCAACCGAATCGCCCTTGTGATCCGGGAACAAAACTGCGACGTGGTCTGCCTCCAGGAGGTCGACAAGCATATGCCGCGCTCGAAATCGCTGGATATGCCGGCCCTGCTCGAGAAAAAGACCGGCTTGACGGCCACGTTCGAGCCCAGCCTGAAATCGGACGGCGGCGAGTACGGCAACTGCACGCTGACCCGGTATCCCGTCGATTTCTACCGCATTTACCCGCTTCCTGTCCCGCCGGGGAAAGAGCCGCGGGCGTGCCTGTCGGTGACATTTCGGATTCAGGACAGGCCGGTTACGGTTCTCAACACGCATTTCGGCCTAAGCGCCGCCGAACGTAAGGAGCAGGCCGCCGAGATCCTCCTGTTCGAATGCGAAGAGATGCCAACCATCCTCGCCGGCGACCTTAACGAAATGCCACCGGAACCCGCTGTCCAAACCCTCCTCACTCAGTTCAAAAATGCAACCGTCGCCGATGCCCCGGAGAAAACCTACTCGTTCAGCGCGGATAAGCCGGACCGTCAGATCGATTATGTGCTGGTATCGGACGAGTTCGATGTATTATCATCTCGCGTCATATCGACGCCCGTCACCACGGTGGCATCCGACCACCTCCCCTGGGTGGTTGATCTCCGGATCAAGCCGGAGCCGCCACGCCCGAACGCGGATGTCGATAAGGATATTGTCGAGAGAGTTGTGAAGTAACCCTCGTATGTTTTGCGGAAGGATAGAATAACCATGCCTCGAAAACCGTTCAAAGTCGGCCTGATCGGCTGCGGCGCTATTGCCAATGAAATGCACTTCCCCAACTGGCAGGAACTCGAAAACGAAGGGCGCATCGAGTTGGTCGGCGTGTGCGACATCATCGAGCAGCGCGCCGTCCTCGCCAAGAACCAGTACGGCGCAAAAAAATCGTTCCTCAGCTATGACAAAATGCTCGAACAAGACCCGTACGACATCATCGACGTCTGTACGCAGAACCGGGTCCACTGCCCGGCGACGGTCGCGGCGCTCGAGGCGGGCGCGCATGTGCTCGTCGAGAAACCGATGGCCATGAACGCGAGAGAGTGCGAGCGGATGATCGCCGCCGCAAAAGCACGGCGCAGAAAGTTGATGGTAGCCCAGCACATGCGGTTTGAGGCGGGTGCCGAACGACTAAAGAGCCTCATCGAGCGGGGCGACCTCGGGCAAATCTACACCGCGTCCGCCAAGTATCTCCGCAGGCGCGGGATTCCCGGCTGGGGCAAGTTTCACATCAAGAAAGAGTCGCTGGGCGGGCCGGTCATCGACATCGGTGTGCACATGATGGACCTGTGCATCTGGCTCATGGGCTGCCCAAAGCCCGTCGCCGCGTCCGGCAAAGTATACAGAATGTTCGGCGACCGGCCCGACCTCTGCAACGCCGACTGGGGAACGCCCTACCCACCCAAAGAGTTTGACGTGGAAGATTACGCGACGGCGTTTGTCCGGTTCGAGAAGGGCATCACCATGCAGGTCGAATGCTCGTGGGCGGCCAATATCCCGGATGAGATTTACGGCATCAGCGTGCTGGGCGACAAGGCCGGCGTCACCACCGAGCCCCCGGGCATATACGGCTACTACAAAGACACCCTCACCAGCATGAAGTTCGACTGGCTGCCCCAGCAGGAAGGCCACCGGATGGAGATACGCCACTTCGTCGAGTGTCTCGAAGAGAACCTTCCGGTAAGAGTCCAGCCGGTGGAATCGCTGCGGGTACAGAAGATCATCGACGCCATCTACGAGTCGTCGGCAAAGAACCGGGAAATCGCTATCAAGGCATAGGATGGATCAGACGGATCAGACCGATCGGACGGATCGAACCTATACGACCCCGTAGGCGGGAGCAGAGTTTTTCCATAGAAGCGGCATCCCCGCCGCTTCATGTCGTTATTCGGCGGCGCGGGTGATGGCGTAGGTGTTTCCGGCCTCGGCTGGGAAGGAGAGCAGGAACGAGCCTTTGTCGGTCACGCTGGTTAGTTTGCCGATCTGGATGGGGACCGCGGCGCGGACGCGGCACGGGCCGGTTTGTGTGGCGTGCAGGGTGGCCTTACGCAGTGCGCCGTTCTTCCATTGGATGTCCACTTCGTAGCCGCCGCGGGCTCGTAGACCGTTGACGTGGCCAGTGGGCCAGGCTTTGGGCAGGGCGGGAAGGAGGTGGACGGCGTCTTCGTGGCTTTGGAGTAGCATTTCAGCGATGCCGGCGGCGCCTCCGAAATTACCGTCAATCTGGAAGGGTGGATGCGAATCGAACAGGTTCCATTGCGTGGATTTGGCGAGCAGGGCCTGCACGTTTTCATAGGCTTTCTCGCCGTCGCCGAACCGGGCGAAGAAACTGATGATCCACGCGCGGCTCCAGCCGGTGTGGCCGCCGCCGTGGCTGAGCCGGTATTCGAGGGATTTGCGGGCGGCCTCGAAGAGTTTGGGTGTGCCGGTTCGTGTGATCTGGCGTCCTGGATGCAATCCGTACATGTGTGACATGTGCCGGTGTCCCGGCTCGGGTTCGTCGTAGTCTTCGATCCATTCCTGGAGCCGGCCGTCCTTCGGGCTGATCTGTAAGGGGGCGAGGTGTTTCAAGGCCTGTTCGAGTTCCCCGCGGAATTCGGCGTCGGTATCGAGCACGTTCGATGCCTCGATGCAATTGGTGAAAAGGTCGTGGACGATCATCAGGTCCATCGTGGCGCCGTAGGTGAACATGGACTCGGTGCCGTCCGGTTTGCGGAACCTGTTCTCCGGCGAATGGGACGGATTGGTGACGAGACGTGCTTCGGGATCTTCAACGAGATAGTCGAGGATGAACAGCGCCGCGCCCTTCATGAGCGGATAGGCGGTGTCGCGCAGGAAGGCGGTGTCCTCGCTGAAGAGGTAGTGTTCGTAGGGATGCTGGGCGAGCCATGCCGCGCCCATGGGCCACACGCCCCAGATGCCGTCGGCGGGCACGGTGAACCCGTAGAGGTCGCTGAGGTGATGGACGACCCAGCCGCGCGCGCCGTACATCTCGGTGGCGGTGCGGGTGCCCGACGGGATCAGCGACGCCATGTAGTCAAACAGGGGCAGATGGCATTCGGCGAGATTGACGACCTCGGCGGGCCAGTAGTTCATTTGGAGATTGATGTTGGTGTGGTAATCGCTGTTCCACGGCGCATTCATCTCCTGGTTCCACACGCCCTGCAGGTTGGCGGGCAGGTCGCCCGGGCGCGAACTGCCCATCAACATATAGCGGCCGTATTGGAAATAGAGGGCGACCAGCCCCGGGTCGTTCGCCTGCCGCTTGACCGCCTTCAAGCGCCCGTCGGTGGGCAGGTCCGCGTTCTTGCTGTGGCCGAGGTCAAGCGACACCCGGTTGAACAGGCTTTGATGGTCCGCGATGTGCCGGTCACGCAGGACGTCGTAATCGGGCAATGCGGCGAGGGTGTCACGACATTGTGAGGCCGGATCCGTTCCACGGTAATCCGTGGCAGCAGCAATTGCCACGGTGAGGGCGTCGGCGCCGCGCACGATAAGGGTGGCGCCGTCGGCGGTGATCGTGCCGCCCTCCGGACGCGCCGTCAGCCAGGCCTCGAACTTGCGGCCGACGATTTCGCCGGTCTCATGATGTTTTCGCTGGATTTGGCCGCGTAACACAAGGGTGTGCTCGTCCATGCTCGAACATGCGGCGTCCTGGGCGCGCGTCATTGTGAGCCGGGCGTCAATCTTCCCGGGTCTACTTGCCGTCATACGCAGCACGATAACCTGATTCGGCGAAGAGGCGAAGACCTCGCGGGTGTAGCGCACGCCGTCCACCTTGTAGTCCACCCCGGCAATGCCCGTGGTCAGGTCGAGGTCGCGCCGGTACCGGTCCACCACGGAGGGTTCGGGCACCTCGATGAGCAGATCGCCGAACGACTGGTACGAATCGACCCGTGGCGGAATCCCGAGCATGGTGTCATTGGCGAGTGTGGCCGCCTCCTCGTTTTTGCCTTCAAACAAGAGCCGGCGCACTTCGGGCAACGCTTCGAGGGCTTTCGGATTAATGCGGTCGCGTTCGTAGCCGTCCCACAGGGTTTCCTCGTTGAATTGGATGCGTTCGGCGGGCACCGCCCCGAAAACCATGGCGCCAAGCCGGCCGTTGCCTACGGGCAAGGCGGCGTTCCAATCCGCGGCCGGGCGCTCGTACCACAGCGTTAGATCGTTCTTGGGCGGTGCGGCGCGGTGCTTGAAGGTGGGTCCCGCGGCCGCGGCGGTCCCCAAGAACAGGGTCAGCAGCAAGATTCCCCGCGTGGCGTCGATGCTTGTCATGGTCGGTGTTCTCCCCGGTGCGTGCGTTGGTGTGTACCTGCTGTCGAAGACGTTTGGGCTCCCTGGTACCGTAAAAGGCCGCGGGCATCAATCGGGCGTAAGGAGGAAAGCCCTGTTTTCTGGAAAGCAGTGTTACTGTACGCCACCATACTTCATACGTTGCCGTGTCTACCAGTCGGAGTACTTACACCCAGATGGCCTTACCCAGATGGCGGGCCAGCAGTTCCCTCAACTCGTACGCTTCGTGGCGCGTGCTGACGACCTCCGTCACTCCCGCACGCTCGACCGCCTTGGAATCCACGTCCAAGCTGGTTGCCAGGAACACGGGCAGGTCTTTGGGTACATCGGGGTCGTCGCGCAGCATTCGGCACGTGGTTAAACCATCGAAGACGGGCATCCGCGCGGTCAGGAACACGGCGTCCGGTTTTTCGTGGAGCGCGGCCTCATAGGCTTCCTGCCCGGTAACCGCCACAACAACCTCGATCCCTTGTCCCGAAAGTTCCGCCTCCAGGACGTCGAGGGGATCTCCCGGCTCACCCGCAATCAATACTTTGGCCATGCGCCTATCATATCATCCGCGCCTCATTGGAGCAACGGATTCGGCGCCTTCGCTTGACTTGTATTCACTGCGCGCCTAGAATTGCTACAGTTGAGGAAGTCAAACATGAAGATAACGGCAACCGCCTTATGCATGGTGTTGTTGTTGGCCATGCACGCAGCGGCTCAGGTTGACCCACCAGCAGTCCCCACCACCGGCCCCGAATCAGTGCCCGCTCCCACGCCCGCTACTGCCCCGGCCCTGGCAACCCCGCCGCCCCTAGGGCCTGCAATGCCCCCGCCGCCGGGATCGGTCCCCGCGCCCGCAATGCCCGGCGTTCCTCCCGGCGTACCGCTTCCGCCGCCGGCCCCCGTTCCCGCCCCATCCGGGGATGAGATTCACATCAAATCGGGTGCGGTGATTAAGGGAGTTCAAGTTTTGCGGCGATCGCCTCTCGGGGTGGAAGTCCAAGTCACGCCGGACGTGACGTTTTTTATTCCGCGCAAGCAGGTGGTTGAAATCAAGTATGACAACATCGAGCCGGCCAAGCAGCGTCGGGCTCCCGAACTCGCCGAGCATAAACAGGCCACGTTTTTCGGGGCCAAAATCGAGCCGGCCATGTCGGAGAAACTTAACAAGCCCCTGCCCGAGTCATGCCTGAAAAGCGCTAACCGCGATCTCGTCGACATCATGGCCCTCATCAGCTCCGAGACCGGCGTTAAAATCGAAGTCACCGATGCTGTAAAAAGCCTCGCCCCCAACGAGCGCCAGTGGGACTACACACTCGCGCCGGGTACAACACTCACGGCGTTGCTTCAGTCAAACCTGCCCGAGCGCTTTACCAACCTCGCCATCGTCTACCAATACGACCAGCTTGTGATCACTACCCGCGAAGACGCCGCGGCTCAGGAAAACGTTGAGGCTGAAACCGCTCCGGCTCCAGCCCCCGCCACTCCGTAAATTGTATTAAGTCTCTTCCTGCGAGTCGAATTCGCCCGCCTGCGGCTGGTCGCGCAGAAATACGTCGGCCGCCGCCAACCCGCTTGGATAATTGCATCAAGGAGACCATTCTACCGGTGAAGCCGGCGCTTTAATGAAAAAGAACCGGCCAATATCGTCAGGAAAGCGAGAAAGGCAAGCCCGAGTGGGGTGGCCGAATAAAGCGCGCCCGGCGGGAACACCTCAACATATACCGGGTTGCTGAAGAAGACGGCCTTTTCCGGAGTCTCGTCAGTGACCCTTGCCACGTACTCGCCGGCATCGTCCGGGATAGTAAGGTTCGTTATTTCCAACAGACGGTCTTGGGCGCCGTCTATTTCATCGCCATCCTTCAACCACTGATACTGAACTGAACCCATTGTCCACACGGCGGTCACTTCCAACGTAATTGAACTTCCTTCTTCGCGCCAACCGGTCCCGGATTGCGGGCGCGCAATGGCAGACGGAGGTGGAACGGGTTCCGGTATGAAATCGACAAAGGTCGGCCGGTGGTCGCTGTAGGTATTGGTGAAGCTGGTGTTACTCAGCCCGAAATCCAAAGCCCGTGTGAAGAACATCCCGCCCGAAGGAACAAGCGGGAGCGTTGAGGTGGTCGCATAAATATAGTCGATCTCGAGTGTTCGACCGTTTTGTTCCGGAAGTTTCTTTATGAATTCGCTTGCCAGCAAATCCACGTGCGGAGATGCGTAAGCCGACGATTCGTTATAGTCGCCGGCGAGAAAGATATAAGGAGGTTCGGCCTGGTTCTGCAGCAATTCCTCCACGTAGAGTCGTTCGGCGCGCCCCTCATATCGCCGGCAGAGGCTTGACGACCAGTGATTGTGGCAGGAGATTACACGGAACGGCAGCGTACGTCCGTCGAGGGTCTCGAACACGGCTGTCGTGAGATACCTGGCCGTCGGAGCAAACGGGAGATTCGGCCAGACGGCGTTCGGATAATCGGTGTTGTACGTGCTGTACGGCGGCTCGGTTAAGAATCTCAAAGTTTCGAACTCGAGAAGCCGTACTTTCGTCTCATCATAAACGAAACTGTTATCACTCTCCTCATATACGGCGCTGTACTGCGGCCCCATATCCTGCACCACCTCTTCCAAGACACTCTTGACCTTGATTTCCTGCAGAGCAAAGACGGCCGCATCAAAGTCCGCCATCAGGGCCGCAAGCGCATCCAACTGCTCGGGGGTGCGGTGTGGGCGAGATCCCGCAAGATCGCGATCTCCCAAATGCTCGATGTTCCAACCCACAATCCTCAGTTGGCCTTCCGCAGGCGCGAACGGAAAACTCTCCTGGGCATTGGCTACCGCCAACACGGAGCCATGAGCCGCAAGTATGAAAAACAGCAAGATTCGTAACGCCGGTCTGACAGCAAAGCATCGCATAGCTCGCCCTCCTTATATTGCCTCTCTTAATCGCCCATAATGCGCAGACCCTGTTTTGTGGTGACGCCTAAGGCGCCTAAGATGCCGCATTCAGAATCTTTGTTCGTGACCTACCGCCGTCATCTACGCGCCGCACGCAGGTGTCACGAACAAAGATTCTAAGCCGGCCAGGCGTCTTCCGATTCCGGCAAGACTTCTTCGATATCCTCGGCCAGCGGCGGAGTCACCTCGACAAAGCCAATGTCGGGCTCGCTCTCGACGTCTTCGGCCTCCTCTTCCACCGCCTCCGTCTCGTCCAAAAGTTCGGCCTCCTCTTCAGCCCCCTCATCTTCCGCGATGTAGAGCGGTACTTCCGCGACGGGCTCCGCCGGCAGAGCGTCGATGCCGGTGATTCCCCTTTCTTCATCCACGGGCAGCGGCACCACTGGCCGGCGCACCTTGCGCTTCAACGACGGGCGCCTAACTACCTTGTCATCCGGCGAGCCCACTCGTATCAGCTCTTCCCCTTCGCAATCCGGGCACTTGTAGCCAAGCTTCTCCGCGCCCCAATCCACAAAACGCTTGCCACACTTGCGGCAGTGGTATTTAACGGCCATCTTAGGTCCCTTTGTGTTCATAATTCGCATTATTCACGCCGCCCATCCGCCAAATTATAGCATAACAACTGCCAAATACAAACCCTTTTCGACGCCTGTTTCTTGTTCGGCGCTTGATTACTCCGGTATCAGATTGTCAGGCCTCGCGGGTCCTGCATACGGTGCGGATCCCGGCTTCTCGCCGGTCTCCGGGACAGATATCAGGGCCGGGTCGTCCGTCTGCGGTCCACTGATCAGCCCATAATACCGGCCCAGCCAATATGCTTCGAGCCATGGCGCCGGATCGATAATCACGCGCCCGCCGGACCCGCCGTCGTAGGCCAGCCCGTGGATCAACGGCCCCGTCTCTCGGGGCGACATCCCGCGGGTCCCGCCGCCGTACGGCACGTAGCCGGGTTCGGGGGCCAAATCGTGGCGATACGAGTTTTCGTACGAATAGCTGGCGAGGTCCAGCGGCCACGAACGCAAGTGGTCGACGGCTTCTTGTTCCTCACAGTCGTTTCCGGTTATGGCGCCGTACATGAAGTTGTACCAGGGGATATGCTCCATCCGCTTGACTTCCCAACTCCGCTCGATGCTGCGTAACAAGATCGACATCAGTTTTGGGTCGGTGTTGTATTTGATGGCCGGCCACAGGCTCTCGAACCCGAGCCGGTCGTCCCATGGCACGACCGTGTCGGGGGGGAAGACGGCCTTCTGCCGCACGGTGTACTGCTGATAGCCGAACCCGAGCAACTGATCGAGCGCGGGTTGGTACTTGCCATCGCCGGTCAACGCGTTTGCCGCAAGCGTATAGGCCAGCGCGTGCAAACCGTTCAGGCCGCGCGATTCCATTCCATATGGCCGCAGCAGGTACTCGGGGTCCCACCGGCCCCATCGGGTGGTCTGGCCATTGGCGTCGCGCAGTTTCCAGCCGTTTTCCACGATGTGGTCTGTCATCCGGGCGATGTGTTCTGTTGCGCGCGCTTTTTCAGGACCCTGTGCCGCGAAATCGTGAAACACCGACACGGCATAGTAGTGGGCGCTCACCTCGTCGCTCGACGTGTCGCCTTTCCATTCCCACAGCCCGTCCGGTGTCGGATACCATCGCGCCGGAAGGCCGCCCGAACCGTGTTTGGCCTTCTCGCCCGCATCGCCCGTATTCGACCAAATCGCGCGCGCAATCAGGCCGCGCACGCCGGTGATCTGTTCCAGCCAAATCATCGCTTTGAATGCATCGACCGCCTCTTCCCGCGCACGCTCGTCGCCGGTGGCGGCGTATTTGAACGACATCGCCGCGAGGTAAGGCGCCGTATGCCCGCCGTCATTGTCGCTGATTTCGCGCAACCACCCGGCGGCCTCGCCGCCCCAGTACAGCTTGTGGATGAAACCCATCCGCTTGTGCCCCCACTCGTCCAGATGCCGCTCGTAATAGGCCGCCTTTTTTGCGAGCGTATACGGCTCATAGCGGATGATGCCGAGCCCGCCGTTGGTCGCTATGTATACAACGTCCTTGCCGACCGCGATATCGTTCACGCCGTCGGCCGGCAGCCAGCGGTCGGCCGCAAAATATTGGTACTCGCCGTTGACGCTCCGGATGGCCCCGCGCGTCGTACCGATCCAGAGGTCGCTGTCAAATCCCGGCGCCAGGCACGTCGTATCTTCAAACGGCAACCGTTGGTCGCGGCCGATGCTAGTCAACGACATACCGCGCAATACGCCCAGACCCCTGTCCGTAGCGATATAAAGCCGGTTGCCCACGCGCACCATGTCGCGCAGGTGTTTCGACGGCAGCATGCCCCAATCCGCGACGTCCGCCGTCACCGTCTCGCCATCGAGCAGGACCACCTCGTTCGGGCGCAGCCCGTAAAGCGTCCCGGCGTAGGCAGCAATCCGCGTGACGGGCCCGAATTGGATCGGCGCGGGGAGGATTTGTGTGCCATCCTCCATCTGGAACGTGGTATCGGGTGACTTGTAGCCGGTCGCGGGTTCAAGGGAGACCATGGCGCCGTTGTCGTAACGATGCAACTCTTCCCGCGTGGCGCCATAGACCGTCCCAGCCAGTTCGCACACATCGACAAACGGGCGGTTGTCCACTTTCTGCAATTCTGCGCCGTCGTATCGGTACAAGCCGTCGGCAGCCATGCCCCACAACGCGCCGCCGGCCTCCCGCAGCCGGTTGACATCTTCCGGGGCGCCGTCCACCGCCACCAAGCTGTCCCCGTCAAGCGATTTCACGCCGTCCGGCGTCGCCACATATAGGACCCCGTCAAACACCGCCACTGACAGGATTCTTCCGGCCTCGATCTTCTCCCCCACTTCCTGCAGGTACACGTCATCCTGAACGGGCTTCCAGAGGCGGGCCTCCGGCCGAAACGGAAAGTCTTCGGTGTCGGCAAACGCCATACATGCCGAAAGAATGACTAGCAAAACGATCAAACGGTGTGCCATGTGGAAATCTCCTTACCGTTGTGCCCATTGCCCAAACGCTGGCGGCGCCAGCCTACCACCGGCGCGCCCGCAACAGCAACTGCACGGTAAAAAAAGCTGAACGCATTCCGCGTTCGTGTTATATTGGCGCAACTCATGGCGGAGGCATCCATGGCTCTTCAAGGCTCAACAACACGGGGATTGTCTGAATTGGGCCTCGGCATTAGCCTCCTGGCAGTTGTCTTAGCGGCCGTTTACGCAGTTCAGCCCCCGTCGCCGGTTCCGGCCGATGCCGCGCCCACCGAGTTTTCCGCTGAACGCGCGATGCAGCACATCCGGTTGTTCGCGGTCGAACCGCACCCCGCCGGCACGCCCGCCGCTGACCGTGTCAGTGAGTACATCCTCCGCGCGCTTGGGGAGATGGGCATCCATGCGGAAGTCGATACCGCCACGGTCGCGGGGAGAACCGACATCAGCGAGGTGCGCAATGTTCTTGCGCGAATCCCGGGGACCGCCAGTACCAGGGCATTTGCACTTTTTGCCCATTACGATTCGACGCCGTACGGGCCCGGCGCGGCCGACGCGGGGTCGGGCGTCGCCACCATGCTTGAAACGGCCCGTGCCATCAAAGCGGGGCCGCCGCTGATGAATGACGTGCTGCTCGTCTTCACCGACGGGGAAGAACGGGGCTTGACGGGTGCGCGTGCGTTTGTGCGGCACCCGTGGGCGCGCGAGGTCGGCGTGTTGCTCAACATGGAGACACGCGGCACGTCCGGCCCGGCCGGTATGTTTGAAACTACCCCGAACAACGGCTGGCTGATCCGCCAGCTCATCCAGTCCGGCGCGTCCGTCCGGGCCAGCAGTCTCAGCTACGACATCTACAAACATATGCCCACAAAAACCGACCTCACGGTCCTGCGCGAACACCGGCTCAAAGGCTACAACATCGCCTTCATCGAGGATTTCCCCTATTATCACACGCCCAACGACAACCCCGACCACCTTTCGCTCAGCAGCCTCCAGCACAACGGATCGTATGCGCTCAACCTGGCCCGCCATTTCGGCAATATGCCGCTCGACAACATCCCCAAAGAACCGGACTCCATCTTCTTCAACGTTTTTGGCCCTATCATGGTGCAATATGCCGCCTCGCTCGGATGGCCGCTCGCGATCCTCGTCTGCCTGACGTTTTTCGGCGTGGCCGTGTTGGGCATCCGGCGCGGCAGACTGACGATGCGCGGCATCAGAAGCGGTTTGGGCGTCGTTCTTCTCGCCGCGGGTCTTGCGGCGCTCATTTCCACGGCTATTATGGTCATTGCCTACCGCCTACACTACGTTTATGTTCTCTACAATGCGCGCACAATTGCCCCCACGCTTATTGCGATAACCGTTCTTGCCGCGGGGCTGGTGTTTCGGGCATATAACAACAAAGTCACAACCGCCGATCTTGTCTCGGGCGCGCTGGCATGGTGGCTGGTCGCTCTGGTGGTGTTGCAGATCGCACTTCCGCACGGGGCCTGTGTCGCCCTGTGGCCCATGCTGGCGGGCTCGTTCGGATTGATCTTGCTCGTTACCGGCCCGGCCAACCTGTCGGGGCGCCGCGTGTGGCTGCACGCATTGTCCGCTGTACCGGGCATCCTGCTGATGGCCCAGTTCATGCGCGGGATGACCGCCTCGCTGACAATCCTCATGGCGCCCCTGCTGATGGCGCCGTTGGTTCTGTTCCTCGGGCTCCTGGCGCCACAACTCCGTTATATCTTCAAATCCGTGCCCACGCGCGCCCTTCTCTTGCTGATAGCGTTGCTTTCACTGGTTATCCTTATCACGACCGGAGGCGCGCACGCGCCAAACACGCCGGTGATGAACAGTGTGTCGTACGGCCTCGACAGGACCACGGGCCAGGCATGGTGGATCAGCACGGACAAAGCTCCCGATGAGTGGACCTCCCAGTTTTTCCCGCCCGGCACGAAGAAAAAGTCATTGCGAGAATTCGTTCCGTTCGACCGCGCGCCCCGGCTTAAAGCGCCCGCGCCCGTCGTTGAACTGGCGCCCCCAACGGTAGAGGTCATTTCCGATACCCGCCGTAATGACGGCAGCCGCGACGTCTCGCTTCGCCTCACGTCGCCGCGGCGGGTCCCCGAGATCCGGTTCTACATCGATGCACCCACGCGCGTCCTCCAGGCAACAGTCGACGGCCGCCAAATCAGGGTGGGGCGGTTTTCCTCGAGCCGCGGGGGCTGGTGGTTCCATTATGAGATTTTCCCCCGGTCCGGTGAAGCAACGGTCGATCTTGTCATTGAAGGGAAAGGCCCGGTCACCGGCCGGGTCCTGGAGAAATCCTACGAACTTCCGCCCGTGCCCTATGCGCCCCGGCCCCCATACATGATCAACAAATCAAACTCACTGGATTGGTTTGAAAAAAACCGATTCACCAGCGGCCACTCCTACGTCGTCACACCGGTCAGCTTCTAAGAATCGAACTCTCCCTGGATTATTAAGGGCCGCCACGGCCTCCGCCCGGCCCCCGCCCACCTCCACCATTCCCCCTGAACTCCGGCCGAAATGGGCCTCGACCGCCGCCGCCCATCATCCGGTCGGCCTGGAAAAACGGGCTGGCCTGCAAGTTGCGCAGTCCCGTAATAAGAATGTCCTGCTTTCCCGGGTCCGTAATGCCGCTGTTGGACGCCAGCGAGCGCAGCATCGAGTCCTGCTGCGTGCGGACGACTTGCTGCATCCCCATATATGATTCCCGCATAGACTGGCGCAGGGCGTCGCGTTCTTCGTCCGACTCCGCATTGCGCATGGCCTCGCGCAACTGCGCCATCTGGTCCATGTAATCCTGGATAATCTCTATCCGTTCTTGCGTGTCGGCATCAGGCGCGCTCGCGTACTCATCCTGCAACACCGTGCTGACCCGATCCCGCATCTGCTGCTCGAATTCGCGAAACCGGGCCCGGCGCTCTTCGGAGTCCCCGCGCCCGTCCTCCCCCTGGCCCGTTTCAGAGGCAGCCTGCTCCGTCCCGACGACTTCAGCCTGCCCTCGCCGCCGTAAACCCCGCCGCGAGTCCCCCTGCGTCCGACCAAATACCTCCGCAACACTCATATCTTCGGATTCGGGTTCCGCAGGTTCGTCCAGGGCTTGAGGGGCAGGCGGTTGTTCCGCGGCGTCAGCTATCCGGCTTTCCACTTCGGCTAATTGCTGTTCCAGCCGGCGCGCCTGACTCGCCAGGTTGTCCGCCTGATCTTTCAGCGTCTTATTCTCCACCTCAAGCGACTCCGCCCGGCCCATCACCACCGCCAGCTCGGGCGCCAGCCGGCCATGGACCAACAGCGCGCCCGCCAGCACGCCCAGGACCGCCACAATTATGTAAATCAAGATCTTCACCGTGGTAACTCCTTTTTGCGCCTTCTCGAAATTTATTCTACTCGTTAACTGGCTATCATTCCAGATAAAACGGAAGTGCTATACTGGAAACCAAGGTAGGCCGTAACTAATTATGGCTGAACAGGAAGAATGGGCAGGAGCGGCGATGTCGGTAGAGAAACTGACTGTCCTCGATAAAGCTCTCACCCTGCACAAAAAATACATTGCGCTTATCTTCGCTGTCTATGGGCTCGTCAAGTTTTCTGCTTTCATCATTCTCTTTTTCTGGATGGGCCTATTCGCTGATGCGGCTTCTTACACCGGTGAAGAACCGCACCCTTTGCTGATACTCATCCTCCTCCCGACACCTTTCCTCGTAATTTCCGCTATTGGCGCCATTCTTTATTTCACTTGGCGAAAGAAGCCTTATTACTGGTATCCACTCTTGACACCCAAGGAAGAAGAACTGTTCAGCCATATTACCCGCAAAGAAGCGGCCCGCGCCGCTAGAAAATCTTTACCCGCATCTTGCCTGGCCGTTTGCCTCTTCATCCTTTTCTTTGAGTTTGCATTAAAGAAGATGATCCTGCCGCTCTTGGCCGCCGGCATACTTGCAGGGATTACCTGGCTGGTTGGTCAGCACCAATACTACAACGGCCTCTGTTCCACGCCGTATGCCGTGGAAGCCGGGATTACTCTGAAGATGTTGACACGCCGCCGGATTACTTGGAAGACGCTGACACGCCGTTGGTAGCCTCGCCCCCGCTCAATTGTCCAGTTCGCAGACGCGCCGGCGGTAGTGCATGTAGTTTTCAAAACTGATGTCGTCGGGGACGCCGTGGTCGCATGTGGGGATGTAGCCGCCGCGGTCTTTCATGGCGGGGATGATGTACTCGAGATGCGCGTCGATCTCGTCTTTTCCCGCGGCGAGCACGCGCTTGTCAATGCCGCCCGTCATGACGAGGTTGGGCCACTTTCGCCCGATCTCGACCACGTCGCAGCCAGCCGCCACTTCCCACGGGTACATCACGTCCAGGCCCGCCTCGAGGTACAGCGGGACCAGCGGCTCCGCCCACCCGTCGGTGTCGACGTTGAAATAGAGCCTGCGCTGTTGCCGCGCGCGCGCCTTACCGACGACTTCCTGGTAGTACGGCAGCAAGAACTCGCGCACCATGTCCGGTGAGATCAACAGGCCCTTCCTGTAACAGATGTCTTCGCTGACGGTGAATTCGTCCAGTTCAATCACGGCCTGAATCCGTTCGAGCCCCGCGTTCATCAACGCCACCCATTGCCGCATCAGCGCGTGGATCAAGTCCGGCTGCATGCAAAATGCGACCAGCAGGTCTTCCGGCCCCATCAGCGCCCGCAGGTACATGTAACCGCCCACCGCCGCCTGCCTCACCACCAGATTCTCCGCGGTACGCCGTTCAGCCGCATACGCCGAGGTGCCTTTCAGCGTCCAATACCGTTCTGTCGAGTCCGGGTTGAGCCGCGGCAGGACGTCTTCCTCCCAGTCTTTCATGCAGGTCACCGGATGCTTCATGTAGTCCGGCATGAACCCGTGCCGCCGCCCTTTGAAACAACGCAGCCACCGGCCCGCGAAATCCTGCACGATCTCCGTCGTGCCTTCATCGCTTATGAGTTTCGTCTCGTAAGCCGGCAGGAACGGCGGCTCGCACGTTCCCATGTCGAGCCCCACCTCGACCACGCCCGGTGGATCGAAATTAAACACGTTCTGTTCCGCGTAATCCCGCGGCAGGCCTTCGGTTTTCCACCGGTCGATGGTCTCGCCCCAAATGTAGAACTCCTGGCGGACCATGTGGTCCACCGGCTCAAACAAGTACGTTGCCCTGTATCGGTCCCCGCTGGTCATTCGGCTCCTTCTAGGAGATGTACTCCCCGCTGACAAAACCCGCGATCAAGTCTTTAATGATACCGACGCTTTCCGGCGGAAATTGCCACTGTTCCATCTGACGCTCGGAAAGCAGGTCGCGCAACTGCGGCAGCACCAGCATCTCGGTTGCCATCTCGCTCGTCAACGACCGCGCCACGAACGTCTCCTCGTCAAACGTGTCGAAGAAACTCTGCAAGCCGCGTTCGGAATCGCCGCCAACCGCGCCGAAATCCTGGCCGTAGATGTGCAGCGCACTGCTGTAATCGGCGTAGCTGCCGACGCGCACCGGCCTGCCCGCGGCTTTCTCAATCCGCCTCGCCACGATGCTCTGCAAAAACGTGATCGCGATCACGTTGTCGCCCCACGCCTTGTACAGGTCGCGCGAACGCCACATCGTGTTCAGGTTCAACACAAGGTTTCCTTCCTCATCCTCCGGGCACCGCAGTTGAACCTCGCGCAGGCAGGGCACGTCTTCTTTCAGGAAAGGATCGATGTTGGGCACGGCGGTAGTCGCCACGGCCCGGCGCGAATAGGGCGTCCGCGCCACCCGCTCGATCGCCATCGACATCTGGTCCACAATCGACCCGTCGCAGTCCGGATGCGCGAATAGCCGCTGATGGTACGTGTACGGCCACTCGCTCGACGTCAGTTCCCCGCCAATGGCGTGTTTCAACTGCTCCATCGGCAACACCCGGTAATCTTTCGCGCCCATGATCTCGGCGATGTACACGCCAATCTCACAAAACGATATCGGCGGGAATCGCGGCTGTGCAAACGGGTCAATCACCTCGATCAGGACGCGCGCGTCCCGGCTCGGCAGGTCGATATACTCGCCCGCGGCGTTCCGCCGGTCGTACTCGGTCCGCATCGCCATCCCGTTATCCCAAACCGCCTTGATCGCCCGGTAATACGCCCGCGGGATCGAATCCCCCACCACGTGCAACGTTGGAATCCGCATGATGTCTCTCCCTCTACAAAACCCGCGCCAACAGTATCCAAGGATTTGGGTTCAGAATCAAAAAGACGTTGTAGCGTAGGCGTCCCGCCTGCACGGGGCCTAACGGCAGAACCCGAAACTCATGGGCGGCGCATGGAACAGCTTTCCGGGCATTTCGATCATGGTTCCCGTCTCACTCACGCTCGATGTCGGCCCTTCCGTATACGTTCGCACTTCGCGTATCTCCATCCCGTCCAGCCGCACCTCGGTCGCCTGACCGCAGTTCACCCAGAACAATACGTCGCCGACTCTTGCCGCCGAAACGTTCTTGGGGTGGCTCGACGTGCACCGGTACACTTTGTCGCCCGCCTTTGTCAGCCGGCAGAAATTAGCCCACGCGTAAAACACGGGCCGCAACGACCAGCCCCGGTCTTTGAAGTTCCACAGCGCGTAATTCATCATGGTGTTGCTCGGGTAGTACATCTCGTGGATTGACCAGATCGAGAACCCGGCGACACCGGCGTTCAGCCCTTCGATCGCGAACGCGGCCGTCCAGACCGCATACCGGTATTCTTCCATCAGCGGGTTGTCGACAACCCCCGAGCGCGCGTCCTGAAAACCGAATTCGCCCACCACGAAGGGTTTCACCGGCGTTTTCCCGCGCAGCAGCCCAAGCCGCTCGTCGTAAAAGCGCGTCGCCAGCGCGCGATCCGCAAACGGGAAATAGCGGTGCGATCCAAAAACGTCGGCAGTCTCGAAGTAGGCCGGGTCCTCGACGCACTGGCGGAACCACGTCTCGCCCGCCGTATCGTCGCTGCCCACCACCTTCACATTCAACCCGCGCGCCGCGAATTCCGCCTTGACCAACTGGTGGATCTTCACGAACTTTTCAAAACTATCGCCGCGCTGTGTCCAATTGGTGTTGGGTTCGTTGGTGAGCGTCCACTTGCGCACGCACGTGTAGCCTTTGACCTTAATTAATTGCTCGAACAGCGCCCCCAACGCTTTGGCCACCTTTTCCGGTTCGGCGTACGGCGACGCAATACCCCACTCGACGCCCGTCAAGTTCACCGTCGTCCCCAGCCGCTGATACAGGTCCAGCGTCCTGTACCGGCTCCGCATGTGCTCGCTGTCAAACGTGAACGTCTCCCAATCGCTGCTCGGGTTCCATTCTTTATACCAGCAGAACATCCGCACGTAGTCCGGCGACATCCATTCGATCCGTTTCTCGCGCAGGGCCGCATCCGCCTCGTCCACACCATGCGCCGCGTTCTCCGGATTGTAAAACCAGCCGTCGTCTTCCGCACCAAATCCTTTGAGATTATTGCAGACCACTTGCCCCGTTATGGTGATTGTCACCGGCCCGTCAAGCTTTGCCGGCGTGGCATCCATACCAGCCGCGGCGGCTATTGTCACGGAATCAAACCAGGCCTCGCCATGCCCGTGAAGCACCAGGCACACCCGCACCGTAGCGCAGCCTTCCGGGGCAATTCCGTACGCGGTCAGGTGTGCCCACCGCCCATCCGCCCCCGCAAAATCCGACTGGCCGTACGAGATCCGCTTGCCGGAACTGTCGTGAAACTCGATCGCAACGTACGCCCCTTGGCCGTCTGTGATGTCCCGCTGCATCGCATCCGCTACCGCCTCATAGGCTATGCCCGGCGTCGCTGGAAAATCTTGCCACAGGTGTGGCCATCCAACCGGCGTCTCGACCGGCACTACCAGATGGGCCACCGCCCGCCCGTCCACCTCGACGGATTCCGCTGTCGCGCCAGCGCCCGCAAACGTCCATGCCTCGAGCGCCTGGTCAAATCCGCCGTTGACCACATCCCCGCCCGCCGCCAAAACCATCAAAAGAATTGCCAGCATGAATCTGCCTCCAAGTTAAAACGTCCCCCAACTTACCATCCCCTTCCACCACAAGCAATCTCGGAAGTAGGCGCCGGCTTCTCAGCCGCGCCGTCCAGCACGCTGGCCTTTCTAACCCGTGCTGGTTACTAATAAACACGGATCCCCGAAGTGCGAGGTTCAAAACAAGCTAAAACCGCTGCACGCCGCCTGTGGTCGGGACGGCGCGGGCGAAGACGACGCGGCTGAGAAGCCGGCGCCTACAAAAGCAAATCATCAAACCGTTTGCATTTTGGCTGGCGCTGTTTTACTATCAAGGCGTAAGGATTCTGGACAGAGGGGTGCGTCAAGGTGTCCGCGCAATCAGACAGTGGACGCGATAATGCCTACGACGGTTTTGTTCCCATCGGCACGCCGTTGCGCCGCCGGGTCTTCGGCCCGGAATTTACCCGAAACCTGATCCGCTGGGCGGATGTGATCTGCATGACGGGGTTCCTCGTCTGGTACTTTCTCCTGCGGCCCGGCACGCCCCTGATCAGCGCCGCCGCGTTTCCGGCGCCGCCTTTCGTAAGCACCATGGCCGGGATCGCCACCGCAGCCACCTTCCTCAAAACATTCGCGTTTCCGGTTCGGGCGACCCACCTGCTCTTGACGCGCACCGGGTTTCGCCTCCTCCTCCATCCCGGCGACAGCCTCCACGGGCTCGAACAAGTCATCCCGTGGAAAAACATCAAGCGGGTCACCCGCGTCATCGGCCCCGACGACTCGACCCGCCTCCTGAAAATCTATATCAGGAAGCGCCGGGTCCTGAACATCCATCCCAATGAGCAGATCGACAGCATTCTGCGCGACGTCAGGTTGAATGCGGCCGACCGGCTTACCACCACCAGCTCTTTGTGGTTCATGATGATGCCCTTGCTCCAGTTCGCCGCCGCCGCGCTCGCAGTCGCCCTCCTACAACAATGGGGCATACGAATGCTGGCGCTGGGCCTGACGTTTCAACAGGTTATGCGGGCCCGGCGAGTTTTGTAATGGTCAGTTTTCAGGCCCTCGTAGTCTGATTTCGCCGGACTCAGTCCAGCGCCCACATAATGCCCAGTGCCAAGATTACCACCAAGCCCGCGATGCCCAGTATCGTTGTAACCAGCCCGTTCTTCAGTCCCCCCATTGTGCTTCCCCTGCTCGATAGAACCAGCAGGATCAGCGCGCAAAGGGGCGCCGCGATAAGCGTCGACGCCTGCGCCAGCAGTAGCGAAGTCGTCGTGCCCGCGCCCCACGCAAACGCCCCTACCGCCACCCCGCAACCTATCAGCATCACTACCGACGCCAGAAGTCTTACAGGCCGGCTGTTGATTCTTCCGTCCAAGCCAAGCCCGTCCGCCAGCAGCGACCCACCAATGACGGCATTTACTATAAAGGAAGAAAACGCCGCCGCTCCCAGCCCCAGGCAAAACACCAGCCCGGCCGCCGGCCCCAGCAGTTTTCGGAGGATTAAGGCGAGTTGGCCGACGCTTCCGACCGTTTCATCTGTTCCATGTAGTGTTTCAGCCGCGCCCGCCAGGATGCTTGCTGAGATCAAAGTTACTGCCAAAATGCCGATCCAACTGTCGGCGATAGCGCGACGTATCTGGTTACGCTGCCAGCCTTTAGCTTGGACTAAGTACGCTTGGTAGAATGCCGCGACGGCGGAGAATGTCGTTGGAACAATCGCCCGCACGAACATGAGATCATTACGACCCATTTGTGGAACAAGGCCCCACATCAGCCGTGGCAAGTCGAGGCCTGTCCAGAACAGGTTGGCAAAGAAACAGAGGATCATGATGGCAACCAGCACCATCATAAGCCGCTCGATGGCGACATATACCCTGCTGGCCGTGTGCAGAAACAGCAGCGCCAACACTGTGAAAACAATTGGCCAGATCCAAGCGTATTGCGGGGCGCCCACCAACCCTTGGGCCGCAAATGCCACGCCCATGTTGTTGCCGAACTGGAATCCGGCCGTAACCAGGAAGGCGCTCAGACCCGTCAGCACTGCCAGCGGCCTCCCCGCCCGGCGCGCCACGTACTGGAGTGGCGTCACGTCGAGCGCGCAACCCAGCCGCGCCCCCATCGAGGCGTATACGCCCATCAACAGCGCGGAAAAGCCCACCAGCCACAGCAGTCGGTATCCGCCTTCGGCTCCCGCCCGGCTTGCCGCCACGATACTGCCTGGCCCGATAACGACCGAGGCGGTGATCAGCCCCGGCCCAAGCCGTTTCAGCACATCCAGAATTCGCTTCATGGGGCGGCATTGTCTTTTTTTGCGGGCCTGTTGTCAATGTCTGAAGGGAATACTTGCGCGACAAACCGTGTTTAAACCATCATAATCGTATTCCACAAACGGAGGTAATCTGCCATGGCCACGCCGCCAGTCGTCGAACACGTCCTTCCCAAGCTGCCCTACGGTTACGACGCGCTCGAACCCTTCATCGACAAGCAAACCGTCGAACTCCATCACGACAAGCACCACGCCGCATACATCACCGGCCTCAACAATGCGGAAAAGAACCTGGCCAAGGCGCGACAAGAAAACGACTTCGCGTACATCCAGCACTGGCTGCGGCAGTTTGCCTTCCATGGCGGCGGCGTGTTCCTCCACAATCTCTACTGGAACAGCATGGCGCCGCAGTCCGGGAGGGGTGGCGGCGAACCCGCCGGCGATCTGCTCGATATGGTCAACAAAAGCTTTGGCGGATTCGGTCCATTCAAATCCCAGTTCAGCGCCGCCGCGAAAGCCGTCGAAGGCAGCGGCTGGTGCGCGCTCAGTTACCGGCCCGAAAACGACCGGCTCTGCATCCTCCAGATCGAAAACCACCAGAAACTCACCCCGTGGGGCAACGAACCTATCCTCGTCCTCGACATGTGGGAGCACGCATTCTACCTCAAGTACCAGAACCGTAAGGACGAATACATCAACGCCTGGTGGAATATCGTGAACTGGAAAAACGCACTGAACAACCTGAACTTGATGCGCAAGAAACGAGGCTAAAAGTAGGCGCGGCTTTGCAATCTGTCGGGACGCCCCCCGGCCGCGCTTCTTAGCGCGCTTTGTGGGGGGTGTCCCTATTTCCTTGAGTCGCTCCGTTCGTAGGCGAGCAGGCCGGACGGCGCGGGTTACTCTGGTGGTGTCATTCCGAGGCGCGCTGGCCCGGGGTTTGACTGTAGATGCAAAAGCCTAAGCCCAGCACGACGACCGACCGCGTCCCCGCGGTCGGCGGAATCCCCCCGGTATTGTTGCAGACGCAGGTTTGGTAAGGACTGATCGGGACGCCGTTGGTATGGAGCGAGGGGATCCTCACGCCCTGCCATAAAGGGCCATGAACAAAAGCCTTAGCCAGCGGCTGGCAGGGCTCAGGATGACAGGCTTTGGGGCGGGCTTTGGATGACATGTTTTGATCTTGGTTTTCTTCCACAAAAAAGCCCTGCCGCAGGGCTTCCTCGCTCAGGATGACAGGCTTTGATCTTAGCTTAGCCCAACAGGAAAGCTTCAAAGAGAACGCATGGACCATCGTCTGCGGTTCCATCTAATACATTTCCTGCTCGAGCGGCTTGATGGTTTTGAATATCCTGAGGGCGTTGCCGCCGCAGATGTCGACGCGCTCGACTGAGTTCAATTCGCCCAATTGAACGCTTCCAACGGCGTGCGCCAAGTCTCTGGCGGGGAACCCCGATCCGAACAGGACTTTTTGCCCCCCCGCCAGTTTCACCAACTGCGCCAATGCGCCCCGCCACCGCACCAGCCCCGTCAACGCCACATAAAGGTTGGGATGCTGGCGCACAACCGCCAGATGGTCGGCGTCGCGTGGATCAAACGGATCGATCATCCCTTCGATAATGAACGAAACCTCCGGAAACCGCGCCGCCAGGTCGTCCCAATCTTCCTCGCCGGACTCGTGCGCAAGCACGGGCAGGCCCCGTGCCTGCGCGAATGCCAGCGTGCCTTCGTATCCCGGCACATCCAGCGGCAGTCCGTGTACGCGGCAGTCGAGTTCGACGCCGGCGAAATTGGGCGATTCCTTGAAGCATCGCTCCAACTCGGCAACGGCTTCCCCGGCGTAATGCGGGTTCACGGAAGCGTACCCGTGCAGGTGGTCGGGGAACTGCTTCAACAGGTCGATGGTCTGCTGGTTTCCGGCCCGCGTCTCGCCGTATACGGCTGCCAGGCTGCCGATCACCAGTTTCTGCACGCCGCACCGATACATGGTCGTAACCACATCGCTCGAGACTTGCGGCGCCACCGGCGTTGCCGCAAACGCCCCGGCGTGCGCGTCCACATCGACGATTAGGCCGCTGGCCCGCCGGAACGGCTGCAACGACTGCCGCGACACCGCCTCGAGGTCCGTCGACCCCAGCAGCCGGCGCGCCGTAGCCGAGGCGATCACGTGGAAATCAGCCGATTTCAGGCCCGCATGCACCAGCGCGTGAACAGCATCTTCCCCGGCGTAAAATGGCGCGCCGGTTCCAAACACGAGCCGGTCACCTAACCCGTGCGCGACAAAAAAGGCGAACGCGTCTGGGAAATCGAGGCCGTGGGTCTCGAGGAACAGGTTGTCCGTGCCGCGCAACGCCAGCATGGCATCCAGGACATCCGGCCCGCGCGCTCCAAGCACAACAATCTGCAGACGCGGATGTTGCGCTGCAATTTCGCCGACCCTGCGCCAGGGTATGGGCTTGTCCGCGGCGGGATCGGGCGAGTCAAAATCGAGCAGCAGCGGGATGCCTTCCGCCTCGAGCACCTCGAACAGCGGTGGCGTGCCCGAATCGAGCGGCCAGCCGTGTATCGGGAACAGGCGGATTGCCCGCGCACCGCTTTCGACCGCCTCTTTGACCCATTCGGCGGGCGCGGCCGCAAGCGCCGAAGGGGCCGCCACCCAGCACGCATGCAAATGGTCGTGGCCGCTGACCGCCTGAGAAAGCAGGCTGTTGGCCAGCGTCACATCCGAATGGGCCGCCAGGGGTTGGTAAACCAGCGCCGCGTCAATGCGCAGCCGCTCCATCTCCGCCGCAAGCGCATCCGCACAACCGAACCCGCCAGGAAAATGCGGCGCACGACCTAATGCCACGTTGAAATCGAAAATCGTCATCGGAAGTCTCCTGGGACGTGAAACAAGCCGCTTTACGACGATTGTTTTGACGAACAGAGGCCGCACTGGGTAAGGTCGAACTCCTGCCCGCCCACAGCTTCCCGCTCCAAACCCAAGCCGTGCCTGCCCCACCACCTCCGCCACCCGGTCCCGCGGGAGCACGACCCCACCGCGAGAGCGACGTTCCTCCAGACTCCGGTTTCCATTCTTACTTTTTGCAGGTGGTGCACGCGTCCCAACAGCAGGTGCATAGTTTTTCTTTTGGCAGGCCTATTGCCTCGACCAAATCGTCCAATTCCTGGTATTTCAGGGTGGTCAGATTCAGCCGCTGCCGCACCCGCTCCACCATCTCGTTGTATTTGTCCGATTTGGCGTTCGTGTAATCCTCGAGCGAATCCGGCGGTTTCCCCTCGATTTCGACGATGGCCTGGCGCCCGGCCAAATCCAGTTCCGACCGCGACCTCGAGAAGTTCAGAAACCGGCACGGGTGAACCAAGGGCGGGCAAGCGGGCCGCATGTGGACTTCCCGCGCACCCGCGTCGTACAGCCGCTGGATCGTGTCCTTGAGTTGCGTGCCGCGGACAATCGAGTCCTCGAGGAACAGCAGCCGCCGGCCGTCAATCAGCTCGCGGATCGGAATCAGCTTCATCCGGGCGACCAAATCGCGCATCTCCTGCACCTGCGGCATAAAACTGCGCGGCCACGTCGGCGTGTACTTGGCAAACGGCCGCCCGTACGGCACTCTGGCCTCGTTGGCGTAGCCGATAGCGTGGCCCGTACCCGAGTCGGGAATGCCGGCGACGAGGTCAATCTCGATTCCCTTGTCGCGCCGCGCCAGGGCCGCGCCGCAACGGTACCGCACCATCTCGACGTTGATGCCTTCGTAACTCGACCCCGGGAAACCGTAATACACCCAGAGGAACGAACAGATCTGGAGCGTGTCACCCGGCGGTTTCTTTTGTTCGTAGCCTTCCGGCGTGAGCAAGCCGACCTCGCCCGGTCCCAGGTACCGCTCGATCTCGTAGTTCAGGTTTGGAAACGCGGTCGTCTCGAACGTGGCGGAATACGAACCGGGTTTCTTGCCGATGATGATGGGCGTGCGGCCCCGTTTGTCCCGGCCGGCGTAGATGCCATGTTCCGTCAGCAGGAGCACCGAACACGACCCTTCGATCATCTCCTGGGCGTTTCGCATGCCGGCCTCGAAGGTCGACTCTTGATTGATGAGCGTTGCGATCAGCTCCGTAGGGTTCAGGCCACCCCCGCTCATCTCGGAGAAATGGGTTGTCCGTTTTTTGAAGGCTTCCGCGGCGATCTGCTCGATGTTATGGATCACGCCGACCATTACGATGGCATACGGGCCGAGGTGTGAACCGATAATGAGCGGCTGCGACTCATTGTCGCTGATCACGCCAATCCCGCTGCTGCCGTGCATCTTCTTGATATCGTCTTCGAACTTCGAGCGGAACTGGGCGTTGGTGATGTCGTGGATGTCGCGCTGGAACCCGTCACCGTTCAGGACCGCCAACCCGCCACGGCATGTACCCAGGTGGGAATGATAGTCCGTGCCGTAAAACAGATCCCCTACACAGTCTTCTCTTGAGGTTACCCCGAAAAAACCACCCATGAAGCCCAACACTCCTTCCATCTGGAACAATTGCGACTTATTTCAAAAACTCATTGTACCGGAATGTGCCTGGCCCCGCAATGGATGGCAACTCCAGAACCGGTCCCAGTTTACCGGGTTAGCGCTCGTACGCCTCGAATTCGACCACCTGGAAAACGGGCTGGCCGGCCACATTATACAGAACGGCCCCCTTGCCACCCCCCCCGCACACGTTACACGTTTCGGTCTAGAAGCCCCTTGCCTTTCAACAGCCCTACCACCTGCTCGACCAGCCCGTCCGCCTCCGCACAACCATCCAGCACGAGGTCCGCGTACTGTTTCGTGCCGCGGCACCACTTGTCATACATCGGGCGCACCGTCGCCTCATATTGCGCCCGCACCGACTCCGCCGTCCGCCCCCGGTCGCGCACATCGCGCGCGGTCCGGCGGGCCAAACATTCGGCGTCGGGAGCGGCCACAAAAACCGCGGCACTGTACAGCGCGCGCAACTCGGGCCAGTACAGCGCCAGCAGGCCCTCAACAATCACAAACAGGCCCTCGTACAACCGTTTCGTTTCGGGCCGGCGCGTGTGCAACGTGAAATCGTACAGCGGCTGTTCGACGGGCCGGCCGTCGCGCAAGTGGCGCACGTGCTCGATCAGCACCCCGTGATCGATAGCCGCCGGCTCATCGAAATTCGCCTGCGCCCGCGCCTCGAGCGGCAGATGCGACAGATCGCGGTAGTACGCGTCGACAGGCAACACCACGGTATCCCGCAGCCGTGCCGCCAGCGCATCCGCCAGCACCGTCTTCCCCGCGCACGACGCGCCGGCTATGCCAACAACTACACGCATGCTCATAACGAAGTTATCTCGTAATATCGGGAGCACGAAAAGCAACGGCCGCCAAATCACTTGCTTCGGGTCGTGCCGCGCGCGTCCCGGCCATCTGCCCCGGTTGACTCGCCACCGGCCCGATACTATCATGGTTGCGGTATCTATGCGCAAAGCGCTCAACCGAGGAGGATCTTTCATGTCATCCATGAACAGGCGCGAGTTTATGAAGACGGCGAGCGCTGCCGCTACGGCAGCCAGTGTCGGCTCGTTTTCAATTAATGCCGTTGGCGCAAACGAAAAGGTGGTGCTGGGGGTGATGGGCATCCACGGGCGCGGCATGGCGCTGGCCGAAGGTTTCGGCGCGCGGAAGGACGTCGAGCTCAAGTATCTGTGCGACGTGGATTCGAACCTGTTCAAAAGCCGGGTGCCGCAGGTGGCCAAGGTGACGGGTAAAGAGCCGCAGACGCTGATGGATTTCCGCAAGATGTGCGACGACCCCGATATTGACGGCATCGTGATGGCCACGCCCAACCATTGGCACGCGCTGGGCACGGTGCTGGCGTGCCAGGCGGGCAAGGACGTGTACGTCGAGAAACCGGTCGCGCACAACATCTGGGAAGGCCGGAGGATGGTCGAGGCGGCCCGCAAATACAACCGGATCGTCCAGGTGGGCACGCAAAACCGGAGCGCCGAGTATTGCTATGCCGCCGCCGATTACGTGAAGTCGGGCAAGCTGGGCGACATCCATTTTGTCCGCATCATGAACAGCAAAGGGCGCAGCGTGGTTCGCGATCTACCCGACGAAGACACGCCGGAAGGCGTCGATTACGACATGTGGCTCGGCCCCGCGCCGTTGCGCAAGTTCAACCGCAACCATTTCCACTACGCCTGGAACTGGTTCTGGAACTACGGCGCGGGCGACATCTCGAACGACGGTATCCACCAGATCGATCTCGCGCGGTGGGTCATCGGCAACCCCACCTACCCCAAGTCGGTCTACTCGACCGGCGGCATCCATTTCTTCAAAGACGCCCAGGAAACACCCGACACCCAAGTCGTGAACTGGGATTTCGACGGCATGACGATCGTCTTCGAGCAGAGCCTGTGGTCACCCTACCTCCAGAAGACGCCCATCGATAAACGCAATTTCGACGACCTGCCCGTCTGGCCGCATTCCGGCACGCGGGTCGAGATCTACGGCACAAAGGAATTCATGTACCTCGGCCGCCACGGCGATGGCTGGCAGACGTTCAGCGGCGACTGGAAGCCGGTCGACATGCTGCCGGGCCGATTCACTAACGACGAGCATTTTGCCAATTTCGTCGATTGCATCCGCACCCGCAACAAACCCAACGCCGACATCGAGCAGGTCCACATCTCGACCAACTGGGGCCATTACGGCAACGTGTCGTACCGGCTCGGCCGCAAGCTGTTCATCGATCCCAAGACCGAAGGGTTCATCAACGACGACGAAGCCAACAACGACCTGACCTACAAGCGCAAATACCGCGAGCCGTGGGTGGTGCCGGAGGTGGTATAAAAATAGTGGACAAAGTGGACATCCACTATGACGTGAAGTTCATTTCAACCACCTGTCCAGAAACGCGAACGTTCCGACGCCGTGGATCTCGTGGGGCCCGTTGAAGTATTCGATTTCGGTTTTGTCGCCGATATTGAACAGGTCGTACTGCCGTTTTGTCCTGGCGTATTCATAGGCGACCCATTCGTCGATCCCGACGCCGTCGGAATGGCCGCGCTCGACCATGAACGGACGCGGCATGATAAGCCAGGACATCTCGGCGTAGTTGAACGTGTTGCCAAGATTCCACTCGTAGATCTCGTATTCGTGCGTGTAGGGATAACCGAATGGGGCGGTGGTGTCGACGATTTTCCAGATCCACTCGTTGAAATCGCCCGAACAGATCGACAGGCAATAACCGGGCAGGATCGCCGGTACACGCATCGCCGTTTTCCCGCCGTAGCTGAGGCCATAGAATGCGATCTGATCGCCATCCACGAACGGCAGCGACTCGAACCACTCGAGCGTGCGTTCGTGCTGGCGCACAACAAACGAGAAAAATGACAACTTGAATGGGTTGGCCTTGCGCTGGAGTTGGCGGAAAACGTTGCCGTGGATGTATGGGTTTTGCGGCGCGTAGACGATGAACCCGCGCTTGGCCAGTTGCGCGCCGAACCGGTTGTAATACTGGGGGTCCGCCCGTGGATCCGCTACAAGTTGCGGACGTCCCTCGAGCCCATGCTGGCACACCACCACCGGCCGCCGCTCCCCTTCCTTCAAATCCTTCGGCACAAGCAGAATGCCATAGGCAAACACGTCCGGGTGGACATCGAGCATCACCTCATAACCCTTGAACTCCGGCTCGTCGTAAACAAGCCGCGTCCGCGGGTTGGCCGGCACACTGGCTGGAGGAAGCTCGCCGATGATTTCTTTATGGAAATAGTCGCGATACCACGCCGTCGTAGCCTGCCACGTTTCAAGCGAAGAAGCATCGGCCTTTTCCCAGAACTCGGCGCGGCGCAGGGGCGACTCCCGCATCAGCCGTTGGGTATGCTCGACCAACTCCCCCACCTGCCGCTTCATCCGGGCATTGGAATCCGGCAAGCGCAGCGCCACAGGCGACCTCATTGTGGTGCGGGCGTCCCGCCTGCTCCCTCCCAATACCTGCAGAAATGCCGACAGCGTTTGCACATCGCCACACTTGTGCGAAGCCGGTTCCATCAGCGCCATCACATGCTGCGGCGGCAACTGAGAAACCAGCGCCTGCGCACGCGCAAATTCCGCCGCAACCATCTCGACCTGCGGTGTAGCGATCACGCCCGGCGCACCGCCTCGATGACGCTCCCGTTCCGGCGGAGGCCCCGCCACGTCCGGCTGATCGGCCGCCTCGACAATCAGCGCCCGCGGCGCAACCAGCGACGCGATCTCAGCGTCGCCGAACTCCGTCAGCAGCGACCATACGTTGCGGTAAATCGGTTCCGCCCACAGGCCTTCACGCGGCTGAAAATACCCGCTGACGCAGGCGGCGTCGATTCTGGTATCCACGGCCGCCGAGTAAAAGGCGATCAGGCCGCCCTCGCCATATCCCATCACGCCCAGCGGCAGGTCGCCGCGCGTTTCGAGCCAATCCGCCGCCGCCATCACCTTTTGCACTTCGTAGCCGATAATGTGCCGGCCCATCTCGAACGCGTGGCGGTTGATGAACTCGCGATGCGGCTGGTTTGTCGCACGCGTGGCCGGATTAGAGGAGAAATCGTCCCGCCGATCAATCAGCATTGGCACAATCACCCTGCAACCCATTTCGGCAAGACTGCGCGCGAACTGCGACTCCGTTTCGACTCCCGCCGTCAACCCCGCCAACGCCTCCGGCCTTACATCGCAATCACCAAGCGCCACCACATTTGCCCACGCCTCCCCTACTGGCTCGATCAGCAACCCTTCACCGTGCACGCCATCGAGCACCGTCCAGCGGACCTCATAAACTTTGTAAACATCCGTCTCGGCCAGCAGCGCCGGCGCATCTACCGTCGCCACGTATTCCATGTCGGCCGGCACCCGCTCGTCCACGACGCCGATCAAGGTCTTGAATCGTTGCCGGTTCGGCTCGATGGACTTGACGTAGGCCTCGTGCGAGGAAAAGTCGCGATTCCAGTTTTCCGCCCGCTTCTCCCGGCAAGCGACCACCTCCCGCGCGAGGTACGCATCCATTCCGTCCAGCATCTTCATCGCCAAGTCGCCCTGTGCCGTCAGCGGTGCCGTCCCCGTCAAAGGCTCCTGTGCAAAAGCCGATGCCAGCAGGCAAAACGTGCCAAGAATCCCAACCACCTTATACGCGCCCATAACGCTGCTCCCATTTGATCGATATCTTTATCCTTTTATACGTCCTATACGTCCTACACGTCCAATTCTTGATTGCCGCCCTTTACGTTCCCCGCCGTTTGCGCCATAATGGCCCGGTCACAACGCGAAGAGAGGAGCAGACCGCCATGGCCGACACAATCACGCGCAGAACGTTTGTAAAGACCGGGGCCGCGATTGCCGCGGGCGCCGCACTGGCTTCGTCCCGCGCCTACGGCGCCAACGAGCGGATTCGCCTCGGCTTTATTGGTGTGGGCAACCGCGGCGGCCAGGTTATCGGCGCCACGCTCCCCCACTCTGACGCCGAAATTGTCGCCCTGTGCGACGTCTACGAGCCGCACCTGAGGAAGCAGGCTGAAAAAGTCGGCGGAAGTCCCTCGCTTCACAAAGATTTTCGCGAAATTCTGCAGAATAAGGACATAGATGCCGTCGTAGTCGCCACGCCCGACCACTGGCACGCCATCCACACCGTGGATGCCTGCGACGCCGGCAAGCACGTCTATGTCGAGAAACCGTTGTCGCTGACCATCCACGAGGGGCGGCGGATGGTGGAGGCGGCCAGGCGCAACAACCGGGTCGTCCAGGTCGGCACGCATCGGCGCAGCGGCAAGATGTATAAGGAAGTGGCCGATTTGGTGCAAAGCGGCGAGATCGGCAAGGTCACCGTCTGCCGCAGCTACCGGATCACGAATATGGCGCCCGCCGGCATGGGTAAATCGGCCGACGCCGAGCCGCCCGCCGACCTCGATTGGGACCTCTGGCTCGGTCCCGCGGCATTCCGCCCTTACCGCGACACGATCGCCCCGTACAAGTTCCGCTGGTGGAAAGAATACAGTTCGCAGATCGCCAACTGGGGCGTGCATTTTATCGACGCCATCCGCTGGGCCATCGGCGAAGAGGCGCCGTCCTCTATCGTCTCGATAGGCGGGATCTACGCCGTCGCCGACGACCGAAACATCCCCGACACCATGGAATCGGTCTTCGAAACCCCGTCCGGCTGCCTGATCATCTTCGGCCAGTACGAAGCCAGCGGCGCACCCGCACTCAAACGCGGCGAGATGGAAATCCGCGGCACGCTCGGCACGCTCTACGCCGATGATCGCGGGTATGAAATCATCCCCGAAAAAGGCGGCCAGTTTGAGGACCCCAAGCCCCGCATGGAGCCGGTGAACGTCAAGTCGCAGGACGGCGACCTCACCCAGCAGCACGTGCGCAATTTCCTCGATTGCGTCAAGAGCCGGCAAAAACCGACCGCCGACGTCGAGATCGGCCACCGGTCCACCACCTTTTCGCACTTGGGCAACATCGCCCTCGCTACGCGTAGCCGGATCGACTGGGACGCACAGGCCGAGCGCATCACTAACAACGAAGCCGCAAACGTTATGCTCCACTACGAGTACCGCGCGCCATGGAAACTGGCCTAGGAACATTCTCATTGTGGTGCGGGCGTCTCGTTTGCACTACTTAGCTGAATCGCCCTTCGGCACGCGGTACGCCCTCAACCCCGGCCAACCTCCAAAATCCACAAAACTGTACTCGACCCCGTTCTCTCGCAGCGCCTGCTCGATATTCGCCGGTTCCGTCCACAGCCATACTACCACCCACGCCGCGCCCCCGTTCCGATGCGCCTCACGCACCGCCGGCCCGACCTCCGACCACACGTCCACGCACCGCACTCGCGATTCCGGAACCCGGCTGTTGTAACGGAGTGCCGAATAATTGATGCTCTGCAACGCCACCGCCGTGTCCCGCGGTCCCATCCGCGACTCGAGATACGCCCCCGCCGACCGCCAGTCCGGCCGGAACGGACCGCAACTTACCGCCAGCAGTTGGTATCCCCAAACACCCGCCAGGACCAGCCCAACCAGCCGTGGGCCGCGCGCTTCTGCCAACGCTGCACCCAGCAGAACGTACAACGGAATACTGCCGAACAGGATGTACCGGTACACAAAACACGGACGCCACACGTAAGAAGCCGCCAGCAACCCCGCGACAGGGACAAAAAACCAAATCAAAAGCAGCCAAATCCCGTCACGGCCACGCAATAACCCGCCGCCAACTTCTTTCCCTCTCCAAAACAGGCGCCGCAAAACGTACCAGCCGATCAACCCGCCCACGATGCCCATCAGCACCAGGTCCAGACTCACCCCGCCGGGAAGGTGCGCCGCGGGATTCTCGTTCGACGGACGCCCCCCCGCGAAAACCGCCGCCACCATCCCCACTTCCCGCCAGCCCGGCCGTACCATCCAATCCGCCGCCTTGTGAATCGTCGTCGTGTCAACGGTGGAAAGCCATCCAACGAGCCCCGCCACAATAACCAGATGCGCGGCTACCCATACAGCCAGCCCCTTCCTGTCCTCGCTGCGGAACAACGCCAGAAACACCCCCTGCGCCACAAAAAGCAGCACACCGAACACATGGGTAAACGCCAGCAACGCATTCAAAACCAAGTGGGCCGACAGCCAGCCCCACGTACCCCGCGCCTTCTCCACCCACCGTACAAAGCAATACATCGAACACACCGCCAGCAGCGTCGCCAGCGCGTATACCCTGATTTCCTGCGAATAGTAAACATGGACCAGCGACGCCGCCAGCGCCAAACTCCCCAGCAGACCCCCAGTCCGGCCCACCAGCCGCCGCCCAATCCCGTACAACACCGGAATGCTCACCAAGCCCAGCACCACCGACAGCAGCCGCATCCACACCACCGAGTCACCGCCCACCCGCGACCAGCACCACGCAACCACAAAATACACCGGCGTCATCGGCGGGTCCGACGCCCGCTCTTCCCGCAAAAACGCCACGAGCCCCGGTGCGTCCAACGCATCGAGCGTGACTATCTCATCCCACCACGGCGACTCGCCCCCAAGCCCGTAAACGCGCAGAAATCCCCCGAAAAGTATAATTCCCCCCAGCGCAATCCCACATTTCAGCCCTGCGGTCGTACCCGGCCTCCTCTGGTTAAATCGAATCAGAGAGACGCGCTGCCTCTTCAAAAGCCCCGCACCAGTACGAACTCCGTTAATCCCAGCAGCGACTCCTTGAACGAGCTCGCCGGCAACGGCCCCAGCGCGTTTTGGGCCGCGCTCGCATACGACCGCGCTATCTGCTCCGTCCGAAACCGCGCACCCGACCGCTCGAGCGCCCGCGCCGTCCAGGCACGCTCCTCGTCCGACAACGGCCGGCCTACCATCCCCGTAAGCCGGTCCGCGTCCCCCGGCGGAAGCCCTTCGCGCATATACAGGATGGGCAGCGTCCTCTTGCCCTCGGCGATATCCCCGCACGAAGGTTTCCCGAGCGTCTCCTGATCCTGCACCAAGTCCAGGATGTCGTCGATGAGCTGGAACGCAATCCCCAGCGACAGGCCGTAATGGTGCAACGGCTCCCGACAGCCCGTCTCGAGCACATACGTCGGCGCCGTGCACGTCGTCGCGAAATAGCTCGCCGTCTTCTGTTCTGCAAGCCGCAGGCAATCCTCCTGCGTATAACCGTTCGAGCTATCCGAAAGGGTGCGAAGTTCACCCTCCGTCATCTTGCGCACCGTCTCGAACGCGTTCGCGATCAGATCAATCGACTTCATACCCACCAGCAGGCTTACGGCCCGCGCAACCAGGTAATCGCCGCTCAACACCGCGATATGGTCGTTCCACAACGCATTCAGCGACGCCGTGCCACGCCGAAGGCTCGACCGGTCAACCACGTCGTCGTGCGTCAACGCCGCCAGATGAAGCAACTCGAGCGCCGCCGCAAGATTCACAAAGCGGCTGAGGTCGCCGTTTGCCCCCGCCACGCCCGCCGAAAGCAGGCACAGCGCCGGACGCAGCAGTTTGCCCCCAGGCTTGGGCGGTGGCGCCGACGGGCCGTTGACAAGCGACAGGGCTTCATTCCACAGCGCCGCCACAATCGTCTGGGCCTCGGCCAGTTCCGCTTTTACCGGCTGATAGAGTTCGTCAAGTGTCACTGCAAGATACCTCACAAGATACCTCAATGGTGATTTTACCAACCGAAATGCGTCATTCTCAATTTGCTGGCTGTGCTGCCCCGTGTTCGTCGGACTGCTATCCGCCATTTTCCAGCGTGTTTTCAAAGGAATTCAGTGGAACTTATACGAGCCTTTGAATGGAACGCGGTGGGGTCGAGCGCCTGCTCGACCGCGGCTTCCCGGCGCAGACCCAAGGTATGCCTGCTCCCCCGCCTCCACCAACGCCACGGTCGCGCGGGAGCGCGACCCCACCGAACACATCGCCAGTCCTATTTGGTTGCGGCTCCGCCGCGCCGTGTTAGTCCAAGTTCGTCAAATGAAAACGCGCCGCCTTTCCGCAGAATTCTTCTCTTTGAGATCTTTGCGTTCTTTGTGGTTAAAAACCCTCAGTGCGCGCAGATGAAATCCCGTATCCACGTCGCTTGTTCGAGATGGCCGTCGATCAGCACCGCAGCCAGGATGTCAAACCCCTGAATGCGCCCGTCCTCGAGCGTGCGTTGCACGAGTTGCCACTGGCCCCGGACGGCCTCCATCGGGATGGGCGACGCCGTGGGATAGTCCCGCAGGTAGCAGCCCATATTGATCGGTTTGCCCACAAACAGCCGGCGGCACTTGTCTAAATCTTGCTCGATCGTCTCGAGGTTCTTCCAGCCCCACACCCAGAAACTGACTACGTCGATAAACGGGACGAGTGGGTTCCAAAACGTCGTGTTGTCCAGTTCATGGGCATACACCACCGACTCGAGAACCATCTTCGGGTTATGCTTGATCAGGGCCTCTTTGATGGCCATGCACGCCTTGACGTCGTGGTTGTGCCGTTCTATGAGGCCTTTCATATCGTCGAAATACCCGCCGGCTACGTTTGGGTACTCGAGCGAAAACCGGCTCACCTTCTCGGCCTCGCCCAGAATGGTTTCCATCCGCGAATCCGCATAACACTCGGACCCATAGCCCCGCTCGCCGCAGTTGCGAAACTTCCACTTCGAGATATCGCACATCACCTTCTCGAACCGGCTCAATTTCCGCAACGCCAGGTCCGTTGTCTCGTGGAACAAAAAGTGAACCTTCTTCAACCCGAAAAAATCCGCGCCCTCGCCGACCCCGAATATCGACGGATACACCCCCGGGTCCAACCCCTGACCTTCCCACACCCAACCCTTATCCGCCATGCCCATCCGCGTGTCCTCTCCCATCTCTGTCCAGCATGTCGCTTGCCGCCCATTCTATCCAACACCCGCCTTTCCCGCAACGCGCTGGGAAAGTAACGCGGTCGGGAGAACAATACGGTGGGGTCGAGCTCCCGCTCGACCGCGGCTTCACACCGCAGACCGAAGGTATGTTTGCCCCTCCGTCACCTCCACCACAACGGTCGCGCGCGAGCGCGACCCCACCCTACTAACACTCGCGGGGCCGTCACGCGCTACCCACATCTGAGCTCTCAAATCTGAGATCTGCGATCGTCTAGCTCCAGTTTCCAGACTCCGGTGTTTCTTTGCGTTCTTTGCGCCTAATAAATAAAATGCCTCGCGAACATTATCCCCAAAAGGAGTCGTCGTCTTGCGAGTCTGCGTAATTGGGATGGGGCCGATCGGCAATCTCCATGCCGGCATCTACGCCTCTTTCGGCCTGTGCGATCTGGTTGGCGTGTGCGACGTTATTCGCGAGCGCGCCGATTCTGCCGCCACACGGTTCAACGTCCCCGCTTTCTACGACGCCGCCGAGATGCTCAAACAGATCCAGCCCGACATCTGCGGCGTCGCGACCGGCGGGTTCGAGTACGGCAGCGACCATTTTGAGCCCACCATGCTCGCCCTCGATGCGGGCTGCCACGTGCTGGGCGAAAAACCCATCTCCAACGAGATCCACCAGGCCGAGCAGATGGTCGACCTTGCGCGGCGCAAAAACCTGTGTTACGGCATCAACCTCAACCACCGGTTCACGCCCATGGCGCGCCAGGCCCGCCGATGGATCGAAGAGGGCCGGCTCGGCTCGCTTTTGTTCGTGAACATGGCCATGTGGATCAAAAACCCCGTTGAAACCTCGCCGTGGTTCCAAATCAAGGCACTCCACCCGCACACCGTCGACCTCATGCGGTATTTCTGCGGCGACATCACCCACGTCCAGTGTTTCGCCACAAAAGCCCCAGGCCGATCCATCTGGTCGACCGCACACTTCAACCTCAAGTTCAAAAACGGCGCCGTCGGTGGCCTCACCGGCTCCTACGACATCGACCGCGGCCATCCCATGGAACGCTGCGAGGTCGCGGGTACCGCCGGCCGCTTCGTCCTCGAAGACATGTTTGCCGAACTAACGTTTTACCCCGCCGGCTCGCCCGAAAAAACCGTTGTTACCAACACCGTTTTCGGGCCGTTCACAGAGAAACGGTTCGAAGACACGTTCCGCAACCGCATATGCCGGTTCGTCGAGCAGGTCGCCGAAAAAACGCCCCCGCGCCATATCGAAGGCTCCGGGGCCGACGCGCTCGCCGCGCAAAAAGTACTCGAAGCCGCCATCGAATCGGTGAAAAACGCAACCGTGGTCGAGGTCAACGGGAAGTAGCCGGTGGTCAGTGGCCGGTGGACGGTGGGCGGAGCTTACAGCTTGGCCTCGAGTGCTCGAATCAGGCCGTTTAGAAGACGCCCCACTGTTGACGTCAGTTCCTTGACCTGGGCTTTCTGTTCCGGCTTCAGGTAGTTGAGCCTGAGAGCTATCTCCGTCTGGGTTTCCACCTCCAGCAGCGAACCGCGAGCCATCGAAAGGTGATTCAGAAACTCCTTCGTAGACCGCCTGCCCTGCCCCTCCGCGATGTTCGACGGCACCGATACCGCCGCGCGGCGCAACTGGCTGGTCAGCCCGTAAACTTCCTCCCTTGGAAAACCCTTCGTCAATCGGTATATCAGAGCCACCAGTTCCATCGCCTTCTGCCAGACTTCCAGTTCCTCGTAGGTTTGCACCGGCATCAAAGGTCCCTTTCGCCCACTTTTTCCGGGCTCTTCCGCCCACCGGTCACCGGCCACCGACCACCGGCTCAAGCTTGCGCGTTCCAGCTTTTCAGCGGATGCATACGTTCCTCGAGCGGCAGCGCCACGCGCCGGCCCTGCACGTATGACTCGTAGACCGCCTGCACCATCTCCTGCGCCTGGCGTCCGTCGTGCAGGCTCACGCGCGGACGCCGCCCTTCCCGCGCCGCCACGAGCATGTCGTCGATAATCGGCGAGTACCGCATCGCCGGCTTCGGCGTCAGTGTGTCTTCCGGGCAGCCGGGCACCGGTTCCCACTCGAGCGGCCCGCCAGCCTTCGGCGCCCACGCAGGCGATTCGAGCAGCCCCGCAACCACCGACCCGTTCATGCGCAACGTCACCACGCCTTTCGACCCATGGATGTCCAATCCCCACCGGCCGCCGTTGCCGTGGGCGTTGCGCGTCGTTGCGAAATACCCCGTGATGCCTTTGCCGAACCCGAACATCGCGTGGATCCGGTCCCCCACAATCGGCCCCAGCGGTTCCGTGGCTTCTTTAACATCCGCGGGCGCCGCCGGCCGGCCATCGACCGTGATATCGGACGAGCACCACGCCGCGTCACCCACGAAATAGCGCATTGCATCGAAAATATGCACGCCCAGCACCACCAGGTCCTCACCGCCCGCCCGGTGGTCTTCCTTACCGCGGCCGCGCAACTCGATCACCTCGCCGACCAGCCCCTCCTCCATTACCATCCGCCGCACGTACTCGACTACCGGCGTCACACGAAAGTTGAACGCGATGCCCCACGCAAGCCGTTCTTTCTCGGTCGCCGCCACCATCTCGTCCGCGTCGGACAAATCCGTCGCGGCCGGTTTCTCGAGCAACCCGTGCGCGCCGATCTCGGCCGCCGCCAGCACATATTCGCGATGGTTGGTCGTCCACCGCGGGCCGACCGCTACCAGATCCGGTTTCTCCTTCTCGAGCATCTCGCGCCAATCCGCGTACTGCCGCTGCGCTTTGGCTTCCTCGGAATGTTTCACACGCCCCGCTTCATCCGGGTCCGCCAGCGCCACCACCTCGATATCGTCCCGGTATCCCCACACCAAATGTAGGCTGTGCCCATACCCGCCGTTCTTGGTGTCGCCAATGATGCACGCCCGCAATTTACCTTGCCCCTCAGCCCCCAACGACACCGCCGCCCCCGCCGCGGCTCCCAAAAACAATCGCCGGCTCATTCTCATCTCCTCGCCTCCGCTGGTTGATTCTGAAGATCCGTCGGATCCGTCCGATCTCAAAATATCACCGAACCTGGCCTGAAACAACACCCCACCCGCTTTTGCACCTCCCGTGTAACCCATGTAATATGGCCAATTGTGGTGCGGGCGTCCCGCCTGCACAGGAGATCGTGCCATGAACTGCTTAACCATCCTCCTCGCCGCAACCCTTCTCGCCTCGAGCATCGCCTCCGCCGAACTCATGAAAGGCCCCGCCAGCGAACTCAAGCTCGACGCACCCATCGAACGCTGGGACGAAGCCGTCCCGCTGGGTAACGGCCTGATGGGCGGCCTGATGTGGGGCGGCGTCAACGTCCTCAAGGTGTCGCTCGACCGCGGCGACCTCTGGGATCTCCGCCGGCCCGACATTGTCCTCCAGCCTGACTGGAACTACGCCACTATCAAGCGGCTCGTTGCTGAGCGGAACCAGAAAGAAATCTCGCGCCTGTTCGACGCCCCGTACAACGACATCCCATACCCCACCAAACTGCCCGTCGCTCGCCTCGAACTCGTGTTTCCCGACGATGTCACGATCCGCCAATTCAGCCTGAATCTGTCCACCGCCACCGGCCGCGTCGACCTCACCGGCGGCCGCGTCCAGGCGGTGTTCGATGCCACGCGGCCCGTCGCCTTTTTCGACATCCGCGGCCCGAAACCCGAGCCGCGCTTTGTCGCTTCCACCGCCGTGAAAAAGCTCGGATACCCGCCCGCCGAACTTGGCCGCGACGGCGACTTCGCTTGGGTCATCCAGTCGGCCTCGGAAGGCGACCCGCTCAAATATGCCGTCGTGCTGAAAGAACAACCCGACGGCAGTTCGACGCGAATTGCCGTCACCATAACCAGCACCGCCGACGGACCCGACCCGCTCGAGGTCGCCAAGAAACGGCTTGACGATGCCTTGATCGCGCATTCGCTCGATCCCCACAGGAGATGGTGGGCTTGGTTCTGGGACATCGGCGGCGTCCGCGTACCCGATCCAGATATCCAGCGGCAGTACGACCTTGTCCAGTATTTCTACGGCGCCGCATCCCGCCGTGGCGCGCCGCCCATCCCGCTGCAAGGCGTCTGGACCGCCGACGAAGGCGAGTTGCCACCGTGGAAAGGCGATTACCACCATGATCTGAACACCCAGCTCACGTATTGGGCCTATCTCGCCGCGGGCCATTTCGACGAAGGCCTCAGTTTCATCGACTTCATGTGGGACCTGCTACCTGAACACCGCGAGTTCGCCCGCTCGTTCTACGGCACCCCCGGCGCCGCCGTACCCGGCGTGATGACGCTCGATGGTAAAGCCCTCGCGGGTTGGGCGCAATATAGTTTATCGCCGACAGACGGCGCGTGGGCCGCCCACACGTTCTACCGCCACTGGCGATACACCATGGACGACACGTTCCTCCGCACCCGCGCCTACCCCTACATGGCCGAGCTCGCCCGATGTTACGAGGAATTGCTCGAGCCCGGCGCCAACGGCAAGCTCAAGCTGCCCCTCTCGAGCTCGCCCGAAATCCATGACAACACGTTAAAAGCCTGGATGACGCCAAACACTAACTTCGACCTCGCACTGCTCCGCTGGCATTTTGGCGCACTCGCCGAAATGGCCCAGGCCACCAGCGACACCGCGGCCGCCGCGCGTTGGAACGCCACGCTAAACAAACTCGACGAGTTCGCCGTCGAACCAGACACCATGGCCCTCAAACTGTCCCCGGATGAGTCGCTCACCGAGAGCCACAGGCATCATTCCCAGGTTATGGCGATCCACCCGCTCGGCCTGATCACCATCGAAGGCAGCGACCGCGACCGGGCCATCATCGACGGCACCCTCGACCAGATGGAACGGCTCGGCACACGCAACTGGTGCGGATACAGCTTCTCCTGGATGTCCTGCATCGCCGCACGTGCCGGAAAACCCGACATGGCACTCAAATACCTCGACATCTTCGTCAAAAACTTCATCTCCCGCAACGGGTTCCACCTCAACGGCGACCAGAAAGGCGGCGAACACTCCAACTTCAAGTACAGGCCGTTCACACTTGAAGGCAACTTTGCCGCCGCCGAAGCCGTACATGAAATGCTCCTACAAAGCTGGGGCGGCGGCGTCCGCGTGTTTCCGGCCGTGCCGGACAAATGGCAAGATGTGCAGTTCGCTTCACTCCACGCCGAAGGCGGCTGGAAAGTTTCCGCCATCCGGAAAGCTGGTAAGACCGTCAGCCTCAGCATCACCGCCAACCGCGACGCCCAACTCCGGCTCCGCGACCCGTTCCCCGGCGCCAACCCAACCTGGAACCTCGAAGGCGTCACCAAAGACGGCCCCGACTACCTGGTTCAAATGAAAGCTGGCCAAGAACTCAACGGCCGGCTTGACAACAGTGTCTACTTGACGCCATAGGGGCCACAAAACCCAAGGCAGCACTGCGGTGGGGTCGCGCTCCCGCGCGACCGTGGCTCCAGCAGACGCAACTGCGCATCCAAAGCGCCTCCACCACCACCTCCCGGTCGCGCGGGAGCGCGACCCCACCGCACAATGCTACCGCACCTTGCCTCAGCACAACGCTACCGCACCTTGCCATCACACCCCTGGGTTTCTGTCACGTCCGCCAAGTCCGCTTCCGCCGCCGTCCGCCGTCTCCACCTGTCAACGCAAATTAGAAATGTCCGGTTTCCTGCAAAGTAGAAGTGTCCGGTTTAAACGGGCGCTTCCAGGGGTGGTTGTGGGCAGGCTTGGGTTTCTTCCCAGTTGCTGCGACGGAAGGAGGGCG